>Ga0074195_1000530_pt1 | contig 72316 bp, 65 predicted proteins | sample EPASupsiteHSE623_FD_64525 | JGI IMG/M metagenome (GOLD analysis project Ga0074195, IMG submission 64525) | Bioremediated contaminated groundwater from EPA Superfund site, New Mexico - Sample HSE6-23 | ecosystem: Environmental > Aquatic > Deep subsurface > Groundwater > Contaminated ...
AGACGTTCTCAAGGGAGGCGTTTGGAGATCGAGGCAGGCCCTCGTCTCCCAGATCATGACCTATATTCGGTGCTACAACGAGCAACGGGCGCATCCCTTCAAATGGACCTACGAGGGGAAACCCCTCTCCTCATAGCTCAATGGTAGTTAGCGAACGTGACACTAGGAGATCAAGAGCATCGAGTCGCCAGGATAGTTCCCGTGAGTCGAAGGCCAGCACCTCGGCCTCGCGGTTCGGCCAGCGGAACACATGGCGCTCCAGGCGCTTGTGCCATAGGCAAAAGCCGTTGCGATCCCAGCAGAGTAGCTTGATGATGGTTCGGCTGCGGTTGCAAAAGCCGAACAGATGGCCGGCGAACGGATCGCGTCGCAGATGCTGCGAGACCAGGATGGGCAAGCTGTCGATGGACTTGCGCATGTCCGTGGCCCCAAGGCCACTTCTGCCAGGGAGCGAATAAAAGATAATGAAATCCATGGAGAATAAGGTGGACGTGGTGAACCTCCCCTTCCCAAAGGATGATCTGTCCACGAAACCGGGTCAACTCCAGTTCCGACATCTGTCCTTGAACTGGAGGCCAGACCGTGGCAGGAGTTGTTCAGGAGGCTAGATTTTAAAGCAGGCTCTAGCTTACCCGAAAGTTATCGACCTCGGGGAAGTGGTGCGAGCCCAGCGGCATGTACCGGACTCGATCCAGACACTTCGGCTGCTCATTGCCAAGGCCCTCGCACAACGCCTGTCGCGATGCCCATGTTGCGGCCGGGTTTGTGACACAGCAAAATTAGGGTCTGTTTCTAAAAAACATCTCGACACCATAGATGGTTATGGCATCTTTTCGGAATGAGCCGCCACGACATCTCCGACGATCTTTGGAAACAAATCGAGCCCTTGGTTTGCCCTCCACGTACCGAACGACGGGGCAGACCGCCCAAGGATGCTCGCGCCATGCTCAATGGCGCTCTTTGGATTCTTCATACCGGTGCCCCCTGGCGCGACTTGCCTGAAGAATTCGGGCCGTGGCAGACGGTCTGCAAACGGTTTAATTCCTGGGCTAAGACTTCATTATGGCAAGATATTTTAAGCAATCTGTCTCAAGACGCGGATCTTGAAATGATTCATCGTGATGGCTCCTATGTCCGAGCGCACCAGCACTCAGCCGGTGCAAAAGGGGGCGCGAAGCTCAAGCCATCGGCCGCAGCCGTGGTGGCTTGACGACGAAAATCCATGTTGTCGTTGACGCCTTGGGCAATCCGATCCGGCTGCAACTCACCGGCGGGCAAACGCACGACAGTGTGCCTGCCACAGATTTGATTGAGGGCCTGTTCGCTGTACATGTTGTTGCGGATAAAGCTTATGATGCTGACTACATAGCCAACAAAATCAAGCAACAGGGGGCAATCCCCGTGATACCGCCGAAAAGAAACCGCCGCGATCAGCGGTCCTACGATGCACATATTTACAAAGACAGACATCTTGTTGAGTGCTTCTTTTGTAAAATCAAAGAGTTTCGTCGGGTTGCCACGCGCATGGCCACCATCGCCTCATGCCTGATCTGGATGCGATAATTTAGAAACAGGCCCTAGTAACCAGTTACAAAATACGCGTTGGGCCATTTTCAATATCTACAACACGCTGAGATCGTTAGATGCGGTTGTCGTACGTTGTTTTTATCCAATGGGCACTAACCGAAAACAAATTACTTCATCGGACTGATGCAAGCCATAGGAGCTAAGTGGTGATTTTTTTACGGAAAAAGTTTTTCCTTTTCCCCTTATTGATTTTTATACTGTTCCAATTTACAAGTATTTATTTTCGTTTGTATAATACTTCGTGTCCTATAGGTATAGATGACAGTGATTCATATATTTTTCGCATTGATTTATTTCGTCATGCCATACAAAGCGGTCAAGATATAATGGACATTCTCAACAGTAAAATGAAATTGGTTGACAACGGTCAAGATGCCGCTGCATTGAATGAATTTTACGGCAGCGTCGTAGGTCTTCCGCTTGGAGCGATTGCGGCCATCTTTAAGCAGTCCTCGCAGGATGTCTTTCATATCAATTTCTACCTTGGAATTTTGTTTGCCTGCTTCGTTTTGTATTTAACATTTTCAAAGTTTTCCAATCCGAAGCAGAGTATTTATTTTGGATTTTTGTTGTTTGCATTTTATACCGGACAAGGAACGTATCACGGCTTCTTCTGGGTAGTTCCTTCCTTTTTCTGCATTGTATTTTGGCTGCTTTTGTTTAGAGTCCTCTTCCACTCGGAGCGTTACTGGATTTATCTCCCAATACCGTGTTTTTTTGCTCTTTTCTCACATCCTTCGTCAATTTTAGCTTTTACCATATTGGGATTCTGTTGTTTTTTTCTGGCATTCCTTACAAGAGATGTTCGGGGTTACTTTGCGCGTTTGCTGTGTCTGGGCATGGTTAGTGCAGTGTATTTATGTGCGTACAAGTACTTGCTGGCTTCCGGAAAAATCATTCCTCTTTTCCTCGAAGGCGCGAGCTTCGGCGACACAGAGACAAGAGATGTGATCGTTTTTAAGAGCACATTTGAACCCGTTGTTAATTTTGAAGGCGGCAGCCTCTATCAAAAAATTGAATTTTTGCTAACATTTTTCTTTAATCGCTCTTCCGCTAATGTAAAAATACTTTGCGGAACTACGCCTTTTTTACGGTATCTCTGTTTTTTGGCGCCTCTCACCGTTTGGAGTACAATAAGAGCATTTCGCACTCGCGAGTATCCTATCCTGGCCCTTTTCTTGTCCAGCTTACTCTTTTGCTGTGTCATCACATTGTATCATGGTCACTTAGGAAGGCGGGCTTTCTATTTTCTCGAAGTATCCATCTTACTTCTCTATACGATTGGTTTTAGAGATGTTTATTTTTGTTTGAAAAACAAAACGCCAATCAATAAGCAGCGATTGATTCGCAAATTCGTGTATTGCCCAATTTTTACACTATTTATTCTTGTTGTTCTTGGAAATTTATATTCGCTCGGATCGACTGCGTTAAGCCAAAAAATATACTGTAAAAGATATATCGACCAGGACGCCCTAAAAAAGTTTGTGCTAAATGACAAGAGTATTATAGCGACAATCGGCGGTGTCGAGTCTATATACAAGATGTCGTCTATGAATCTAGGTTGGGATAAGAACGTTGTCACTCAATCAATGCTGAGATCGTTAAACAGTGACACAGACAATGTGGTATACTTAGCAGAAAACTATAAGTATTTTTACACAAGTACTCGCAGAGTTGGATATGAAAGAAGTGGAATAAAGGCATCGTTGCCGCCTGGTTGCGCATTGATTTTAACGAATGACGCGTCTGGATTATGTAAAATTGATCTGGAAGACAGCGGGCTGTCACCAACTGAAGTGGAAAACTTGAGTATCGAGACAGTCACAAACAACGAATACAAAAATATAAATTTAGCAAATTGGGAGACGCGCCAGATGCAGATTGAGTTTCCCTTTGAAAAAGAGATCCCTTTTCAGAATTTGTCTTCCATAATAATTCATTTGCTGCAAAAAATTGAGAGGAATGTTTTTATTGTTCGTAATTCATTTAAATTAACTTCGGAAGTCTTTGTTCCTGGCAATAGCGATACTGTTGTTCTGAAAAATAATTCTTCAAACAGCATAAACATATGCGGAACAATACGCATCCGTGATGGAGATGGGGTTGTCAAAACAATCGATTTCGACAGAGGGGCAACATCAGAATTGCGGGGACTTAAGATGGTGTTAGGAAATGGTAAAGAGTATTTGCTTCCCTGGACAATCCCAGGGCAAAACGAATTGTTCGAGCTTCAAGCCAATTTTTGGGATATTAAATTCGTCAAACGATATCCCGAACTTTCCATGGGATTCCTGGAAATATACCCGCACAATCTGACGCAGAATTAGGCCTGTTTCCAAATTACCGTAGCCAGATGAGGCAGAATGCGATGGCGACCATGGCGAGGAATGTTTGCGCCAGCTTTTCGTAGCGGGTTGCGATGCGCCGAAAGTCTTTGAGCTTGCAGGAAAAGCACTCAACCAAGTGCCGTTCTTTGTAAAGATGCGTGTCGTAGAAGCGTTGCCGGAGACGATTGCGTTTGGACGGGATGACCGCGATAGTGCCACGTCGCTCCACTGCGGCGACAATAGCGTCGGCGTCGTAGGCCTTGTCCGCAATGACATGCTCAGCCGCCAAACCTTCGATCAGTTTGATGGCAGGAACACTGTCGTGGACTTGGCCGCCGGTCAGTTTCGAGACCGTTGCGCAATTCTCGTAGGTGACCTGGACGAGGTGATTTCAAGCTCAAAAGGGGTTTTTTCGCCCTCGGTGATCCGCCAAGTTTTACGTTTTCTCGCCTGACGGCGGCTTACACCGCCTTTCAGGCGCAACTATCCTTAGCTTCCCGCCATGAGGACTGCTTTTTTCAGGTTGAAGGTCATGGCATTGAGCAGAAATTCCAACTCGACCTTGGGGATTCCCAGGTAGCGCGTCCTGAAGAATCCATATCCCCGTTTGAGCGTGCCGAAGGCGCGTTCCACCTTTGCCCGGACGCTGTTGATGAGGCGGTTTGCCGCTTTCTCGGCTGCGCTGAGCGCCCGGTTGCGGGCGGCCTTGTGCATGATGCCGTCCACAAGCCCTCTGGCCTGGAGCACATGCCGGTTTAACTGGCTGCAGTACCCCTTGTCCGCATAGACACAGCCCCCGGCCATGGGTCCAATTTCGTCCAAAAGGTCTATAAATTCTTGCGTGTCGGAGCGATTGGCCGGAGTGGCGTGCCCGCCGAGGAGAAAACCATCCCGACTGTCCGTGGCCGCGTGGATCTTGTAGCCGTAATACACTCGATTACCCTTGCGCAGCCAAGCCGCGTCGGCATCGTCGGAGTAATAACTGACGGTCACTTCCGAGGCCTCGACGTCCTCCTCTTCCCGGTCTTCGGGAAGAACGTCGATCACCTTGAATGGACGGCGCGAGGACGAGACGACACTGGCGTCGACAATGGCTCCCTCACGGACCAACAAGCCACGTCGCTCAAGTTGATGATTGAGCTTGTCCAGGAGGTGCTTGAGCACATTTTTCTCAACCAGGCTTTGCCGAAACCGGCAAATGGTCGAAGAATCGGGGACTTCGTCGTGATCAAGGGAGAGGCCTATGAAACGAACAAATGACAGGCGGTCGTACAAAGATTCTTCCGTAGCCACGTCACTGAGGTTGTACCAGCGCTACAGCAGGAGGATTTTAAACATAGGCAGGGGCGGGTAGGCGGGATTGCCAACGGCGTTGACAACCCGTTTGAGCTTTTTGCGAAGCAATATTTCGAGCGGCTTCCAGTCGATGAGACGATCAATCTCGTCCAAAAAGCAATCCTTGTGCTTGCGACGGGCCACCACGTAGTCGGCGATGCCAGGATTCTTGGAAGTGCGCTCGCTCATGTCTGCCTCCAGCTTTTGGATGGATAAAACATAGCATAACTACATAATTTTTCAAGCTATTTGTAGCATTTTCCGTGCATCGGTCTCGTTTCAGGCGAACGGGGTTGCCCAAGGCATCGACGACAGCATGAATTTTGGTTGTCAGCCCACCATGACTGTGGCCTATGGCCTGGGCCTTGAGATGGGCAAACTGGCGGCAGAAGCCCAAGAAGTAACCGGCGGCAAAGTCAAGATAGCCTTTGCCGACCAGGGCTACACTGGTGACGCGCCCGCCATCCAGGCAGCGAAAACGGCATAGGACTTTTGGTGGTCAAGCTCGCAGAGGCAAAGCGGGGTTTTGTTCTGCTGCCAAAACGATGGGTCGCGGAACGAAGTTTCTCCTGGCTGGCCCGCTTCAGACGTCTGGCCGTGACTATGAACGACTACCTAAGACTGTGACAGAACTGCATTTTATCACTTTCACCTGCCTTTTACTCCACAAAAGCATGACGCCCATTGCGATCAGTTCATGACACGTTCTAGAAGACAAGGCCGTTTCTTGTGCCAGACTGTATGGCAGATCCGTACCAGTCACAATTGCGGACGAAGTCCGTGTAGAGATTACAGACAGTTATTTCTGACTGATTGCGTGGAAGGTAGTGGTCGCGAAAAAAAGTCGGGGTAATGGTGTGGGGGCTGGTCTTGTTTTGCAGGAGGTTGAGGATATTTCCGGCGAGGGTTCTCACATCGTGGTATTTTTCGATATAAGGCCGTCCCAGTTTGGCCAGTTGCTGTCGTCTTGGAAAGTCCAGGATAATGCTTTTGAGCCGCTCGTAAAGGGTGGTGGGGTCGACATCGACAAGCGGGCAATCCTTGGCCATGTGAGGAGCATAGTTCATACGCATGGAGGAGAGGACGACCTTGCCGCAGGCGAGCAATTCCCGTTCCTGTTTGCCGCTTACGGGTGCAAAGAGTTGCCCCACAAGGATATCGGCTTCATGATAAAGTTTGAGGGCTTCCTTGAAAGGCATGTTCTCCACTAGACGGTAATCGAATGCGATGCCTTCGGATTTAAGATGTTCTAGGACAGGAATGATAAATTGCGTTCCCTTGGTACTTTGTTTTGACGGCGCGTGGATAACAAGGGGACGCTCTCTTTGCTCCGAAGCATTCTTGAACCGCAAGAGATCTATTGGAACATAGTTCTGTATGTACGGGCGTAAAGCTAGCTGCATTGCGCCTCGGTCACTGAGTATTACATCCGAGAACCGCTCCATGGTGCGTAGATATTGAAGCTTCCCAGAGAGCGTGTGCTGCTGATAGTAGTTGGAATCGTAACGGATAGGAAACAGCCCAAGAGACTTAAATTCCTGTTCCATGGCTGGCTTCCAGCGGACATCGCTGCCGCAGACAAAGGTGACGATGCGTTTTCCTTTGGCTTTGAGCACTTCAAAGTCTGAGTGATCAGGCGCAAAGCTATGGTAGAAAAACATGAAAGTGTCGCACTCATCCAGTGCTCGTTGCCAAATATAGTTGCGCAATTCCGAGCGGCATAGATTCCTGATATTTTCGCCGACGGTTTTGTTACGGAACCACTCGATTGCCGGTATGCGATCTTCAACGGCGTAGTCGCAGTCGCCTTCGGTGACGGAGTATAAGCGATTGATCGCCGTAAACGTTTCCACCCCATGGTGGGCGAATCCAATTTTGAATGCACTAATCTGGGAGGCGATGTTGCTAAGGCCCATGAAAATTTTTTTAACGGGTTGGCTCATACCAGGGACCCTTGGAGTATATTGCTTTTCAGGGTTTTCATATCATCGCTCCGGTTCTAACGTTCATGCAGCCAGTGTAATCCTGGCGTCGGCGAGTATCTGCTTCGTTGTGTTGCTGCTTTATTTTGTTCTTTTCTTGCGAATTCTTGATGGTTTCCTCGATGTAGCGCATATGAAAGTCATAATATTCTACATCATTGTCTCGTATTTCTGTTTGCAGTCTGGCCAGATTCTCAAGATCGTCCTTGGTAAAATTTATCACTCGCGTGATGGTTTGGATAATCTTGAAGGAATCAATTCGCTCTTGTTCAGAAAAATCATCAGTATGGTAGGCGACGTGGTCAACATCCCGGGTATTAAGCCAAGAATAATCAGGACTGAGGTGTCCGTGCTCGGAAACCCAGGCGTGCAGCTTCGTTCCCGTGAAAGGAACCGCTTGGTTGTACATGACATAGGATGGTCGGAGGGCCTGGAGTTCCCGTGCGTAGTGGATCGACCTTTCGTACCCGTCCCCAGGGAGTCCATGAATCATGTAACATCCAACCTCGAGATCATGTTTCTGACACAATCGAATGGCTCGAAGAATATCTTCGATGGTCTCCCCCTTGTCGATTTGATCGAACACCTGAGGATCTATGCTTTCTATGCCGATGGCGAGCATGCTGCAATCTGCAGCCTTGAAAGCGGCAATTGAGGCTTCGGTGAGACGGTCTGCCCGAATGCCGCTGACCATCCAGTGCAGGCCGAGATCCCGCTCGACCAATCGTTTTGCGAAATCGATGGTGCGCTGTTCGCGGAGGTTGAAAGACGCGTCCACGATCCGAAAACTCTTGATGCCAAGCTGCGCCTTGGCCGCAGCAAGTTCGTCCATGCATGCGTCGAGAGAGCGGGGGCGCCAGACCGTCCCGGTGTTGCGACAGCAGAAGGTGCATTTATACGGGCAACCCCGCGAGGTGAGGAGCATGTAGCCGGAAAGATGTTCGATGCCGAATAATCCATAATCCGGCGGACTCAACCGGTCGAGGTGCGTCACGACCTGGGTCGGATTCTCCTTGATAGTGCCGTGCTCACGGTAGATGAGGCCCGGCACGGACGAGGCCGCCGCTTCTCCGGCGATGAAATTGAGAAAGTCGAGGATGGAGTCGTCGCTCTCCCCGCGCAGGACGTAGTCCAGGGCCGAATGGTCCCTGAGCATGGCCTTGCCCAGGCTGTTGGCCTGGGGGCCGCCGCCAAGCAAGGTCTTTCCGGTGGCCGCCTTCACCTTCTCGGCGAGGTCCATGGACCATTGGAAGTTGACGTCGTTTAAGGACAAGCCGACGATATCGACGTTTTCCTTGGCGACGATGTCAACGATCCTTCCTACGGGGTCTGGCAAGGGCACGCCATTGAGATCAAGAAGGAGGGCGTCGTGCGGACCACGGCAAATCGCTGAGGCCACGTACAGGATTCCGAGATTGGGGGCCTTGCTGTTGGATTCGGGCTCGACGAGCAGAATCTTCATCACAGTCACCTTCAGGCGTGCTGGTGTTGCATCCCTTAAAAAATTGCCAGTGTATTTTTAAGAAAATACTTTTTTGACCTGTAGCCTTGCGCATGCGCGGGTCGCAATTGCCTGCTGCTAGTCAGTCATTGCCGGCGAATCGATGGAGGAGGGCGTTGGAGCCTCTTCGCGCCATTCCCAGTTTTCTCCCTCCAGGCGCCAGACATTGGGGTAGTTCAGGGGCTTGGTGCAGTGCGCGCACTCGGGAATTCGCGAGTAGTCGTTTCGCAAATGCATCTCCCGGACTTCCTTAAGCTGGGCCGAATCGATAATCTCGAGAATGGACGTCTGGTCCAGGGAACCAAGGAGAAGGAGGGTCGGCTGTTCCCGAAACGTATAGGCTTCGCAGCAGCAATAGACGCGGCCGAGCGTGTCGATGGCGAGATAGCGCCATAAGGCGAAGCATGGCCAACGGTTTGCCAGATGGCCGGGAGAACTGCCGGACGAAAGGGAGGTGGAATCGATTGTCCCGCCTCTGTTCTCCATGAAACGGTATGTCATGAAGTCATTGTCCGAAAAGAGCGGAAGCCAGGCGCTTTTGTAGTCCGCATAGTTGGCTTTATTCACGATCGTGTCGAGGATCTGTATACCGACCTTCATCTTCACCCCGGTTTCGCGTTTCCGCTCCAGGAGGCGCCGGAGATTGGCCTCGACAACGGCATGCCGCTCACTGTTCATGAGTCGCCGATATTCTTCGGAGGTGGTCGCATTGAGACTCACCCGGAGATAATCCAGGCCGGAGTCGAGCAGGCGGTCCGCCATTGCGGCGGTGAGCAAATGGCCGTTCGTGGTGATGGTGAGGGGGCTGTCCGGCATGCGCGACTTGACGAGCCTGATGGCGTCGAGGAGGCGCGGGTACGAAAGCGGCTCGCCGTACCCTCCGAAACTAAACCTGAAATCCTCGCAACCAGGAGACGCCAGATCGTCCAATACTTTCTCGATCAAGGCAAAATCAAGACTGGAAGACTTGTCGGCCAGGAACTGGCGCGAACACATATTGCAACTCAGGTTGCATTTGAGCGTCAGCTCGAACGTGATGTCTCTTGTGATGTGCATGATGCCTCCCGTGCGTGAGCGGGCACTACGGAAAACTGGTAACAGATGGAGTTGGCGAAGACAAAAGGGCACAGTCTTGCCGCGGCGTCGGCGATCAGGTTGCCCAGAGGCGTGAGCAGGCCACGGTCCTTGCTGACGAGGTAGTATTCATGAATGGAATAGGGCTGGCCATCGGTCTTTGACAGCTGGGCCTTGCGCTGTCTTTTGACCTTGCCGGGAACAAAGATGCCATAGAGGAATCGGAAAACGCCGCGGCGAAGGTTGCGGGGGGATTCCTCTTCAATCCGCAGGCCAGTGTGTTGGGCCAGCAGTTTCACATCCTCCCTGGTATAGCGCCAAACGAAAAATTTCGTCTGACGCGGTCTGGCGGCCTGCTCCAGCGTCTGGGTCAGGCTGTAGATTCTCTCGCCCAGATGATAGGGCGAGTTGTTGATAAAAATGAATTTGCCGCCAGGCCGCAGGATGCGGCGGATTTCCGCGAAGACGCGTTCATGCAGGCTGCTGTCGGGAATTTCATAGACGATGCCGACCATGACGACGAGGTCGAAGGAGGCGTCGCGATAGGGGAGGCAAGTGGCGTCCCCGACCAGGGCATCCAGGTTCGGCCGGTGGCGGCGCAGGTTGCGGATACCGTGAATGCTCAGATCGAGCCCCACAAGGTTGGTGAAGCCCTTGTCCGCCAGATGCACCAGATGCCGCCCGCCGCCGCATCCCACGTCGAGGATGCGGGCGTCGCGCGGCAGGGAATCGACGTGCCGGTCGATAAAGCCCGTAACCTCGTCGTACTCAAGGGTTTTCAAGTAGGCGGCCATGTCCAGGTTCGCGTAATAGGCATCCCATCGCGACGTCTTGCTCTTGCGGTCGTTGACGGGGAACGAGCGGGCGATCATGGTTCAATCCTTCCTTTTGAGATCCTCAAGAGCGCTGTAGACGCCCCAGCATCTGGCGCAGCCCCTGTAGGCGCCGTGTTGGCGCAGGAGATCGCGCTGCGAGCGGAGGGTTTCGCCATTCCAGACGTCCATGACGGATGCGGTCGTGACGTTCCCGGCCACGGGCAACAGACAGTGATGGAACGACTTGACTTCCCCTTCTGGATTGATGTTCAGGTTGTACCAGGGAATTCGACAGCGCGGAGCATCGACGGGAAAATCCTCGGAATCTCTGTATCGTGTCAGGTCCTCAAACTCGAATGACGGCCTGAAGTGAATGCGATAGCCTTGCTCCGCCGGGTAACGCTGCGCGATGGCCTCGGCTTGTTCGCTCATGGCCCGAAGATCCAAGACCTGCATGTCCACATTCTGGATTGTCGATTCCTCGACATAGCCACCGCAAATCGGACCGTGCGTTCTGTTGTGCTCCTCGGCCAATTTTTTTGTGGTATAGAGAAGCCACTGAAAATTTATGAAGACATGCTTAAGGATGCCTTCGTTGTCAAGCGCTTCAACCGTCTCCAATATGGCATGCTGGTTCCAGTCGTTCACGGTGAAGTAGAAGCCCAGCGCCATGCTTGAGTTGTTCTCCTGGATTTCTTGCAGAAGAAGCTTGGCGCCATCGATCATGCGTTTGTAGCTGTTGGGAACGCCGCGAACCTTGTCGTGAATGGCCTGTGGCCCGTCAAGAGAAAGGCGTATGGAATCGACCTTGAGGGCGACAAGGTCCTTGGCGAACTTGGAAAGGTTGAAGCCGTTGGTGAGCAGCCAGAACGGCAACTCGTTTTTCTTGGTGTATTCAATGAACTCCAAGATATTCGGATACAGGAGGGGTTCGCGGAAGGATGCCCGTATAATCGGCTTGAACCAGCGGACTTGGTCAACGATATCCTTGCACAGTTCAATCGGAAGATTGATGGATTTGTTGCGGTCGACCACGTTGTACTTGTGGTAGAACGTCTCGTCATGGCGTTGTCCGAAGTCGCAGTAGCGGCAGCGGAGGTTGCACAGGTTGTTGACGCAGACATTGATGGTGTGCGGAGGCAGCGCATACCCCTCGGGCAGCGCCCAGTACCCGGTGCGTTGGAGAAAATACTTGGCGCGGGCGACTTTGAAACTTGGGACATTCAGGGAATCCAGATAATTGCAGAATCCCGCGTACTGCTGACGGACCTCTTCCCCCGCCGGGGTCAGGTGCAGATCCGTGAGCCACTCCTCAGGCCGGACGTGATCGGATATCACAGCGATCTCCTTGTGCTGCGTTGACAGGAAGCAACGATCAGGATTTGAGGAAATGATACTGACAGGTGCGCTTCGCAGGGTCCGGGTGTTCCTCTGCTATCAGCCGCTGCCATTCCGGGTAGTCTCTGTATTTACCCATGACGGATTGGCACAGTCCGACTAACTCCTCGGCAGCGACGCGCAGTGGAGTTCCAATCTGCAAAGCCAGCAAAGTATGCAGCACGCCAAGAGCCATGTGTATTTCGCCGCGCAAATAGAATTTTTGGCCCTGCTCCAACATGCTCTCTGAAGATTGCTCCATGATCTGACCAAAATTAAACACTTGTTTCTGGTTTTTCAGGTCGCTGGTATAGCCTCCGCCAAGGTTGCGGGGCGACTGCGAGCGCATGCTCCACAGCCAGGAGCATTTGTTGCACCGCATCGAGTCCGCGGCGAGGTCGGCAAACCGTTTGTCGGCCATGGCCCTCCGGAATGTGCGAAACTCCTCGCCGTTCCATATCGCATCGAAATCCTGGGTGGTGATGTCGCCCAGGAATCTGTCTTCCCGGGGCTCCACGAAGCAGTAGTCGACCTTGCCGTCGTGGAGAAAGGTGATCGTGGACCACGGAAACACGCAACACGGGAAGCGGTCATGGGGCAGCGTGTCGTACACGCGCAAGGCCCCTTCCTCGATGTCGCCTTGAAAATTGTAGACCCAGTGGAAATCCACGGAAGCGAGTCCTGGGAAATTCGTGGCGAAAAATTCCCGGGCCAGGGGCACCTCGTCCTGGTTGCGTTGCTGCACGATGAAATCGATGAAAACATGGGGCCGGCTTGCCGGGTCCATCGCGAGAAGGCTTTCGGAAATGGCGCGCAAATTCGCCGTGACAAGCCTGAATTTATCCACGCCGTGGACCCGATGGTAGGTTTCGGGAGTGATGGCGCTGATGGAGACGCCCATCGAGCCCAAATGGGGCAGGATCTTGCCTACACGCTCGGGCGTGGCGATAATGCCGTTGGTGTGGAAGGCAATGTGGATGTCGGGCCTTTTTTCCTTGATGTGCTGCACGTGGAATTCGAGATCCCGGTGGATGAACGGTTCTCCCTGCTTCTGGAGGTAGACTTTGCTCACGGAGGGAGGAAGCTGCTCCACGATACGTTCAAAGAGAGGCCGGCTGATGCTGCCACGCTGCGCGCGCATGGATTTTTCCCTGGCGCAGACATGGCAGCGGCTATTGCAGATATTTGTCGTACTGATGTAGCAGAGCCACGGGGGGGGGACCAGATCCTCTCCCTGGGCCCATTGCGTGACAATGGAACTCCTGGCCGTGGCCAGCAGACTTTCGACGTCCATGCTTCTTCCTCCTGCGCTGTTGGCTGCCTGTCAGGAAACGCCTTTCCCGGCAGCGCCGTCAGCGTGTGTCCGTCCGCTCAACCACGAAATCAATCAGCCGTTCGACATTGTCTGCCGCGGCCATGGCCTCGGCCCTGGTTTGGCCCCGCGTGACCACGAAACCCGCGCGTTGCAGGGAATTCTCCAGGTTGCCGACCTCATCGCCGGGTTTTTTAAAAAAACCGAGATCCAGAACCCCGGGGGCCTGCCGCGCCGCCTGCACGTTTCGGATGTCGCGCAGGATGCCCCTGGGCGGGTTGAAAAATCTGTAAACGCAGCCGTTTTTCCCGGGTTCGGGAAGCGACGTGGGCTGTGCCGTGAGCAGCCTTGCGGCCGCGACGGGCGCCTTGATGCCGGAGACGGCTTCGATGCAGGTGTGAAAGATGTGGCCGCCGCCGCCCCGGGCGCCGATTTCAACCAGACTGGGCCCCTGGGACGTCAGGATGACCTCCGTGTGGGCCATGCCCATGGTGATGCCCACCGCCAGGACGGCCCGCGACGCCAGCGATCGGACCTGCGCCTCTTCCGCCTCGGTCAGCCTGGCCGGGTAGTTGAGACTGAGGGCGACCCGCGTCCGCAAGTCCGGCTTTTCCTTGTCGCTGATGGCCAGGATGGTCACGTCGCCATCAATGCTGATGCTTTCCACCGTCAGCTCGACGCCGTCGAGGAATTCCTCGACGATGATCCGGCCGTTTGCGGCATACGGAGCAGCGAATGCAAACGACCATTCCAGGTCCTCAAGCGTCCTGGCCACGGAAACGCCCCGGCCGGAGCCGCCGCAGTCCGTGGGCTTGACCACGCAGGGAAGGCCGATCCCCCCGCGCACCGCGCCCGACAACCCTTGATAATCGGTCACCACGGCGAAACGTGGCTGGGCGAGCCCGGCCGCCTGCCAAGTCTTCCGCATGAGCCCCTTGTCGTTGGCCCGCTCGGCGACGTCCATGTCCAGGCCGGGCAGGCCGAGGATAGCCGCGGCATGGGCGGCTGACCGCGCCCCGAAATCGTTGATGGCCATGATTCCATCGACCGCTTCCCGCCGGCACAATTCGAGGATGCCCTCCCGGTCGGCGATGTCGACCGGTGCGAAGGCATGGGCAACGGCGGCGCCCGGCGCCTGTGGGTCCCGATCCGCGGCAATGACGTGGAACCCGCCCTCCCCGGCTAAAAGGCGCAGCAGCGGAACATGGTAGAATCCCGCTCCCAGCACGAGGAGCCGCTTCACTCCCCACCCTCTTTGTAGCGCTTGAGGCAAACCGTCTCAAAGGTACTCCACTTGCGGTGGTCGATGCAATCGAACCAGAGATCCTCCTGTTCCTCGATGAACCTGAGCTTTTCGAGGAATTCCCCGTCCTGGACGCTCTTCGGAATGATCACGACGCCGCTGTCGTCGCACACGGCAATGGCGCCCTGGTAATGCTCGCGCCGTTCGCGGATGCTTGCCTCGGCAAGCGGGGGATCGTTCTTGACATTGACGCAGCCGATGGGAGTCACCCCTTCCAGCCAGATGGGCCAGTTTTCCTTGATGAGGTGCGGCGCGTCGCGGAGGTAGCCTTGGACCACGATGGCGGCGGCCTGCCGGTAAAGAATGAGGTATTTGGAAAGAAGCTCCCCGAAGATGGCGCGTTGCTGGCAATCAATGGGCTCTACCAGGACGATTTTGCCTTCATCCACGTCTGCAAGTTGCTCGTGGCACTCCCAGTTGCTTCCGTTGTAGGCATAGGCCCAGAAGACCTCGCCGACGCGGAAGTGTCCCCGGTTCAGCGAGACAAGGCCGGGCAGGGCGCCGGTTTTTCCGAGGCAGTCCGCGACTTCGGTAGTTGAAATCCGGTTGCGCCTGATCTCGCCGATGATCTTGCTTTGAATGTCCATGCGCATGTCCTTGGCTTAGGAACGTTCAGCCTCAGCAGCCTGTTGACGCAGTGATGCCTTACCGGTCAGGCCGAGCAGGCGGCCGAGGTTATGGCCGAGCAGGCCGCGGCGTTTTTCTTCGGGGAACTCGTCGCCGACCACCTCCGACAGCACCCGCAAATAGTCCGTGGGCGTGTATTCGGGGAAATCCGAGCCCAGAATCGTCAGCCGGTCCCGTTTGTTCAGGATAAACGCCAGATCGTTTCCGACCGCGGCGGTCTGGTAGTAGGGCATGGTCAGCGACAAATCGATAGTCAGGTTGGAATAGTGCTTGGCCAGCTCCGTCATCTCCAGGGCCTGGACCCCGCCGGCGTGCAAAAGAACGAAATGGAGCGTCGGAAAGCCGTGGGCCAGGGCATGGACAATGTCCACAGGGGAGCGGGACAACAGGCATTTGGCGCTCCGAAACATGGTGTCGAGCCAGATCGGCATGGGGCGCGGCAGCCCGGCGACGGCCTCCAGCACGGCCAGGCAACGCGGGTCCAGGGGGTCGTAGCCATTGAGCCGGGGGTGAAGCTTCAACACGGTGAACGCGCCGTCTTCCAGGACGCTTCTGGCCTCGGCCGCCGCAGCTCCGGGCGAGCCGTGGCGACAGGGGTCCAGGGATGCGCCGGCAATGAGGCGGTCCGAGTGGGCCGTACAAGTCTTCAGGACGAAGCTGTTTTCGATGTATCCGGCCAGGGCCACGACGACGGCCTTTTCGACGCCTGCCGCGTCCATTTCCCCAAGCAGTCTGGAAAGACTCGCATCGTGCCGGGTTGCGAACCATCTCCCATCGGGAGTGACGTGGACAAGAGAGTCGATAAGCACTGTCGGGTGGTCCTTTCGTTGTCGGCAATCGTCAATAATTTGGCGTTCAATACCCTGCGGGAAGGCAACTCCCCGTGCCTGCTGGTCGCGAAACAGCCGCGCGTCGATTTAAGCAAATATCAGGCCAAAGGAAGAGTCCGGCCGGCCTCGCGGGATGTTTTGCAAACCATGTCCGCGCCATGCCGCGAGCAGCGGGGAAACGTCACGGTCGATCCAGAAAGAGCCTTTCTCCCGTCATGGAATGCCGGAAGTCATGCCAAGGCCGCTGTCCCGACAACAGCCGCAACGAGATGCAGACGGCACTGGCGGTAACCGCCGCAGCTCTGTCGTCCCGCGATCTGGTCGTTTCTCCAATGCACGGTTACGGCAGATAGGTTCGCAACCACTGTTCGAAATTGAGCAGGGACCAGATGAAGAGGCGTCGATTCGTCTTGCCCTCGAGATGCTCCATCACCAATTTGAGCATTTCCTGTTTGTCGAGGTACTCATACACGCGGGCGGATTTGCGGAACAGGATCTTGCGCACGTAACGGATGGACTCCCCGCGAAACCAGGAGGCGTCCGGGGCGGAGAAGCCCTGCTTGACCGCGTCGCGTGTCTCCTTGGGGACAAAGTGGGAAAAAGCCTGACGCAGAATCAGTTTTCCGTCTTTCGTCTTGGAGTAATACTGGATGGCCTTGGCCGGCTCGTTTTCGTTAATGCGGACGGCATCGCGCAGGTTGGCCAGTTTCAGACCGATGGGCACGGACATGGCGAAATCCACCAGATCGTTGTCCAGAAAAGGCAGGCGGGTTTCCAGGCCATGGGCCATCGACAGTTTGTCCTCCACCACAAGCAGGCCATGCAGGAAGGTCTTTGCCTCAAAGTACAGGGAGTGGTTGACGTAGTCCTCGGGCCTGCGAAATGTGATCTCTCTGTTGCAAAAGACGTTTCGAAAGATATCCCGGGTCCAGACGTGCTCCACCTCTTTTTGCACCGGAGCGAAGACCTTGCGCAAAAGCGTGTTGGGCAGGAGACGCTGCCAGTAACGGTAGTACTTGTCTACATAGTCCTCGAAGCCGAGGTTGGCCACCGCGCGGTAGTAGCGCCAAGGGTATCCGGCGAACAGTTCGTCCCCCCCCGTGCCGGCCAGCACCACCTTGACGAATTTGCTGGCCAGTTGGGCGACGTAGAAGTTGGGGTAGCTCTGGCCGACCCGGGGCTCCTCCAGATGCCAGGCCAGACGGGGCATGACCCGTTCCATGTCTCCGGCCTTGAGCACCATCTCGTAGTGTTCGGTCTTGTAAAGATAGGAAAGATATTCCGCTTTTTCGCGTTCGTCGAACGCCAGCTCCAGGCCCGAGGCCGAATGCAGGTCGAAGCCGCAGGTGAAGGTCTTGATGTAGGGGAGGTTGCCGGCGGCAACGGCGGTAATGGCCCCGGAATCGATGCCGCCGCTGAGGTAGGCCCCCACATCCACGTCGGCCACCAGCTGGCGGTTGACGGCCTGTCGGAAAAGCCTGTCCAGTTCCTCCTGGTATTCTTGGGCTGGCCTGGCGGTTTCCGGTTCACGGAAATCAAAGTCCCAGTATGTAACGGGACGTAGAGGCGGCAGGCCGGGACCGACGACTGCATGGGAGCCGGCCGGGAAGAGAAGGATGTCGCGCAACAGGGTGTGATGCGTGAAAAAATTCTGGAACGTGAAGTATTCGTAGAGGGCTTCCAGGTTGAGTTCGCGGGAGACGGCCGGGTGGGTCAGGATGGCCTTTTGCTCGGAAGCGAAAAGAAACAGGCCATCCCGTTCGTAGTAGTAGAGAGGCTTTATGCCATAGCGATCCCTGGCCAGGAACAGTTGCCGCCGTCGCCGGTCCCAGATGGCGAAGGCGAACATCCCGTTAAACCGCGACAGGCATTTTTCTCCCCAGCGGGCATAGGCATGCAGGATGATTTCGGTATCGGTCTTGGAGACGAACTGGCAGCCCAGACTTTGCAATTCGATGCGCAGATCTTGAAAGTTGTAGAGTTCGCCATTGTACGTGATGACGAAGTCGCCGGAAGCGACGCTCATGGGCTGGCTGCCGGCCGGGGACAGGTCGATGATGGCCAGACGTCGGTGGCCCAGGCCGACGCAGCCGTCCACGTAGACGCCCTGGCCGTCCGGGCCGCGATGGGCCATGGCGTCGGCCATGGCCGAAACGAGGCGGGACGAGGCGGGAGCCCCGTCGACATTGATCAGGCCACAAATACCGCACATGCAGCTACATCCCGGCTTCGGCCAAAAGCGCCGACACCACGGTCTGCTGCTCGCCGGGCGTCATGTCGTGGAAAAGAGGCAGGGACAGACAACGCGCGGCGGCAAGTCGGGAACCGGCGAAGTCTCCGGCCAGACGGCACCGGGACGAGTCGCGAAACGCGGGCTGGTCGTGAAGGCTGTACGTGCCGATCTGGACTTCGATCCCCTGGCTGCGCAGGGAACCAAGGATGCGGTCCCTGTCGGACACAAAAATGCAGTACGTCTGATACGCATGCCGCCCCCCCGGCGGGACCTCGGGGAAATCAATGCCCGGACGATCCGCCAGGAGCGCGTCATAGCGGGCGGCCAACTCCCGGCGTCTCGCCAAAAATTCTTCCACGCGCTCCATCTGGGCCAGGCCCAGGGCGGCCAGAATATCGCTCAGCTTGGAGTTGGTCCCCATCCGGGCAAAGACGGCGCTTTCCCGATCAGCGGCCTTGTCCAGGCCGAAATGCTTGAGGGAACGGATGCGGTCGGCCAGGGCGGCGTTGTTGGTGACGACCATGCCGCCCTCGCCCGTGGTGATGCTTTTTCTGGGATGGAAGCTGAACACCGAGGCATCCGCCAGGGACCCGGTGCGCTGGCCGCGTATCTCTGCCCCAAGAGAGCAGGCGGCGTCCTCGACAAGCGCCAATCCGCGCTGCCGGGACAGGGTCAGCCAGGGATCGAGATCCAGCGGGTTGCCGAAAAGGGACACCGGCATGAGCGCTTTCGTCCGGGGGGTGATGGCCGCCTCGGCCTGCCGGATATGCATGTGCATCGTGCCCGGGTGGACGTCCACGATCACGGGCGTCGCGCCGACCCGTGCCACGGCCGTGGCGGTGGCCGGGTAGGTGTAATCCGGCACGATGACTTCGTCGCCCGGCCCGATGTCGAGAGCCTGCAAGGTAATTTCCAGGCCTGCGGTACAGGAGGTCATGGCCACGGCATCGGTCGCGCCGGCAAAGGCGGCCACCCGTTCTTCCAGTGCGGCGGTCACCTTTCCTTCGGTCAGGTGGCCGCTTTCCAGCACGGCCAACACCAACTGTTTTGCATGCGCATCCACCACGGGTTTTGTGAGCGGGATATGTGTCATGACATAGCCTCCTGTCGAGTGTACACCCGGCCACTGAGGCCTTTTTCCAAATAAAACACACGCCAATGATCACAGTGCTCGCAAGGCGCCGTCCCTTCGAGGTTGGCTTCAAGGTGCCGGTCCCTGATGTTCCGGTAGGAAGTGCCTGACCAGATTTCGGCGATGGACGCCGTCCGCACGTCCCCAATGCCTTCGCCGCCAGCGTCCCTGGTCCAGTCATGATTGCAGAGGGCGACTTGGCCGCTGTAATAGATCACCATGTCCGTGAAAGGCTTCTGGCAAGGCCTGCGCGTGTCGTTGCCGGATTGTTGCGATCTCACGCTGCCCAGGTGGCCATCGGCCGAATGTTCTTCATAGACCCTCACCCTGTCCACAAGGGGCGTCCAAAATTTGACAAATGCCTCCATGCCCGCCTTGTGAGCCTCGGTTTCAACGGTGGAAACCTGGATCATGGTCTGGCTGCCGTGGGCCGCGTTCAATTCCAGAAAACGCAGCACATTGGCCATGGTCAACTCGAAATCGGCCCCTTTTCTCATGGAGTTGTACAGGGCCGGGTCCATGGTATCGAGGGAAAAAGACACGAACTGGGGCGACAATGCAACCAGGCGGGCGGCGGCCGATTCGTCGAGCAGCGTGGCGTTGGTGGTGAATTGCACCTCCAGGCCGGCCTTGGCCAAAAGGGATTCAAGCAGCCGCGCCCAGTCCGGATGCAGAAGCGGTTCCCCGCGGAAAAACGGGACCACCTGGCGTGGAGCATGGCTGGCGATCTCATCAATCAGGCGCAATCCGAGGTTGGTATCCAGAAAGCCTTGGTCTGGCCCCATGAATTTTCGGGGACAAAACGTGCAACGAAGGTTGCATCGGTTCGTTAATTCCAGGGTGATCCGCTTCGGGAACTCTGTCGGATGCAGCGGTGTTTCTTGTGGCATATCCTAGGGCCTGTCTCTAAATAATTTCTTGATATTACAAGTTATTATAAAATTCAGACGACAAGAGCCGCCGCAATATGCCTGACGACTTCCGGCAACGCTTGCCGCCGCTCTGCCTATCCCCAAGGAGTCACGGGGCAAACCATCCAGGGCCCGCCCCATGCGCGACGGCATGCTTTGGATTCTTCGCACCGGCACTCCTTGGCGTGACCCGCCATCGGAAACACTGCACCAAACCAGGGCCAACGGCTACGCGAGGCCGGCCAGGGCGTTAAGAACCATGCCGCGATTGTGGGCGTTATCGGCCAGACGCCGGGCCTGGTCAGAGGTCTTTTGCCAAAGGGCGGCATCGGACAAGAGCGTGATGCAGGTCTGCGCCATTTCCACCGGCGAACTTTGCAGGAAATGCTCCCGTTCACCCGGGGCCTGGAAGGTGTTGATCCTGCCGCCGGTGATTACCGGCATGCCGCAGGCCAGCGCCAGTCCCTGGAACCCTTCGCAGGCTCCGGAGAAGCTGTTTTCAAAAGAGACAAAGGCCGCGTAAAACGTCATCACCCGGCTGATGTCGCGCATGTCGCCCGCGTGCAGCACGCCCTCCCCGGCCAGATCCTGCAAGAGCGGCCCGGGCAGGAAACTGAAGAGGGAAAACAAGGTTCCGGGCAGCGCCTGACGCACCAGCGGCAGGCCGCGCCGGATAAACAGCCGTATCCGGGAGCGAAGCGAGGTATTGAGCAGATTGCCGGCAAAACAGAGGTTGCGACGCATCTCGAAGGAGGCGTCGCAGGGCGGCCCTGGGAAAAAGGCCGGCGCAACCACAGCCGGTCCCTTCCCTGCCGCCTCCAGGGCAACCGCCTCCCCGGCGTCCTGTACCAGAACCGCCTCGCAACACCCGTCCAGAGGATCGGCAGCGGCTTCCCGGCGGCCTTTTTCGGTCAAAGCCGGGGTGTCGCGTACCAGTCGGACGTCCCGTCCCCGGTCCCGGGCCGACGCCACCGCCGCCAGCAATGCGGCCGCCTGTCCCGAAGTCATAGGGCCGGTGGCCACGACCAGATCCGGGGCCAGGGCTTCGATCCGGGCAGCCAGTCCCCTGCCATCCGGGGCGGCATAAAAAGTCGTCCCCGCCACCCGCGACGGCGGCGTGCTCTCTGCGGAAACGCCGGGAAAGAGGGAAACCAAGGCAACGTTGGCTCCTGCCCCGGCCGCCAGGGCTGTCAGGCCGACGGCCCTCATGGCCGAAGGGCTTTCCAACTCGTGGGGCGCAGCAGCCGAAACCACGAGCATCGAAACGCCGCGCAGCAGCTCGCTGCCGCCGGCCGGCGTTTCGACAGTGATCCGGGGCGCAGGGGCGAACGAACGCCGACTCGGCAGAGGCGGGCGTCGCACGCCGCTCAGATTCAGGAGCCCCTCGAGGATTTCCGAATCGTAATGGCGGCCAAGCACGGCCATATCGTCCACGAGGTCAAAGGCCATGGAGCGCATGAGCATCTCTTCAAAGCCCCACATGTTCTCGTCGGTTTTGACGTCAACAGGGGCGATGTCGCCCTGGCGGCAACTCAGGACAGTCATCCGGTCCAGCCAGGCTTGATTTTCAAGCAGCGGAGCCAGCTTGAACATCATGCTGCGATCGAGGCCTCTTTCCAGGCCGTCCTCCCAGGGCTGCCAGTCCATCTCGGCCAGCAGATCCCGGTGGATCAGCCGGCCAAGGCCGATGGGCTCTCCCCGTCGCGGCGGCGGGTAGCCATGCCACAGGGCCAGCCGGCGGCTGGCCAGATCCCAGAAATACGAGTCGGCCAGTCCGACAAACAGATCCCCCTGGGTCAGGCGTCGGGCGTAAATGGCGAACAGTTCGGCGTTGAGCAGATCGTCGGAACCGACCACGACCATGGCGTCGGCCCCGCATGCGCGCACCGCCTCCATGCCCCGATTCCATTTGGCCCCCAAAGGACTGTTGGCCTGTTCAAGATAGACAAAGCCGTGTTGCTCCGCCAGATCCCGGCTGGCTGCTCCTTCGGACCCCACGGCCACGAGGTGCAGATCAAGGACGCCGCGGAGACGCTGGCGAATGACGGCGTAGTTGCGAAAGACCAGATCCGCCAACCTGGGCCGTTTCCACATGCAGGTCAACAGGGCTATCGAGGGAATCTTGGCGTGGGTCATTGCATCTTCCTTGCGGGCATATCGCACTGTCCTTTAAGCACTGAATGGAATTTCTCAAATATGTGCACGTGCAGCATCCGGGTACTGCGGCGGCGCGAGAGTCCCTGCACCCATATCCCGGACCAGCAAGGCGGATTTCACACCAGACCGCCGCCCACGTTCCGGCAGCGCGGAGACAGATTTGACGGCTGTTGCGGAGTCATAAAATTGGCGATCCTGGAAAGCCATGCCGTGTCCTGAACCAGGCTACGAGGAGGAAGGGCGCTCCCTTCCAACACTTGTCAGCAAAAATCCTCTACGCACGCAATCTCATTTCTGAAGCGCCGCCAGCAAAAAAGAGCTCACGACTACATGGTGTCCTTGTTGTTGCAACATGACCGAGGAAACAACCATGGCGCGATGTAGCAAAATTCGATCCACATATCAGGCCTCGCGCACGTGTTTTCGCCAGTAATTCTTGAGCCAGGCCTCCCGGGAGCCGCCGGGGAAGCCGGCCATGATCCGCTCGGCCTCCTCTTTGGACAGGCTGGCCACGAACTGCTCGAACCGGGCCGCTTCCAGGGCCTGGGCGGCCTCGCGGCGGCGGGCCAGCTCCCCGGCCGCGTCGGCCGCCGCCTGCTCCTCCCGGGAAACATAGTCCGGGTGGGCCCGCAGCACGCCCCAGCGGGCCAGGGCCGTGAAAATATAGGACCCGACGTTGCGCACTTTTTCCTGTGTCGCCAATTCCACGAGCATGCCCGTGGCTTCCAGCTCCCAGTCGGCCCGGTCAAGGCTCAGGGCTATGCGCTCCCGGTCGATCTCCTTGCCGAGTCTGGTCCGGGCTTCGACGGCTTGGCGAATCTGCTCCAGGCGAAACCCGGCTTCGTAGACGTGCGGCCACAGCAGTTCAAGAAAGGCGTCGTCCCAGCCAAAGACATTTTCGAGAGATAGATGTTCTTTCTTTTCTATCGTAAAAGAGGCGGTTGGGTTGTCTTTGCGGCTGGCTGTCTGGCTGTCTGGCTGGTCTTGAGACAGGTTTTGCGTCAGGCTTTCTCTTTGGCCTGCAATGACAGGTATTGTCTGGCTTACAGCATGGCTTCCGGTAGGGCTTTTTGTCTGGCCGAGAGATTGGTCTTTTTGGTATTGCTCAATAACTTGCTGATTGAACGCGACGGACACGCCCTGGATGTTGCCGTCCCGGGCCTTTTTAAACGACAGGAAAGACAAACCGGCCAGACGCCGCAAAATGGTGCGCACCGAGGCTTCCCGCATGCCCAGGGCGTCGGCTATGTCGCGGAATTTGACGATATAGGGCTTGGCGGCCAGCAGCAGGTCGAGCACTTGGCGCTGGTTGGCGTTGAGCCGGTCGGCAACCAGTGGCCGGCCTAGTGTCAGACTTCCTGTAAGGTCTTTTGTCTGGTCTTGTGACAGGCTAAGGGTTAGATCTCTATCGGGTAAAACTGTCTGGCCTGTGGTCTGGCCTTTTGAGGGGCTTTCAGGCTGTCCGGCTGATCGGCTGGCTGTCAGGTCTGCTGACGGCATGGCTTTGGGGGCGGCTGGCTGGCTGTCGGCCACATCGTCTGACGCACTGTCCGGCTGTCCGGTCGATGGTGTGGCCGACGTAGTGGCTGTCTGGTTGATAGGAAGGCTGTCTGACCGACTGTCTGGCTGGTCGACCGGCTTTGTGGCCGCCTGACAGGCCTCCTGACTGGCTGGCTTCGAGACAGGCTTGACGCGAGACTTGACGACAGGCTGCAATTGCGGCGTTTGCGCCGGCGGTTCCGGGGGGCTGCCCTTGCCCGTCAGGAAGGCGATTTCCTGCTCCGGAAAGGCCGACAGCGACGGGAACGCGTCAAAACTTTCCTGGGGCGGGATGCTCGCAAAGGGATCTTCTGAGCTTTTAGGCGTCTTTCTGGACACGGCTTACGACCTCCCGGGCGAGCTGGTGGTAGTCCTGGGCCCCGGATTTGGTGGCGTCGAACTCGAAGATGGTCTTTCTGTGGGAGTGGGCCCGGTCGATGTCGATGTTGACCCGGATTTCCGTGTCAAAAACCGGGATGCCCTTGGCATCGAAAAAGGCCCGGATGCGATCCTTGTTTTTTTTGTGGGTGACGGCCCGGCCGTCGTACTTGGTCAGCACCACCCCGAGCAGGAGCAATTTTTTGTTCTGCTGCTTGGCCTGGGCGAGCACCTGGATAAACGTGGAAAACCCGTCCAGGGCGTACTGGTCGCCAACCGGGCAGGGGACCAGCACGTAATCCGAGATGAGCAGGGCGTTTCGCAGCATGGGGCCGATATTGGGCGGCGTGTCGATGAGCACGTAGTCGTAGCGGCTGATGTCCTTGTCGTTTTGCAGCAGCCGCGAAAATCCGAGCACCGAATCGATGCTGGAATAGGAACGCACTTCCCATTCCATGCAGCGGATGGAATTGGGTACGATTTCAAGGTGTTCCGTTCGCGTAGCGCAACCATTGGGAGAAAACGCCCCTTCGGGGTCCTCCAGCGCTTTGACGAGACTGGAATTTTCCCGCAGCCCCAAATCAGGCAGCAATGTGGTGGTGGTGTTGGACTGCGGATCGCCGTCCAGCACCAGGACGGCATTGCCTTCCTTGGCCAATGCCGCTGAAAGATTGACGATCGTCGTCGTCTTCCCCACGCCGCCCTTGTTGTTGCCAACAGTGATGATCACCGGTTTGGGCATTTTGGCTCCTTGAAAACTTCCGTAACTTGGTTATTTTCACTCTGGTCAAAATTTGTCAACAATGCCTGGGCTGAAAAGAGGTCCGTCTAGGGGCTGTTCACAATTGTTGACGCGAGGGGGAACGAAAGACTGCCTCCGGCGGCCGGGGGGAATGATTCCCCCCGGACTCCCCGGAAGGGAAACCCGCGGACACCGCTGCGCAAAGGTGATGCGCCCGTTCCCCCTGTTGCGGAAGCCATATGACGGCTACGCCGTGAGGAAAAATTTGTTTTCCGTCCAGGGGGATCGGGGGGCATGATGCCCCCCGGCCGCCGGCTCTTCCCCATATTCCCCTTCCTCCCCGTTTGCCGGGGGGCGGGCAGTCATGCTAGGGGCCGGCATTTCTCATGCCGCCGGGAGCTTCCCGGGGGCGGTGCGCCCGTTGCCTGGGCGAAAAGGACGGAACATGCGGGTCGCACGCGACGTGCTGGTATGGATCTACTGGCATCCCTTCAAGCGGCTGGTGCAGGCGTTGCCGGGAACATCAGCCCACGCCCTGGCCCGGGTGCTGGGAAACGTGCTTGGCCGGGTGCCCAATAGCAGGTTGCGCGGCATGGCCGAGGCGGCCCGGTATGTGCCGGGCGTGCCCGACGATGCGGCGACCCGGCTGGCCCTGGCCCGAAAGGCGCTTATGGAGTTTTGCCAGACCGATCTGGAAGTGCTGCTTTTTCCGGTGCTGACTGCCGGGCGCACGGCCCGGCTGGCGACCATCGACGGAAAGGCGCATCTGGACGCCGCCCTGGCCGGCGGCAAGGGGGCCATGCTGGTTTTCGGCCACTACGGGGCCAACCAGATGGTCATGGCCGCCATCGGCCACGGCGGCTACCGCATGTGCCAGCTCTCGGCCCCGGCCACGGTGCTCAACGAAAAGCTGCCCGAGGCCCGAAGCGCAGCCGTGCAACGCACCCGCGAACTGCGCTGGCAGCACGAACAGACCCTGCCGGTGACGCACATCAACATCTTCGGCAGCCTCAAGGGGGCCTTTGCCTGCCTGCGCGGCGGAAATGTCCTGGGCGTGGCCGTGGACGGCGGCGGCGGGGAGAAGCGGGCGGCCGTGCCGTTCCTGGGCCGGCGGGCGTATTTTTCCCTGGGGCCCATGCTGTTGGCCGGCAAGACCGGCTGTCCGGTGCTGCCGTGTTTCATGGAGCGGGCCGGCGACGGCCGGATGACGCTTCGCATCGAGGAACCGCTGCCGCTGGTGCAGGCCGCCTCCGGCGGTCCCGACGCCGAAACGGCGGCCACGGCCAATACGGCCCTGGTGGCGGCCCGGCTGTCGGCGGCGGTTATCGCCAACCCGAGCCATTATCTGTATTTCCTGGCCTTTCGGCTGCACATGGCGGCCGGCGGCCATGACCCGTTTTTCGAGGAACCGGCCGGCTGATCGCCGGTTGTCGAAAAACGGGATCCGGCGCGACGCTGTCCGATGGCCGCCTTGTTTCCCGGCAAAAAGCGGGCGGCAGCCTTCCGGCCGCCGCCCGAAACGCCCTACATGTACCCCAGGGAGCGCAACTGCTCCATGGCTTCCTCTTTTTCCTGATCCCGGCCGGCGCGTTCGCCCGAGCGGTCGTCAAGATCCTGTTCCCAGGCGGGCAGATCGCTGATCCGCACGGTGCCGGTCTTGGTGCCGAGGCTGCGATACCCCCGGGCGTATAGCTCGCAGTGCGGAATGCCCCGGCCGCGGGTGATGTCCCAGACGTCGCGTTCGCGCATGTGCAGGATGGGGTGCAGGCGCAGATGGGGCGGTTCGTCGCGGGGGCTTTCGTAGTCCTCGAAGGCCCGGGCCGGATGCTCGTCCCAACGGATGGCCGTGGCCAGGGCGGCCACGCCCTCCTCGCGCAAAAACGCGTTCATGGGCGCGACCTTCATGAGCTGGTTGCCGACCGGCGATTCCGGATCAAACGGGAATCCCTCGCCGGTAAACCCGGCCCTGGCCACTTCGGCCCGGCTCTGGGGCGACAGCTCGGCCACGGCGATGTAGTCGCCGATAGTCGGATTCCTGGCCAGCACATCCATGTTGGCGGCCACGTGCACATCAAGCCCCCACTCGTCGATCAGGCGGTGCTGGAAGGCGGTCACTTCCGGAAAGGGGTCGCCCTCGTCGATGGTGAGCACCCGGGGCATGGCCAGCCCGCGTTCCTGGCAGGCCTGCCGGGTGATCCACAACACCAGCGTGCTGTCCTTGGCTCCGGTCCAGGCCAGCCAGAAGGCGTCGCCGAACCGCTCTATGGCGCTGGCCACAACGCCCTTGGACAGGGCGATCTTTTCCTCGAGGGGCAGGCTCCAGGCAGCCTGACGCATTGCGTCGTCCATGGGATCTCCTTTGGGCGGCCGGCGCCGCAGGCCCACCATAGCCCGGCCGGCGGATCGGGGGAAGCCCGGCAGCGGTGTTTGAACGCCGGTCAGTTCGCGCGGGCGGCCAGCAAGGCGGCGTAAAGGGCCAGGTAGCGCCCGGCCTGGACCGGCATGGCCCAATTGGAAAGAGCGGCCTGACGGCAGGCCGGACGCATGGCGGCGGCCTCGCCGGCGAGCAGGCTGCGGATGCCCCGGGCCAGGGCGTCGACGTCGCCCGGCGGGGCCAGAAAGCCCGTACGGCCGTGTTCGACCATGTCGGGCAGCCCTCCCACGGCAAAGGCCGCCACCGGCGTGCCGCAGGCCAGGGACTCGACGACGGTGTTTGGCAGGTTGTCGGCCACCGACGGGGCCACGTACACGTCGGCCGCGCTGATGGCCTCGGCCACCCGGTCCTCGCTGCCAAGGCTCCCAAGATGCAGGCAGGGCAGGCCCAGATCGGCCGTGTCCCCGCCGTCGCCGTATATGGCCAGAAGCAGGCCCGGGATGGGATCGTCGCGCAGGCGCGCCAGGACCTGGCGCAGCAGGTGGAAGCCCTTTCGCGGCACGTCGTTGCTGTGGGCGCCAAAGAGCGCCACCCGGGCCTCGCGGGGGATGCCGAGCACGGCCCGGGCGGCCTGCCGGTCCAGCGGGTAAAAAACGTCGGTCGGCACGGCGTTGGGGATGACGTGGCAGGGCCGCGTCCCGAGCAGCCGGCTTTGTCCGGCCAGCCCGGCCAGCCAGCGGCTGGGGGAAACCAGGGTCAGGTCGAGACGGGCGTAGGCCCGGCGCTTGATGGCGAAAAAGGCGGCCGAATCGTCCACCGGGTCGCTGGAACCAAGCTGGGGGCAGGCCCCGCAGCCTTCCTGCCAGCGGGAGCAATCAAAGGCGTAGTGGCAGCCGCCGGTCATGGGGTTCATGTCGTGCATGGTCCACACGATGCGGCGTCCGGCCAACACGTCCAGGTCCTTGCCGAAATCGACCAGCCCGGGCAGCCAGTGGAAATTGACGATGTCCGCATCGAGCAGATGGGGCAGGCCGGCCAGGACGCCGCCGGCAAAGGGATCGGAAAAAAGTTCCAGCCCGGCCGGCCGGCCGGGATAGCGGGCGTAGATCTGCTCGAAACGGCGGGCGGCCGCGTCCCAGTGGGGAGAATTCCAATACCCGGCCAGACTATCCTGGGGCAGGGCCCCCTTGTACGGCGCCGGATGGATGCCAACGGCCGGATGGCGGTTGCTCAGCACGTAGAGCCGGCTGTCCACGCCCAGGCCGCGCAGACCGGCGTGGAGCCGGCAGGCGGCATGGCCGGCCCCGCCGTAGGCGTGGGCGCACAGATGCACCACCTTGAGCCGGCTGCGGCCGGCAACGGCCCCGGGCAGCCGGCCGGGCTTTCGCGCCTCCATGAACAGGGAGTCCGGCTTCCGCACCGCGCCGTCCGCCTCGACGTCAAGCCCGTAACGGCCAAATCCGGGGATGTCGGAAGCCCGGGCCGACCGGACCGCGACCCCGGCAAAGCCCAGGCGCGTCAGCAGCCGGGCCAGGGACAGCCGGTCGTACATCCACAGATGGGCCTCGCCCGACAACCGGAAACGGCCGACTTCCAGGGCGGTCCGGGGCACGGCCGGGGCCGGGCCGGGAGTCGTCCCGCCCAGCCGGTCCATGGCCTGGCGCGCCTCGGAGCCCAGGCGCTCAATGATGTACTCCCTGGCCGGCGCCTCCGGCTGCCGCCACCAGTCCAGCATGCGTCCGCCCGAGACGTGGCGCGAAAGCTGGTCGACCAGTTCGACAATGGCCCACTCGTGGCGATCGGCCGCCGTCCTGTCGCCGCCTTCGGCCTGGGCCAGACAGTCCAGGTAGGACCGGGCCGCCGCCTCCAGGTCGGGCACGGCCAGACGCAGGATGCCGCCCGGGGCCAGCACCCGCAGGCACTCCCGCAGCAGGTCTTCGGCATCACGCGCGTCGAGGTGCTCGAGCAGGTGGGAGTGGTAGACCACGTCAAAGGAATCGTCCTTGAAGGGCACGCCCGTGGCCAGATCATGGGCCAGCACCTCCGGAGCGTCGCTGCGCACGTCGAGATTGGTCCAGTCCGGATGATGGCGGTAACCGCAGCCGAGGTTGAGCATCCTCATGGGCATCTCCGTGGCGGGGCGTCCCCGGGCACGCTGCGGGCGCGGGCCAGCAGGGCGAGCAGATCGGGGTCGCCAGGGTACAGAAGCAGATACCGCCTGACGAGATCGACGGCTTCCTCCGGCCGGCCGGCGGCCATGATCCCGGCCGCGTCCCGGGCCAGCCCGCCGGGATCGGCAAACCCCCGGCCGAACAAATGGCGCTGGGTGAAGGCGTCGGCGGCGCGGTCGGCCTCGATCCGGGCGGGATGGCGGAGCGTCGCGTCCAGCCGGCCCAGGGGATGGCGGACCAGCGGGCTTTCGGCCCTGGTGTGGGTGGCTCCGGGACCAAAACCGATATTGGCCACCAGATTGACGTTTGGCAACACGGCCAACCCGTCGTTATTCCATACCGTCATGGTCCACTGGTAATCCCAGGTGTCGAGCTCCCCGCGCGCCACGGTTTCCAAAGAGGACTGCCAGTAGCGGCGGTCCCCGGAATCGGGAAACAGGCGGTTGAGCCTGCCTCGCTCGATCAGATCGCCCAGACCGGCCATCCGCCGGTCGTAGAGCCTCCAGGCCCGCCGCCAGCCGGCCCAACCCCAGATATGGTTGTAAATCGAGAAATAGTAGGACCCGTCCCCCGGACGCGCCCCCAACTGGAAACTGTTGCCGCCCACGTGCATGACCCGGGGCTCGTCCCGATAGCGGGCGAGCATCTCCCGGCAGAACCGAAAAAAGTCCGGCGTCGGCGCCGTGTCGTCCTCAAGCACGATGCCTTCCGGCACCTGCGAAAAAAACCAGCTCACCGCCGAACCGACCGCCAGCCGGCAACCCAGGTTTCGCCGGCGCTCCAGCAGCCGGACCTGGCAGTCCCAGTCCACGGCCGTGGCGATCTCCCGGGCCAGACGGCAATTCCCGACGTCAGCCGCCACGCCCGGGCGCGGGCCGTCGGCCGCCACGAAAAGCCGCAACGGCCGGACCTCCCGGATGGCCGCCAATACCCGGGCCGTGGGCTCCGGGCGGTTGAACACCATGAGCAGCACGGGCGTTTCCAGGGGCGCATCGGGCAGGGCAGGGCGGCGGGCGGCGGTCATGGCCGGCCGGCCTTGCGGTAGACGGCCAGCACGGTATGTCCCCGGGCCGGCCGCACCCGGGGATCGGCCAGCACGGCCCGCACCGCACCGGCCAGTTCCTTGGCCGCCTGCACGGCCTGCTGGTGGCCGGGCGAGCAATCCACCAGGGGCAGGCCGGGCAGGCCGAGCCTGTGCCGGGCCAGGGCCACGGCCATGGTCTGGCAATAATGCTCCATATGGCAGTCTTGCAGGGGCTCATGGGCAAGACGTTCCAAACGCAGGGGGAAAAGGCCTTCGAGCCTGGGCCAGACGGCGTCCGGCCAGCGGGTGACGTGATGCGGCGGCAGATCCAGGGCGTAATTGACGACCATGCCGCCGTAGCCGTCCGGGCTTGGCGTGGAGAGCAGCAGCGCACCGCCGGGGCGCAGGCAGGAAACGGCCGCGCCAAGAAAGGCCGCCGGATCGGCCACGTGCTCCAGGACCTGGAAGGCGCAGACCATGTCGTAGGCTGCCGCATGGGTTTTGGCGTGTTCTTCCACGGTCTGGCGGCGCAGACGGTCGGGGGCGCCGGCCAGGGCGATGGCGGCGGCGCTTGTTTCCAGGCCCGTGTAGTCAATCCCGGGCAGGGTGTCGGCCCAAAGCCCCCGGCCGCAGCCGATTTCCAGGACCCGGTCGCCGGAGCGCAGGCAGGCGGCCGCCTCGGCAAACTCCCATTTCTCGGCCGCGTAGTACCAGCCGTTAGCCATAAGCCCCTGGTAAAAAGCCGCATTGCCGGTCACCGGGGGATCGAAAAAACGCAGGGAGCAGGCGTCGCAAGCCAGACAGGCCAGGGCCGGGACGCCCTCGAAATGCCCGGCCACGTCCAGGCCGGTCTCTTTGCGGTACACGGCCGCGAGCTGTTCGGAAGGAATGTTTTCCTGGAGCGAAAGGGCGGCGCCGCCGCACAGCGGGCAGTGTCTGTCGTGCATCGGGCAGGTCTCTCCGGCCATGGCCTTTTGAGCCGGGGGCGGGCGCACGCCGGTCTCTGCCTGCCCCCGGGCCCGGCTTTCCCGGTTGCCGACGCTCCGGCGAACGTCGGGAGGAGGCAACCGCCGGCTCGCGCGACGCCCTGCCGCGGCCGCCTATTGCGGCTGCGCGGGCAGGGTATCGACAAACAGGCTCAGGCTGCCGTCCTCGTCGCGGTACAGGTTGCCGGTCACGCTGACCCGTCTGCCCTTGAACCGTTTGTGAAAGGCTTCTTCCTGTTCGAGGGTGATCTCCTCGGGGGTCAGGATCAGGTAGCTGACGCCTTCATCGGTGGTGACGAGCAGACCGTCGGCGTAATCGTCCTCGATGACGCCGGCGACGGTCACGCCGGTTTTCAGGGGCCGCATGTCCTCATCAGGGGTGGCGGCCTGGGAGACGCCCGCCAGCACAAGATACAAAGCCAGCATCGGTCCCAGGGCCAGGATCGCCAAGCGCATCTTTTTCATGCCGCCTCCGCGTGACGCAATCTGGAAATTCCGGCCCGCCGGCGCGCTCCGGCCGGGCCGGGGAAGGCTTTATACCGGAACGCGGCGGTCGGCAATCGGGAAGAAGTGTCCAGAATGCCTTGCCAAAATGTTTTTTTTCGCAGTATGCCGTTTGCATGGAGAAAAGCACCTCAGTGACGCACCGCGTTCCCTCGCTGGCCGAGCTGCTGCGGCGAAACGCCGCAGCCAATCCGTCGGGAGCGGCCATCGTCTGCGATACGCGCGCCATGTCCCATGCCGAACTGGCCGAGGCGGCCCAACGGCTGGCCGCAGCCCTGGCCGGACTGGGGCTTGGCAAGGGGGAACGCCTCGCTGTCTATGCCCGGAAAACGCCTGAAGCCATTGTGGCCTTTCTGGCCGCCGCCGCCGCTGGCGGCGTTTTTTTTCCCGTGGACCCCAACCAGCCGCCGGCCGTGGCCCGGGACATCCTGGACCGGCTTTCGCCGGTGGTCCTGTGCGTGGCCGGGGAATTCCTGCCGGCGCTGGCCGACCTGTATCCCGGCGGCACGCCGTTTGCGGTGGTCGTCATGGACGGCCCGGCCCGGCCCGGTCTGCCCGCCCTGGCCGATCTGGCCGCCGGCCCCATGCCGGCCGTCCTGCCGGATGTCGGGCCGGATGACCCGGTCTATCTGAATTTCACCTCCGGCACCACGGGCGCGCCCAAAGGCGCGCTGACCACCCTCGGCAACCTCATCGCCAACACCGAGGCGGCCATCGACGCCTTTGCCATGGCCCCGGACGACGTGCACCTGTGCATGATGCCGGTTTTCGTGCATCCCCACGAAACCTTCATGCGGCCGCTGCTCCTTGGCGGAACCATGGTCCTGTGCGACCGGGTGTCGGCCAAGGCCGTGGCCGGGGCCTGCGCCCGCCACAAAGTCACGGCGCTGATGGCCGTGGCGGCCATCTACGAAACCCTGGCCCGGCTGCCCGCAGGAAACGGCAATCCGCTGGGGGGGCTGCGGGTGGCGGAATCGGGCGGCATGCATGTGCCGGCGGCCCTGGCCGTGGCCCTGCGCCGGCACTACGGCCTGGGCATCCTGCCGGTCTGGGGCAGCACCGAGACCACCGGCGTGGCCCTGGCCATGCGGCCGGGGGAGGCCCATGCCCCCTGCTGCCTGGGAAGGCCCGTTGCCGGCTACGCTGTGCGGGTGGTGCGCGAGGACGGCACTGAAACCGATCCGGGCGAACCCGGCGAATTGGTCGTGGCCGGGCCGGGGGTATGCCCGGGCTATTTCGGGGAAACGCCCCTGCCGGAGAACCGGCTGTTCGGCGGCCGGTTTCGCACCGGCGACCTCGTTTGCCGGGACGAGGCCGGCCGGCATTATTTCGCCGGCCGGCAAAGCATGCTGCTCAAAGTCGGCGGCATGAAGGTCTTTCCGGTGGAAATCGAGGAGGCCCTTCGCGCCCACCCGGACGTGGCCGAATGCATCGTCATTCCGGTGGCCGATGCCGTGCGCGGCGAGGCGGCCAAGGCCGTGGCCGTGCCCCGGGAAGGCGCCACGCTGTCCGTTCCGGAACTTCGCCGTTTTCTGGCCGGCCGGCTGCACCGGCTCAAAATGCCGCGCGTCATCGAGATCCGCGACGCGCTGCCCCGAACCCCAGGAGGAAAAATCGCATGGCGCGCCCTCGTGTCGCCCTAGGCCACGCCGACATTCCCGAGTCCCCGGACCGGTTCACCGACCTGAGCCTGGACGCCGTCACGAAGCTGGCCCGGCGGGTCGTGGAGCTGGCCTGCGATCTGCCGGAGCTGGTTCGCGGCCAGGACGTGCTGGTCAAACCCAATCTGGTGCGGCCCAATTTCCGTTCGCCCCGTTCCATCGTCACGGACGAGCGGGTGATTCTGGCCATGGTGCGGCTTTTGCGCGACGCCGGGGCGGCCCGGGTGCGGGTGGGCGACAATCCGGGCTACGGCCTGTCCCTGGCCGAGGGGCTGGCCCAAATGGACGATTTCAAACGCCGGCTGGCGGCCAACGGCGGCGAACTGGTTTTTTTCGATCAGGACGATCCGGTGGTCGTGGAAAACCCGGACGCCCTGCTCTTCGATCCCGTGGCCCTGCCCCGGGCCCTGGTCGAAGCCGATCGCTACGTCAACCTGCCCAAAATGAAGACCCATGTGCACACGTTGGTGACGCTCGGCATCAAGAACCAGTACGGGCTGATCCTCGACGACCAGCGCATGTTCTGCCACCGCAACGACATCAACGTGAAAATCGTGGATATCCTGCGCGTGGTCAGACCCGGCCTGACCCTTGTGGACGCCTTGTGGGCGGTGCAGGGACAGGCCCCGCTGTCGGGCTCGTCGGTGCCGGACATGAACGTGCTGGCCGCCGGCACGGACGTGTGCGCCGTGGACGCCGTGTGCGCCGATCTCATGGGCATCGGCGCGCACGAGGTGGCCATGCTGCGGCTGGTCCGCCAGGAGGGCCTGGGCGAGACCGACCTTGCGGCCATTGACGTGGTGGGCGACGATCCGGCCGGCCTTCGCCGGACGTTCGCCCGGCCGGTTATAAGTTCCATGGGGGCCTACGACGCGGTGCGGGTGGTGGAGGGCGGAGCCTGCCAGGGCTGCCTGTCGGCCCTGCGCCACGCCCTGGACAAGCTTTCCAGCGAAGACGCCTTTGCCGACGACCCGGTGACCCTCTACGTCGGCCGGCCCATGGCCGAACGGCGCAACCTGCGGAACGTGGCGGGCGAACTGTGGTGCTTCGGTTCCTGCGCGGCCCATCTGGTCTTTGACACCCACAAACGCGCCCCCCTGGCCCGGTTCGTGCCGGGCTGCCCGCCCCACATCCTGGATTTCTATGCCGCCTACAAGGAGCGCTACGGGAAATAGACGGCAACGGGGAAACCGGCCCTCCGCCGCCTGGGCGGCCGGCGGAGGGCGCAGGGTTTTGCCGTCGCCTGATTGACTTTTTCTGGTCGCATGCTACCTTTTGGGCAAGGAGCAATCCCATGCAATCGCAGGCGACAAAACAGGACCGCTACCGCGCCCGGCTGCGCGCCCAGGGGCTGCGCCCCGTGCAGTTGTGGGTGCCCGATACCCGGCGTCCCGGCTTTGCCGAGGAATGCCGGCGGCAATCCCTGGCCGTGCGGGGCGCCCGCGGGGAGGCCGCCGCCCTGGCCCGGGCGGCCGAGGCAGCGGCAACCATCGAGGGCTGGGAGTGAAGCGCGGGGACGTCGTGCCGGTCTCCCTGCCGGGGGATTACGGCAAACCCCGTCCAGCCGTGGTGATCCAGTCCGATTATTTCGCGGACCACCCCTCGGTGACGCTGCTCCCGATCACCAGCGCCCTGGTGCCAGGCGCGCCGCTTTTGCGTCTGCGCCTGGACCCGGACGGCGAAAACGGCCTGCGAAAACCGTCCCAGGTGATGATCGACAAGGCCAGCACCCTGCCCCGGGACAAGGTGGGGGAACCGTTCGGCCGCCTCGATGACGACGCGATGCTGGGCATAACCCGGGCCCTGGCCGTATTTCTGGGCATCGCCTGATCGTCCGCCTGCACTCGACGCGGCGTAGCGGGAGCGATGCGGAGAATACGGCAGGGCGGGTGCGTGAACTTGTAAAATGACAATTGACGGTTTACAATCTCACCGTGATCAGCAGCTTTCGCCATAAGGGCCTGCAGCGGTTTTTCGAAAAAAACGACGGCAGCAAACTGCCGCCCGATATGCTGGCGCGCATCAACCTGATCCTGTCCGCCCTGCACGCCGCCCAGGATATCGCCGGTCTGGACCTGCCGACCTTTCGGCTGCACCCGCTGACCGGAAATCGCAAAGGCTGGCATGCCGTCACGGTCAGGGCCAATTGGCGGATCGTTTTCCGGTTCCAAGGCGAAAGCGCCCATGACGTTGATTTTATCGACTACCATTAGGGAGAAGGCCATGGAGATGAAAAATCCGGCCCGGCCGGGCCTTCTTGTCAAGGAATGCCTGGACGAACTCGGCCTGAGCGTTGCCGATGCCGCCAAGGCCATCGGCGTCACTCGCCAGCAACTGCACAATGTCATTGCCGGACGCAGCACCGTGACCCCCGAGATGGCCGTGCGCCTCGAACAGGCCTTTGGCGGCACGGCCGACACCTGGCTTCGAATGCAGCTCAATTACGACCTCGCCCAGGTCCGCCAGCGCGGCGACATCGCGGTCGAACGCCTGAAGCCGAAAGTCGCCTGACAACGGCCCCGACCAAGCCGGCCGGCACTCCCGCCAACCGTCCGCCAGACCGTCCGAAGGAAACCCCAGCCCATGCGCGTCGTCCTGATCTCCCCCTATCCCGACATCACGGCTTTTGGCGTCCGGGCCATCTCCTCCTACCTGCGGGCGCACGGCGTGGCCACCCGGCTGATCTTTTTGCCCGATCCCCTGGGCGACGCCCTGACCGACCAGCCCGAGCGCTACCCGGCGGCCGTCATGGACGCCCTGGCCCCGATGTGCGCCGATGCCGATCTCGTCGGGGTGTCGCTTATGACCAACTACGCCGACAACGCCGGCCAGATCACCCGGGCCCTTCGCCAGCGCGGCACCCGCGCCCCCATCCTCTGGGGCGGCGTCCACCCCACCATCCGGCCCGAGGAATGCCTGGAAACCGCTGATCTGGTCTGCGTCGGCGACGGCGAGGAAGCCATCCTGGACGTGGTGCGGGCCATTGAAACCGGCGCGCCCCTGACAGGTATTCCCAACATCCAGGCGAACCACCCGGACGGCAGTCCGATCCGCAATCCGGTGCGGCCGCTTGATCCCGACCTCGACGCCTTTCCGCCGCCGGACTGGTCCCACGAGGACCATTTCATCTGGGAGGCCGGGGAAAACGGCCAAGCCGGCAGCATCGTGCCGCTGACTCCGGCGCGCACCGAAGGCTTCCTGGCCGGGGGCACGGTGTCGCGGCTCATCGGCAAGGTCGGCTACCAGACCATGACCGGCCGGGGCTGCCCGCACCGCTGCGCCTACTGCGTCAACGACGCCATCAAGTCCCTGTACGGGGCCAAGGGCTACCTGCGCTGGCGCAGCACGGAACACGTCATGGCCGAGCTTGAGGCCGCCCGGCGCATCATGCCCTTTATCGGCTACGTCTGGATCTCCGACGACGCCTTTTTCGCCCGGCCGGCGGAGGATATCCGGGAGTTTTGCCGGCAGTACAAGGCGCGCATCGGCCTGCCGTTCACCTGCCTGGGCTCGCCGGCCACCATCACCCGGGACAAGATGGACGCCTTGGTGGACGCCGGGCTGATCTACCTGCAAATGGGCGTGCAGACCGGTTCGCCGCGCATCCAGGAGCTTTTCAACCGCAAGGCCATGGGCAACGACAAGATGCTGGCCGCCATGGCCATTATCAACGACTACAAGGGCAAGCTCTTTCCGCCGAGCTACGACTTCATCCTGGATACGCCCTACGAGACCCTGGCCGACCGGCTCGATTCCGTGCGCTTCATTGCCCGCATCCCCAAGCCCTTCCGGCTCCAGCCCTTTTCCCTGGTGCTCTACCCCGGCACCAAACTCGCCGCCATGGCCGTTGCCGACGGGCATCTCACCGACGAGCGCGGGCAGGTCTATACCAAAAGCTACACCATGCGCCGGCCGGATTACGTCAATTTCCTGATCCTGGCGGCCAAGGGCGGCCGGTTTCCGTCCCGGCTGCTGACGCTTGCCGCCTCGGACGCGGTGGCCTGGTTCCTGAGCCGCCCGGCCTTTCTGCCCTTCTGGCGGTTGCTTTTTACCGTGGCCGGGCCGGCCAAACGGCTGGTCAAATCGCTTCTGGGGCACGGGGCATGAGGGTTTTTCTCGTCCAATCCTGGCTTGGCGGCGACGGCCCGGCCGTCTATCCCATCGGCCTGGCCTGTCTGGCGGCCAGCCTGCCCGGCCATGCCGTCGCCTGCTTCGATCCCAACACCGCGGCCGATCCCCTGGGCGAACTGGCCCGGCGACTCGCCGCCTTTGCCCCGGATGCGGTCGGCATCTCGCTTCGCAACATCGACTCCACCAACACCCGGGTCAACGTCTCCTACCTCGACCCCTTTGCCCGGGTGCTGGCGGCCGTGCGGGAGACGGTCGGCAACCGGCCGATCCTTGTCGGCGGCTCAGGCTTTTCCATGTTTGCCGAGCGGTTGATGGAACGCTATCCGGCCATCGACTACGGCGTCTATCTCGAGGGCGAACGCACCGTGGCCGCGCTGATCGATTTTCTGGCCGCAACAGGCGGGCGTCCCGACCCGGACACCGTGGCCATCCCCTCGCTCTACCTGCGCACGCCGGACGGGGTGCGTTTCACCGGCCCGGGGCAGAAAGCCGCCCTGGCCGATCTGCCGTCGCCCGATTTCACGGTGCTGCCCGTGGCCGACTACACGGCCGTGCCCTGGGGCCTGGGGGTGGAAACCAAACGGGGCTGCGCCCTGGCCTGCCTGTATTGTCCCTACGGATTTCTAAACGGCAAGGCCTACCGCAAAAAACAGCCCGGACGCGTGGCCGAAGAGCTTTACCGCCTCCAGACCGATCACGGCCTCAAGCGCTTCACCTTTCTCGATTCGGTCTTTAACTATCCCGAGGATCATGCCCGGGCCGTCATGGAGGCCATGCTCGCCCGGGGCGTAAAACTTTCCTGGTCGGGCTGGTTCGGCGAGCGGGGCCTGACCCGGAATTTCCTGGAATTGGCCCGGCGGGCCGGCTGCGACACGGTCATCTTCTCCCCGGACGCCTTTGGCGACGCGGCCCTGGCCAAACTGGGCAAGGCCTCCAGCGTGGCCGAAATCAAGGCCGCCTACAAGCTCGTGCGCGACATGGGCTGTTTCGAGGTCAGCTACAACTTTTTTAAAAACCCCCCGGGCCAGACCCTTGCCGCCTTTGCCGCCATGGCCGCCTTTGTGGCGCGGGCGCGCCTCGAAATGGGCCGGCGGGCCCATTTCGAATTCAACAGCCTGCGCGTGGAGCCCCATACCGCCCTGGCGAAGCTGGCCGCACGCGAGGGCGTCATCGGACCGGAAACCGACTTGCTTGGGCCGGTGATGTACACGCAAAATAGAACTGCCTATATAGAAAAAATTTTTAACTCCTTGCTCAAGGCGATCGGGAAATAAGCATGCGTGTACGGGAAAGCCTGTCGCGCGATGTGCTGCGCCTTGTGGTCTGGTACCCGCTGCGACTTCTTGTCGAGCGGCTGCCGGTTGCGGCCGGATTGGCCGTGCTGCGCCAGCTTGGCCGGCTGCACCACGCCCTTTCCCGGGGCAGGGCCAAGGCGACGGCAGCGGCCATCGCCCGGGTGTCCCCCGGACTTGACGCGCCGGCGGTCCGGGCCGAGACAGAAGCCGCCTTTGTCACGCACTACGTCAACCAGCTCTCGATTTTTCTCTTTCCCAATCTGACCCGGGACACTCTCGGCGAACTGCTGGAAGTAGAGGGAGTCACGCATCTGGACGCCGCCCTGGCCGCCGGGCGCGGGGCAGTAATGCCCATCGGCCATTTCGGGCCGACCCAGTTGCCGCTGGCCGCCCTTGGCCGCCTGGGCTACCCCATGCTGCAAATCGGCTTCCAAAACGATGCCGGACTGTCGTTTATCGGCCGCCACGTGGCCTTCCGGCTGCGCCTTGCCTACGAGGCCCGCATCCCGGCCCGCATCGTGCCGCCGGGACCGGGTACCCGGCTGGCCATTGCCCATCTGCGCGCCGGCGGGGTGGTCATGACCACGGCCGACGACGGCCCGGGCCAGCCGCCGTTCGGCCGCCATGCGGTCTTCGATTTCCCCGGCGGCGCATTGGGCGTCCCGCTCGGGCCGGCCCGGCTGGCCCTGCGTACCGGGGCGGGACTCGTCCCGGCCTTCCTGTCGCCGGGAGCACGCGCCCCCTACCGGCTGACCATTGCCCCGCCCATAACCCCGCCCCAAGGCGCAGACCGGGACGCCGCCGCCCTGCTCATGACCCGGACGTTTTTTGACGCCTACGCCGCCGCCGTCACAACCCACCCCGGCTGGTGGCATGGCCTGTTGGAACATAAAGGGCAGGGAGCCGGGAAATAACCGCCCAACAACAATATCCCTTTGACCGTGGAGCATGCGTGTTTTCATTTGCCTTTTCTATTATTCTACGAGAATAATCCTCTTGGAATAATCCCAGAGGAATAGCATGAAAAACCCGTTTCTTTTGCGCGTTATTCCGTCGGATGCGGCCTTTTGCGACCGGGACGCCGAACTGGCCGACCTGGAACGTTATGCCCAAAACCACACCAACGTGGTGTTGTATTCCCCCCGGCGCGCTACGGCAAAACATCCAGCCCCAGCCGGCATCGTACTTCTTCGTGGGCAGCAGCCGCCGCATTCTGCTTGAGATGTTCGGAAAAAAGCGCCCCCTGTTTCAAAGCGCCATCCTTTATCCGCTCAAAGCCTTGCCCCCGGACGATCTTGCCCTGTATATTTCCCGGCAGTTTGCGGCGGCCGGCAAGGATGCCCGGGAGGCTTCCCCCCTGCTGGCCTCGCTTTCCCATGGCCATGCCTTTTATGCCCAAAAGCTCGCCCTGTATGCCTTTGACGTTTCCGGCGACGCGGTGACCCAGGATGACGTGTCCCGGGCCGAACAACTGGTCATTGCCGAGCAGTCGCCGTATTTCGAGGCCACGTTGCAGGGCCTGTCCGCCAAGCAGCGTGTCCTGCTCCGCGCCCTGGCCCAGGGGCCCCGGGAAAAAATACTGTCTGCGGAATTTCTCAGTTCCTGCGGCATATCCCTTGGCGGCGCCCAGAAAGCGGTGCAACGCCTCAGTGCGCTTGATCTGATCGAGAAATCGACGCCGGGCGGCTGGCAGGTCGTGGACAAATTTTTCGCCTCATGGCTATTGCGAAACGCCGGCGGAGCCGGTCCTCTGTAACGCAGTCCCCCCGTTTTGCGGACGGCTGCCATGCCCAAAACCGGCCGCGCGCCGAGGAATCCGCCGCCATGATCCAGATACTGGTCCTCAATCCGCCGTTTCTGCCCAAATTCTCCCGGCCCCAGCGCTCGCCGGCCGTGACCAAGTCGGGCACGCTCTATTTCCCCCTGTTTCTGGCCCAGCTCGTGGCCGTGCTTGAGGCTGACGGCTATCCGGTGACCTTTCTCGACGCCCCGGCCGACGACCTGTCCCTGGCCGAGGTGGCAAGGAGAGCCGCGGCCGAACGACCAAAGCTGGCCGTGCTCGACACCTCCACCCCGAGCATCGCGGCCGACATCCAGGCCGCCGCCGCCCTGCGCCGGGCCGTGCCGGACGTCTTCACCGTCTTGGCGGGTCCCCACGCCTCGGCCCTGCCGGATGCCGTCCTGACCGCCATGCCCGGGGCGGTGTGCGCCGTGGCCCGGCGCGAATACGACCTGACCGTGCTGGAACTGGCCCGGATGCTCGAGGCCGGACCGCTGACGCCAAAACGTCTGCGCTCTGTGGACGGGCTGTCCTTTGTCGACGACGACGCCGTGGTCCACAACCCGGACCGGCCGTATCTGGCCGATCTCGACCGGCTGCCGCCGGTGGCCCCGGTCTACAAACGCCATCTGGACATCCAGCGCTATTTCAACCCCAATGCCAAGCCGCCCATGCTCACCCTGGCCACCTCGCGAGGCTGTCCGTTTCGCTGCTCGTTTTGCCTGCATCCCCAGACGCTGACCGGCCGCGCCGCCCGCTGCCGCAGCATCGAGGCCGTGCTGGACGAAGTGGCCTGGGCCCTGGACAATTTTCCCGGGCTGCGCACCATCTTTTTCGAGGACGATACGCTGACGGCCGACAAGGCCCGGTGCCGGGAATTCTGCGCCGCCGTCAATCGCCGGGGGCTTCGCTTCGAGTGGAGCGCCAACAGCCGGGCCGAGCTCGATCCTTCCCTGCTGGCCGCCATGCACGCCGCCGGCTGCCGGCAGGTCTGCGTAGGCTTTGAATCCGCCGATCCGGCCGCCCTGGCCTCCATGAAAAAGGGCGTGGGCACCGAGCGCATGGTCCGCTTCCGGGAGGACGCCCGCCGGGCCGGCATCAAGGTCCATGGCTGCTTCATCTTCGGCTTTCCGGGCGACACCCGGGAGTCCATCCTGGCCACCATCGATTTTGCCCTGAAACTGGCCCCGGACACGGCCCAATTCTATCCGGTCATGGTCTACCCCGGCACCGAGGCCTACGCCGAATATGCCGCCCGGGGCGACATCACGGCCGGGGATTTCCGGGACTGGCTCACCCCCGAAGGTCTGCACAACTGCGTGGTGCGAAACGAGACGCTCTCGCCGGCCGAGCTTGTGCGCCTGTGCGATCTGGCCCGCAAGCGGTTCTACCTGCGTCCGGGCTTTATCCTCCGGCGCGCCCTGGCCGCCCTGGCCTCGCCCGGGGAAATGGCCCGCACAGCCCGGGCCGGACGCACCTTTTGCAAACACCTGCTTCGGGGGTCGCGCGTATAGGACAGAGGCACCCCCGGGCGCCATTGCCTTCTGCCGCGCCGCAGGGGACGTTTTGGGCCGGCCTTACAGCTCGCGAACGTCGACGCCCTTTTCCGCCCTGATCTTCTCCTGCAGGCGCTCCAGGCGGGCTGTCAGATAGGCCAGTTCATAGGCTTCGGGCAGTTCGTGGAAATCGCCCATATCTTCCTCGTAGGCCTCGATGTCGATAACCACGCGTTCGGCCACGAGGCGCACGTAATCCGAGTAGGCCGGGAAATCGAGCGGTTTCCCCGGGGCGCGCAGGCTTCGGGCAAAGGCCAGTGCTTCGGCATAGGCTGTGGAGGCAAGCACGTTGTGATCGCGGTCGGGCATGGGCGTTCCTCACGGCAAGGCCGGCATTCTGCGCCGGGTGGCCTGTCGGCGACAGGCTTTATGTTTGGCCTTGTTTCAGGTTGTCTGACAGGCTGACTGTCAGGTCTTTTGTCTGGCTGCGTCTCAGACTGGCTTTGCGGCTTATTGCCAGACGTGCCTTCAGGCTTGCTGTCTGGCTGTCGCTGCTGCGTACTGATTTGGCAACCAAAAGGTAACCCACAAGAATTCCAACTGATCACCGAACAAACCTCACGCTCTCAATCTTTGCCTCTGGTTGGCAGAAGCTGACGCCAGCGCCTCGGCCTCCTCGCCCGGCCGGAGAGGCCGAGGGGGCAGAACATGGCGGGGCAAGGCCAACGCCCTGGCCGGACGCACACGACCGGGCACGGCTTCCTCGTGGCGCACGACCTCCAGGGCGGCGGCCAGAACGGCGAGGTAGAGCCAGGCAAAGCGCGACACCGGCGAAGTCAGGTCATGGTCGATGAGGCTGTGGATGAAAAGCTCGGCCCCGCAGCCGGTCAGGACCGACAGAAAAAGCGTGCGCCCCGGTCCGTCCGGGGTGCGCCGGACAGCCCTGGCCAGGGAGGCGGCCAGCGCCGCCAGTCCGAGCAGGCCGACCAGCCCGCCGGGCAGGCCCAGATCGAAAAAAAAGGCCAGCCACAGGCTGTGCACCTCGGGTTCCCGGGTGTGCCAGATAAAGCCCCCCGGTCCAAGTCCTGAAAGCAGCAACTCCGGCCGGTCGGCCATGACTGACAAGGCATCCTGCCACATCCGAAACCGCGCCCCGCTGCCGCTGACGTTGGCGGCCGACTCGCTGGTATTCTTCGTTTCAGTAAAAAGCAGCGGCCCGGAATAGCCGAATCCCACCAGCAGCCGGTCGATAAACGACGGCTTGCCGGCCAGGATGGCCGCGGCCAGGACCACGACCAGCAGGGCGGAACGGCTCAGCAGCCGGCGGCGGATGGCCGGGGTCAGCAGCATGAACGTTCCGGCCGCGCCAAGCAGCCCCAGGATCGCCCCCCGCGATCCCGACACCACCACAAAGGTGACGCAGGCAAAAGCGAGCAGGCAAAGGCCGGCCCTGGCCGCGCGGCGGTACAACCGGGACAGGCCAAAAGCCACAAAGGCGGCCATGACCAGAAATCCTCCGGCCTGGTTGGCTGAACACAGGCCGCCGATGCGCCCCCAACGGGTCTCGGAGAACAGTTCGAAATTGAGTTCCACCCCGCGCCCCAGGTGGATGGCGCCCGCCCAGTCGTAGAGCGCGCCACAGACCATGGCGGCGCAAACGATAACGGCCGAGGCGACCATGGTTCCAAGCAGGGTGCGCAAGCGGGCCGTTGTCCGAACCGTGGCCAGCAGACAGAAAAACAGTGTGACGTCAAACCCCAGGGTGACGAGCTGGCCCACGGCAAAACGCGTATGCGGGGCCCACAGGCTGGCCAACACATGCAGGGCGGCCACGGCCAGGACAAAAGGGAACAACGGGGAATCCGGGACCGGCAAAGGCGCGGCGCGGCGCGGCGAGACGGCCCGTCGGGCCAAAAATCCCAACAACACCGGCGGCAACAGCAGCATGGCCGGAAACAGGTTGGTCACCACGCCGACGGCATGGGTGATTTTGAGCGACGGCGTGCCGACAAAGACCACACCGGCCGTGAACAGAAGCCCGGCAAACGGAAACCGCACAAGCAGGCCGGCGACAAAAAGGGCCGCACAGCCGGCGGCCATGCGCCAGTCCTGCAACAAGACCCAGGCCAAAGCCGCCGCCCAGGCCAGGGCAACGGCCGAAGCCAAACGGGAAAGTCGGGGAAAATGGCGCTCCATGGAAAAAGGACTCTAGGTCCATGGGGCGGGAAAGAAAAGAGGGAAGGCCGCGCCGGTCGGCAGCCTATCCTTTTTTCCGCGAAAGTTGCCAAGGCGCAATACCGGTCATTCCTCTGGGCTGCCGGCCGGGAACAGCACGCGCAGCATGGTTTGGCTGCAACTCCGAAAGCCTCCTCCGTAGTTGCCCCCACGACCCGACTGATCCGACCATGATCCGACAAATGACCCGACCTAGGGCACGGCAATGTTTACCAAAACCGCTTTGGCGATCATTCTCGTAATTTTTGCAAACACAACTGAATCTTATTGACATAAGTGGATTTTTTTTGAAAAAAACAAATACTCTTTTTCTTAAAAACAGGGACTTTCATGGGAACTATCATCACCATAGCCAATAACAAGGGGGGCGTCGGCAAGACGACCCTGGCCTGCAATCTGGCCCACGCCCTGACCCTCAAAGGCGGCCGGGCCCTGGTCATCGACACCGACAGCCAATGCAACTCGACCAGTCTGCTCACCGGCGGGAATATCAATTTTCAAAATTCCCTGTACGATATCCTGACATCCCGGGACCTGCTGGCCAAAAAGGCCATCATCGAATCCAACATCAAACGAATCGATTTGCTGCCCAATATCTCCGACACGGCTGTCCTGGAATACGACCTGTCCCAGAATCTTCCTGACAACTATTCCATCCTGCGCTCCAAGGTGCGCGACTACACCAAGGATACCTACCAGTACATTCTTATCGATACGCCGCCAAACCTCGGCTATTTTTCCCTGTCCTCGCTTTTTGCCGCCGACTTCTGCATTGTCCCCATTGCCGCCGGCTCGGCCTACAGCATTGAAGGTCTGCTGCGGGTCCTGGCCATTATCGAAAAGATCCAGGAGGATGGAAACCCCGATCTGCGGTTCCTGCGGCTTCTGGTCAACAACGTGGATCGGCGCACGGCCATGGGCCGGGTCATCATTTCCGAGCTGGAAGAGAATTTCCAGGGCCGGATGTTTGAAACCCACATCCCGCGCAGCACGGTTTTCGAACAGGCGGAGTACACCAAGTCCACGGTGTTCGGAAGCCATGCCGCAACCTACGGGGCCAAAGCCTACCGGGAGTTGGCCGGCGAACTCAAGCAAATCCTTGGAACCCCTGATTAGCCATGCCCGGGGACGCCATGCCAGAGTCCAAACCCAGGCGATCCATTTTCGATACGCTGAAAAAGTCCGCCGAAGGCCGCCTCGGTCTGGCGGACGCGGCTCGTGTGGCCGACAAGATCAGCGTTTTTCCGGCGCCGCGTCGCAGTGAAGTTCCAGGGAGCGTCCCGGCAGCCGCCCCGGGTTCCCCTCTCCCAGGGTTGGGTCATGATCCGACAGGAGTCGGGACAGGGGTCCCGACAGGGGTCGGTACACCTGTCGGGACCCCTGTCCCGACAGGTGATCCGACTGCTGACCCGACCAAAAGAAATGATCCGACATGTGATCCAACCATTGATCCGACATTCAAAAAAATGCTCAGGGGCCTGTCCCCGAACAAGCGTCGCTTCCTCCATTTCATCATCGACAACGAACCCCAGTTCGACGACTACATCATTAGTCGTCAGACGGTGGCAAAAAACCTGCAATTAACTGAAATTTCTGTAAAACGGTACTTTGCCGAATTCGCGGCCCAGGGGTTTTTCAAAAAGGAAACCTACCGCCACGGCGTCTGCCAGGGCGTGCGGCTGTTCCTGATGAAATCCTTGTGCCAACGCTTCAAGACAGCCGACCCGACCAATGCACCGACAAGTGACCCGACCAACAAAAAAGATCCGACTATTGACCCTGCAGCCGACCCGACCCATGACCCAACCTCTCTTAAGATAGATAGAGAAGATTTAAATCTATCTATCTCCCAGGGACGCCTAGAGGCAAACTGGCCATCCCTGGCCAGGACCGGATTCGGCATATCCCAGATCGATCAAATCACAAGCAACCTCATCAGTCTGGGCAAACCCCTTGACCGGATTGTACAGGGGCTCGACCATGCCGAATGGGAGTTGGAGCAGGAAGCCATGCGCGACAAGGACGGGCACCCCGTGGCCGATCCGTGTTCCTGGGTGTTTCGGTCCCTGGCCAGAACCGGCTATTATCGCCGGCCCAAGGGCTACGTTTCGCCGGCCGAGCAGGCCGCCCTCGACGCCCAGGCCGAGGCCAAGGCCGTCATCGAGGCCCGGCAACGGGCCGAGGCCATGCAGTTCGAAGCCTGGCGCACGGGGCTTGCGCCCGAGGAACTGGCGGCCATCCTGGCCGGACATCCGGGTGGCCCCAGGGAACCGTGGCTGAAAAGCTATTGGCGGATGCATGTCCGCCCGGCCGATCAGGCCACGTAGAGATTGCGTCACGATGCCCTGGGCCTGGACCGATGAAACCGGGGGGACGGTCTGGTTTGACGGTATTCAGAAATGGGCAATTTGGAAGCAAAGGCTGTCGCCAGGGGAATGCTTCCGGTAAATTGTTGTTTCGTCCGTCCGGCCAATCAGGGCATTGTCCAATCTTCTTAAAAACCTCCGTTTTTAAGAAGATTGGTGCAGAGCTGCCGGAAGAGGGGAAATGGCGTAGACTTGATTCTCGAAAAATATTCTTGAAATTCTTTGCTTGATTTTATACTCAGGCAACGGATTTCGAGAAGGCTGTTGGAGTAGCCAACAACGGAGTTGGTTTGCATTGCTTTTTGTCCGGGCGAGTTGCATTGCTGCATACTGACCACAATCCTATTTTTGGATGTTAGCCAGATACAACAAGCGAACTCGAAACTGCTAAAAATTTAATTGTGTCCACAGGAGCAGCCCCATGTTGATCGGGTATGCGCGCGTATCAACACAGGACCAAAATCTGACGCTGCAAATTGACGCTTTGACAAAAGTGGGCTGCCAGAAAATTTTCGACGATGCGATAAGTGGCAGCCGAAGCGATCGCCCGGGATTGTCCAGGGCCATGGAAGTACTTCGCGAAGGCGACACACTGGTCGTCTGGAAGCTGGATCGTCTTGGCCGGAGTGTCAAACAGTTGGTCGATCTGGTGGGCGTGCTGCACAATCAGGCGGTTGAATTTAAAAGCCTGACCGAGGGCATTGATACCAGCACGCCATCTGGCCGGTTCTTTTTTCACGTGATGGCCAGTCTGGCTGAGATGGAGCGCGAATTGATCGTTGAACGCACTCGCGCCGGTCTGGAAGCCGCCCGTCGACTCGGGCGCAAGGGCGGACGCAAACGACGCATGACCGACAGCAAAATCGAGTCGGCCAAAAAGCTGCTTGCCAGCGGCGTACCTCCTCGGGATGTGGCCAAAGATCTTGGCGTGTCCGTACCGACCTTGTATCGTTGGGTGCCGGCCTCGGAATGCCGGTGATGTTCAAAATAAAGACTCTATACGCAATGGTTTGAAGATGAAAAGAGCGACAATTTTTTTTCTTTCAGTATTCGTTCTGCCAATAGTCTCAATCTGTGTAGTGGTGTTTACTGCGGAGTTGCTGCTGCGCAGTTTTTATAAAGAGCAATATTGGCCGGGCTACGCTTTTTTTGATGGCGTTGAGATTCTGCATAAAGTTGGCGATCCTGGGGTGAACAGCCTTGGGTTTTTCGATAAACTGCGAACTTTTGAGAAACCCGATAATGTCTTTAGAATTCTTTTGCTTGGCGATTCTTTTGTTGACGGGCAAAAAGTCGATTTTTATCTGGAACAGGCCTTGTCACGAGCCGTTCCGGACAAAAAATTTGAGGTCATTCCTATGGGAATCTCGGGAACGGGAACCCTCAGTCAGTTGGCCTTTTATGAGAAAATTGGTCGAAAGTTTTCTCCGGATATGGTGCTTGTTTTATTCGTCCCAAATGATTTTACGAATAATTCCAACATACTTGAGTCTATTCGTCTGCGCTTCCATCCCTTTATCCCTGGACGGAATTTTGCCACCAAAGTTTGCAACGAGGGCACGTGCAGCATTGAACCTGTTGTGGCTGACGCTCAATTCGAGAAGTATATTTTGAAGGAATTGCCAAGTCACCCACAGCAATCCATTTTTCGTCTGTTTGAGAAAAATTTAAATCAAGTATTTTCTTCAAGTAGAGTGTTTGATTATATAAAAAATACAGCATACCATCTTGATACAGAAAGCCTCTATCACAGGTTCGATGGAGAGTTTTCTTATCGTATAAATCAATTGCAATGTATGTTGGGTGGAACAGAAAAAATTTCCGGGTGGAATTTCCCGGAGGATCTTGATATTGATGCTATGTTTTTGGCTAAAGGAAATGATCTTCCTCTGGTCTTTAACGAAGCTCTAGAGTATACTACGTATGCTCTAGAAAAATTCAATGCATATTCTTTTCAAGAAAAGTTTGATTTTTTAGTGATATTTTCAGACTCATGTACATATTTCCCTCAGTCGTGGATTACGGATTGGGAAAAAAGCGCTGGGAAAGGACACAGAGAAATAGACACTGCTAGATTTATGGAGCGACTGTTGTCTGTCGTTGATGCCGCCGGTGTCGGTTATTACGATCTTTATCCGTCGTTTGCCAAAAGGGGTGATATTACAAAAGCACATCTGCCAAACGATAACCATTGGAGCGATTTTGGTCAAAAAATCGCTGGTGATGATATTGCCGCTTATATTGTTGAAAGAATAAGAAAATGATTTAACAATATTATTGTTAATTTGATAAAGTGTTTTTATAAACTACAAAGAGACATCGATTGTCGTAGGCAATAAGTTTTTATGACGATTTCTGCTCGTTCGCTTCGTATAGGAAGTGTTCTCTTTCTATCGACAATACCGGCGTTTGTAGCCCTATTCTTGCTATATTATTATTTCGATGCTGGGGTAACGGCGTTTTGCCCGGCCTATGATTCGGATCAGGTTCTGTACACCCGCGAGGCTGGAACCTTTGCGGCCGTCGGATTTGACGGCGGATATTACGGAACCCATGGCCGAACCGCTGTGATGGGTCGTTTCGGCGCGCATGGGCCGGCATATGCGGTGATTTATGGGGGATTGGCCAAGTTTTTCGGCGGTTGGAGCGACTGGCTTGCCCCTGCGTTCAATATGTTTTTTGTGACGGCAGCGCTTATTGCCATTGCCTGCCGGATGCCAATGAGGGGGTATGTCTGGGTTGTCGGTTTCTGCGTTCTTTTCCCAACAGTGCTTATTTATTTACCGCTTTCCTATCAGGAAGCCCCGCAATTTGCCCTTGCGCTTGTCCTGGCGATAGCTATATCGAATTTATGGACGACATCCCGGCGAGGATTGATTTATAACAAGTATATTATTGCTATTTTGGCTGCCGTGTTTTTGGCCGCATTGACGAGGCCAACATGGGGAGTATTATTTCCTGCCGTATTATATGGGGCAACCACCGGCAGGATGAGGAATTTTTTGCTTTGCACCGTTGTTGGCGGATTGATGTTGAGTGCGTCCTATGTTATATTTTCGTTAATTGCGGCTCCGTGGGCTGTTGATGTCGGCGTTTCAAAACTTTTTTCTTCGTTGTTGCATGGTGATATTCTGTCATTGGTTCATCTAATGGCAGGGAATGTCGCAAATTTATTTAACTTTGGTGACAATCGTTATCATACTATAGTGCTTTTAATTATGTTGTGCGGGACAGTCCTGGCTATGGCTGTCAAAGTTGGTGATGTCCGGGCGCAGAGCCAATGGTGCGTCTTACACTTTTTCAACATATTCGCTCCGTTTATTCTTTATATTACAATATATAACGGCTCTGGCTATCAGCTTTCCCGTCTGCTTTCTGCCCATTTTGTTCTGACGATGGCCTTGACGGCGCGCTGTCTGCCCCCTCGGTCGGCTCGCCTGGTTCTGGCTCCGGTCCTGGCGGGCTGTCTTGCTCTCCTACCAGCGACCCTTATTTCTTATGCCAAGCTCATTCGGCCGGCCTATCAGGACTATCTGGATTTTCGTCCCCGTATTGCGGCGTTGGCTGAGACAATCAATCCAGTCCTTGAGTTGACAAAAAGCGCGTCAGACCCTTGGCTGCGGACATTGGCCCTGATTATGGAAGACTCCATCTTGCCCCAGATGGCAGCCCCCCCCCCATACGGAATACAGCTTTACATTGAAGAAGGGCTGGACAGGCCGCTTAAAGCGGGATTTGTTTTGCTTGATGCCGCCAGATATGAGCGGGCAAGGATACATACGCCGTTGACGCCCCTTATGAAGACGCCTGTTGGCGTCCTTTATCGCAATGACGTGGCCTTTGGCTTTGCCAACCCCCGGGACGTGGCGCCATGAAGTGGATGTCCCTGGTACCTTTGGGGTTGGCCTTGTCGGCTGCCGTGGCCGTTGGCACAGCCTCGGGAACTTTTTCTCATGACGTCCGCTGTGTGCTGGACGTGCCCGACATCAATCCCTGTTCGGTTCGCTCCCGGCTTTTGGCCTGCACCAACCTGGAACAACGGCTTGAATCCCCAATTCCTGCCAATTCTTCCACGGAAAATGCGGAGTGGGACATGTTCGTCGGTGGGCAGGAGCCCGTGAAGGTGTTGGTGACGCTGCGCAAGAGCACGGACAAGGTGGTGTTTTATCCCCGAGTACATGGTCAGGAGGCCCGGGTCACGGTGAATGAATGGCTTGGGAATTTTCGCAAGGAACTTTTTCGTCTGACTGGCGACGAGGCGGGGTGGACACCTGTTGGCGCTCAATATCCTGTATGCCTTGCCTGCGTGGAAAACGGCTGGTCCGCCGAGGAGTTTCCCGTTACCCTGGAAATCGTGCTGATGGGCCGGGGCGCGCAACTCTGGCACAAGGGCGACATCGTCTTTTTTGAGGCTCCATGAACGACGCTTTGTATCGCGACGCCTTTGCCAACCGCCGGGTGCTGATCCTGGGCGGCCTGGGATTTCTTGGTTCAAGCCTGGCCCTTCGCTTGGCGTCTTACGGTGCGGCCGTCACCCTGGCCGATGCCATGATCGAAGAATACGGCGGCAATCTTCACAACATTGCCCCCATCCGCCGGGACGTTGTCGTCAACTTCTGCGACATCCGCGACGCCGCCGCCATGGACTGGCTGGTGCGGGACCAGGACTTCGTCTTTCACAGCGCGGCCCAGGTCTGCCACTTGAAAAGCCTGTCCGACCCCTTCCCGGACATAGACATCAACATCAAGGGCACGGCCGTGGTCATGGAAGCGCTTCGCCGCTTCAACCCCCGGGCCAAGGTGGTCAAGCTCGGTTCGCGCGGACAATACGGATCAGTGGTCAAACTGCCGGCCGGCGAGGAGACCTGCCCCGAACCCAAGGGCATTTACGAGATATCGCTCCTGGCCGCCGAGCATATCATGGCCAGCTACCACAGAAACCACGGCATCCGTTGCGTGCTGTCCCGGCTGACCAATATCTACGGCCCCCGGGCCCAGATGCGGCATAACCGTTTTGGCGTGGCCAACTGGTTCATGCGGCTGGCCCTGGACGATCAAACCGTTCCCATTTACGGCGACGGGCGCATAAAACGCGATTTTTTGTATATCGACGATTGCGTGGACGCCCTGCTCGGACTGGCCGTCACCCCCGAAGCGGAAGGAGAGGTCTTCAATATCGGCCATGACATGCCCTCCGATTTCCTGACCCTGGCGGAGACCATTCTGGCCGAAGCCGGGACCGGCCGGATCGATTTCACGCCGTTTTCCGCGGAACGCAAGGCCCAGGAGCCTGGAGATTTCTATACCGACATTGCCAAGATCCAACGGGTGACAGGCTGGCGGCCCGTTACGGCCCTGGCCGAGGGCGTGGCCAGGAGCCTGGATTTTTATCGTCAAAACCGGGAGCAGTACTGGTGACGCCGGCTGACGTCTACGTGCATCCCCAGGGCCTTTGCGAGCCTGGGGCCGAGGTCGGACCGGGATCGCGCATCTGGGCCTTTGCCCACGTGCTGCCCGGTGCGGTCATCGGCCGTGAGGCCAATATCTGCGACTTTGTCTTCGTCGAGGGCGGCGTGGTCCTGGGCGACCGGGTCACGGTCAAATGCCATGTGGCCTTGTGGGAGGGGGTGCAGGTTGCCGACGACGTCTTTATCGGTCCGTCGGCGGTCTTTGCCAACGACCGCTATCCGCGCAGCAAGCGCTACGTGCCGGCTGTCGCCACCCGGCTGTTGCGCGGTTGTTCCATTGGGGCCGGGGCGGTCCTGACGCCTGGCGTGACCATCGGGGAATACGCCCTGGTCGGGGCCGGGGCGGTGGTGGCCCGCGACGTGGCCCCGTTTACCCTGGTGCTTGGCAATCCGGCGCGGCCGGCCGGGCTGGTGTGCCGGTGCGGGGGCAGGCTGGCCCCGACGGAGACAGGCTACCGATGCACGCTCGGCAACTGGACAGGGGACGCCCCCTGCATGGATATGGTATGCGACGCCGCCCGGCCGTAAGGCCCAGATTGGCCGTGGTGGTGCCGGTCTACGGCAACGAAGGCAGCCTGCCGGAACTCTACCGGCGCATTGTGGCGGCGGTTTCAGGCCTTGGCCTGGAGCTGGTGCTGCAGTTTGTCAACGACCGCTCGCCGGACGGCTCCCAGCCCGTCCTGGAAGAGCTGGCCCGGCAGGATTCCCGCGTGCGGGTCATGCTCCTGTCGCGCAACCACGGCTCGTTCACGGCCATTGCCGCCGGGCTGGCCCATACAGCCGACTGCGATGCAGCGGTGATCCTTTCGGCTGATTTGCAGGACCCGCCGGAGATGATCCCGGAGATGGCGGCCGCTTGGCGGGCGGGACGCAAGGTGGTGCTGTGCGCCAGACGCCGGCGCGAAGATCCGGGCCTGACAAAATTCTGCGCCAGCGCCTTCCACAGGCTCTATCGCAAGACGGTGATGCCCGAGATGCCGCCCGGGGGCTTCGATTTTTGCCTTATCGACCGTTGCGTGGTCCAGGTGATCCTGCAATCCGCCGAGAAAAAGACCAGTCTGGTCGGGCTGATCCTGTGGGCCGGCTTCGACCGGGAAGTGTTGTACTACGATCGGGCCGAGCGGGTGCATGGCCGGTCCATGTGGACGTTTGGCAAAAAGCTGTCCTATGCGTTCCACTCGGTGGTGGCCTTTTCCTCGTTCCCTCTGAAGCTTTTCGTCATTTTCGGCCTGTTGATGTCGCTTCTGTCCGTGCTCGGCATTGTCTATGCCGTCGTGGGCACGGCCCTGGGGCTGATCACCATCCCGGGCTGGGCCTCAGTGGTTATCCTCGAGTGCATCATCATTGCCGCCCTTTTTCTGGGTTTTGGCATTCTGGGCGGTTACTTGTGGAACAACTTGGAGCAGACGCGCAAGCGGCCTCTTTTTATTGTGGACAGGGAGATCGGCAAGCCAGACCGCCGTATGCGCCCCCGGGCCGCGCGCCAGGGATTCCGACGAGTGAAGCGTCGTTGATCGGGGTGACAGGGAGAGGGATAATGTTTCGACGAAGGGCGTTGCGCTTGGCAGGTGGCCTGTCAGCCTGGGAAGTCATATCATGTTTTTTTCTTATTGGTTTTGTCCTCCTGAGCCAGGAGACCCCGGCTGCCGGTCGGGAACTGATTTTTCCGCCGGCCAATACCATTGTGCAGCGAAATGCAGCCGGCACGGCGGATATTGATTTTACCGTGACGCCGGAAAAAGCCCCGGGGCGGGCCAGTCTGCGCCCTGTCGGCAACTCGCGTTCTGTCCTGAAAGCCGTTGTGCTGGCAGGAAAGGCGAGTGGCCGATTTTTTGCCGTTCCAGCCGGTTGGTATGATCTCTGTCTTGATGGACGCAAATCGTCCTGCCGGCGGGTCGGGGTCGGCGAGGTGTTTCTGGTCGCCGGCCAATCCAATGCCGTAAGCCCCGTCACCACCGCCACCCCCTCGCCGGCAGGCGAGACGGGCCTTGTGGCCGTCAGCGCGCACCATGGCGACGGCCCCCATGCCTCTGAAACGCCCGACGTGGAGACGATGCTTGTGCCATCAGCCGATGCCCCTGTGCGGGCCGGGGCCTGCTGGGTACGCCTGGGTGATTTGCTGGCGAAAAAGCACAAGATCCCTATTGGGTTTGTCATTGTGGCCAAAAGCGAGTCCAATACGGATTGTTGGAAACCTGATGGAGGCCCGTGTTGGCCGCTGATGGCCAAGGCGCTTGCTTCGCGTCGTTTTCGGGCTGTTCTTTGGCATCAGGGAGAGTCAGACGTCATGGCCGGTTTTTCCACGGAACACAGCTTGGCCAACCTGGAAACCCTCGTCGCGGCCAGCCGGCAGATACAGTCGGGCATTCCCTGGTTTGTGGCCCGCAATTCCTTGAAAAACGCCATACCCTATGCCGAGCAGCCCATACGTAAGGCCCAGGCACGCCTGATTGAAAGCGGACAGGTCTGCGCCGGTCCGGATACCGACGTCATCCGTGAACATCCCGGCTGGGTAGGCGTGGCGGATTTTGGCGGCGAAGGCGTGACCCGCCATGGCGAACTGTGGTTTTCGTATGTCGACGCCTACCTGTCCGGGCAGGCCTGTGCCCACCACAACCAGGAATAGTGGGAGATATGGCGGAACGGCTGCGCGATTACATGGCCGAGGCCGGTCCGGGAGCCCTGACCCAATATCTGCGGACCAGGGCCGGGTCCACGGGACGGTATCTGCTTGAACAGCTCCCTCAATGGAGTCTGGGCTTTGTGCCGGGCCTGCCCGGCATAGCCCTTCGTTCTCTCGGCTATCGCTGGCTGTTTGGGCGCGGCAGCGTTGCCCCGGTGGTGGAAGCCGGTGTGGAATTTTTTCACATGAATTCGATTTTTCTGGAAAAGTCCGTCTATGTCGATCGTGGGGCGCGGCTGCATGCCTCCCGGGCGTCCATCACCGTCGGCGCCTGCTGCCGCATCATGCGCGGGGCCTACTTGTGCTCCTACGTCTCCAATGCCGCCCCCGGCGAAGGCATCGCCCTTGGCCCGCGTTGCTGGATAGGCATCAATGCGGTATTGGCCTCGGGACGCGGCGGCCTGACCCTGGGCGAAAACGTGCTGGTTGGACCGGGGGCCATCTGCGTCACCGGGGACCATGATTTCAGACGCGCCGACCTTGCCTCCCTGGATCAGGAATATCTGGGCCGGCCCATCGTCATCGGCGACAATGTCTGGATCGGGGCCGGGGCGGTGGTGCTTGGCGGGGTGAAGGTGGGGGATCGGGCGGTCATTGCGGCCGGAGCGGTGGTCACCCGCGACGTGGCCCCTGGCAGCGTGGTTGGCGGCGTGCCGGCCAAGACGATTGTGCTGGTTGAGGAGTAACGGCCACATGCGCGTGTTGTTGATGAACATTCCCGACAGCCACGTGGGCAAGACCACTGACGACTGGGATCTCGAAGCGTCCGATATAGGCGTCTTTCCCCCCATGGGCATCCTCTATCTGGCGGGAGCCATCCGGGCGGCCGGACGCCATGAAGTGATGCTTGTGGACTGCATCCTGGATAGGCTCACCCCCGAGGCGGCGGCAGCCCGGGCAGCGGCCTTTGCCCCGGACGTGGTGGGCATGACGGTCTACACCCCCACTCTGTTTGACGCCCTGCTGGTGTCCCGCCGGATGCGCGAGGTCCTGCCCGGGGCCAAACTGGTCTGGGGTGGCCCGCACACCATGCTTTTTCCTGAAGAATCCATGGCCCAGCCCGAGGTGGATTATCTGATCACCGGCGAGGCCGAGGAATCCCTGGTGGCCTTTCTCGACGCTCTGGAGGACGGCGCATCCCTCGACGCCATCCCGGGCGTCTGGTACCGCGACCAGGGGGCTGTGTGCACCACTGGCGAGCCCGGCTATATCAAGGACATCGATTCCCTGGCCTTTCCGGCCTTTGATCTGCTCGATTTCAAGCGCTACTTCAGCGCCATCGGTACGGGTCTGCCGGTCGGGTCCATCTGTAGCTCCCGGGGCTGCCCCTTCCACTGCACCTTTTGCTGCAAGCCCTATTCGACCTATCGTTCCCGGTCCGTGGAGAACATCCTGGCCGAAATGGAGCAGTATTACGCCGTGGGCATCCGGGAATTCTTTTTCTTTGACGACCTCTTTAACGCCTCGTCCAAACGGGTGCGCGGCATTGCCCAGGGCATTCTGGAGAAGGCCTGGAAGGACGTGGTCTGGTCCTTTCGCGGCCGGGTGGACGCCGTGGACGAGGACATGCTGCATCTGGCCAAAAAAGCCGGTTGCCGGCAGATACTGTTTGGCGTGGAGGACGCGTCCGAGGAAGGCCTGCGGGCCATCCGCAAAAAGATCACCCCGGAGCAGGTACGACGGGCCATGCGTCTTTGCCGCAAGGCCGGCATCCTGACCTCCACCAACTGGATCATCGGCTTCCCGCACCACAGGACGGCCGGGGACATCCTGAGCCTGATCGACGATGCGGTGGCCATCGACTCCGATTTCGCCCAATTTAACATCTGCATTGCCTACCACGGCACGGAGATCTTTGAAGAGGGCGCGGGTAAGGGACTTTTTGACAAGGATATCTGGCGCGATCACGCCCGCCATCCCATCCCCAATTTCGTTGAGCCCATATGGGAAGAGCATCTCACCCGAAGTGAACTGTCCCAGTTGCTCAAGCGGTGCTACCGGCGCTTTTACCTGCGGCCTATCCCCATTCTGCGTAAATTCCTGCGCGTGCGGCGTCTGGGCGAGTTGCTTCTTTTTGCCAAAGGGGCCCTGACCATTCTTGGGGTTAAAGGGTATCATCGCAAGCGACACAAGGAAGGGGTGGCCGCAGGATAGATGGAATCACGCCCCGGTCCTGCTAGCCCGCAAATCATGGACACTGGCTTCAAAATAATCGGCAGCGATCCAGCGCAGGTTTGTTGGTGCACCGCCTGCCAGGGAGGAAAGTCGTTGGGCAGCATCCGCCAGGGTGCTCCCGCTCGAACGATCCAGCGAAGCGCATTGAACACTTCGCGCAACGTATGCTTTCGCTGCCCGGCTCTTCAGGGAGCAAGGTGAGATACGGGGCGACAAGACTCCATTCCTCGTCACTCACATCCGTGGGGTACGGTTTTCGCTGCGTCATTGCCTCTCTATAATCAATAGGAACGGTTCATGACACGCTCTAGCCGACTGTCCAATTTTCCGCGACCATCTCAAGGACGTTTCGTCCCTCAATACCCAGGCCAAGCCGGATACCCTGGGCCATAGAACGGGGGCGTCGATTGGTCCGGATCGATGATCGGGCGCGGGGCCGGCGCGGTCTGCCGGGGGGGCGGGGCGGACCTGTCCTCGCGGGATGCGGCCGGTTTGGCCGGGGCCGCCTTGGCGGCGGCCAGGGCTTCCACCCGGGCCGTCAGGGTCTTTATCTCTGCCGCCAGCCGGGAAACCGCCTTGGCCTCGTCGCCGGCAGCCAGCCGGTCCACCTTGGCCGAGAGTCCGGCCACCGCCTCCCGAAGCGCCGCAATATCCGGCGCCAGATCCGGTCCGGCGGTCGGTTGGGGCGCAGCCGGCGCTTCCCGCACCGCCCGGGAAAGCCCGGCCACCTCGGTGCGCAGCATCTCAAACGAGACGCCAAGCCACAGCACGCCGGCCAGAACAAGCGCCAGCATGGCCGCTGCCGCCACGGCAATCCGCCCCCGCAAGGGGCTTTCAACGTCCTTCATGGTTGTCTCTCCGGTGTCCGAAGCCGAGGCGGGTTCGTCGTCCCGAGACCGGCTGGCGGACAGTTCGCGCAACAATCCGGCAAACCGGCCGCTGCCGGATTTTGTCTCCGGGACCGATCGGTGGGCGCCGGCGTCTGACGGCAGGCGTTCGGGCATCGATCACCCTCCGGGTTAGGGCAGGACCACCCGGCGGCGAACCTTTTCGCCGGGCCTGCCTTCGTTGCCGTTGTTGAGGAGGCGTACGAAAATTTCCCCCGTGCCCGAGGCGAACACGATTTTGCGCCCCCTGGCCCCGCCTACGTTGGAGGCGGCCACCCGCAAGCCCAATTCCGCCAGGGTGGCAAAGGCCGTTTCCACGTTGCGCCGGCCAACCGACATCTCCTCGGCAAAAAGGGCCGTTGATCCGCCAAACACCTTGCACTCGATTTCCTGGGTATGCACGCCGCGCAGGTTGAAGCGGTGCACGATGGTGGCGATGGCCGTATCCACGAACTTGTACGGAGAAAGTTCCGGACTGTGGAGACGATAGTCGCAAGCCTTGGGCAAAAGGGCGTGGAAAAGCCCGGACAGTCCCCGGCGCGGGGCGTAAAAGGTGACGGCCACACACGATCCGAGCACCGTGTGGGCCATGGTCGGGCGTTCGAACACCATGCCCTGGGCCACGTTTAAAAAAGCCAGTTCATGTCCTGGGTAACGTTCTAGAAGGCCTTGCATGGGATTTCATTTTCCAGGTCCGCGTCGTCCAGGGGATTTTCGGCGAGACCGAGGTTTGCCAACGCCTCAAACAGGGTTTGCGGGGTGAACGGCTTGGTAATGTAGGCCTGGGCCCCGGATTCGAACTGGGCCCGCAGCATGTTGGCCGGGTCGTCAAGGCTTGAGAGCATGACGGCCAGGGCGCGGCGTTCTTCTCCCAGGCCGCGCTCCTTTTCCAGGGCCCGGATGGCGGCCAGGGCGTCGTGGCCGCTTAGTTCCGGCATGAGAATGTCCATGACCACGAGGGCATAGGGCGACTGGCGGTTCAGGGCGCTACGATACAGTTCCACGGCTTCGCGACCGTCGGCGGCCTCGTCGGCCTCGAAACGATCGCCCAGGGCCTGTAGGATGAGGTGACGCTGATAGCGGCTGTCGTCGACAATGAGCACGCGTGACATAATCAGGCCTCCTTGATGGGCTGGATCGGGCTGCCTCCGGCCGGGGACGGGCCGGGAGGGTCGAAGGCGTGGCCGGCTGCGGCCAGGGCGGCCCGCAACAGGCCGGGAACGTCCACAACCAGGGCCATGTCGCCGGATTCGGTCACCGTGCCGCCAAGCACGCCCTCCACCTTGCCAAGGGCCCGGCCCAGGTGTTTGAGGACAGCCTGCTTGCGGCCGTTGACCGCGTCCACCACGATGCCGGCCAGACCTTCGTCCCGGCGCACGGCCACCACGTGGGAATCGACGGGGGGCTCCCCGCCCAGATGGAAAAAATGGCGCAGGGCGACCAGCGGCATGGCCCCGCCCCGGTGCTCCATGACGCCCTGGCCCTGGTGCAACGCGGCCCGGGGCGGCAGCTCCAGGCACTCTTCCACGTAGTCGAGGTGGAAATAGTAGGTTTCGCCGCCGCAGGCCACCTCCAGGCAGTCGATGATGGCCAGGGACACCGGCAAACGGATGGTGAAGGTGGTGCCGATCCCCGGGGCGGAGTCCACCTCGATGCGGCCGCGAAGCACCGCGATGCCGTCGCGCACGGCGTCCATGCCCACACCCCGGCCCGACACCGTGCCCACGGCGTCGGCCGTGGACAGTCCGGGCAGAAAGATCAGGTCCAGGGCGGCGGCGGGATCGAAGCTCCGGCCGGCATCGATGCGGCCGGCGGCCTGGGCCTTTTGCCACAGTTTGGCGGCGTCGATGCCGGCCCCGTCGTCGCGGATGGCGATGACCACGTCGTTGCCGTCCTGGCGGGCCGACAGGGCGACCATCCCCCGGCGCGGCTTGCCCAGGGCCTGGCGCACGTCCGGAAATTCGATGCCGTGGTCCACGGCGTTTCGCAGCAAATGGATGCAGGGCGTGTTGAGCTGTTCGATGACGGCCTTGTCGAGTTCGGTGTTTTCGCCTTCCATGACCAGCTCCACGTCCTTGCCAAGCGCGGCGCAGGCGTCGCGCACCAGCCGCCGGTACTTGGGGAAGCTGACCTTGATGGGCAGCATGCGAAGTCCGAGCACCTGATCGCGCAGCAGGGCGGCCAGCCGTTCGACCTCCTCGGCCACGCCGCGAAGCTCCAGGTCGCCCCGACGGCGGGACAGGGAGGCCAGCCGGGCCTGGGCAATGCCGAGTTCGCCCACCCGGTCGACGAGGATGTCGAGTTCCCGGGCCGGGATGGCCAGTTTGCTGATGCGCTCCACGGTGCGGGAACCGGTGTTCGCTTCGGGCGCTTCCGGGGCGTCGCCAGTCGGTTCGGGGGCCGGATCGGGCGTGGCGTCGGGGAGGGGCTTTCCGGGCGCCAGGGAGAGCAGGGCGGTCAGCCGGGCCAGATCCGGGACGATGTCGCGGGATCTGGCCGCAGCCGGATTTTCGACCATGGTCTTGATGACGTCGAAAACGGCCAGCAATTCGCCGACCAGGGCCGGCGTAACCGGCAGGGCGCCTTCGCGCACAGGGTCGAGGACGGATTCCACGGCATGGCAGAGTTCGGCCAGGGCCGGCGCGCCCACGGCCCCGGCATCGCCCTTGATGGTGTGGGCGGCCCGGAAGATGGCGGCGAGTTTTGGCCCCAGGGCGTCCCGGCCGGCCGCTTCGAGGTCCAAAATGGCCGCTTCGATGCCGCGCAACTGCTCCAGGCAGCTTTCGGCGAACAGTTCGAATATTTTGTCGTCTTCAACCATGGTTGTAGAACGCATTCCGCGTTGTCCAACCATACGGGGCAAGCGTCCCAGAGGCAAGGAGGAACGCCGCCGCGCCTGGGCTACATGTAGCCCAGGTCCGACAACTCGTCGGCGATCCGGGCCGCATCCTCGCCGCCCGTGCCGGCGGCCGCCGCGACTCCCGGCACCGTGGCCGCCTCTGCCGCCGTCCGGGCGGCAATGGGCCGGGCGGCCAGGGTTTCGGGGGCAAAGGCCCCGGCCAGCACCCGGCCGTCCATGTGCCCGGGCACGGCCTCATCCAGGGCGTACAAAATCGTCGGCGTCACGTCGGCCATGGCCGCGTCGGCCAGCTCCACCCCGGCGGCGATGCCCGGCCCCGTCAGGGCGAACACCCCGTACTGCTCGTGGCGGCCGCTCCATTTGTGGCCGGCAAAAAGGCCGGCAGGCGCGCCCTGCTCGTAGAGCGGGATTTCGTGGGGCACGAGCACCTGATAGCCCGGTCCGCAAAGCGTCACCACATCCGGCGCGCCGGACAGGGCCGGCCCGTCGTAAAGTTCCTCCCGGGCGTGCACCGCCATAAACGGGTGCGCCCCGGTTTCGGGATCGACAATGGCCAGCAAACCCTCTTTGAGACGGCGGACCAGGGCCGGCCGATCGGCCTCGGACACCACGGCCGGATTGAAAAAGATGCCGCCGGCAATGCCTTCCGAGACGCAGGCCGTTTTGTCCCAGTCCACGATGGTGGAAAAGAGGTTGTTGATGCGGGCGTGGGCCTTGGATTTGGCCTTTCGCCGGGCGGCCAGCACGGATTCGGGCAAAACGGCCCTGGCAATGCCGGCGGCCAGTTTCCTGAACCCCGACGGCTTGCGGGCGGCCAGGGTGGCGGCCAGATCGCCGGAAAGGGTGAGCAGCCCGTTGTCCATGAGCCAGCGGTTGAGAAAAATGGCCCGCTTAAGCGGGCCGGCCCCGTGGTCGGACACCAGAACCACGGCGGTTTCCGGTTCGCAGGCGGCCATGATCCGGCCAAGCGCCGCGTCCAGGCGCTCGTAGACCGCCTCGATGGCCTGCCCGAGCTCCGCGTGGCGCGGATGGGCCGGATCGCGGTAGCCCCAGAAGAAGTGCTGCACCCGGTCCGATTCCATGAAGACCGAGCAGAAATAGTCCAGCGGCCGTTTGGCCATGAGCCACAAGGTCAGCTCGCAGCGGGCGTCGACGCCGGCCAGCAGGTTGTCCAGGTAGCGCCCGGGGTCGGGGTCGAGCATGGGCGATTCGCGCAGGGGGCCGAAACGGGCCTCGATCTCGGCCCGAAGTTCGGGCGGATGCACGAAATCCTCGGCAAACGACGGCGTGAACATGCCCGAGACGACCACCCCGTCAACCGGGTCAACCGGCCAGGTCACCGGCACGTTGACCGCCCCGGCCGGCCGGCCCCGGTCGGAGAGCACCGACCAGACGGGCGGCGCCTGGCGCATGGCCGCCGAAACAAAGCGCACCTCGTGGCTGGCCGGATCCAGGGTCAGGGCGTCGAAAATGCCGTGGCGGCCCGGATTGGTCCCGGTGGCAAAGCTCGTCCAGGCCACCGGCGTCACCGGCGGCACGGTGGAGCACAGCGGCGCATGCACGCCCTTGGCCAGAAAATCGGCCAAAACCGGCAAACGGCCGGCCGCGATCATGGGTTTTATGATGTCGAAGGTGGCCCCGTCCCAGCCGACAACCACCACGCGTCTGGCTTTCATGAGGGTGTGACTCCTGGTTTGGCCCCGGCCGGCGGCCGGCGGCCCATGACGGCGCGAAGCTCCGCAATATCGCGCCGGGTAAAGCCCCTAAGCCCCAAAAGAACGGCCAGATAGGCGGCGCTGCCGGCAAAAAAACCCCAGATCGGGGCATGGCGCAGCAGGAAGCAGACTCCAAGGCAGACTCCGCCGGCGCAAAGCACCCGCATAAGCGGCCCCGTTGCCCGGGGCGCATAACCGTGGCGGGCGGCAAACCGGGTGGAAAAGGCCAGCAGCCAGACATACGAACCCAGGGCCACCACAGCCGATCCGGCCGCCCCGTACCGCGGCACGACATAGACGTTGGCGGCGGCATTGAGGACCAGGGCCGCTGCCGCATAATACAGGGCATAGCGCTGCCGGCCGATGGCCACCAGCAGATTGTTGACCAGCATATCCAGGGCCAGCGGGGCCATGGCCAGGGCCAGGACCCGCATGACCGTTGCCGCGCCGTCGAACTTCTGCCCGAAAAGCAGCACGCAGGCCGGCTCGGCGTAAAAGGCCAGCAGGATCGAGGGCAGGGCCATGGCGTGCAGGGTATGGCGAAACGTCAGGCGGAACAGATTGTTGGCGGCCTGGGGGTCGGCCGTGGCCAGACGGGACAGGGTGGGGAAAACCGCCAGCATCAGCGCCTGGGGCAGAATTTCGAGCTTGAGGATGAATTCGTGGGGAGCCTGGAAATCGGCCACGGCAGCCAGATCGCCCAGCCACGACAGCAGCAGCGTGTTGGCCCTAAACAGGTTCTGGTGGAAAAAGATGCCAAGGCCCACCACCGAGGCCGTGGCGAACATCCGCCACAGCGAGGCCCGGTCAAAGGCGAACGACGGCCGGGTCAGATACCGTCCGGCCACCTGCCACACCAGTCCCATGTGCAGGGCGGCGGCGGCGCAGAGCCCGCCCAGCACCCCGACAAAACCCCAGTCCAGCCACAGGGCCAGACCGACGAAGGCCAGGGAGGCCAGTCCCGAGACAATGGACAAGGGCGGTTCGAACTGCATGCGCTCGTAGGCCTGAAACACCGCACAGCCCAACATGCCCATGGACCGGCAGGCCTCCAGGCCAAAGGCCAGGGCCAGCCCGGCCAGCATGTCCCGGTCATAGCCCGAGGCCAGCCCGGCAATGCCGAGCGCTGCGGCCGACGCCAGGGTCAGCAGCAGACGGAGCATCACCGCCCGGCCCATGATGGCTCCGGCGTTGGCCCGGTCGGCCACCATCTCGCGGATCATCACCTGCTGGATGCCGAAATAGGTGACCGCCACCACCGCCCCGGCCAGGGCCGAAAGCGTGGCATAGCGTCCGAAGGCGTCAATGGACAGCGCCCGGGCCACGGCCAGCAGCACGGCAAAACCGCTGCCGATCTGCACCATCCGCGACACGGCCAGGGCCAGAAAATTTCCGGCCAGCGACCTCGGTTGCATTTGCGGCTGCGCCGTCACGTCTGATCCTTGGCTGAAGGGTTGCGTCGCGGACCGCGCAGCGGATCGGCCCTATTCCGGGTAAGGGACCGTGTCGCAGGCCAGCCCCCCGGACACGAGTCCGGACAGCACGTCTCGCGGCAACCGGTAGAGGGCGAAGCTGTGGTTGGCGGCGGCCAGATACGGGGCCAGGGCGTCGGACGCGCCCCTGGCGGGCCGGTCCAGGACCACAAAGACAGTCTGATCGGCCGGGCCGTCGAGCATCTGGGCCGGCAGGCGTACGCGCCGGCCGTCGGCCAGGGCCAGGGCGGCAAACGACCATTTCCAGGGATCGGCCGAGCACACGGCCACCGTGTCGCCCCCTTCCCGACCAAGAACAGCCTGCAACGGCCGCAGATTGCAATCGATGGCCCGGTAGGAGCCATGATTTCGCACGTAACGGGGATAGTCCTTGTCCAGGGCGGCATAGGCCGGCCGCAGGGCAGCGGCGGCGAGCTGGGTGCACAGGAAGACGACCGCCACGACCTTGCCCGCGCCAGCCAGCCGGCTCAGGCCCGGCCGGACGCGGACCACGGCCGGCAACGGCCGGGCCAGCCCGGCATACAGGACCAGGGCGGCCACGCAGGGGTAAAAATAGGACAGGCCCTTGCCGGCCACCCAGGGTTTGTCCCGCCAGACAAACAGGGCAAAGGCGGCCAGCGAGGCGCTGGCAAAGGCCAGCGCGCACAGCGGCGCGTCATGGTCGCGGTCGCAAGAGGCCCGGATCGCCCCAAGGACAAAGAGCGTCGCCAGGGCCAGGGCCAGCCCGGCAACGACGACCGGGGGCAGGTTGAGGAAGGCCAGCCCGGGAATGCGGGAAAAGCCGTCCACCAGCAGCGGCAGTCCGAAAATGCCCACGACCACGTTGTCGTAAAGCCAGCTGAAATAGGCCAGGCTCCACAGCTCGGGGGCGATCCCGGTGAACTGGATCTGGGCCAGCATGTGCTCGAACAGAAAGCGCACCGGGAAGGTGGCCAGCATACCGGCGACAAAACCGGCGGCCTGGATGCCGGCCTCGCGCCGATCGAGCCGGCCGGCCGCGCCTTTCATGGTGACAAACGCCGCCGCCGCACCGGCCACCATGGGAAATATTTCGGTATAATTGACAAAACAGGCCAGATACGCGCCGCCGAGCAGCAAAATCCGACGGATGGCCGCATCGCGCCCGAAAGCCTGGGGCAGGGACAGGGCCCAGGCCAGCAGGACGGCCAGGGGCAGGACGTTGATCTGGGAAAAGGCCCGGATATCCAGCACGAGCTGGCCGAAAAACCCCGTCGCCAGGGCCAGCGCCGATACGGCGGCGAAGACCGGTCCGATGCCCATGGCCGCCAAAAACGGCAGCATGGCCGCATACAGGAGGACGAAGCTGATGATCGTGAAGGGGTACTGGAATTCGAGAATGCCCACGGAGCCGATGCGGGCGCAATAGGCCAGCATGGCCCCGGTGGTCCAGCGGATGCTCAGCATGGACCGGGCCGGGGACAGGGTGGGGTCGGCGGCCTCGACCTCCTGCGCCGAATGGGCAAAGGCCCAGGCCCGGGGATGCTCGTCGAAATAGTTGGCCAGGAACATGTAGATAAACGAGTCGCTGGCGTTGCCGCGAAAGACGCCGTACCCCTTGTTGCCGGCGACGTGGGGGGCAAGGAGCAGGCCCAGGCACAGCGCCAGCCCGGCCAGTCCGGCCAGGGCGCGCTTAGGGCTGACGGCGGCCAGCCGTAAGCGCAGGCTGCGATAGGCGGCTCCCAGGCAGGCCAGGGAAACCAGCAGGCAGGCGATGGTCAGGGGGATGGCGGCCTGGGCAACCGTCGCCTCACGCATGAGCAGGCAGGTCAGGGCCACGCTGACGACGGCATAGCCGGCGGCCGGGGCCATGGCCAGAACAGCCAGCCAGCCGGCCCGTGGCGCAAGCAGGGCCACAGGGCCGAGTCCCGCCCCGAAAAATACCGCGCAATTGATCAGCAGCGCGCCGAAAAGTTCAGGCATGGGCCGTCTCAGTCCCTATTGCAGGTTGACGGTGACGTCGCAACGCATGCCTTCCTTGATGCGCTTTTCCGGGTTGGGCAGCATCAGCTCGATCTCGTAAAACGACGGCTGTTGCATCATGGCCGGCAGGGCCACGAAGTTGACCTTGCTGATGGCCGTCTCGAAGGTTTCTCCGGGAATCGAATGGAAAACCACGGTGGCCTTGTCGCCGACCTTGAGCTTTTGCACGGCGATTTCGTGCACCGAGGCCCGGATGACCATGGGATCGATGCGCCCGACGCTGACCAGCGAGGCCTGTTTGGTGAAGGCCATGCCCGGCACGAGGCTGGAATTGACCCACAGGATGTATCCGTCCATGGGCGAACGGACGTGTCCCAGCCGCGGCAGCTTGTTCACGTCCACATCGAGGCCGTATTTGGATTGGGCGATCACCACGGCGTTGTCGTAGCGTTGCCGGGCCAGTTCGAGTTCCTCAAGGATATACTCCCGCTGCAGCAGCAGGGCCTCGATTTCCCGGGAGTTGGTGCGCACGTCGATGGGCGCGACGCTCTGACTGGCGGCCTGATTGTCCAGGTCCGCCTGTTTCTGGCGAAACGAGGCCAGTTGCTGCTCCACCATGGCCAGGGTGTGCTCCCTCTCGTTGACCTTGCCCTTGGACAGGGCTTCCTTCTCGGCCACCAGATTTTCCAGCGGCATTTCGTAGGTGATGAGGATCTGCTCCTCGGAAACGTGCTGGCCGACTTCGAGCGGCGCTTTGAGAATCAGCAGCCGGTTCATGTTCGAACCGAGTTCGGTGGCGGATTTTTCCTCGATCTGGTCTTTGGGCAGTTCGGAGACGTTGGCCACGATGCCGCTGCCCTGGGTGCTCTTCTTGTCGACCTTGCTGGTAAACGGCCAGTTTATTTCGTATTTAATGGGGCAAAAGGCCTTGGCCAGAAAAGTCACCGTCTCGGCCCGGACCGGCCCGCCAAAGGCCAGGACGGCCAGCAGGACCAGCAGACCAAAAAAAGGGGGGATGCGTTTCATGCGTTGCCCGAAGCGAAAGAGGTTAGACGGCGCAGACGCCGATTAGGCCGCCTTGCGACGGCGCGGGTCTGCCTGATACACCAGATTGCAGCGGACCACAACGCGGCCCTGCCTTGCGAAGAGGCTGGAAATCCCGTAGTCCTGGGTAATCGAGTCCGGTCATCCAAGGATATCCATGTCCGCATCCGCCGCGTCGTTGCGCGGGAGCTCCCGCGTTCCCGGGCTGCCTGCCCTTTTTGTCTGTCTGTTGCTGCTTACGGTTTTCTCCGGATGCGCTCCCAAGCCGTCGCCGCCGCCGCCGGCCTCCACCTCCAAGACGTCTGCCAACGGCTCGCCGGCCCGCCGGGCCGTTTTGGGCTATGGCGACGAGATAAGCGTTGCCGTGTGGCGAAACGACGATCTCAAGACCACCGCCCGGGTGGACGAAACCGGCAACATCCATCTGCCGCTTCTGGGCGACATCCAGGCCGGCGGCCGCACCGTGGCAGAACTGCGCGCCGAACTGGCCAAAGCCTACGGCAAATATCTGGTGGACCCCCAGGTGACGGTGGGCGTCTCCGCGCTTAAAAGCCAGACCGCCCTGGTCATGGGCGAAGTCAAAAGCCAGGGCGTGGTGTCCGTGGACCACGACATGAACCTGTTCGAGGCCGTGGCCCGGGCCGGGGGATTCACCGACAACGCCGGGCAATCCATGGTGGTGCTGCTGCGCCCCGAAGGCGACAAGCCCAGAGCCTACATTCTCGACATGCGGCTGGGCACCACGGTGGGCCAGGGCGTGGTCGGGTTCAACCGTTATCTCGAAGGCGGCGACATCCTGTACGTGCCCAAAAGCACCATGGCCAGCGTCGAGGAATTCATGGGCCACATGAACTCCATCCTCAACACCGTGGTCAATGCCGAGCGTTTCGTCATCTTCATGCCGCAACTGCGCGACGCCGTGGACGATCTGATCAAGGGGCCCGTCACCCAGACCACCTCCGTGGTCAACCAATCCCAGCCCGTGGCCGGCGAAGTGCTCAGCAACAGCCAGGGCGGCGTCATTTCGGTGCAATAGATGGAACTTCGCCAACTTTTGCGCCTGCTGTGGCAGCGTCGCCGGCTGATGTTGCGGGTTTTTCTGGTCGTCTTCTGCGGTCTGGCCCTGCTGACGCTGCTGTGCGAAACCCAGTACGTGGCCTCGGCCAAGGTCTATATCTATCATTCCTCGACCAAATCGAGCCTGTTGTCGCGCATCATGGTCGATTCGGCCATGATGAATTCGGCCTCGCTCACCGATGCCGAGCGGGCCACCTATGAGGATCTGGCCGCCACGACCCCGGTGATCGCCCCGGTCATCACCGAACTGGACCTGACCCGAAAACGGAAGTCTCTGCAGCTTGTCGAGTTCATTCCCTTTATGCGCGCCGTCATCGACCACTTCCTGCCCGATTTCGGCCGCCGGCCCATGACCTATGAGGAACTGACCCGCAAATCCCTGGTCCATATGATTTTTCCCCGGCCGTATCTGAGTGCGGAGATGATGGAGGACTCCGACATCCTGGAATTCTCCAGTTCGGCCGACTCCATGGCCTTGGCCATGGATCTGGCCAATGCCGCCGCCCGGTCGTTCGCCGTCCGGGAAACGGCCATGCGCCAGGACGAGTGCCGCCTTTTGGCCGAAGGCGCGGCCCGCGAGCTGCCCAAGGCCAGGGCCGATTACGAGGCGGCCCTGGCCGAACTGCGCACGGTGCGCCAACGCGAAAAAATCGTCGACCTCGACGCCGAAGGCGAACAGCTTGTCCAGCAATACTACGCCCTAAGCGCCGACCGCGACGCCAATCGCCTGAGTCTGGTCAAGGCCCGGGGCATGCTCGACAACGTCAAGATCCAGTTGGCCAAACGCCCGGAATTCCGCAAATCCTCGGAATCCATCCAGCGTTCGGGACTGATCGACGCCGTCAAACTGACCTTGCGCGACCTGTATATGGATCTGGCCGCCGCCAAGGCCCGGATGACCGCCGAACACCCGGCCGTCAAGGAGATCGAGGGCAAGATCGAGGAGGCCAAGCGCATCATCAAAGGGGAATCGATCAAGGAGTTCGGCTCGGAAACCGTCGCCCGGGACCCGGTATTCAGCTATCTCAGCGAACGCACGGCTGAATACGCCGCCCAGGTGGCCGGCCTGGAAAGCCAGGACGCGGCCTTTACGGCGCTTTTGACGGAGATGGAGCAGAAGGCCGACACCTTCCCCGGGCGGGTGGCCGCCGCCGCCCTGGTTTCGGCCCGGGTCGAGGCCGGGCAGGCCTTCCTGTCCAACCTCAACCAGCTGGCCTCCATGGCCAAGACCGGCGAAGGCCTGGATCTCTCGCTTTCCCATCTGGTGGAACCGGCCACCTCGCCCGGCAAGGTCGAGGACTACATGCGGCCCAAACTGTCGCTCATGCTGGCCGTGGGCCTGTGCCTGGGCGCTTTTCTGGCGGTCATCGCCGTCCTGGTAGCGGCCTATGCCGACGAAACCGTGTCCGAAACGGCCGCCCTGGCCGATGTCGGCGTCCTGCCCGTGGCCGTAGTGCCCGGGCGTCCGGGCGTGTCCCGGGCCCAGGGGCTGCGCCGGTTTCGCGACGCTCTTTTCCCCGTCGGCCCGGATGCGCCCCGGCTGGCGGTCCTGGCCGGCATCGGCAACGACAGCGCCGTCCCTCCGGCGCAGGCGGACGTGCCGGCCCTGGCCTGGGGGCTGGCCCTGGCCCTGGCCCGCAGCGGCCGCTCGACCCTTGTCGTCGACGCCGATCTGACCCGGCCGGGCCTTTTCGCCCTGGCCGGACTGCCGCTTGGGCCCGGTCTGGCCGAGGCCGCGGCCGGGGAAGTGCCTCTGGAGTCGGTCATTGTCCCCGGTCCGGAACCGGGACTTGCCGTCCTGCCGGCCGGGGCCGGCCCCCTTGAGGCCGATGCGGCCGACCGGCGTCTGGATTCACCGGACATGTCGGCCCTGCTGTCGCGGTTGGCTGAAGGCTATGATGCGGTGCTGGTCTGCACGGCCCCGTTGTCGCGGCGCGACGATGCCGTGGTTCTGGCGCGAACGGCCGATGCGGTGGTGCTGGCGGTACGGCTTTTCACCGATTCCTCGGCTGCCGTGGCTGCCGCTGCCGCCGCCATCGAGGCGGCCTCAGGCCGCACGCCCCTGGCCGTGCTGTCGGGCGTGCCGGAAGACGACGCCACGCCGGCCGAAGTCTGGACAGCCCTCAAGAGGCGTCTGCCCCTGCGCCGTCAGCCGGCCTAGTGTAGCGTTCGCAAAAAAACATTTATGTTTTTTTGCGAATAAAAACAATAATTACGGTCTATTGTTGCGCCAAACAGTGTCACGGCATTTCCCGAACGCGACACTAGCGTCCTTGGCTGGCTCTTTCCCTCCAGCCGGCCCCGTGGTATGCGCGGCGCCGACATGATACGCGCCTTTTCGTTTCGCCGTCCGACCGCCCCGGATGTCGCCGCCGCCTTGCTCTTCGGGCTGGCCGTGTGGCTTCGCCTCCACGCCCTGGGCGATCCCTCCCTGTCCTTTTATGACGAGCTGACCACGCTCATGCGGGCCCTGGAGCCGGACTGGGCCGGGGTTGTGGCGGCCGTGGCCCGGCAGTACCCGACCTACATCGATTTCCAGCCGCCGCTGTATTATCTGGTGGTCCACGCCGCCATCGGACTCGGGCATACGGAATTCCTGGCCCGGCTGCCGGCGGCGCTTGGCGGCGCGGCCACCGTGCCCCTGCTCTATCTCGTCGGCCGGCGCCTGGCCGGCCCGGCCTGCGGCCTTTTTGCCGCCGCCGCCCTGTGCGCCAATCTCCACCACATCGACGCCAGCCAGCAGGTCCGGCTCTATGCCGCTCTGGGCCTTGTCTCCCTCGGCGCGGTCTGGGCCGTGCTGCGGGCGCTGGATTCCGGCCGCTGGCGCGACTGGGCGCTTTTCACCGTCTTTGCCAGTCTGGGCCTGTATACGTCCTATCTCGCCGTGGCCGTATTCCTGGTCGCCGGCGGGCTGGCCCTGTGCGTCCTGGTCCGACCTGCCCCCGGCGCGCCGCCCCGTCGGCGCACGATCTGCGGACTGACTGCCGCCGCTGTCTGCACAGCCGCCGTCTTTGTCCCGTGGTATGCGGCCACGGCCGGCATGCGCGGTTATCTGCTCCTGGCCGGAACCCCCGCCCGGCCTCCCCTTGGCGAGGCGCTGGGCGGCATGTTCGCCGCCTTTGCCAGCCACTACGCCGATTTTTTGGGCCGCACGCCCCAGCCCTGGCTGCTGGCCGGGCCGGCGCTTGTCGGATTGGCCGCCGGGCTTGCCGCGCCGTCCCGTCGAAGGACGGCCGTCACGCTGCTACTCTGGTTTGCCGCCTGTTTCGGGCCGGTATGGCTGCGGGCCAACAGCCAGCACCATTTCCAGGTGCGCTACCTGCTGCCCGGCCTGTTTCCGCTGCTGCTGCTGGCCGGACTGGCTGCCGAAACGCTCCTTGGCCGGCTGCGCCCGACGCCCGGGGCGCTTGCGGCCGTGCTGCTCGGGACTTTGCTGTGCCTGCCGTCCCTGACCGTGTATCCGTTTTTCTACCGCCGCGACGACACCCGGCTCAAAACCCTGGCCGCCGCACTTGACGCCGCCGCCGGGCCGGACACGGCCCTGGCCCTGGCCGGCGGGCACGGTCCCTGGACGCCGCCCTATTTCAACGCCTTTGCCGCCTGGTATCTGCCGGGCCGTTTCCGGCCGTCCCTGCCGGAAACCGACCGTACCTTCCGGGAATGTCTGGTTCTGGCTTCCGAGGCCGGCGATCCGACGCTTCCAGCCACGGCCGCGCCCGTGGCCCGGCTGGCCCGCACCACCGTGTACCGCTTGCCTCTGGTCCATGTCGGACCGACCCTGCCCGCGC
>Ga0074195_1000531_pt1 | contig 72233 bp, 79 predicted proteins | sample EPASupsiteHSE623_FD_64525 | JGI IMG/M metagenome (GOLD analysis project Ga0074195, IMG submission 64525) | Bioremediated contaminated groundwater from EPA Superfund site, New Mexico - Sample HSE6-23 | ecosystem: Environmental > Aquatic > Deep subsurface > Groundwater > Contaminated ...
GCGGTTTTTCGAGAACTGGCGCGCGTCGCTGAAATGGCAGCGGCTAAAACCCTATGAGAAGTTCGCGGCGATGATAGACCGGCATTGGGACGGCATCGCGGCCTACTGCAAGCCGGAGAACAAAGTGGCGCTGGGTTTCGTGGAAGGCTTGAACAACAAAATCCGCGTTATCCAGCGGCGCAGTTACGGGTTACGGGATGAGGAATACTTGAGGCTGAAAGTGCTGACCTGCATGCTCAAACCGATATGAAATCACAGCAAAATCACCCACTCGTTTGGGAGAAGACCCGGAAAAACAACAAACGGGTTATTCCCGACTCATGCCGCATGGTGCTATGGCAGCCCCGGCATTGCTTCGGCGTTATGGTTGGCAGGAAAAGCGCTTGAAAATCAGGAATATGAAGATAAGGCTGTTGAAACGATGAGGGCTGTATTTGCCAGACCGTTCGATGAACGCAAAATCATATCGCCGACATTTTGTCACGGCTTCGCCGGACAAATGCAGATAGCCATACGTTTCGCGCACAACACCGGCCTGCCGGAATTTACAAACGCTGCCAGTTCGTTAGCGCACTTATTGCTCGACAAGTACTATGATACGAACCACTCCCTGATGGCAATGCGCCAGAGATGAGACAAAATGCCAACAACGCAATACCAACATTAACCCGAAAATCGCAGTTGGATTGCGGAATTAGACGGCGGCTGCCGGAACATTTCTTTGCAGAAATTTCTCGGAGTAATCCATCGGAATAATCTCCCGAAAGGGGTTGAAATAGTGTATAGTTTATTAGGGGGTGTTTTCGGAAACATATCGGTTGGCAACTCTGTTCGCCGGCAACCGGCGCAGCGCATGACAGCGTTTGCTTTCGGCTTACTGAGCTTCACTTAAGTAAATCACTATCCTGTTTCACAGGAGAGAGGCGAAAATGCAAAATAAATCAAATAAAAACATGCATACCAGCGTGCAGAAACACTGGTCCAACAGCAGCAGATTGCATACCAAAACCGGAGGCGCAATCACGCAAATGCGCTCCAGCCTTGAAGCCCTCCTTCAGGAGATAAGCCGGAAAAACCTCCAGATAGGGGAACTGCTTGAATTGAAAGGCAAGGAGAGCACTCAGTTGCACAGCCGGCTTAAACAGTCTTTCAAGAAACATTCGGAAATGATGGAACGGAAAGTATTGGCAAAGACAAGCATGGAACTGACAAACCATTTGAACCATGTGGGATGCGCTCTGGAATCCTCGAAAACGGAAATAAAACGATTGCAAAACAAAGCGCACAAATTGGCCAGGCTGATAAGAATAAAGGCCGCCTAGTCTGTACGGCTTGAGGCGAAGCAAGGCGCGCATGGCGTTGTGCAGCATGAAAGTCAGAATCCAGTATCGGAGAGAATCAATGAAAACAGCAGTGATGTTGCTTTGTCTGCTCTCAGCCGGGATAAGCCCGCTGTGGGCCCAGAAAACGGGCGACTTCGGGGCGGGCGTAATTCTCGGCAACCCGACGGGAGCCACGGCCAAGCTCTGGCTTAACGACAGCCAGGCGCTGGATGCCGGATTAGGTTTCAGCTCGGAGTTAGCCATATATGGCGACTACTTATGGCATAGCTGGAAGGTGCTGCCACAGCCGTCCGAAGGCAGACTTCCCGCCTATCTGGGGCTGGGCCTCCAGCTCCGCACATTCCACCCGAATGAATTAGGGCTGCGCGCTGTCGCGGGCGTTGCCTACTGGCTGCCGCGCAATCCCGTGGAGTTGTTCTTTGAGATAGTGCCTGTTTTGCGCTTGTCCCGCGGAGAGGGCGTAGGCCTCGGTGCGGGTATCGGCCTGCGTTACTATTTCAAATGATGAATATCCTGCTGAATGTGCTTGTCAGCAGTTTGGCCGTTCTTATAACGGCCAAACTGTTGAAGGGAGTGAGCGTTGACGGCTTCGGCACGGCGGTAGCCGTCGCGATAGTACTCGGCGTTGTCAATGCGGTGCTTGGACCGTTATTTATCGCCTTGACGCTGCCGCTCAACGTGATGACGCTGGGACTATTCACCTTCGTCATTATCGCCGCCCTGGTCCAGCTTGTGGCGGTCATGGTGCCGGGGTTCAGGGTGGCCAGCTTCTGGTGGGCGCTGGGCTTTGCATTCGTACTGGCCGTAGTCAACGCCATCCTGCACTCGCTGACAAGACGCTGACACCGAGTGGCGATACGCGCCCACACCGTATTTTCTTCATACGGTAGATTTCACGTATGAACAACAATCTGGGTTTCTTAAGCGAATATCTGAGAAACAACAAAGACACCGGCTCGGTGGTCCCGGATTCGGCTACGCTGGTTACCGCCCTGCTGAAACACGCTAATATCGAGGCGGCAAAGCTGATACTGGAATACGGACCGGCATCCGGCGCCGTTACGCGAGAAATAATAAAACGGGCCGACGCTAAAGCCGTCCTCATCTGCGTTGAGAAAAACAAGTATTTTTACAGGGAGCTGGTCAAAAACGTTTCGGGGAAAGATGTTTTTATTATCCACGACGACGCCTTCCAATGGGTGAAGCGTTCGTCCGGACACGGCGATGCATGCGGCGGGAATGTGGACTGCATCATTTCCACGCTTCCGTGCTCTTCCATTGATTTCGAGGGTTTTCTCCGGCTGTCTGTCCTGCCGCTGCTCAAGAAGGACGGCGTTTTTGTCCAATATATGCACACTCTTTCGTTTTTAAAGGGCTTCCGGCTCCGCCCCGTTTTGGAAAAGCATTTTGCCGCGGTGGATTCCGAACTCGTCCTCAGCAACATCCCGCCCACCATGGTCTACACATCAGTATTGTGAAAAGGCTAATAACGGCGTTTATCGCTGCGCCTTTTTTTGCCGTCAGCAGCGGCGCGAGCGAGCCTCCCGCGCAAGTTCCCGCCGCGCAGGCGGTTCAACAGGCTGATGCGGCAAGTCAACCGCAAGACGTGAATAGTATCGCCGGACAGCAACCACCTCAAACCGCCTGCTTTGGAAATAAAGCGGACAGCCCTCTTTCCGCGCATAAGCTGAATTATTTTGCCCTCAATCAGTGGCCCGGAAACGACAATGCCCAGGTCAAGTTTCAGATAAGCATGAAGTTCCGTCTGCTGGAGCCGAACTTGTATGTTCTCAAATATAATCTTTTTCCGGCTTATGTCGCCTATACGCAGAAATCCCTGTGGAATGTCGGACAACCTTCAACGCCTTTTGAGGAAAGCAACTATAACCCCGAGTTTTTTCTGGATTATCCGGTCAACGCCGCGATACTGGGAGCGTTCAAACTGCGCAACATAGTCATAGGCCTACTCGAGCACGAATCCAACGGTCTCGCCGGAGCGCAGTCGCGAAGCTGGAACCGGCAATATGTTCTGTTCACTCTCGGCCTTGAATCGGAGGAAAAGCTGGGAATAACTGATTCTTTTATATCGGACAAGGCGTTATTGCATATCAAACTCTGGCAGGCATCAGGTTATTCCGAACAGGATGACTATCTTCAATCTATCGGCAGCGGCGCCGGATTTCTTGACTATATGGGGCGGGGGGAAATACGAGCCAGCGTCAGGAATTTTCTCTGGGGCGGCTTTTTAAAAGACCACCAGTTAGATATAAAAATGCCTATATTCCGCGATGCGGGCAAACCTTCCTATGAAGTGCAATTCCGTCAGCAGATACCGGATATGAATTTTGCGTTTTACCTGCAATACTGGTATGGCTACGGAGAAACCCTGCTGCGGTTCAACCAGTTCGGACACAGAGGTTTTGCCGGACTTTCTTTTTCTTATTAGACCCGGCATCGCAACCGTGAACTGGAATTGGCTCCCGCTACGGAACACAGCGGGTAACAAAGTCTATATTGCCAAAATGATATTTCCAAAATATAGGAGGATTGGGAAATTTTAGCTTCCAGATAAAGCACCTTAATCGTTTGAAGCGATATTAAGAGCTTATCCGTAAATAAGCTCAGTAGACGAAATTTCGGATTTTGAGCCGAACCGAAGCGGGCTGAGGCTTACAGGCCAATAGGCCTGTAAGCCGAAGACCGCGAAGGCGCAGGCCAAAAGCCGAAATTGCAGTGCACGAGATTATTTACGGATAAGCTCCAAGTTTCCAATCTGCCAAAATTTCTTCAAGACATCCGATATAGGGCTTTATTGTATACAAGCTAAAATAATGAACGGGTTTGTGTGCGGAAACGGATTCCTTTGTTTCAGGCAGTTCAAACATAAACCCTTGCTCTACTGGCATGCGTCTGGGAGGATGCGGGCACGTCGAGTTGCGAAAGAAATAGTACAGTTTTAAAAATGCTAGCATTAGTCCGACTGCACGGCGCCTATGGCAAAAAAACGTGCAGTTGATTTATGACGCTAAAATTCCCAACCACTTCATTTTTCGAAAGCAAGCGGACTCTCTTATATGACGGCGATTCCTGTTGCGCTAATAACAGTTGGCGGATGCTTTTGATTTTTGCGTTTGCCCTCGCCCTGCGCCTGTTCTTCCTGTATCAATGGTCGAACACTCCTTATTATGCCAATCCGCACGTGGACGCGTGGGTACATAAGGATTGGGCGCTCGCGATATTTTCCGGCAAGTTTTTAAGGGAGCGCGCGTTTTATCAATCGCCATTCTATCCTTATCTTTTGGCCGGCGTTTATAAAGTTTTCGGCGTGAAAGACAGTATGATGTTTTTGCTGCAAGCGGCGGCTTCCGCGTTCACCTGCCTCTTGATTGCGCGGATAACAGCGCGTGTTTTCGATGAAAAAGCCGGTTTCTTCGCCGGGCTGCTGGCTGCTGTCTACAAACCGTTCATATTTCAGGCCGCATTATTATTGAAAGAAACGTGGGTTATTTTGGGGATGTCGCTGTTGTGCTTGTCGGCTTTGCGGGCAGGCGCTTCAGCGAATCGCCGAGATTCGTTCTTGTGCGGCCTTGCGACTGGATTTACCGCATTGTCGCGTGGGAATGCGCTGCTGCTGGTTCCGCTGGTTCCGCTTTTCTGGTTCTGGGAAAATCGGGATTGGCGCGCCACCATGCGGCGTCTTTGTCCGGCGTTTGCTCTGGGCATAATCCTGCCGATATTGCCGGCGACTCTGCATAATTATATGGCCAGCCGCGACTTTGTGCCTATAAATTATACGGACGGATTTGTCTTTTATATGGGCAACAATCCGCGTCTGGCGGGTTCTACGGACTATCCGCCGGGCATTTCCTCCGCCCCGTTGGAAGAGGAGGCGCAGACTGCTCAAATAGCGGAACGGGAATCGGGACGAGAACTGAAACCGTCGGAGGTATCCGCGTTCTGGTTCAGGAAAGGGCTGCTGGAAATTGCAAACCATCCCGCCGACTGGTTCGTCCTGAACTGGCGCAAGCTGCGGTTTTTCTGGAACTGGTTCGAGCCGCCGGACGAATATGCCGCGGATTTTATCGCGCGCAATTTCGGCACCGTGCTGTCCTGGCCGATTTTGGGTTACGGATTGGCCTGCACATTGGGATTGCTAGGTATGTTCGCATTCGCGGGAGGCGACCGGAAAGGCATGTTTTTGTGTTTATGCGCGGCGGCGTATGCGCTTTCAGTTCTTGCTACATTCATATCGGACCGCTACCGCCTGCCGATGGCGGTATTCCTGCTGCCGTTTGCGGGCGCATTGCTGGCACGATTGACCGAACGGGAATTCTATGCAAACTTGCGCGGTTTTGCCGTACGCGCTTCTTTGGCGCTGCCGCTCGTATCGCTTTGCTGGCTGCCGCCTTTGCAAAACCGAAAGGGTATCGAAGCGCAGGCGTGGTCGCAACTGGTTTCCATGTACTTTGTAGACGGAAAATACGAGAAGTCGGTTGCCGCGCTCGAGAATGCTTTCAAGGCCAACCCCGCGCGTGTCTATTCGCAGGCGATACTGGATGGAGCAGCCTCATGCGAGCGGTTGCGGCTGCCGCGGCGGGCGTTACTGTTTTACAACGAAGGCATAGCGCGTTACCCGAACAATCCTGATTTTCACTCCAACAAGGGCGCGCTGTTGTTCGAACTGGGCGATAAAAGCAATGCTGTCGCCGAATTGAAGCGGGCCATCGCGATTGCGCCCGGTTTCGCGCCCGCGCATAAAAACCTCTCCATTATCTATGCATTATCAGGTGACAAACCCCGTACCCGCGCCACACGGTAAAGCGGTCAGGACGAACGCTTGGACGAAATGGGGACACAATACTTAATTGATTCCGCAGAAAAACCCCCCTTCACAAAATTTGGCAAAAAAGAGCCCCAAAAAATAGGCGCTGGAATCGCGTATAAACGATTTTTATTTCTTTCGAGGGGTTTTTGATGGCGTTTTTTGAGTTGCATTTTTGGTCAAAGGGGGTTTTTCTGCGGAATCTTAATTCAGGTAAAGTTTGTGCTTGAGTTTCTGGAAGCTACAACTATTGTTGCGCATTTGCCTGTTGTAGCTTCATTACTTGGTAGCAAATAAAAAAGCTGTACTCATATATCACAGCATCAGCAGAGCCTCTTCGTAAATTTCTCCCGGGCATGGATTCGAACCATGAATAACGCCTTCAAAGGGCGCTGTGTTACCATTACACCACCCGGGAACAGGCCTACCTCAACCCTCACCAACAATATTTTAGCATTTTGCCAAAAAACCCCGTTAGGGGTTTTTGGCAGGCTGGAGAATTTCAGCGGGCCTACAGACTGTCAGGCGTTGCAATGCGGCTCGGAGTCGGGCGCGCCGGCGTCGGCCTCCTCTTCCCTGTCGTGTCGAGGACCGCGCGTCACTTCCGCCTCATACGCCTTTAGCACATTGTCTTCGAGATACTTGCGGAATTCCTGCGTTATCGGATGCACCATGTCCTTGTGCGTCCCGTTGGGCAGCTTGCGCGACGGCATGCAAAGGAAAACCCCTTTATTGCCCTGCACCACCTTCATGTTGCGCACCACAAAAACATTATCGAACGTTACGCTGGCGAAAGCCTTGAGACGCTCCTCATGCATCAGGTGGATGCGTATCTCGCTTATCTGCATAGCATGACCCCCGTGTGAAACATGTTGCGAACACGTTTCTGCCCTCTCCCTTTACCAGTCCGGCAAGCTGCCTGGCTCGCGAACGCGATTCGCTTAAAGCGAACACGCACGACCCAGACCCCGACATCATTGCAGCCTGCGCTCCCCAAGTAACCAACTCCACGCGCGACAAGCGAACAGTTTTATGATATGGCAGAACGGCTTCTTCAAGCCTGTTGAAAAGCAGATTTTTCCAATTGGATAAAGACCCGCCCCCTTCCAACAGTAACTTAAGTTTAGAAAGTGAGCGCAAATTTGTCAATACCCCGCGACGGGGGGGGAGAACCAGCCTGCGGTAAACCTCCGCCGTTGACACGGGTTCGCCGGGATACACCAGCGTCATATAAGGAAGCGGCCCTCTTACACGCAGCGGGGTAAGCCTGTCGCCTATCCCGCGCCCCAGCAGGAAGCCTTCCTTATATAAAAACACCGGCACGTCCGCGCCGAGACCGCGCGCGATTTTGCGGATTTTCGCGTCCTTCCACGGCGTTTCGGTCAGGTTGAACAGGGCGCACATCCCGCGCAGCGCGGCCCCCGCGTCAGATGACCCGCCGCCAAGTCCGGCGCCTATGGGAATGCGCTTTGTCAGCGTTATGCTCACGCCTTCTTTTATCTTGTATGCCGCAATCACGGCCACCGCCGCGCGGGAGACCAGATTATCCTGCCCCGCTGAAAGCTTGCAGCCGCTCTTGTTGATTACTTTAAGCGATACGCCCGGTTTTTTGGCTTTCCTTATATATATAGTGTCCGCCAGTTCGATTTTGGCGAACAGCGTGGCCAGTTCGTGATAGCCGTCCGGCCTTTTGCCCGTAACTTCGAGAAAAAGGTTCACCTTTGCCGGTGCGGAGAGTTTGATTGAAGATAGCATACGCGGATTTTCCATATTAAACAAAATTTGTTGTTATAATGGACTTGTCCCCGAATAAGGTTATGAGGCAAAAAGACAGGCTTTTGCCCATAAAATTATTCGGGGACAAGTCCAATAGCTTTGTAATACTTTCCAGATTAGCGCGTAATAATAACAAGGACTATGGCAGAAACAAGCGCGGACAATTTCGGACAGCTCTATGACGCCTGGTTCGCGCGGATATACAATTACGCGCGGCTGCGCGCGGGCAGCGCCTGCGCCGCCGACGACATAGCGAGCGCGGTCTTTGAAAAAACGCTGGCGGGACTGGATTCGTACAAGCCGCAGTCCGGCCCGTTCGGCGCGTGGATTTTCGCCATAGCGCGCAACACGGTGAACGACCATTACCGCAAAAGCTGGCGGACGGTGTTCGGACTGGAACTCTTCGAAAATCTCCCCGCCGGAGAGCCGGGGCCGGATGCGCAGGCCGCCGCGCTGGATGACAAGCGGCGCCTCCTGTCGGCGATGGCGAAGCTGGACGCCAGGGAACGCGAAGTGCTGGCGCTGAAGTTCTCGGCGGACCTGACAAACCGGGACATCGCCGCGATAACCGGCTTGAGCGAAAGCAACACCGCGGTGATAATATTCCGGGCGCTCAAGCAACTGAAAGCCGAACTCGAACCGGACAACGTTTTATGAACAAAAGCGACATCGAAAATTTATTGCGCGAAGCCGGCGCGCCGGAAGCGGAACTGGAAAGCCTCGCGGCAACGGCGCAAAAGCTGGCCGCAGCGGATTTCAGCGGCGAGTCGAGAATACGCGAAAGTTTGAAAGCAAGGCTGCTTTCGCCGGAATCCGCACCCGCGCCGCGCGTTGTTTGCCCGCTCCGGCTGCGGTTTGCGGGCGCGCTGGCGGCGTTGCTGCTGACAGCGGGCATTTTATTCGCGCCCGCCGGCATTGCCTCGCTGCGCGATTTCATGAAACGTTTCGCGCTGGGCGGGCATACCGAAGTGGTGCAACTGCGCGAGCAGTTGCCGGAGCCTGTCAGCACCCCGCCGCCGGTAATCAGGTCCTGGCTGCTGCGGACGCCTATAGGCAATTTCGGCGGAGAAGTGCCGGAGGGCAAATCGGCGGAAATGGTGCGCTGCAACACTCTGGCGGAGGCGTTAAAGATTTATCCGAAGCTGCTCCGTCCCGCGTGGTTGCCGCGCGGCTATAAGCTGCGCAAGGCAATGATTACGCCGGAAAGCGGCGTGCTGCTGATTTACTCCGGCGCGGAGGATGATATTTTCCTTTATCAACTGCGCGCGGGGGATAAAACGGTGCGGAGGGAAACCTACTCGCCGGTGGAAATAATCAGCCGGCAAGGCAAGCAGGCGGTCTGGATACCCGAAGGCTACGGGTTAATATGGGAGGAAAAAGAAGTTTCCTTCACGCTGGGAGGCACCACGCTCAGCAAAAAAGAAGCCCTGAAAATGGCGGATTCAATAAAGCAGAAAAAACCAAACGAATAAGGAGGCAGTATGAAGCTCAAAGGACTGGCAATACTGGCGCTGGCGATAGCAGTCATCGCCGCAGGCGGCGGCACCCCGGCGCGCGCACAGCAGGCGAAAGCGTCAGGCACAACCCCGGAACAAGCGGCGGCGCAGCCAAAAGATCCGCTTGACGCGAAAGTAAGCATTGGCATGCAGAATGCGCCGCTGAAGGATTTTTTTAACGCCATATCAGCGGGAACAAAACTCGGCTTCATATTGCCAGATGACGCCTCCGTCAAAGTAACGGCAAATCTGCGAAACATGAAAGCCCGCGATGCGATAAACGCGATTCTGGACTCCAAGCACTTCACCCTCGAGAGGATTGATGAGCGCAATTACCGCGTCAAGCCATTGCGTGAGGACATAGCGATAACAGAGGTGACCAGCGGCGGCAGAGAAGTGACCAGAGTGCTCAGAAGCACCGGCAAACCCATGCTCCGTCCCGGATACAGAGCAGGCTCCTTACCGCTGCCTGATTATAAATTGCAGTTCGTGAATCCAGGCGACAGGGTGGATCTTCTTGCCTCTTTCGAGGCTGCGATGTCCGACGGCAGAAAAGAAAAAGTAACCGCGACGCTATTGCAGAACATTGTCGTGCTGGATATCATGCGCGGCGCGAAACCGGAAGACACGGGCACCATACTATTGGAATTAAACCCTGTCGAATCTCAATACGCCGCCCTTAGCTCTTTCACCGGCAGCGTGGATTTAACCGTCCGCCCACCTGGCGACACGGAAATGCGTCCGATGGAAATGGCCAGCTTCTACAGACTGTTCAAACCAGCGAAAGATAAAGCTGAAGAAAAGGATGACAGCGAGAAAAAAGAAGACAACAAAAAATAAAGTTTTGTCTTACGCGCAAAAGGCGGGGGGAAACCTCCGCCTTTTGCATTGTCCCGCGAATTTGTAGAATTGTTTCATAATGACACAGCGAAACGGCGGCGCGGATAAAATCGCGCCCGCGATAAAATCCGTCCTGCGGGAACTGGGCGAGGACACCGGCAGGGAGGGCCTGCTGAAAACGCCCGCGCGCGTTTCAAAGGCGCTGCGCGAGCTGACCGGCGGCTACTCCGTGGACATGGACACGCTTTTCAACGGCGCGTTTTTCAAGGTCACCGCCAACGATTTGGTGTCGGTGACCGGTATAAGCTTTTACTCGCTGTGCGAGCATCACCTGCTGCCGTTTTTCGGCAAGGTGCACGTCGGCTATATACCCGACAAAAAAATAGTCGGCCTTTCAAAAATACCGAAACTGGTCCACGCCTTCGCCGCGCGTCTGCAAGTGCAGGAACGCTTCACCCGCCAGATTGCCGACGAACTGCTTTTGCGGCTGGCGCCGCAGGGCGTGGCGGTCGTCGTCGAGGCGCGGCATCTGTGCATGGAAATGCGCGGAGCCAGAAGCATGGAGTCCAACTGCGTCACCAGCGCGATGCTGGGCGTTTTCAAAAAAGACCATACGGCCAAAGATGAATTTTTGCGGCTCATCCGCAAGACGGGGGACTTGTAACAGCGCGGCCTTTCGGGTAGAATTTCAGCAGACCGCGGATATGCGGGCGTGGTTCAATGGTAGAACGGGAGCTTCCCAAGCTCTAAACGTGGGTTCGATTCCCATCGCCCGCTCCAATTTTTCAGAGCTTATCCGTTTAGGATAGGCTTTTTATATGGCGAAAATTTTCAGGGGCATGAAAAAATACGCTGCGTTGCGCCTGGTCTGGGGCGCGCTCATCGCCGCGGACATCGCGGTGGCCGCCATGTTCGCAATCATGCTTCATAACGCCGTCAGAGCGCAACCCGCCCCGCCGGTTTCAACTCGCGCAATCGCCCCGTCGCCCGCCGCAACGGCGCAAGACTTCGCCGCCCAGCCGGCGATAGACGCGCAGATTGACGCGCAGCCGCCGCGGCAATCCGATACGCCGGAATCGTCCTTCGCGGAAGTTTACGCCTCCACGCAAACCGAAATTCAGCAAACCGCGCAACAGCCTCAGGCAGAGCCTCCTCCGGCAAAAAACGCGGCGAAGCCGCGCCAAAAGACAGCATTTCGCGTAAAAATATACTATTATAATTCCCAGGCGCGTTCGGTGGCGGCTCTGGGAACATTCTCCTCCTGGAAACCCGCCGCCCTCAAACGCAGGGACGGACGCTGGGAAGCGGAGCTTTTTTTGCGGGAGGGAAGTTATCTGTACCTGCTCAAGGTTGACGGGGAAAAAATGCCGGACCCGCTTCAGCCGCTGCGCCGCGAGGGCAAATCCGTGCTGGTGGTGAAAAAACCGTGACCGTTTTCCCATTGCGTTTATCCGCGCGGCAGGCTAAACTAGTTGAGGCATTTCTGGTTTCTATAATAACCCCATATGCATAAAATGCGAAAACGCATCGCACTCATTTCCCGCTGTTTTATTTTTGCCGCGGGCGCGGTTGCCGCGTTATGCGCGGGCGCACACGCCGCCGCCCTGATGACGCCGCGCTACAATCATACGATGACGCTGCTGCCCAACGGCGACCTGCTGATAGCCGGCGGCAACACAACCGGCGATGCCGCATTCACGGGCTCCATCCAGGTTTTCTCCTCCAACGATTATCAATATTATAGCGCGGCAACCATGGGGGTGGCGCGCTCCTCGCATACCGCCACTTTGCTTTCAAACGGACTTGTGCTGATAGCCGGAGGCACCAACGGCAGCGCGCTCAGCAGCGCCTATGTTTTCAACCCGAACACCTATGCGTTGACGGCAACCGGCGCCATGACCGGCGCGCGCTCTTCGCATACCGCCACTTTGCTTTCAAACGGCAAGGTGCTGCTGGCGGGCGGCGGCACAGCCACTTACGAAATATTCAACCCCGCCGACAACACCTTCGCCGCGGGACCGGCAATGCTGACCTCCAGTTCGCGCCACACCGCCACGCGGCTGCCGGACGGGCGCGTGCTGATAGCCGGGGGATATAACGGAACAACCTACCTCAACCGCATCGAAATCTACAATCCCGCCACGGGCGTAGTGTCACTCAGTCCCGCCACCCTGTCGCGCGCCCGCGCCTCCCATACCGCCACCGTGATGAGCGACGGTACCGTGCTTATCGCCGGCGGATACAACGCAAACAACTCTTATAACAACACCTACGGCTATGTGGACACGGTGGAGCGCTATAACCCGGCGGCCAACATGATGGAGCCCTCGGCGGCGGATATGCCGGCCCGGCTCGCCTTCCATACCTCCACTCTCTATCCCGACGGCTCCGCCGTTATTTACGGCGGACTGGGCAATGTCACCACCCAATATTTCGCCTCGCCTAATTACGTCATAGACACAAGCACCATCACGCTGGTCCCCAGAACCGGCTCTTATGTCGTCGCGGACATAGTGTCCGCCGGCACCACGGTGCAGTTGCTGACGGACCGCGCTTTCGACGCGCTGCACCCTGTCAGCGGCGTCATCGTCTCGGGCGATTTGCTGATAAGCTCGCCGGCCGTCAACACGCACCATATCTCCAACACGGACGTGAATCTGGATTTCAAAGACACTGTCGGCAGTCTCGACAACCATCCCGTGTATAAAGGGTTCATGCAGGGGGCCACCAAGCTCAAATATCCGGCGGGCGGCGTGCCGATGGGCGCCGCCGTGTTCACGCGGCAGGACCTCACCAGCGACGTCACGGCGGGCGTCTGCAACATCACATTCGACTCCAATGGGAAAATCAACCCGGGCAATACCTGCGCGCTTACTTTCACGAAAGTGGTGTCATTTCCGGCCACTGATGTTCTTCCCAGCAGCCTGCTTTTGCGGGCGCAGATTTCCCAGTTGCAAGGCACTCTCACGGACGGCACCACGTCCATGACCCTGACAAGCGGAGACGCCTCGTCCACCGCTGTCAATTCTGCCATAACCTGGGACCTCATAAACGAGCAGGGTTACACCACCTTCACCTTTACCGTGACAAATCTTGTCGGCGACGTCACACCCAAAGCCACGTCAAGCCCGCACGATTTCAGCCCGGGAGAAGGCACCGCTTTCACCATGAAGGCCGACTACATAGTGTCCCCCATAACCACAGCCGCGCAAACCACGTTCACAACCCCGGCGGCCACTACCACGATACGCACCATGATATTTTCGGACTACCTGTCCTACCAGCCGGACGCGAACTCGTGGACGATAAACCCGTTCCCGAATGCCGCCCATCCCGCGGCGCTGGAAGTTGACGTTTACGGCACGGCCAACCATGCCACGGTGCTGACCCAATCGGGCACGCCTTTTTCCACCGGCGGCAGGCGGTGCGCGTTCACGCCCGGCGAGCCTTCCGTTTATGATTGCTCCATAAGCAGCGGCACCGCAAGCTACGCCAACAACGCCAGGTTTGCAACTTTCGAAAAAGTCGTCTCCACCCCGACCTCGCCCACATCCATGAACGTCGCGCGCTACGGCCACGCCGCCACCCTCCTGCCCGACGGAAGGATACTGGTGACGGGCGGCTCCGACGGCGCGAACCAGCTCGATACCGCCGAGTATTATTCCTCCACCGCCGCTACCTGGTACTACGCCGGCAGCAAGATGGCGGCGGCGCGCGCTAACCACACCGCCACGCTCATGGCGAACGGCAACGTGCTTGTGGCGGGAGGCTACTCCGCATCTTCGGGCTCGCTGGCTGCTGCCGAAGTATTCTATCCCAAAACGAACACTTTCGCCGCCACAGGCTCCATGAGCGTCCCACGGCAGAAACACACCGCCGTCATACTGCCGTCGGGAGGCTCCGCCGGAAACATAATGGTCGTAGGCGGCGCAGCGAATGGCGACTACGAAAACACCTGCGAGGTGTATATTTCCACGATGGCCGCATGGAAAACCATCGGCCCCGTGATGAACGCGAGGCGGGCGCTCCACACCGCCACCATACTGCAGGACGGCAGGGTGCTTGTGGCCGGCGGAACCAATAAGACAAGCAACGCCCTCGCCAGCGCCGAGATTTACAACCCGGCGGCAAATACCTGGACAGCCGTCGCTTCCATGAATACCGCGCGCTACTACCACACCGCCACGCTTTTGCGCAGCGGGCAGGTGCTGGTGGTCGGCGGCAGCGGCGGGTTCGGCGAAATATTCTCCGCAGAGCAGTATGACCCCGTCAGCAACGCCTGGACGCAGCTTACCATACCGCCGCTTCTGGACGCGGGCGGCGCGGCGGTTCCCGTTGACAGGCCGCGCCTCAAGCACACCGCCACGCTGCTGCCCAACGGCGACGTGCTGCTGGCCGGCGGATTCTCAACGAATGACAATCAGGCCAAAAAATACCTCGATTACTTCTCGTCGGACACGGGCGGCCTCTACTCCACTCTGGACCCGGAAACGGCGGTTTCCTCCCTCGGCACCCGCCGCGGCGACCATACGGCGACGCTGATGGGCGACGGCACCGTCATCTTCGCCGGCGGCTATGACGGCTCGAAACCCGTCAGCAACATCGAGCAGGTTTATTTCATGGCACCCGTCGACAGCGTGAACACCGGCGCGCTCAACCGCAAACCGTCCCAGGTGACGCTGGACACGAAAACGTTCGACCATCAGGCGACGGTGACGCTGCAAAGCGGCGCCTCCAATTTCTACGGCATCACGGAAGCGGCGGGCGGCGGGGCGAACCAGGGCTCGCACGACAATCCGCGCGTAGTCCTGCACATGATGGACACTCTCGGCGGCTACATGCGGGATTTGTCCACCGGCGTATACGCCGGCCCCGTAGCGAACTCCTGGTCCGAAATCGCCTCCTCCATAACATTGACCACGCCGTATCTTCCTTACGGCTGGTACCAGTTCCGCGCCGCGGACAACGCGGTCTTCTCGGACGGCGTGCCCATCTTCGTGGGCGCGCCCGCTCCGTCGGGCCTGCCGGCCGCGCCCTCGGCCACGGTGCTGGGCGTCTCCACGATATCCTGGACGTGGGGACAGGGCACGGTAGCCAGCGCGGACGGCTACAGCGCCTATGACGCCGCCAGCGGACTTTTCCTTTCCACGGTCGCGTTCGCCAATCCGGCCGGTTTAGTGACCTCGACCACCACCGCCAACGCCCCGCTGTCCATCAGCGTGGGGCCGTACAATATCAGCGGCGAGGGCAGCTTCATCCAGTCGCCCACTTATTATACGCTTGCCGCTACGCCCACCAGCATGACGCTTAGTTCGATAACCTTCAATCAGGCCAGGCTGAACTGGGACCCCAACGGCAACAGCGGACTGACGCCCTACGAAATAAACGTGTCGCTGACCGGCAGCATGACGCCCACGCACGGCACCACGCCGGACGAAATCGCCTTCGAGGTGTCCGCCTCCACGCCGATTCCTTTCGCTCAACTGCACACCTCCACAGCGGCCACGCTGACCAACCTTGTGCCCGGCCTCACTTATTATCTGCGGGTGAGCGCGCGCAACGGCGCAGGAGTGGTAACCGGTTTCTGCTGCGAAGACCCGTCCAACCCGGGAGTGTATTTCTCCACCAGAACCGTCGGCTCGCCGCAGAACATATCCGGCACGCCCTCCAGCATTTCCTCGATACGCTGGGCCTGGGAGAAGCCGGGAGGAGAAGATTCCTACAGCATTTTCAACTCAAGCATGGTCCTGATAGCCACCATGACAGCCACGGCAACTCCGTTTTTTGATTACACGGGTCTGGCAACCAACACTCCGTACAACATAGTCATCCAGGCCTCCACGCATACCGCGTCCGGCATAGTGTACGGCAACCAGGTGCCGTCTCCCACGGTCTATACGCTTGCCGATACGCCGCAAAGCGCGTGGGTATACTCGATACCGTCGGTGTCGGTGACCACCAAAACCATGACGGGTTTCTGGAGCCCCAACTCCAATCCGGGCGGGACCGTATACACGCTGGAAGTTTCGACCTCTGATTTCAAGGCGATACTGGAAACGGTGACGGTAATACAGCCGCCCATCGGCGCGAATTATGTTTCCGGCACCACAACGCCCGACCTGACACCGAACACCAAATACGGAATGCGCGTCACAGCTCAGAACGGCGACGGGCTCAAAACGGTTTCCGTCCTGCTGACATCCGGCACATACACGCTGGCGCAGACGCCGCTGGTATCTAGCTTTCTGGCGGACCAGGTTACCGCCTCCAGCCTGCGGCTGACGTGGAGCGCCTCATCCAATCCGAGCAATACGCCGTACAATATCCAAATGTCCTCCACCGGCGCGCCGGGTTCGTTCTCGGACGCGGTTCCTTTTTCCAGCAACCTGACGCAGTCCACATACACCATAACCACGGGCCTGCTGTCGGCCACCAGCTACTGGTTCATGGTGCGGGCCCGCAACGGGGACAATACCGAGACTTCCGCGATATCGCTTGCGAACGTGGGCGGCTACGTGCTGACGCTGGGCGGCCCCGGCGGCACGCTGGCTCACTCCATCGTGGGGCTGGCCGGCAGCGGCGTGATAAGCGGCACGTTTCCCGACGGGCGCACCCTCCGGCTCGACATTCCCTCAGGCGCGTTCGCCGACCCCGCCACGGAAATATCCATATCGGAAATTTCGGGCGACGCCTGCGGCACGTCCAATATCTGCCTCAACGGCGCCGTCGCGGCGCCCTGCCCTGAATTGCAGATGTTCTCCACGTCTAACCGCCAGCCGCAACTGCCGGTCGGCCTCCAGTTCAGCTACCACACCAGCGTCACCAACGACGAACTGGGCCCGACTTTCGGTTCCAACAAGGAATACGCCGTGCTGGCGCGCAAAACCGACGCCGCCGAATGCATGCCGCTGCAAACCGGCGTTTCCACGGCTTCGCGCCTTATCACCTCCAGCCTTAATCATTTCGGCTACACGTTCCAGGTGGTCAGGCCCGCGGAATCCTCCGCCCTGCCCGAGCAGAAGGACATCTATCCCAACCCGTTCTACCCGAACAGGGGCGACGGCTACGTGACTTTCAACAAGCTCCCGATGTCAACCTCCATAAGGATATACACCCTCAGCGGCGACAAGATTTGGGAAGGCTCCAAGAACAGCATCAGCCCGCTGATATGGAACGGCAAAAACCAGGCGGGGGAAATGGTGGCCAGCGGAATTTATCTAGCGGTGCTTGACGGCGCGGGCAGCACCAAAGTGCTCAAAGTCGCCGTGGAAAGGTAGCGAAAATGAAAACACTGCCGACGGTGAAAAGACAGAGCGGGCGGATGTCCGTTGCGGGCGCGGGCGGCGTCATGCTGGCCGCGCTGCTGCTTGTTTTCCAGCCGGCCAAAACGAACGCGGGGGCCGCTTTCAGCGACGCCGCGGCCGGCACGGCGGCGATGGATTTTCTCAACCTCGGCGTGGGCGCCAGAGCCATGGCCATGGGCGGCGCGTATACCGCAATCGCGGAGGACGCCTCCGCCTGCTACTGGAACCCGGCCGGCCTCGTCCAGATAAACAAATTTTCCGCCACTTTCATGCGCGCCAACTATGTGGGCGACATCACCTATCAGTACGCCGCCTACGCCCAGCGCCTGAACCCCTATTCGGTCATCGGCGTGTCGGCAATGCTTACCGACATCGGCAGCATAGACCAGACGGACACCGTAGGCAACAGAACGGGCGAGTTCAATCCGCGCGACCAGGCCTACAGCCTGACCTACAGCCGCGCCATAGTGGAACTGTCCGACAAGGACCACGATGTCGCCATAGGTGTCTCGGGCCGCTACATTAATTCCAAAATCGTGGACAGCGCCGACGCTTACGGCTTCGATGTCGGCATGATGGGTTTCTACTTCGCCGAAATTCCTTACCGCCTCGGCGTGGTGATACAAAACCTCGGACGCGGCCCCAAGTTCGACACGGAATACAACTCCCTTCCGCTAAAGGCTCGGTTTGGCGGTTCCTTGTCGCCTTTCCATAATTTTCTGGTGTCGAGCGACGTGGTTTTCCCGAAAGGCGGACAATATTACTTCACCCTCGGCTCCGAGCTCGGCATAGCGCCTCCGTCGGGGGGGAGAGTCAGCCTGCGAGCCGGGCTCAATTCCCAGCAGTTGAAAATAACGGGCGGCACCAGCGGCCTTTCGCTGGGCGCGGGCGTCAGCTTCCAGTTGTTCAACATAGATCTGGCCTACGTCTCCATGGGGGAACTGGGCAACGCGCTCCGGTTCTCGCTCTCGTTCGATTTCCCGCTGTGGGAACCGGTCTTCCAGCGCAAGGACAAGACGGTGTTCGCGGATATGCAGCAGTTCTCTTCCATGCAGCAGTTGAACAAATAGCGCCGCCCGCCCCCCTTGCAATAAAAGAATTTTTTTGATAGTTTCTCAAGACGGCGGTATTAACCAGGAGTGCGGAAACGGGTTAAGACGCCGCAAATTTTTCAAGAGCAGCCAGTCGGAGGAGTATGTCCAAAAAACCAGCCGCGCCCGTAAAAAAATCCACGCCGTCCGCCAGAAAGGCTCCGGCAAAAACCGTTCCGGTGAAAAAGTCCGTTCCGGCGCGCCCCGTCGCCATGAAATCCGCCGCGATACCGGTCGTCCGGCGCAACGAAACCCCGACTCCCGTCCGCGCCGTCAAACCGGCAGGCTTCTCGGAAACGCGGCTTACTCCCCAGGAATTAAAGATAGTGCGCAAGTATCTCGAAACCACCCGCGACGAGGTCCTGCGCCGGCTTCAGGAGAAAAAAAGCCTCGACATGCCCGAAGCCGAGGTAGGCGACCCCATAGACCAAGCTTCGCAAAGCCTGGACAAGGAAGTCCTTTTCGAGGTCACCGACAAGGACCACATGACGCTCGACCAGATTGAAAGCGCGCTGCGCCGCATGGAAAAAGGCGTCTACGGCATTTGCGAAAACTGCCGCTGCGTAATCCCGCAGAAACGGTTGAAAGCCCTGCCCTTCGCGCGCTACTGCATAAGCTGCCAGACCTCCAACGAAGCTTCGCCTGTTTCAATTCCGTTAAACGAATAACGCCGCGCCATGAAAAAGCGCCGTCCGGTTTAACCGGACGGCGCTTTTTTCGCCGGCAATGAGCGGAGCTAAGGCCCCGTTTTTACAACCCGGGTCTTGCGCCTGTCCAGCGCCCGGGCGGAGAAGAAATAGCCGTCGTCGTTGGCGCCCATCTCGAAGTCGCCATCGCCGGCGGACAGCGTGCCCTTGATGTCGAGCCGGAAGGCGCCGACATCGCCGCTTATCAGCGCCAGCCTGGCGATGTCGTCGGTATACGAACCGTACTGCTTCTTGTAAAGCTCCTCGTAATAGGCAAGCCTGTCAAGCTCGTTGCGCGCGGACTGTATGCGCGCGATGTCGGATTTGGACGGCATGAGAAACAGGCTGTAATAAGCCGACGAGGCAAGCAGCCCCGCCGCGCCCCACGCCAGCGCGAAAATGAGTCCGTAGGCGAAATTGCTTTTTTCGCGCACGCGCACCACGCGGCTGCCCGCCACATAGTCATGCAGCGCGCGCCTGCCCGGCGTCAAAAACGCCATCAGAAAACCCGTCTCCGCAAGCGCGCCGCTGATGAAATACCCGATGGCGCGCAAAAACGCCCTCGGCACTCCAAGCGGCCCGTAATCCGCGGCGCGCACGCGGATGCCGAGCGCCAGCTTGCCGACGGTCGCCCGCCCGCCCGACGAAAATGCGGTTTCATATATGATATAGAGCGCTATCCAGACAAGCTTCAGCTTGAATTCGAGCATTTCGGAATACGCCGCTTTTCCCGTTCTCACGAGAAGCGCCAGCGTGATGTAGGTAGCGAACACGAAAGGAAGACCGTCCAGCAGATAGGCAAGCAGGCGCTCGGCAAAATCAGCCGGCGGCGGAGGCACGGGGCCCGCCTGCCGCTGCGGCGCCGGAGTAGCCGGGGGAATAATTTCAGGAGTTTCCATTTGTGCACACTCCGTTTTCTGCGGGCCGCTAGGCCCGCGTTTGCCCGGACTGCGCGGTCAAACAGCGAAACCCGGGTTTTGACAATGATATTATAACACAACCCCGCGCGCAACAATAATCTGGCCGCCGCCCGGCCCGCCGCCGGCATTGAAGACACGCAAAAAAAATGCTTAATTTTGGATATGGGCGGCATGCGTGAGAGTTCAGATTTCAGATTCAGGCTATACTCGGGAGAAGACTCATGAAATGGATTCTGCTTGTGTTGATATTCGCCGGAGGGCTTTTTTTCATTTTCAAGCAGAAAAAAGCCGCGGCTCGCCTGCCACCGCCGCCGTCCGCCGCCAGCCTCCCCGCGCCCAACGAATCGCTGCCGGAGCGCGACCCCGGCAGAAGCTCCAACCTGGACATGGGCAAGGAAGCGCGCAAAAGACTCTACACCCTCGCCGGCGACCCCAACGACAAGGTGCGCTGGTCCGCGCTGGAACTGCTCTACCGGACAGGAGACCCCAACGCCTCTTCGATAATAAAAGACCGCCTCGCGCATGAAAGCGAAAACTGGATAAAGCGCAGCATCATCCAGATGCTCGCCCAGAACAAAGACAAGGAGAATCTGGAGCTCCTGGCTCCCACTGTAAGCGATGTTGACGGCGATATACGCCTCGCCGGAGTCGTAGCCCTTTCGGGATTCGACAGCGCGGAAGTGGTCCCTTATCTGAGCAAAGCGCTCGAAGACAGCGACGCCGAAGTCAAGCTCAAGGCTATGGAAGGGCTCAAGAACATCAACACCGTTCTCGACCAGCGCAGACGCGATTATGAAAGAGCGCTGGCCGAAAAAGCCGCAGCCGAAGCCGCCGCGCGCCAGGCCGCCGAGGGAAAACGGCAGGCGCCCTGACCCGCGAACCTTATTCGGGGACACGTCTAATCAAAAAACCGGAAATACGGAGGACCTGATGCAGGATATCCGAGAACTCAACAAAAAGGTCCAGCAGGAAAGCCTCTTCCTGGCGGACCTGAGGCGCGAGATAGCGCACGTCATAGTGGGCCAGTCCGACCTGGTGGACAAAATGCTGGTGGCCCTTCTGGCTGACGGGCATATTCTGATAGAGGGTGTGCCGGGCCTCGCCAAGACTCTCACGGTCAAGACGCTTGCCGACGCGGTTTCCTCCACCTTCCAGCGCATACAATTCACGCCGGACCTGCTGCCCGCGGATATAACCGGCACGCTCATCTTCAACCCCAAAGAAGGCACCTTCTCGCCCAAGAAGGGCCCCGTGTTCGCCAACCTCGTGCTGGCCGACGAAGTGAACCGCGCGCCCGCCAAGGTGCAGAGCGCGCTGCTCGAATCCATGCAGGAGCGCCAGGTCACCATCGGCAGCAACACCTATCCCCTGCCGCAATTATTCATGGTGCTGGCCACGCAAAACCCCATTGAGCAGGAGGGCACCTATCCCCTGCCGGAAGCGCAGGTGGACAGGTTCATGCTCAAGCTCCTGGTAGGCTATCCCTCGAAAACCGAGGAGCGTGAAATTCTCGACCGCATGTCCGTTCGCGCAAAACCCGCCGTGCGCTCCCGCGTGCCGCTTGAAACGCTGCTGGCCGCGCGCGAGCTGGCGGACTCGGTTTACGTGGACGAGAAGATAAAGGGCTACATCCTCAACCTGGTGTTCGCCACGCGCGAGCCCGCGGCATACCGCCTCGCACAGCTCAAAAGCTGGATAACCTGGGGCGCCAGCCCCCGCGCCACGATTTACCTCACGCAGGCCGCCAAGGCCTACGCGTTTTTGAACGGCAGAGGCTACGTCACGCCCGAGGACATAAAAGCCGTCGGCGCCGACGTGCTGCGCCACCGCATAATCCTCACCTACGAAGCCGAGGCCGAAAATGTAACCGCCGAGAAGATAATCGGCATGATTTTCGAGACCGTGGAAGTGCCGTGACAGCGGAACCCGATACCACTCAATCGCTTCTCACTCCCGCCGAAATACTGCGCCAGGTCCGCCGGATTGAAATCACCACCGGCAGGCTGGTGGCGGAAACTTTCGCGGGAGAGTATCTCAGCGTCTTCAAGGGCCACGGCATCGAGTTCGCGGAGGTCCGCGAATACTCCGCCGGAGACGATGTCCGCAGCATAGACTGGAACGTCACCGCCCGATTGGGCCGGCCTTTCATAAAGCGTTTCACGGAAGAGCGCGAACTGACGCTGATGATAGCGTGCGACATCTCCGGCTCCCAGCATTTCGGCTCGCGAGACAGGCTCAAAAGCGAGATGGCGGCGGAGTTGTCGGCCATGTTCGCGTTCTCCGCTCTGCAAAACAGCGACAAGACCGGCCTCCTGCTTTTCACCGACAAGACGGAGCTCTACATCCCGCCGCGCAAGGGAAAAACGCACGTCCTGCGCCTGATACGCGAACTGCTCGCCCACAAGCCCAAAAGCGCGGGCACCAGCCTGTCGGCGTGCCTGGACACGCTCAACCGCGTTTTCAAGCGGCGGGGCATACTGATACTAATCTCGGATTTCATGGACGAAGGCTACGAGAAGCCTTTCGCCGTGGCCGCCCGCCGGCACGACCTCATTCCCGTGCTGGTGTCCGACCCGCTGGAGAGCGCGGTGCCGACGCTGCCCGCGCTGCTGGAGGTGCGCGACCCCGAAACCGGCAGGCGCACGACGCTGGACCTGTCCTCGCGGCAGTTGCGCTCCGCGCATGAAGCCGCGCGCCGCGCCCGCGTGGAACGCTGCCAGAAATTTTTCGCCTCGCACGGGCTGGAGCATATCGCGGTCACGGGCGGGACGCCTGTGGCCGACCCGGTGGTCAGATTTTTCAAAAAGCGCGCCGGAAAAATAAGACGATGAAATCATCGCGGATATCTGCCGCTCTCTTCTTGTGCCTCCTGTCCGCCAGTGCGGTTCGGGCGGCGGAGACGGCTTTTGAAATAAAAAAACCGGCGGAGAAACTGCGGCTGGGCTCGCCCTTTCAAATAGAGCTGGACGCGCTCTATCCCGACGGCTACTCCATCCGCCCCGATTCCTCCACAGCCGCAAGCGGCAGTTTCGAGACGCTGGAGATTCAGGAGAAATCCAAAGCCAGAGACAGTGGCAGGCTCCGCAGCGCGTTCGTCTTCAGCGTGATGCCTTTCGACGTGGGCAGGGCTACCTTCCCGGCGGTGAGCTGGCTTTTGTCCGCGCCGGACGGCAGTTCGGCCACGGTGAAAAGCCCTGAACTGCCGCTGGAAATCTCCTCGTATTCCGACAATGTGAAAGACGCCGATTCCCTGCGCGACATCCGCCCGCCGTGGAAGCCTTTCAACCGCATGCGGTGGCTGCTTTTGGCCGCGGCTGCCGCCGCGCTCGCAGCGTGGTGCTACTGGCGGCGGAGACGCAGCCGCGCCGCCGAAACCGCTGCCGACCCCGCGCCCGACCTGCGTCCGGCGCACGTTATCGCGCTCGACGAGCTCGACAGGCTGGTCTCGGGCTCCCTCTGGCCGGAGGGGCGTTACAAGGAATTTTATAACCGCCTCGCCGACATCCAGCGCGACTATATCACGCGCCGCCTGGAAGTGCCGGCGCATAATTTCAACACCGCCGAGCTTTGCCGCGAACTGCTCCGCACCGGACAGGACGGGCAAATCGTGGCCGCGCTGCGCAAATTTTTCTCCGGCTGCGACCTGGTGAAATTCGCCAGATACCGCCCCGCCGCCGAAGAGCGGGACGCGGATATGGAGCTTGCGCGGACGATAATACGCCGGACGGAGCCGCCGCCTCCGCCGCAGCCGGTCCAACTGGACGCCGTCGTCGAAGCGGCAAAGGAGCGGGAGCGGAAATGATTTTCGCCAACCCCTGGCTGCTGCTTTTGATTGCGCCCGCAATCGCGGCGCTGTTTGCAGCGCGCCGCGCGCAGGACGAGGGCGGGGCGGCGCTGTCCATGCCGCTGGAAAAAAGTTTCGCTCCCGCGGGCACGCTGACCGGCGCGCTTTCCGGTTTTCTGCCGCTCGCGCTGCGCGGCGCGGCGCTGATTCTGCTGGCGCTTGCCCTGGCGCGCCCGCAATATATCAACCGCACCGAGCTGCCGCCCGAGGCGGGCGTGGACATAATGCTGTGCCTGGACACCTCCAACAGCATGCTGGCGCAGGATTTGACGCCCACCCGCATCGCCGCGGCCAGAGACAGCGCGCGCGCTTTCATCGAAAAACGCCCTTCGGACAGAATCGGAATCACGGCCTTCGCCGAAAACGCCATTCTGCAATGCCCGCTGACGCTGGACCACGACTCGCTGCTCGAATACCTCGAAGGCGTGGACGTCGGCATCACCCACACCTACCGCACCGCCATAGGCGACGCCATAGCCACCGCGGCCAACCACCTCAAAAACAGCGCCGCCAAAAGCCGCATCATAATACTGCTCACCGACGGCCGCTCTAACAGCGGCATCATCACAGACCCCGTTCTGGCGGCGAAGGCGGCGGACAGCTACGGCATAAAGATATACGCCATCGGCACCGGCGCCAAAGGTCCCAGCCGCGCGCTCATGCAGAACGATTTCGGGCAGTATCAATATGTGACCATCGAAGACGACCTGGACGACGACAGCCTCTCCGCCATAGCGCGCGCCGCGGGGGGGGAATATTTCCGCGCCACTAATTCCGGCGAGCTCCGGGACATCTACTCGCAGATAGACAAGCTTGAAAAAACGGATTATAAAAGCTCCATATCAATCAGCTATCAGGAAAGGTTTTACATCTTTCTCGTGCCGGCGGTGCTGCTCTTGCTCGCCGAATTTCTGCTGGCGCGGCTTGTGTTCGTGAGGATTCCGTAACATGGAACTCTTCAGCCATCCGCTTACCGTTGCGTGGGGACTGCTGGGCGTCGCCGCGGCGGTCGCGGCGCATCTGTTCAGCCGGGCGCGCCGCGCGGCGCTGCTGGCGGCTCTGGGCCGGACGCAGACGCTGGCGCGGCTCATACCGGGCGAAGCGGCGGCGCGGCGCGCGCTCAAGACCTGGCTTTTCATCTCGGCGCTGGCCGCCGCGTTCATCGCGCTGGCGGGACCGCAATGGGGCGTGGAGTTTTCGCAATCCGCCGCCGGCGCCGGACAGCTCGTGGTGGCGGTGGACACTTCGTGGTCCATGCTGGCGCGGGACGTAAAGCCCAGCCGCATGGAAAACGCAAAGCTGATGCTCAAGCTGCTCATAGACCAGACCGGCGGCTACCGCATGGGCATAATCGCCTTCAGCGGACAGGCTTACGTCCAATGCCCGCTGACGACGGACCCCGACGCGCTGAAATATTTCCTGTCCTCGGTCCGCGCGGGAATGCTGCCGCAGCCCGGAACTTCGCTGGCAAGCGCGGTGTCGCTTGCGGATTCCATGCTGGGCAGGTATCCGGGGAAAAAAGCGCTCATACTGCTGACCGACGGCGAGGATTTGTCCGGCGGCCTCAAGGACTCCGTGAAAAAAGCCGCGGAGGCGGGCGTCGCCATAATCGCCGTCGGCATCGGAAAGCCCGAGGGCGAGCCCATTCCGGCGGACGGCGCCGCCGGCGCGGCGGAATACCGCAGGGACAGGGAAGGCCGCACGGTGGTCAGCAGGCTGGGGGAAAAGACGCTGCTGGACATGGCGGCGGCCACGGGCGGCGCCTATATCCGCTACAACAATCCCGACTCAGTGGCGGGCGAAATCTCCTCCCAGCTCAAAAAACTGGAAAAATCTAAATGGCAGGGCAAAAGCCGCGTCCGCTACAAGAACCGCTACCAGTTGCCGCTCGCGCTTGCGCTGCTGCTCCTTTTGCTAGAATTACTTGTGCCGGAAACGGGCGAAATGTCTCTGCGCAAAATCGCCGGCTTTGAGGGATTCGCGCGCCGCCGGCGGAGTCCGCGATGAAGCTGCACTTTATCATCCCGCTGTTTATTGCGGCGCAGGCCTGCGCGGCCCCGTCGCCCGATTCGCTCCTGCGAAAAGGCAACAAGGCTTTCAACGGCGGCGCCTATGAAGACGCCTTCGGCTATTACGCCGGCGCGCTGGAAAAAGATCCTAAAAACGCCAAAGCGCTTTACAACGCGGGCGACGCTCTTTACAAACTGAAGGAATACGACAAGGCGAAAGCGTCGTTTTCCTCCTCGGCCTCGGACCCCAAACTACGGGAGAACTCGCTTTTCAACAAAGGCAACGCCGAGTATATGGCGAACTCGTACGACGCGGCGGCGCAAAGCTACAAGAGCGCGCTGAGGCTCGACCCCGGAGACGAGGACGCCAAGCACAATCTGGAACTGACCCTCAGGCGCAGGAAAAACCCGCAGCAGCAACAGAAGCAGGACGAAAAAAAGGACGAGAAAAGCAAGAACGACAAAAACAAGTCCGGCGGCTCCGGCGGGCAGGATAAAAAGGAGCAGCAGAACAATTCCCAGCCGCAGGGCCGGGACAAAAATCAGGGAATGTCAAAGGAAGACGCCGACCGCCTGATGCAGATGGCGAAGGAAAAGGAAGACGCCGCCATGCGCAACCAGCAGGTCTCGCCTCAAAAAGCGAAGCAGCAGCAAGGCGGCAACTCCAACCCGGAGCAGGATTGGTAGCAATGAGCGAAAGCGGAAAATACAATCCGGCAGTTATCGCCAGGCGCGCTGTCATATCAGCCGCCGCGGCGTTGCTGCTCGCCTGCGCGGCGGCGGGCGCGGCTTTTGCCCAGTTGACGATAAACGCCTCCGTGGACCGCGAGACCGTCTCGCTCGACGACTCGCTCACCCTCACCGTGACGATAAACGGCGCCACCACCGACGTCGGGGAGCCGCAGCTCCCCTCGCTGCCCAATTTCAACATACAAAGCTCCGCCCAGAGCCAGAATATAATGATAAACAACGGGCGCATTTCCAGTTCCTTGAAATATAATTTCACGCTGACGCCCCGCTTCGTAGGCGCGGCTGTGATAGACCCCGTAACGCTGCATTACCACGGCGCGGATTACGCCACCAAATCCATCAGGGTGAAAGTGCTGCCGCCAGCCTCCGGCGGCGGAGGACAGCCGCCGGTATCCGGCTATAGCGTGATAATCGGCACGCCCTCCGGCGGCGGGGGGGGGCAGCCCTCGTCCCGCAGGCAACCCCGGGCAAAACGCGGCGACGCGGGAAAGGACGCCTTCGTAACCGCGCAAGTGGACAAAAAAACCGCCTGGGTGAACGAGCAGATTACCCTCACCGTGCGCTTTTACACGGCGGTTGCGCTGCTGGGCAACCCCGACTATGTGCCGCCATCCGCGAAAAGTTTTTTGACCGAGGACCTGCCGCCGCTGCGCAACGGGCAGGAAACCATCGGGGACAAATTGTATTACTACACCGAGATAAAGACCGCGCTCTTCGGCGCCGCCCCCGGCCAAACCGTCATAGCACCGGCCGTGGTGCGCTACCAGCCGCGCCAGGACGCAGACATAGACCCTTTCGACCCCAACTTTTTCCAGAATTTCTTTTCAAGAGGCATAGCCGGCTCCGTCACGCGCGAAGCTAGGACGGAGGCGCTTGCGGTGCACCTCAAGCCCCTGCCCGAGGAGGGCAAACCGGATGATTTCAACGGCGCGGTGGGCAGCTTCAGGATAATCTCCTCGGTGGACAGGCGGGAGATGAAGGCCGGCGAGGCGGCCAATCTCACCATAACCGTGGAAGGCTCCGGCAATCTGAAAGCCATAGGCGCGCCGGCGCTGCCCGACATGCCCGGGATAAAGGTGTATGATTTCGCCAGCTCGCTGAACCTCAAAAAAGACGGCGACATAGTGCAGGGCTCTAAAACTTTCAAAGCTATCATCATCCCGAAATCCTCCGGCAAAATCGCCGTACCCGCATTGCAGTTTTCCTATTTCAACCCCGAAACCGCAAGTTACCGCCGGATTGCTTCCCTGCCCATAACGCTCAGCGTGCTGCCGGGGGAAAACCAGAACGCGCAGCAGATTTCGTTCTCGCCGGGCGCGGGACCGGAGGTCACCTCGCTTTCGGAGGATATCCACTACATAAACGAGGACGGCGCCCCCGGCGCGCTGCAAACGCTGCTGACCCGCGCGGCGGCCAGACGGCTGTGGAATCTGCTGCCGCTGGCGGCGCTGGCGCTCAGCTTCGCTTTTGCGAGAATGCGCCGCGCCATGCTGAGCGACACGGCGCTCCTGCGCCGGCGCAAGGCGTACGCGTCCGCCAAAACCGCCGTCAGGGAAGCGGAAAAGCTTTTCGGCAAAAACCAGATAGGGCCCGCGGTGTCGGCGCTGTCGGACGCGCTGCGCGATTACCTGTGCGCCAAGCTTTCCTGCCCCATAAGCGGCCTGACTCTCAAAAAAACTGCGGAAATGATGAAAACCGCCTACCCCGGCATGAAGAGCGAGACGCTGACGCTGTTGTCCGAGACATGGGAAGAGCTGGATTTGCTGCGCTTTGCGCCCCCGTCCCAGTCCGCCATGCAGCAGGGCGCGAAACCTATTTCGGTGCGGCTGCTGGAACTGCTGGAGAAACTCGAACGCGAGATGAAAAAATGAAAAAACTCCTGTTTCTCCTGTTTCTCCTCCTTCCGGCGGCGGCATTTGCGGCCCCGCCCGTCCCGCAGCCGTCCGGCGACAAAGCGCGCGCCGACGCGCTCTACCGCGGCGGAAAGTTCGATGAGGCTATCGGCGCCTACCTTAAACTCGCCGCCGAAAATCCCCACAATCCATGGCTGCACTACAATCTGGGCAACGCCTATTACAAAACCGGCAAGCTGGGGCGGGCGGTGGCCTCCTACCGCCGCGCCTGGAAACTGTTGCCGCGAAACGGGGACATCCGCTACAACCTTTCGCTGGCGCTGCGGCGTTCGGGGCAGACGCTGGTACCGCCGGGCGTGCCGGAGGCGCTGCACGAGACTTATTATCTTTTTTCCGCCGCGGAGCTGGCGGGAATATTCTGGCTGGCGCTGTGGCTGGGCTGTCTCTCGGGCGTGGCGCTGATTTTTATGCGGGAGCCGCCCGCCTGGCTGCGCAAAAGCGCCGGCGTATTCGCCGCTCTGGCGCTGCTCGGCGGCGCATGGCTGCTGCTGCGGCTTTCCTCCGAGTATTCCAACGAGGGGATAGCGGTGGACGGCATACTCGAGGTGCGCGGCGGCCCCGGCGATAATTTCGGCACAGCCGCCACCGTGCCCGAAGGCCATTCGGTGGAAATTCTCGATTACAAAGAAGACTGGTGCGAGGTCGCCATACGCGGCGAAGGGCTCAAAGGCTGGGTCAGAAAAAATTCAGTGGAGAAGCTGTGAGAACCGAAATAAATGCGCGCCGCGGCGGTTGCGCAGCCGTTTTTGCCGCCGCGGCGATTGCCGCGGCGGTTTTCTCAGCCGCGGCGGCGCAGGAAACCCCGCGGCAGTCCGAACCCATACTTATAACTTTCACCAGAATAACCGGCATCACGCATATAAAAAACGGAGACGAGATACTGCGGACTCTGACGCCCGGCGCCGCTCCGGCGCAGCCGCCCGCAAACCGCATCGGCGTTTACGTGGCCGAAGGCAGGGTGGAAATAGCGGTGTCAAGCTGCGCGCTCAGCGCGGCGGCGGGCGCGGAATTCACGCTCTCGGCGGATACCGCGTCCGTGCGGATTGCCGTGGGAAGCGCGGCGCCGGCGCAGCTTTCAAACTGCGCGGGCCGCGTCGCGGTCATAACCGCCAACAGCGAGTTTTATTTTCAAACGGCGGATGGCGCGGTCCTGTTCAAGACCATAAAAGGAAAAGTCCTGCTTTCCGATCCGGTTTCCGGCGAAACGAAAGTTCTCGCCGACGGCGACAGCCAAAGCGTCGCCGCGGCGCCCGAAAAAAACGGTGCGGATAAATGGCAGGAGAAAAAATAGCGCCATTGCCGCCGATGACGACGCCGGCGTTTTGCGGCGCGTTCCGGGCGGAGGATTTTAAGCGGCAAAAACCCTGATGAACATCACGCTCTCAAAAATCTCGCCTTCGCTTATCCGCCAGCAGGTCAAAAACCTTTCCGTTTCGGGACTGGAGGCGGACGGCAGATTCCTCGCCGAAATCTGCGCGCTCCAGCCGGAGGAGGCCCAGGGCAGGCTCTCCTCGCGCAGAAGCGGATTGTCGCCCGAGGAGGCGCGCGCCGCTCTCGCCAAATTCGGCCCCAACGAGCTTTCAAAAAAGCAAAAGCAGGGTTTTATCGCCGGCATACTGGCGCGCTTTAAAAATCCGCTGGCCGTGCAGCTGCTGGTCATAGCGGCCGTCTCGTTTTTGATGGGCGACGCGCGCGCGGGCACGATAGTCAGCGGGATGATATTCCTCAGCGTGGCGCTGGCGTACGTCCAGGAAACCCGTTCCGGCAGCGCGGTGGAAAAATTGCGCGCGATGGTGCATACCACTTCGGTGGTGCTGCGCGGCGGAAAGGAAACGGAGATTCCTTCCTCGGAAGTCGCGCCCGGAGACATCGTGATGCTGCACGCCGGGGCGGTGATTCCCGCCGATATGCGCCTCATCTCCGCCAAAGATTTTTTCGTCAGCCAGTCCGCGCTGACGGGCGAGTCCATGCCGGTGGAAAAAACCGCCGCGCCCAGCGGCCTCGACAAGAAAACCGTAATCGAACTCTCCAACGCCTGTTTTCAGGGCTCGCACGCGGTGAGCGGCAGCGGCCTCGGCCTCGTCGTGAATACGGGAGCGCGCACCTATCTCGGCTCGATATCGGCCAGCCTGGCCGGACAATCCCAGCCCACCAGCTTCGACCGCGGCATAGCGGGTTTCACCTGGCTGATGATACGCTTCATGGCCGTCATGGTCAGCGCGGTGTTTATGATAGTCGGCCTGACAAAAGGCAACTGGGTGGAGGCGCTGCTGTTCGGCCTTTCCGTGGCGGTGGGGCTCACGCCGGAAATGCTGCCGATGATTGTGACCGTCAACCTGTCGAAAGGCGCGCTGGTGATGTCCAAAAAAAAGGTCATCGTCAAGAAGCTCAACTCGATACAGAACTTCGGCGCGATAGACATTCTCTGCACGGACAAGACGGGCACGCTCACCCAGGACCGCATCGTACTCGAAAAATACGTGGACGTGGCCAACCGCTCCAGCGACGATGTGCTGCGCTACGCCTACATGAACAGCTATTATCAGACCGGCCTGCGCAACCTCATGGACCGGGCGATACTGGCGCACAGCGACCTCGACGTGGAGAAAACCTGCCCCAAGGTGGACGAAATCCCGTTCGATTTCGGGCGCAAGCGCATGTCCGTGGTAATCGAGTACGAGGGGGCAAACGTCCTCATCTGCAAAGGCGCGGTGGAGGCGGTGTACAAAAACTGCGCGCATTACCAGGTGGACGACGAAATAAATCCACTCATAGACGTCATCAAAAACGATTTGATGGAGGACTACGCCTCCCTCAGCGGCGACGGCTACCGCGTGGTGGCCGTGGCCTACCGCGAGTTTCCCAAAACCAAAACCGCCTTCACGGTGGCCGATGAATCCGAGATGGTGCTGCTGGGCTATATCGCGTTCTTCGACCCGCCTAAAGACTCCGCGCCCGAGGCGCTGCGCGCGCTGGCCAGCACCGGCGTGAAGGTGAAAATATTGACCGGCGACAACGAGCTTGTGACCCAGAAAGTCTGCCGCGACGTGGGGCTCGACGCGGGCCGCGTGGTGCTGGGAGAAGAGCTCTCGCGCATGGGCGAGGAGGAATTCGCAAAAACGGCGGAATTGGCCACGGTGTTCGCGCGCCTTTCCCCGGCGCAAAAAGAGCTGCTGATAACCACTCTCCAGAAAAAAGGGCACGTGGTGGGTTTTCTGGGCGACGGCATAAACGACGCGCCCGCGCTCAAGGCGGCGGACGTGGGCATTTCGGTGGATTCGGCGGTGGACGTGGCCAAGGAGTCGGCGGACATAATACTGCTGGAAAAAAGCCTCACCGTGCTCGAAGACGGCATCATCGAGGGCCGCCGGGTATTCGGCAACATCATGAAGTACATCAAGATGGGCGCCAGTTCCAATTTCGGCAACATGTTCAGCGTCGTCGGGGCAAGCTACCTGCTGCCCTTCCTGCCGATGGCGCCGGTGCAAATCCTCGTCAACAACCTGTTATACGACGTGTCTCAGACCGGCATACCCACCGACCGCGTGGATGACGAATATCTCACCGCGCCGCGCAAATGGAACATAGGCAGCATAAAAAAGTTCATGCTTTTCATCGGCCCGATGAGTTCCATATTCGACTACGCCACCTACGCGCTGATGCTGTTTTTCTTCGGCTGCATAGCGTTCAAGGACCCGTCGCTCTCACTCGAGCGCAAGACCTATCTGGAACAGCTTTTCCACACCGGCTGGTTCGTGGAATCGCTGCTGACGCAGACGCTCATCGTCCACATCATCCGCACCAAGCGAGTCCCGTTTTTCCAGAGCATAGCCTCGCCGGGGCTGCTGCTGACGACGGTATCGGTCATGGCCGCGGGCGCGTGGCTGCCTTATTCCCCGTTCGCCGCGTACCTGGGAATGGTGCCGCTGCCGGGGATATACTGGGCCTGGCTGGCGGGATTTCTGATTGTTTACTCGGTGCTGACGCATTATGTTAAAATGTGGTTCTACAGGAAATTCGGAGACGATTAACAGGCTGCCGGAATGAAAAGCATACTCAACGCGCTCAAAGACGGCAGGCTCATCGAACTGCCCGATAACGACAAGCTCAAATCCCTCAACTATCTAGCCACGATAATCGAGGCCATACCGGAAATCGCGCCCGGCCTCGACATCGCGGGCTCAGTCTTGAAACGCGAGGAGACCGCCAACACCGCGCTGGGAATGGGCTGGGCGTGCCCGCATACGCGCGTGTCGGGCGACGGGGATATGTTCTCCGCCATCGGCTGGAGCCCGGCGGGCATAAATTACGGCGCGCCCGACGGCAAGCCGGTGCATCTGCTGGTGATGTTCTACATCCCGGACAACCAGAAGAACGCCTATCTGAAAGAAGTCTCGGCCCTCGTCAAAGCCATACAAAAAGCGCAGGGCATGGATAAAATCCTCGCCGCCGCCAACATCAACGACGTCCGAAACGAGCTGCTGAACTGGGTCTCCGCCTCGCTCGACAGCGCCATACCGGAAGCCAAAGCCCGCATAATAAAGCTCGAGGCGCGCCAGGCCGCCGTGGAAACCGCGCCGCAGGTTTCGATTCAGGCAATGAAGCTGCTGGTGCCGTTCTACATAATCCAGACACCGGGGGGGAAAAGCATAGTTCTCTCCCAGGACCGCGAACTTGTGATGAAACTGGAAGGCACGCTCAACGGCGGCGCGCCGGCGCAAAACGCGGACAGTTTCGAGGCGGGCGGCTACCGCATACTCGTCCGCGCCAAAACCCCCTACCAGCCCGACCGCGTGATGTACGACTGCCTCGCCCTGAAAGCTTAATCCGAAAAAATTGGGTTTCGGGGTTATGCAAGAGATCTAATATTCAACCTAATTGGCCGCGCAAATGCAGGTGCCGCCGGCGGCTACCACCGACGTGCAGTGTCCCAGCGCGTGGGCGGACGTGTAGCAAACCGCGTATCCTGACGGTCCGGCCTCTATAGTTACCGCGCCATTCACATCCAGCTTTGTGGCCGGAGTGACTGTTCCGATACCTATGTCACCGTTGTTTGCGATCACGAACCGCGAGTTAATATCATTTGGATACATTGACTGCGCGTCACCGCTGGCCGCCGTCCATATTTCAAACCTGCCTGCCACATTGCCGGTTCCCCATAGGACAGCATCCGTACCGGCATTCCTAGTCCATGCGCTTCCGTTATAACCCCAGTTATTGCTTCCCAATATATGCTTGAGAACCCATAGTGGATGTGAGCCGTATGCCATAAAAATCAGCCAGGACAGCCCCTATTCCCGAAACATTCAGCTTTGCGCTCGGATTTGTCGTGCCGATGCCGAGCCGCTTGTTGGAGTTGTCCCAGAACAGGGCCGCGTCGCCGCCGAAGGAGGCCGAATTATTGAACTGCACATAGCCGCTGGAGCCGCCCGGCGCGGTGCTAAGCGACACCCAGTTCGTCCCGTTGCAGACGCTCATGGTATTGGGATAGGCGGCGATGTTATATTTCTGCTGCCCCGCCACGCCCGCCGGATTGCCGCATTGCGCGAACGCCGCGCCGCCCAAACACATTGCCGCCAGATAAATTGACGCTGCTTTAAGCATTTTGATTTCCTCACCTTTTGCTAAGTGCAAAGCGGTTGCGCCAACAAATCGGGCGACACCGCATGGGCCATCGTAGGAGCCCAAAGCAATGTCGCCCTGCCCCCTTGCGGGGGCAATAACAGGCGACCTACTTTCGGTCTACGATGGGCTTCTGAATCGCTTCAAAAGCTCAGCCTGCTCTTATGCAGGCTCCCGAAAACAAGTCAAAATTGTGCGCGGATATGCGCAAGAATAAATTTATCTTATCCCGTTATAGGCCTTCCTCCGTAGTATAATATTCTGGCTGAAGAATGCGTGTTGTCCGGATAAATCTTACAAGAAAAGAACCTCCGCTTCAATCGCAAGCCGCCCAAACCGTTGCCTTCCGGCGTCTTAAGAGATACAATTTGATTAAGGGGAAATCTCGGGACGGGGATACAAACGCCATGAAAATAGCCATAGCTTGCGACCATGCCGGTTTCGTACTGAAAGATACCGTAATAACCCAGATAAAGAAGCACGAATCGGAAGTCATCGATTTCGGCACCGATAACGCCACTACTCCCGTTGATTATCCCGACTATGCCGCCAAGCTGGCGCAAGCCGTGGCTTCGGGCAAGGCCGACCGGGGCATCATGCTCTGCGGCAGCGGCATCGGCGCGTGCATAACCGCCAACAAATTCAAAGGCGTCCGCGCCGCCGCCTGCCATGACACCTATTCCGCCGCGCAGGGCGTCGCGCATGACGACATGAACGTCCTCTGCATGGGCGCGCGCGTAATCGGCTCGTCGCTGGCCTGCTCGCTGGTGGACGCGTTTCTGACCACTTCGTTCACCAAAGAGCCGCGCCACATGCGGCGGCTTGAAAAACTCAAAGCCATAGAAAACGCCAATATGAAATAGGAGTCCGCGCCATGCCAGTTTCAACCAGATTCACGCAGTGCCTCAATATCTCCGTCGGAGCGCAGAAGTATCTTGAAACCGGGGCGAAAGAGCTTAAAACCTCTTCGTTCGCCGCGCGGCTGTGGGCCAAGGACGCCGCCCTCTGGAAATCCGAGCCGGAGCACCGCGCCATAATAGCCAACTCGCTGGGCTGGCTTTCGGTGCCGCGGCTCATGCTGGACCGCGCGGACGAACTGGCGCGATTCGCCGACGAGGCGCGCCGGGAGTTCACGCAGGTCATGGTTTTGGGAATGGGCGGCTCCAGCCTCGCGCCGGAGGTTTTTTCAAAACTCTTTCCGTCCAGACCCGGATATCCGAAACTCTCCGTTTTAGACAGCACCGACCCCGGCTGGGTGGCGCGCATGGCGGCGGAGATTGATGTCAAAAAGACGCTTTTCATCTTCTCCAGCAAGTCCGGCGGCACGGTGGAGCCGAACTCCTTTTTCAAATACTTCTATGAGCAGGCGGAACGGGCCTGCGAATCGCCCGCCAAAAATTTCGTCGCCGTCACGGACCCGGGCACCTCGCTGGAAAAATTCGCCTCCGGACTGAATTTTCGCAAGATTTTCCTGAACCCCTCCGATATCGGCGGGCGGTTCTCCGCGCTTTCGCTTTTCGGGCTCGTCCCGGCGGCGGTTTCCGGGGTAGACGTGAAAACCGTGCTTTCCCGCGCCGTCGAAATGGGCGAAGCCTGCCGCGCCGAAACAGACCTCACTTATCAAAACCCCGGCGTCTGGCTGGGCGCGGTCATGGGCGCGGCGGCCAAAGCGGGAAAAGACAAGCTGACCCTCCTGTGCGCGCCGGAAATGCAGTCCTTCGGACTCTGGGTGGAGCAGCTTGTGGCGGAAAGCACCGGAAAAGAAGGCCTCGGCATAGTGCCCATAGCGGGCGAGGAACACTCCGCGAATTACGGGCCGGACAGGATTTTTGTCCACATAAAAACCCCGTTTCTGGCCGACAAAAGCGCGGCGGCGCTGGCAAGCAGGCTCTCCGCCCAGGGCCGGCCCGTGATAACGGTGGAAATGCCCGAAGCGTCCGATTTGGGCGCGCAGTATTTCCTTTGGGAAACCGCCACCGCCGCGGCGGGCGCGCTGCTGCGCATAAACCCCTTCGACCAGCCTAACGTGCAGGAAGCCAAAGCGCTGGCGCAAAGCGCCCTCAAAGAGCTGGCCAACAACAAGGAGGCGCCTTTTGCCGCGGAGATGAGCATAACTCCCTCGCGCGCCGCCTGCGAAACGCTTTGCGGAGCCAACATCCCGCCGGACGAGCTGGTGAAGTTTTTCATCTCTCTCATCAAGCCCGGCGATTACGCGGGAATACTGGCATATCTCGACGGCAGCCCGGAAGCGGACGCCGCGCTGGCACGGTTGCGCGGGGTTATCGGGAAAAAATCCGGCGCCGCCACGCTGTTCGGCTACGGCCCGCGCTACCTGCACTCCACGGGGCAGCTGCACAAGGGCGGAGCCAATAACGGCGTCTTCCTGATTTTCACCGCCGCCCCCAAAAAAGATATACCGGTGCCCACGGCTTCATACACTTTCGCCCAGCTGGAGTACGCGCAGGCGGAGGGAGATTTCAAGGCGCTTGACGAAAAAGGCCGCCGCGCGCTGCGCGTGCATCTGGGCGCGCAACCGGTAAAAGTTTTATCTGAGATAGCAAGGCAGTAACGGTCCGCCGCCGGTATGGGCGGACTGGCAAAAGGAGGAAGCATGGCAAGAACCGCGACAAAAAGGACGGCTAAATCCGCCTCGGCCCAGGCCGCCAAGCAAACAACCGCCCCGGCCACCGAACAGGCGGCGAAGGCTTATATAGTCATTGACCATCCGAAGAACAACGAAGTTTTCGGCAAGGGTCATTACGCCTTCAGAATCGGCGCCAGCAAATGCGACAAGGTGGAAATTTCCATAGACGACCAGCCCTGGCATTCCTGCCGCCACACCGTAGGCTACTGGTGGTTCGACTGGAGCTGCCATGTCGGCGGGACGCATCAGGCCGTGGCGCGGCTGCATAACGCGGGCGAAACGCTTGTTTCCCGCAGAAGAAGATTCAAAATAAGCTGACGCGCAAACCGGCGTTATCGCCGCGACGCGAATAATCCGCAGGGGGGGACCGCGCGGACGGGGAGTTTTTTCTTGAAAAAAATATTCGTGCGCTCTTTCGGCTGCCAGATGAACGAGGCGGACTCCCAGGAAATGCTGGCGGCGCTGCTGGCGCGCGGCTACGCCGAAACAACTTCGCTCAAAGAGGCGGACGCGGTGCTTGTAAACACCTGCACAGTCCGCGACCACGCGGAACACCGCGCAATATCCTATATAGGAAGCCTCGCCGGCTGGAAAAAAGCCGCCAAGTCCCCCAGAACGATAATCGTCGCCGGCTGCGCCGCCGAGCGCCTCGGCGACGCGCTGAAAAAACGCTTCGCGCACGTGGACCTGGCGGCGGGCGCCAAATCCATAGAGATATTCCCGCGCCTGCTCGACGAAACCGGCATAGCCGCCGGCGCCGCCGCCGCGCCGAACGCCCAAAGCGCAATCTGCGCTTACCTTACGGTAATGCGCGGCTGCAACTGTTCCTGCGCCTACTGCATAGTGCCTGCGGTGCGCGGCCCGGCGAAATTCCGCAACCCTGAGGATATCGTCAGGGAGGCGGAACTCAAAGTCCGCTCCGGCGCGCGCGAACTGACGCTGCTCGGACAGACGGTGAACAGCTACCGCGCGGGGGATTGCGATTTTGCGCAACTGCTGCGCCGCGTGCACGCGGTGGAGGGCCTTCTACGGCTGCGGTTTATGAGCCCGCATCCCGCCTTCGTGACGGACTCGCTCATCGAAGCTTTTGGCTCGCTTCCCAAACTGGTCCGCCACATCCACCTGCCCGCGCAGTCGGGGTCTGACAGGGTTCTGGCGCTAATGCGCAGAGGTTACGATCGCAGGCGTTTTCTGGAGACGGTGTCGAAACTGCGCCGCGCCGTGCCCGACATTGCCATTTCAACCGATTTTATAGTAGGATTTCCGACAGAGACAGCGGAGGATTTCGCGCAAACGCTCTCTCTGGCCGACGAAGCCGAGGTGATGAACGCCTATTGCTTCAAGTTCTCGCCCCGGCAGGGCACCGCGGCAGCCGATATGGCCGGACAGGCGCCGTGCGAGGTAACCGAGTCCCGGTTGAACACACTGCTTGAAAAGATAAAGTCCCGCGCGCGGGGACATGCGGAATCTCTCAGGAGAAAGACTGTGGAAGTGCTTCTCGAATCCGGGGAAGCGGGCCGCACGCCGGAGAATATGTGGGCCTCTGTGAAAGGGGCGGGCAGTCCGGGCGAACTTGCCCTGACCGAGGTCAGGAGCGTGCGCGACTGCACGATTTCATGTGAAATTAAGGGAGGGGTGCCATCATGACGGGAAAGGAAAGTTTTCAGGAAAGACGCAAACACGCCAGACTGCCCATAATCCACGGCGTCGTGGAGCCCGTGGACCTCGTTTACGATGACCCCTCCGGCCCGGGCAAGAGCGTCACGCAGCCCGCCATACTGTCGAACCTGTCCGCCGGCGGCATGCGCCTTATGACTTTTATCGAGCCTCCCAAAGGCAAAATTCTGGAAATGTGCCTCGATATGCCCGGCCTCGGCAAGGTGCCTGTGAAAGGCAGCATTTCCTGGATACGCGGCAAAGGCGGCGTGTTCCTGACCGGCATCGCCTTCACCGAAATCAGCAAGCACGCCTCCCAGAAAATCACGCACATGGCGGAGGACTACGAGGACTGCGAAACCAGAATCTCGCTCAAGCTGCCGGAAGTCTGCGTGCCCAACTGCCGGTGCCAGTACCTCTGCAACAAGCCGCACAAGGACGATACGCTTTTCAAAACCGAAAAGGCGCTGAAATAGCCCGCGCCCGGACGGAGGCCGAGAGCTATGCGACGCCGCCCCCGTTCCGGGGCGGCGTTTTCGCAAATCAGGAATTTGCCGAACAGCTTATGGAAGACTCTCCAAAAAAACCGATTGTGATAATGGGCCCGACAGCGTCGGGCAAAACGGCACTCGCGCTCGAACTGGCCAAAGCGGCGGGGGGGGGGCTTATCTCCGTGGATTCCAGGCAGATTTACACCCGCCTCTCCGCCGGCACCGCAAAACCCGAAGGCCTGTGGCAGGAATCCGGCGGGACCAGGCTTTATCTCGTGGAAGGCGTCCCCTGCCATCTCGTTGATTTCATGGACCCGCGCATCTCTTACGACGCGGGCTCGTTCGTCGCGGCGGCGCTGGCCGCCGAGGCTCAAATCCGCGCCCGCGGGCGCAGGCCGATTTTCGCCGGCGGGACCGGCATGTACATACAGGCTTACTGGAACGGCATGGACTCGCTGCCCAAAGGCGACCCCGAACTGCGCAAAAGCCTCAGCCGCATGGCCGAGCAACTGGGCTCCGCCGCGCTGCACGCGCGACTGCGCGCCGCCGACCCCGAAGCCGCCGAGAAAATACCGCAGGGCAACGTCCAGCGCATCATCCGCGCCCTTGAGGTGCGCGAGCTTACGGGCATACCCATCTCGCGCCTGTGGACGCGGCAGTTTTACGGCACGCTCCCCGCGCACAAGGCGGCATTCTGCGTGCTCAACTGGGCCCGCCCGCTGCTGCGCGAGCGCATAGCCGCGCGCACCCGCGCCATTTTCGACGCGATGGCCGCCGAAACCGACGCGCTTTTGAAAGCCGGCTATCCTGAGGACTGCCCCGCGCTCAAAAGCCTCGGCTATCCCCAGATGCTCGATTATCTGCGTTCCAGAATTTCCAAAACCGACGCCATGCACCGCATCATCGCGCTCACACAGGCCTACGCCAAACGCCAGATGACCTGGTTGCGCCGCTACCGCAACGCCGCCTGGATAGACATCGCCTCCGAGGCTGATTGGCAGCCCCGCGCCATCGCGCGCGACATTCTCAGCGGCAAGCTCGCCGCGGCGGACGCCCGATGACGGCAAAAAAGGAAAAAGCGCTGATAGTCGGCGCCGCGCTCAAGCGCCCGCATCGCGGGGAGCCGGACGCCTCTCTGCCCGCCCGCCGCGTTCAGCCGCGCGGCGGCGAACAGGCCGAGGCCTCTCTCGACGAATTGCGCCGCCTCTGCGAGACCGCCGGAGCCGGGGTGGAGGCCGCCTATTCGGTCAGATTGCAGAATTTCAATCCGGCGACGCTGATAGGCAAAGGCAAGGCCGAGGAACTGGCCGGCGAGGTCCGCAGAACCGGCGCTTCCACCGTCGTGTTCGACGAGGAGCTTTCGCCCGCCCAGCAGCGCAACCTTGAAGAGCTAATACCCGCCAAAATAATAGACCGCACCCGGCTTATTCTCGATATTTTCGCCGCCCGCGCCCGCACCCGCGAGGGGGAACTGCAAGTGGAGCTGGCGCAGTTAAATTACCTCCTGCCCCGCCTCACCGGGCGCGGAGCCGCCATGATGCAGCAGACCGGCGGCATCGGCACGCGCGGCCCCGGCGAGCGCAAAATAGAGTACGACCGCCGCCGGCTGCGCGATTACATAGTCCAGCTTGAGCGCAAAATCGAAACCGTCCGCAGCGAGCGCCGCGTCCGCCGCGAGCGCCGTGAACGCATCCCGCTGGCGCAAATCGCGATAGTGGGCTACACCAACGCCGGAAAGTCCACGCTTTTGAACACCCTCTCCGGCAAAGCCGGCGACGTTTACGCCGACGACAAGCTGTTCGCCACCCTGGACCCCACCACGCGGCGCATCCGCCTGAAAAACGGCGGCTTCGCGCTGTTCACCGACACGGTGGGCTTCATCCAGAAGCTGCCGCACACGCTGGTGGCGGCTTTCCGCGCCACTTTGGAGGAAATCACGCTGGCCGACTGCGTGGTGCACGTGCGCGACGCCTCCTCGCCAATGCTCCGCGAGCAGAAAAAAACCGTGCTGGCCACGCTCGCCGAGCTGGACGCCGCCGGAATACCGGTCATCGAGGCGCTCAACAAGGTGGATTTGCTAGACGAAAAACACAGGGCCGCGCTGCTGCGCGAAAATCCGCACGCGGTCCGCATCTCGGCGCTCAAAGGCGAAGGCATGGACGAGTTGCTGGGCAAAGTGTGGGAAACGCTGTCGGCGATATGGAAACCGCGCGCGATAACAGTGCCGCCGCAGGACGGCGAGCTGCTCCACGAAATTTACGAAACCTGCATGGTCGTTTCCCGCGCCGAGACCGCAGCCGGAACGCGCCTCGAAGCCCTCGCCACCGACGGCAACTGGGAACGCATAACCGCCAGGCTGACGGGAGAGTCGGCGACCTGAGCGCGGGGATGAACATGACGGAGTAATTTTGCGAGAGTGCGACGTAAATTTATATCGCAAGGAGAAAACATGAAAACCACTGTTTTCGCCTGCCTGCTTCTGGCGGCGGCTGTTTCGGCATCCGCAGGGAAAATCCCGGAAGCGGGCCCCCTGCCGGACCCGGTGCAGAAAGAAGCCTCGCAGTTTCCGCTCAACGTCCCGCCGGCTGACGCCAAAACCTGGCTGGAAAGCGCAACCCCGCCCGTGCTGCTCGATGTGCGCACTCAGGCGGAATTCACCGCCGGACATCTGGCCGGAGCCGCCAGTATAGATTACAAAGCGGCGGACTTCAAAGACCGCATGAGCGTGCTGGACAAGGCGAAGCTATATCTCATCTACTGCCGCACCGGACACCGCAGCGGGCTGGCGCTGGCCATAATGCGCGATTTGGGTTTTAAGGAATACCACGATATCGCCGGCGGCATAACCGCCTGGACGCAGGCCGGTTATCCGGTTGTCAAATAACCTCAAAACATTCCATGCCGCAATGCGCCCGCCGGCAGCGGGCGCATGTTTTTATGCGCGCGGAATTTAATATAATTCCTTCATAACATTATGGACAAAAACATGCTGCTGTTGATGCTGTTCAGCTACCTGCTGGGAGGCATTCCGTCCGGCTACCTGATAACCAGATTTCTCAAGGATATAGACATCAGGAAGCACGGCTCCGGCAATCCCGGCGCGGCAAACGTGTACCGCGTAGTCGGCAAATGGGCCGGCTGGGCCACCATGATTCTTGACGCCGCCAAAGGCTTCATCCCGGTGCAGCTCGTTTTCTATTTCTACCCTAACAATCACTGGCTGGCGATAACCTGCGGCTCCCTTGCGATTATCGGGCACATGTGGACGGTTTTCCTGCGGTTCAAGGGCGGCAAGGGCGTTTCCACCTCGCTGGGGGTTTTCGGCGCGATGCTGCCGTTTCCCACGCTGATAGCCTTCACCGTTTTCGCCGTAGCCGTGGCGATAAGCGGGCACATCTCCGTCGGCTCCATTCTCGCCGCCTTCGTGCTGCCCATCGCCAGTTTTTTCGTGACTGACAGGCATTATTCGCCGTTTTTCTCGGTGATGGTGTCTCTGGTCTCCGCGCTGATAATCTACAAGCACATCCCCAACATAAAGCGGCTGCTTTCCAAAAAAGAATTGCCGTTCGCCGACGGCTCCAAACCGGATGACAAAAACCCCTAAGGCAACCGTTTTCGGCGCGGGCGTGTGGGGCAGCGTGCTGGCCCAGCTTTTGGCGAAGAAAGGCTGTCCGGTGACGCTGTGGGAACATTTTCCGCATCTCCTGCATGAAATAGAAAAGCACGACCGCCACCACCCGCACATCCCGCATTTCCGGCTGGAAGACAGCATAAAACTTACCGCCTCGCTTGAGGAAGCGGCGCAGGGCATGGAACTGGGCGTCATCGTGATTTCCTCTAAGGCGATGCGCCCCTTCGCCGCCTCGCTGGGCAAACATTTCAGCGGCGCGGCGGCGCCGCTGGTCAGCGCCTCCAAAGGCCTTGAGGAAAACAGCGGCCTCACCATGTGCGAGGTTATCGAAAGCGAACTTCCGGCTTTTAAAGATATGGTCATGGCGCTTTCCGGCCCCAGTTTCGCCATCGAAATAGCGCGCGCAGTCCCCTCAATGCTGGTGCTTGCGGGCCAGGACGCGCAACTGACGGAGCAGGTCCGCGCAGTATTGGACGGATTTCCGCTGCGCGTGGAATCGTCGGCGGACAGACGCGGCGTGGAATGGGGGGGGGCGACAAAAAATGTGCTGGCAATCGCCTGCGGAATAGTGGACGGGCTCAACCTCGGCATGAACACCAAGGCCGCGCTGATAACGCAGGCCGTGCGCGAGATGCGCGACATCATCGCCGCCGCCGGCGGCAAACCGGAGACGGTTTACGGCCTTGCCGCGCTGGGCGATTTCATACTCACCGGCACAAGCGAACTCTCGCGCAACCACAAGCTGGGCATGAAACTGGCGCAGGGCAAAGCCGTCAGCCAGGCCCGCAGCGAGATAAACACGGTAACCGAAGGCGCGGACTCCGCCGACTGCATATTTAAAATCGTGTCCGTAAAAAACATCAACGCGCCCGTTGTAGCCGCCGTGCGCAAAATCATAAGGGAGGGCGCCCCTCCCGAGACGGCAGTCAAGGCGCTAGGATTCTGATATGGGTGAACCCGCAAAAAATCCCGGGGACAAGGAAGTGCGCATCTACTCGCTGGCCACCACCGCCGCCGACGCGATAGTTTTTCTGGAGGAAGTGGGCGGCTCGCGCCTGCTGCCGATATGGATAGGCCCCGTGGAGGGGCAGGCCATAGCCATCAAATTCTCGGGAATTCCGCTGCCGCGCCCGTTCACGCACGATTTGCTTCTGGCGATAATACAGCAGACCGGCTACTCCGTTGAAAAAGTCAGCGTGGATAACGTGCGCGAGAACACGTTCTACGCCACCATTCATCTCAAAAGCGAGGCGGGGCAGAAAACCATAGACGCCCGCCCCTCCGACGCCATCGCGCTCGCCGTGCGCGCCGGCTCGCCGATATACGTCTCGGAAGCGGTTTTTTCGCAGTCGCAGGTGCTCAGCAAACCCATCACCGCCGACGACGTGAAGCAATTCAAGGAACAGCTTAAAGACATAAAGCCGAAAGACATTTTCGGCGGAATCCAGCGCAAGCCGGAGACCGGCGCGCCGCCGGAAAAACCGCAGGACAAACCCTCGGGCGAAGTTTAACATGAACCGCAACCATATAGTCCGGGAGGTGGCCCGCTCGCTGGCGGACAGAACGGAGGCCGAGCGCGCCGTGCGGGAAACTTTTTCCGCGATAACCGCCGCGCTCAAAAACGGCGAGAAAGTGGTCATCTCGGGATTTGGCACTTTCACTGTCCGGCTGCGCGCCGCGCGCCAGTGCCGCAATCCCAAAACCGGCGAAACCGTCGTGACAGGCCCGCGCCGCACGCTTAAATTCAAAGCCTCCAAAACGCTGCTGCAATGATTCACAAACAGCCCGACCCGGAAAAAAAGTATTACACCATCAGCGAGCTGAGCGCGATTACCGGCGTCGCCCCGCATTCAATCAGGTATTGGGAAAAAGAGTTCGGGCTGCTGCGCCCGATGCGAAAAGAAAGCGGACACCGCCGCTACCTGCGGCGCGATATCGAGATATTAAACGAGATAAAAGATTTGGTCTACCGCCGCAAGATGACGCTGGCGGGCGCGAAAAAAGCGCTGTCCCGCCGCGGCGGCGCGCAGCCGGACGCGCCAGCCCCGGCCCGCGCCGCCGACGAGGAGACGCGCCGCCTGCTGGAGGAGGCGCACAAAGAACTTTCCGCGATAATGAAAGAATGCTAAAATAAAAAACGCAGCAATTTACGACAACACGCGCCGCGTTACCGGGGAGTGGCTCAATGGTAGAGCGCTCGCTTGGGGTGCGAGAGGTTCCGGGTTCAATTCCCGGCTCCCCGATATCGCGGCGCGTTGCGTTTCTAAGAGCCTGTTCACAATCTTTTTCGCAGCGAAAGCGGCGATTTTGCCTCTGAGACGCAGCGGGCTGAGGCGAGCAGGCCAGTGGGCCTTGTAAGCCGAAGACCGCGAAGTAGCAGGGGCAAAAGCGACGCTTGCAGCAGAATACGGAGATTGTGAACAGGCTCTAAGAACCTTCGGCATATATTTAGGATGCACTTTGAACATGCTGCAAAACAATTTTGAATATTTTGTGGGCACTGACCAAGTACCGAAGTGGAAGCGTTTGTTGTATTTTTTTCTGGCTCTTGCGGTTTTATACTTTGGACATGATATTGTAAATCCCTGGCTGAGACATCTCATTCGGCCTTTTTTTGCGGCTTTCGATACGAATCAAAAATTGTTTTTTGGACATTTATTATGGTTTTCACTTGGCGGAGCATTCGTAACTTATCTCTTCATCCTTGTTTCCGTCAAACTACAAATCATCAAACCGGTTTCATTTGTACGTAGTCCCGGACACGCCGTAGCGTACGGTTTTATGGGCGGCGGATTCATATGCGCTTTCATGATTCTGCTGTGGATTTTGACAGGACGGCACTTTCAGTTGGAAATCAATTGGTACAGCATATGCGGCAATTTGTTTTCAAACTTCTATGAAGAAGTGGAATACCGTGCACTTTTGATACCCGCTTCACTTTATTTATTCAGAAACAAATGGGCGGCATTTTCGATTTCCGCTGTAATCATGGCAGCAGCACACTACGATTACCCATTGCAACTACAAGTATGTGTCGGCACAGCCAGTTTTATTACGGCTGTTATTTATTTTGAAACGGGGAATTTGCTGGCCCCGTGGATTAGCCACCAGCTAAGTGATGTTGTCCTTGATGCTATACTGGTGTTATAGTTGCCATGACTAGAGAACGGCACACGAAAATAGCCATTCTATACGGACACGAGCCTTCGGGACACGTTACCGCCGCCAGGGCGGTGGGGGAACAGCTTGCCTTGCGCGGCGCGGAGGTTTCTTATATTGATCTGTCACGCGATTTTTACCGGCATTCAGGCGAGATGGTTTCCGGGTTTTATCTTGAGGTGTTGAGCCGCGCGCCGATATTCTGGCGGATAGTGTACGACAATCCGCTGCTTGTCGCGCTGTCGCGCCCGGGACGAAAATTATATCTGAAGCTGTCCGGCGATTCGCGCCGGATGTCCGCCATGCTCGACGCAGGGGGATTCGACGCTGCGGTCTGCACTCATTCGCTGCCCTGCTTCGTGCTTTCGCTTTCATGCAAAAAACCGCTGTTCGGCGTGGTGACGGATTTCAGCGCGCATCATTTCTGGCCCGAAGAAAACGTGGCGGCCTATTTCGTGCACGAGGAAACCGCCCGCGCCGACATGATTTCCCGCCAAATCCCGCCGGAAAAAGTTGTCGCCTCCGGCATTCCGGTGGCAGCCGCCTACGCAAAACCGATTCCGCAGGACGCGGCATTGCGCGGTTTCCGGCTGGACCCCAATATCCCGTGCGCCATGCTTTGCGGCGGCAGCAAAGGAATGGGGGATATGGAAAAATGCTTTAACACGCTGGCTGGAATAGACGGGCTTCAGCTCATCGCAGCCTGCGGCAGCAACAGGCGGCTTTTCATGCAGTTGACCCGCCTGGCGGCGGGCATGCCGCGCGTCAGGGTGCTGGCGGACGCCGCCGACCTCAGCCACGCCATGAGCGCGGCTTCGTTCATAGTCGGCAAACCCGGCGGAGTGACCTGCGCGGAAACGCTGGCGCTGCAAAAACCGCTGCTGATTTTTGCGCCGCTGGCCGGGCAGGAATGGCGTAACACGAAATTTCTGACAGCGCGCAACGCCGCGCTGCTGGCTAAAAACACCCGTGAACTGTCCGCCGCCGCACGCAGGCTCATGGAAGACGCCGCGCTGCGCGAAAAACTTTCCGCCGCGATGTCCCCGCTTTCCAAGCCCGCCGCCGCCGAAAAAATCGCTTCCGCAGTACTGAGAGCCTGCTGCTAGTTTTTCAACATCGGCAGCAGTTTGGCCTTCCCTTCCCAGTTGACGAAGTAAACGCCCTCGGCGCGGTTGACGAAGATGCCGCTGCGGGACGGAACTGTGAAAGACTCCCAGCCACGCCCGCCGCCAGGCAGCGCGGGCAGCCGCCAGTAAGCCACGACAGCGGCAGTTTTCCCGTCAGCTTTCACGAGATGCTTATCCTGATAAGACAGCCAGATGAATCTGCCATCGCAGTACACGGCATCCGCAGATATCTTCCAGTCGTAAGGCTTGTCATGAAACAGTTGCTCAAAGTTTTTCGCCGCGTCAAGCCAAATGGCACCCGATGGCACGAAGCCGCCGGTTTGCTTCACTACCGGATGCGGGTAATAAAGCGGCGCCCTGTCTACGGTGCCGTCCAGCCGGCAGATAGCGAGGAAACCGGTGTCCTTATTCCAAACCGGCACGCTGTATACCCTTTCTCCGTCCTGAGTCGTAGGCAGCACCAGGCCATAGCGTATCGGACGTTCCCGCGCAAGCACTATGTTTTCGGACAGCGTTATTATGCCGGGAAGCTTCCAGATTTTGCTTTTCCCGTGTTCGTCCAGCCTTAAAACACCAGCCTTGAACTCCGCGACGGCGACTGCAATCCCTTCGGCTGCAAACTCTTTTGAATTGATATCCCGCAGCTTCCCGGTGGTTCCGTTATCGTCGAACACGCAGAATTTTTGCTCTCCTGTGAAACCAAGCAGTTTCTTTCCCGTATTCCGCATTTTCCACAAGCTGAAACTTTTCGGAAACGTTTTTCCGAACAACAGTTTGTCCGCCCGGACATCTACCAGCATAAGATCTGCGCCCCTATTGTAATGTCGTATCAGCAGCCAGAAAGACTTGTCATCTCTCCATATCATGCTGTGTTCGCGATGTAGCCACCAATAGTCGCGGGGCGCCAGCAGGGTGGCAAAAAAACCTGGCGCCGTTTTCGGCCGCCGGGACATGGCACGTATTCCGTCCGGCGTGGCGAAAAACATTTCGCCGTCATTGCCCATGTAAACCGCCATATCGCCCGGATTGTCGTTTTCGGAATTCAGCGCCCACTTGGCGTTTATGAGGTTGCGATAGACCCCAAACAGCGGCGGCAGGAAAATCAGGCCGCCGAACATAAGCGCGCACAATACCGCCGCCATATGCGGCAGTTTTTTAGGGGCATTCACCTCCACCAATCTTGTAGCGGGCAGTGAAACGGCGCCGATACTCAGCAGCCAGAGCGGCAAAAGCAGATAATTCCAGCCGGCATAATCAGCCCGCGGTCCATGAGCGGCATTCAGGTATTCCAGCAGCGCGGCCCCGAACACCGCCGGCGCAGTAATTACTATTCCCGCCGCTGCGCCCAGCATCCCGTTGCGCAGCAGGTATGCGCATGTAAACACCGACACGGGCAGGCACAAGCAGACAGCGATTATGAGTATTCCAAGCGCTTCGGAAAAATACGAATGCCGCAGAAACTCTTGTGCCGCCGCATTTGCGTTCGGCAGTTCCTGCCCGCCGGCCAGCAGGAGGACAAGCAGAAAACACGCCAAATAAACCAGATTGGCCGCTTGCGCCGCCCAGAATTTTTCCAGCGGGCTTACAGGCAGCGGCGTTTCCAGTTCCATGTTGACATCCGACGCAAGCTCCGCGCCAGCCGACGCCGAAAAAACCATGACCGCCAGCGGAAAACCGCAGAGCAGCCAGAAATGCTGCATCCGCCCGTATGCTATAAACACCTGCTTCACTGACCATGAGTGGAGATATGCCACCCCGCATGCCGCCAGGATTGACAGCGCAAATATCGCGGCAAAGCCCAGTATCATCAACCTGTTCTTGCGCAGTTGCAGCAAAAAATATCTAGACATGGCGGTTCCCTCCGAATTGTTTTAGCAGCACTGAAAAGACTTTGTTCAGCGACAGTCCGGCGGTTTCCATTGTTTCCGCCGCGCCGGTTGCGCGCAGCTTGTCCTCCGCCGCGCCGGAAAGGGCGGCGAGTTCCACGAAGCCGCCTTCGCGGTTGAGTTCCGTCAAGCCGGAAATTTCCGGCAGTTGCGCGCCGTCTTTCAGCCGCAGCTTTATATGCCGCGCGTCGCGCATCAGTTCCTCCATCGGCGAAGCGAAGGCGATTGCGCCGCCGGACAGCACCCATACTGCGTCTAGCACTCCGGCCATTTCTTCCATGCGGTGATTGGTGACCAGTATGGTTTTGCCCTCGCCGGTCAGTTCGGTTATGAGGTTTTTCAATATGTCGTCGCGCACAAGCGCGTCGAGGCCGGAAGTCGGCTCGTCGAGGAAAAACACTTTCGGATTATGCGCGGCGGCGCATATCCACGTCAGCTTTGCGAGCGAGCCTTTGCTCATGCCGCGCACGCGGGTGCCAAGAGGCAATTCAAGTTTTGAGGCCAGAGCTTTTGCGCGCGTCATGTCCCAGTTCCTGAAAAATCCGGCGCGGGTTTCCAGCACGCCCTGCGCTGTCATAAATCCGTGGAACAAGGGCCGCTCCGGTATATAGCCGACATGCTGGCGGATTTCGCCGCTGCCGTCCGGCGACAGGCCGTTTATGACCGCGCGCCCGCCGTCGCAGGCCAGCATGTCCAGCAGGATTTTGAGCAGCGTGGTCTTGCCTTCGCCGTTGCGGCCCAGCAGACCCACCACTCTGCCGGCCGCGATTTTGCCGCTCGCTCCCGCGAGAACCTTGTGGCCGCCGAATGAGCGGCTTATGCCTTCAAAGCAAACCGTCGCGTTGGAGTTCATTTGTCCCTGCCTTTTTCCTTTATGATGACGGATTCTATGTCCTGCCAGCCGAGACCGCCCCTGCGCGCCAGCTTCAAGGCCTCGGCGAATTCTTTCCTGAGCGCTTCGACGCTTTCCTTTGCGCGAAGGAGCGCTTTTTCGGAAACATAATTGCTCTCGCCGCGCTGCGATTCCAGCACGCCCTCCGCGGTCAGTTCCCGCACCGCCCGCGCCACGGTGTTGGGATTGACGCTCAACCGCACCGCCAGCGCGCGTATGGAGGGGACCTTGTCGCCGGGCCTGAGCAATCCTTTGGCTATCATGCCACGCACGCCGGTTTTTATCTGGTCGTAAATCGCCACCGGAGAGGCAAAGTCTATCTCAATCATTTTTGGCTCCACTGCACTAGTGAACTAGTACAGTAGTAGTATACTGCCGCTCCCATATTTTGTCAAGGGCATTTTTTCCGGAATTGCTTTCCGTCGGATAAAACAAAAACTATTGCCGCGCCGCGCTCAATAAAATAGAATGGTGATAGTAGTATTCGGGGCGTAGCGCAGTTGGTAGCGCGCACGGTTCGGGACCGTGAGGTCGTGGGTTCGAACCCCACCGCCCCGACCATTTCACAATGAAGGGCCGCGCGTTTCGCGGCCCTTTTTACGAGAGGCCGATGGCATTTTCACATCTTGTTCATCATTACGCGGCGCCGCTTTCGCTTCTGGCGGGCGGCGCGCTGCTGGGCCTTGTTTTCGAGAAAGTCGCGCTTTCCCGCCTGCAGCGCATGGCGGAAAAAACCGACTGGGAGGGCGACGATATAATCATCGCCTCCATAAAAGGCGTAACGCTGCTGTGGTTTATCCTGCTGGGTTTCTACTGCGCGGCGAGCGCGGCGGACCTTGCGCCAAAAGTATTCCTGCTGGTCCACAAGACGCTGCTGGTAATATGGCTGCTGTCGGCCACGGCGGCGCTGGCTAAAATCGCGACGGGATTCGTGCGCCTTTATTCCGGCAAGGGCCGGGGAGCGCTGCCTTCCACCTCAATCCTGACAAACATCACGCGCATAGCGGTTTTCGTGCTCGGCGCGCTGATAATGCTGCAATCGCTGGGCATCTCGATAACGCCGCTGCTGACCGCGCTGGGCGTGGGCGGCCTCGCGGTCGCGCTGGCGCTGCAGGACACGCTCACCAACCTCTTCGCCGGGGTGCAGATACTGCTCAGCCGGCAGGTGGCGCAGGGCGACTATGTAAAGCTGGAATCCGATTTTGAAGGCATCATAACGGACGTCAACTGGCGCAACACTACCATCACCGCGCTGGGCAACAACAACATCATCGTGCCAAACGCGAAGCTGGCTTCCTCCATCATCACCAATTACCACCGGCCCACCGCCGATATGTCCGTGCTGGTCAACATGAGCGTGGCTTACGGCAGCGATATGGAGAAGGTGGAGCGGGTAACCCTCGAAGTGGCCACGCAGGCGCAGCGCGAGGTGGAGGGAGGGGTGGGAGACGCAACGCCGCTGGTGCGGTTCAACAACTTCGGCGATTCTGGAATTCAGTTCACCGTAGTATTGCGCGGGCGGGACTTCGTGGCGCAATACCTGCTCAAGCACGAATTTATAAAGCGCGTCCACGCGCGCTATGAAAAGGAAGGAATAAAGATACCCTTCCCGGCGCGTTCGGTTTATCTGGAAAACGCTGAAAAGCGGACGGTTTTTTAGTATTATTTCCAAGTGCGCAAGCGTTACGTGGCCCGGGGAATGGTGCAGGGAGTCGGCTTCCGCTGGTTCGTCCGCGACGCAGCCGCAAAACTTTCCGTAACCGGCTGGGTGCGCAATCTCGGCGACGGCTCCGTGGAACTGGAAGCCCAGGCCGGGGAAAATACGCTGACGGCGTTCGAGGCCGAAGTCAAAAATGAGCACCCGTGGGCGCACGTAAGCGAACTGCAAACTCAGGTTATCGCGCCGGTTGAGCGCGAAGCGGGATTCGACATAAGGACTTGATTATGGTTGACCCTACAGACTCCATAGTGCAGTATTTCAAAAGCATGCACGACGTCGTCGCCGAGGTGGGCCGCGAGGAGCTGCACGGCCTCTGGCAGCGCGCCAAGCGCGGCGACCGGCGGGCCAAAAAGCGCATAATGGAGTTGAACCTGCGGCTGGTCATCCCGACGGCAAAGCGCTACCACCGCCCGGGCACGGAACTTATGGACCTCGTAGAAGAGGGCAACCTCGGCCTGCTCCACGCCATAGACAAGTTCGACCCGCGCAAAGGCTACCGTTTCTCCACCTACGCGACTTACTGGATAGAGCAGTACATCCGCCGCGCCGTAGAAGAGCAGACCGGCACCATACGCATTCCGCCGCACGCATGGGAAAGCCTGCGCCTGTGGCTGCGCCAGTGGGACCTCATGCAGACCCAGTTGGGACGCGACCCCACGCTGTCGGAAATGGCAAAAAAAATGCAGTGGTCGGCGCGGCAGGTGAAGGCCGTCATGGAAGCCTCGGAAGCGGCCAAAGGCATAGGCTCGCTGGGCGCCGCGATAGACAACAGCGAGGACGGCGACATAACGCTGGAAGACACCATAGTGGACGCCGAGGCCAACTCGCCGGAAAACCTGCTGTCGGTGCTGAAACTGCACGACGAGCTCAACTCCGCGCTTTTGCAGATAGGCGAGCGCGAGCGCATGATTCTGGAATACCGCTACGGCCTGACCGGCAAGAAACCGATGACGCTTGAGGAAATCGGCAAGAAAATGAGTCTCTCCCGCGAGCGCGTGCGCCAAATCGAGGAGCGCGCCATATTGCGGCTGCGCCGCGTAACGCAGCGCATGGGACTGGTGGAGATAAACGACCAGCCGCAGCGCGCCACCCCCAACCTGCATCAGGGCAACATGGTGGTGAAAGGCCCCACCAATATTCTGGGCGAACCGACGGGCAGGCATCCGCTGCGCATCATCGGCGCCAGGACCGTCGCGCCGAAAACAGGAAAAAATAAATGAACGCCGAACAGATAAAAAATCTCGTGAGGGATGTGCCCGATTTCCCCAAAAAAGGCGTGATTTTCAAAGACATCACGCCTTTGCTAAGCGACGTAACCGCTTTCCGCGAAGCTGTCCGGCTGCTGGCGGCGCCATATAAAGGAAAGGGAATAACCAAAGTGCTGGGCGTGGAAGCGCGCGGTTTCCTGCTGGCCGCGCCGGCGGCGCTGGAACTGGACGCTGGCATGGTGCCGTTGCGCAAAAAAGGCAAACTGCCCCGCAAAACCGTAAGCGCAAGCTACGCGCTTGAGTATGGCACGGACACTTTGCACATGCACGCCGACGCGCTGGAAAAAGGCGACAAGGTCCTTATAGTGGACGACGTGCTGGCCACCGGCGGCACCTGCGCGGCCGTTATCGAGATGGCGCGAGGGCTGGGGGCGGAGGTCGTCGCGGCGGCGTTTTTGATAGAGCTCGATTTCCTCGGCGGGCGCGGCAAACTCAAAGACACAGCCGTGCACAGTTTGATAAACTACAAATAAGATGCCGTGCCCCCGTAGCTCAACTGGATAGAGCTGCTCCGTCCTAAGGAGAGGGTTGGTGGTTCAAGTCCGCCCGGGGGCGCCAGATTTCAGTATTTCCGCGTTGAAAGGATATATTATGAGCAAACACTGGGCAAAAGAAGAACTGCATCACAGCTTCATAGCGGGGCAAACGGACAGGTTTCTCAACTGGCTTTTGACTCACCGGGATTACGCGCTGGGCGGCGCGGTCGCGGTTGTCGCGCTGGGAGTGCTTTCTTTTTATTTCGTTGTCCGCCACGGCAGGATAACCGAAGTCGGCTGGGAAAAATATTTCCAGGCGCAGCAGTACGCCGCCGCAGGGAAAATGGACGAATCCCTGAAACTGCTTGACGATATTTCAGGCAAATATTCCGGTTCTTCCGCGGGGACCTACGCCGCGCTGTTCAAGGCGGATTTGCTGTTCGATTCCGGAAAGTTCAAGGAGGCGGCCCCGGTTTACCAGTCCGCCGCCGCGGGAGCGCGGCAAAAACTGCTTCCCTTCGCGCTCTCGGGGCTGGCCGCCGCGCTACAGGCGTCCGGCGACTATTCCGGCTCGATAGACGCGGCAAACCGCTTTCTTGACAAGTATTCCGCGCATTTTCTGGCGCAGCAGGTTTATCTGACGCTGGCGCTTTCCCAGGAATTGTCCGGCAAAGCAGCCGAAGCCGCCTCTTCCTATAAAAAACTGAGGGACCTGTTTCCTAACACCTACGGCGCTGAAATAGCCGCCTTCAAACTGGCTCCAAAGAAGTAAACCTGTTGATTTCTCCGAAGCAGAAGTTGCGGATGTATTGCGTTGCGTCCCGTGGCCCTATTAATAAGGTATAATAGTACTATGAAGTTTATTCTGCCTCTTGCGGCCCTGCTTGCGCTTTTCTGTCCCGCCTCATATGCGGAGCGCGGTGTGGTTTCGGAACCTGATAACAACGGCGCTGGTTATTCAGTCACGAGCCAGTATAACAACCGCAACGACTACCTGCATATCACCAAAACGGACCCCAATGGCTACCCTCTCTGGGAAGCCAATTACGATACAGGGGCAAACCTGAAGCCGGCCGCGGTGGTGGTTCATCCCGCCGGAATCATCATACTCGCCTCCCATGAATTCAACCGCAAGCGCTCCTTCGTTCTGATAAACTATTCCTCACAGAATTACCTAATCTGGGACAGGGTCAGCGACGCTTTGGACACCATTCCCGTTTCGCTGGCGCTCGACACCAACGGCAATATCTGCGTCTGCGGCAACTCCAGGCTGGGCAACAACAGCTATCAGGCCAGCCTCTGGAAATACAACCCGTTCGGCACGATGCTTTGGCATGTGGATTACAGCGGCGGCGGCAACACCTACGCCCGGCAGGTGCAGGCGCTTTTCAACGACGACATAGCGCTCGGCATCACAGTTTCCCTGGGCTCCGACACATACGGCCAGTACGAAAGGCGTTCCGTCACATACACCAGCGCCGGCGCCATGCGCGCGAACCAATAAGGGGAAATCCAAAATGAATCCGCTGAATTTTTTCAAAAGCAGGCCGTTGCGCATGGCTGCGGCGGCGCTAGTGTTGTCCTGCGGCACGCTGCGCGCCGGCGGCACTTTCGTAACCGCGCTCGCCGAAAAACCCTATACGCTCGACCCCGCCGGAATAAACGACTTGTACAGCATGGCGGTCATGTTCAACATATACGAGCCGCTGGTCGCTTTCGAGGGGAAATTCCACTGCTCCGGTTTTGTTCCGGCGCTTAGCGCGCAAGTGCCGTCCAAAGCCAACGGCCTTATCTCCGCCGACGGACGGACCTATATTTTCCCTGTCCGCAGGGGCGTCAAGTTCCATGACGGAAGCGAATTCACAGCAGAAGACGCGGCCTACTCTCTGATAAGGCTGATGATAACAGACCGTTTCGACGGCCCTTCATTCCTTTTTCTCAAACCCCTGCTTGGCGTGAACTCGACACGCGACAGCGAAGGCAAAATAGCGGTGGATTTTTCAGATTTCACCAAAGCCGTGCAAGCGCGGGATGGCAAACTCATAATAACCCTGAAAGAGCCGTACCCGCCGTTCCTGTCGCTGCTGGCCTCGACTCCGTTTGTAACCTCCAAAGCCTGGGCGGCGGCGCAGGGGGAATGGGACGGAACGGAAGCGGAGTGGAAGAAATTCAACAACCGCTCGCATAAAAGCTCCCATCTCATGCACAACGCCGACGGGACAGGACCGTTCAAGCTCGGCAGCTTTGACGCGGAAACAGGGCGCGTAACCCTCGTCCGCAACGACAATTACTGGCGCAAAAACGCCGATTTGGAGCGGCTTGTTTTCATGCAGGTGGAATCCGAGGCCTCGCGCCAGTCCATGCTGGAGGCGGGCGACGTGGATTACGCTGAACTTGGAAGGTCCGGCATAGCCAGCCTTGCAGGCGCGAAAACCGTAACCATACTCGACGACCTCCCCAACTATTCGCTGTATTTTATGGCGTTCAGCTTCAATCTTAACGTATCCTCAAACCAGTTCGCCGGCAGCGGAATGCTGGACGGCAAGGGAATACCGCCGTATTTCTTCTCGGACGCGGACGTGCGCAAAGGCTTCGCCTTCGCTTTGGACTACGGCAAGTACTTGACCATGGCGCTGCGCTCCAAGGGGGCGAGGCTGACCACTCCCGTGCTGCGCCCGGAGGCGCCCGCGCAAGCCCCTTTCGATTTCGATTTGAAAAAGGCGGCTGAACACCTTAAAAAAGCCTTCGGCGGCAAACTTTGGGAAACAGGGTTCATCCTGACCGCCGCCTGCATCGACAGTTTCGGGGACGGGCAGACCGCGCTCGATATTCTCGCTGAAGGACTGAGGGAAATCAATCCCAAATTCGTAATACGCACGCAGCGCATGAGTCTCGGCGGACTCAAATCCTCCATGAAGCGGCACCGCATCCCGTTGCTCGCCGGCACATTCGCGCCGGACTATCCCGATTATTACGATTTCGCCTTCAATATGCTGCACAGCGAGGGGTTGCTGCCGCAATATATGGGCTACAAAAACCCGCAGGCTGATAAAGTCTGCGAAGAATCGCTTTATAAGGAAGGCGCGGAACGCGAGAAAGCTTTCGCCGAGCTTGACAGGATATACGCGCAGGATGCGCCGTATCTCATGTTGCCCGCCCCTGTAAAGTTCAAGGCTTTCCGTAAGGGCCTCTCGGGCATGGACGCTGAAAACGGACTGTTCACGCTCTACAACTTCGTTGACTATTACAAAGTCGCAAAGCCCTGAAAGACAACTTTCGCGAGACCAATACAAAATGCGGTTTTCACAATGTGGAAACCGCGTTTTTTTTGCTAGAATATTATATCGCCAGTCAGCGTGACTTGGCCGTAAAGACTGGCCGTGAAGCATAAACAAACTCACAGGAGCGGTAATAAATGAAAAAACTACTAGGCTTGGCTGTGGCGGGCGCGCTCGTAATCGCAGCGGCGCCGGCGAGAGCCGAGATACTCAAGAACCTCAAAACTTCCGGCGAACTGGAAGTCATGGGCACATTGGATCAGAACGTGGCTACGCTCAACGCCACCGGCACTGATTCGCGCCGCAATACCCAGACCCGCCTGACCTACGGGCTGTCCTTCGACCTGCTCGAAGACGCGCGCGCCAATATCGCCTTCGTGAAAAACGACAGGTACTACGGCACGGGCGCGCAGACCGCAAACGGCGTGCTCACCACCGTCAATATCCAGGAAGCCAACGTCGTCCTCGACAAGCTGTTCGGCAAAGTGGACGCTAAAATCGGCCGCCAGTTCTACGGCGACGAGGGCGACATCAACATATTCTACGGCGTCAAACACGGGCAGGAAGGAATGTCCGTCAACGCGCTCGATGCGGCGCGCTTCGATTACAGCTCTGGCAAGAACTCCCTCACCGTCCTGTGGAGCAAAGTGACCGATGCGAACAGCCCCAACTTCAACACCCAGGACAATGACACCGCCGTATTCGGCGTGAGCGACATGTACAAACTGGACCAGGCGCTCACACTCGGCGCCTACGCCTACAACAGGCGCATAGGGAAAACCGCCGCAAACCAGGATTCCGACAGCCTGTGGATAATCGGCGCCAAAGCCAAAGGCGAAATCGCCGGACTGGGCTATTACGGCGAAGCCGTGGCCAACCGCGGTTCAACCCCAAACGGCACCGTGACGGCCGACTACACCGGCTACGCCTTCCTGGCCAAAGCCAACTACAATCTCAAACTCGCCGGCGTCGGCGGTCTCAACCCCCGAGCCATGTTCGCATATGGCTCCGGCGACAGGGACGGACTGGCAACGAATAACGAGAAAATCAAAAACTTCGTCGCCGTCAACCCTGACTTCCGCCCCGGACTCATATTCTCCAACTCCCTGCCCACCGGCAGCATAATCAACACAGCCGCAGGCAGCCTGGCGAATATGAACGTCATCAACGTCGGCGTGGACTTCATGCCCGAAATCGCGTCCAAGTTCAGCGTCGCCCTGGACGGCTATTCGTTCGCCCGCAACGCGACCGCACAGGCCGACAGCGACCTGGCAACCGAAATAGACCTCGGACTCAAATACAAGCAGTCCGAAAACATCACCCTCGGACTCGCCGTGGGACGCCTCTGGGCCGGGAACTATCTCAAAGACGCATACCCGGGCACAGTGTTCAGCCCCGCCACGATGGCGATGACAACGCTGTCAGTGAAATTCTAAACGCAAGACCGGACTGAAAGCGGCCCCCGCGGCAAGCGGGGGCCGCTCTTTTTTGATAGAATTTTATCGCCGCCATGAAGAAAACGATTCTGACACTCGCACTCGCGCTCGCAGCCACTCCCGCGGTGTTTGCCGCGCGGCTGGATTTCAACGCTGACGTTTCACTTAAAACGGACGCATGGTCCAACCTCGATTTTGCCACCCCCAACCCGTCAAACAGGATATATTTCGAGCAGGCCGCCTCGCTGGGTTTTCTGGTCAAGGACCTGCGCTACATACCGGGAGGGGAGGAAGCGATGGATGTGGGGATTACGCTGGGCGCGCTTGGGCTTAACGCGCAGGGGGGAATACTGCCGCCTTTCGACGCAATAGCGAATTTTTATCCGAATTCCAACATGACCCCGTGGGTGAAAGAGGCTTACTTCCGGCTGCACGGGCTGCTCGGCGGGGACATAACCCTCACCGCCGGCAGACAGTCTTTCACCCTGGCGACAGGCCTGACGCTTTCCGACAACGGCCTGGGAATGCCCGGCTTCAACATCCGCTATAACAAAGCGCTGTTCCATTCCCTCAACCTGCAGGGATTTGTCTTTCAGCCAAAAGCTCCAGATTCCACCGGAGGCGGCGCAAACGTGGCCGGAATACTGGCGGATTATGCCGCGCAGGGGTTATGGCAATTTTACTCATTCTGCGAGTTCGACCACCAGACAACCCAGGTGATTTCCATCCCCGTCAAACATGCGTTCAGAAATTTTTCCGGAGTCAGCTACAGCCTGCGCTACGGCAGCCTCAGTTTCGACGCGGAAGCCGCGCTGGAAAAAGGCTCCGCCGCGGGCGATAACGGCAATTCCGATGTTTCCTTCAACGGCAACGCGCTGCTGCTGCGCGGCAAGTGGAGCCAGCCGCTGGGCCGCTTCGGCACGGGCGCGGCCAGAGTCGCGGCGGGCCGGGCATCGGGCGATAACGCTTCCACAACCGGCACGGATGAAGCTTTTTTTCCCAGCTTCGGCAAACGCTATGAAGGGTTCGAGCGCGCCGGATTCGGCGCGGTGTTCGGCTCCTCGCTTTATGACGCCTTCGGCGGCGACAGTTCGACAAAAACCGGAATGCCGGCAGGTTTCAGCGGCATACAAATGGTCAACCTGGGATTGTCGTTTTCGCCATACCGGAGTTTCATGCTGGACGCGGACTTTTTCGTGTTCGCGGCTGACTCCGCGCCCACCACCCAAAAGCAGCTGGGATCGGAGCTGGATTTAAAACTGTCCTGCCCCCTGTCCGACCAGGTATCCATAAACATGGTTTACGGGGTTTTCAGCCCCGGCGCCGCATATTCCGCGAATTTGGACTCCCCGTCCAAATTCGCGTTTGAAACCTCCGTCCGGTTCTAACCTTTACATAAACAAACTCCGCTTTATATCTTACTGAGCGCGCAGGCTTAGACTTGTCAAGTACGCCCGCCGCACACCCGTCGCAATACTACTTTATCAACAGTCTGCGACATATGGGTGTCATAAAATGACATATAAATATTTATATGTTATTATAAGTATAGAGTTGTGGATGAAACAGGGGGATGAATATGTCAAAATTGCGATTGCGGTTGCAAAACGGAATGGAATTCGAAGCCGAGGGAGCCACGGATTTCATCGAGGCCCAAAAAGGCGCTTTCTTCGAACTCGCCGCCAGCCAAAAAGCCTGTACGGGCGCAGCAATCGCCAAAACGGTTCCCGCCGAATTAGCGCCGCCGCCCCAACATCCCGGCTTCGAGCCCGGAATCTGGAAAACGCTCATGGAGAGCAGGGACAACTTGTTCTATTTAAAAACCAGATACCCGCAAACAGAACCCCATGATGCCGCGCTCATGATACTGGCAACATGGACAGAACTGGGCAAAAAGGGAACCGTCGAGGCGCTAAAACTGGCCAAGTCCCTGAAAAAATCAGGCTTTGTAAAAGGAAGACTGGACCGAATAATGGCACAAGAAATAAGCCAGCAACGCATAATCTCAACCGGCACAAAGCGCGCCAGGCGCTATCAATTGACAGCGGAGGGCCTTGCCCGCGCGCACTACTTGGCACAGGATTTATTGCCAAGTCACCCGGAAATCGCTTAGAGCCTTTCTAAAGTCGTCGGGATTATACTGAAGGCGCGTACAGCGGCAGGGGAAAAAAGCTCTATCTCTTTATCTCTTTTCTGTGCTCAAACGCCCATTCCTGAACCTTTTTCGCGTGATGGACGCGGAGATTATCCGCAATCAGAAAAATCTTCCGCTTTCCATGCGCCACAAGCCTGCGCAAAAAGGTGATAAATGTGCGGCTTTTCAGCCCTTTTTGATAAAGCATGAATTGCAGGTCTCCCCGGTTGGTAATACTTGACATCATGGAAATACGGGCGCGCGCGTCCACCAGTTCCGTCATCGTCATTTCTTTTGGCTGTTTCATAGTCCCCAGCGTCCCCAGCTTCGGCCCGCGTTTTCAACCGGCGTTTGCCGCTCAACTATGTATTCGCGCAAATTTGCTGGCGTGTCGGGGTTTTGCATGGTCAATTCCAGCACATGTACGCCCGCCGCGTTATGCGCGACCGCGCCCCAACTCGCGGCCAGATATGCACTTAACCGCCGCCGCGTTGTTTTCGCGGCCAGCACAATATGAAAATGAGGCGCGCCGCGTTCTTGTTTCGCAATGCGCCACACGCCGCCGCTACCGTCATAGCGGCGGCCTATCCGCTTGCGCATAGCCGCAATATCCCTCTTCCACTGCGTCCAGTCTCCTGGCCATTTTTGCGGGTAAGTGAGCGTTACAAAAAAGCGGCTGTATTGTGCGTCCAACTTACGATAATATACATTTATGTTACTACCTCTCCGACGAGAAACGGCAAAAAAATGAAATAATTTCTTCCAAAAAATGAACCCTGAAACTGAAAAGTTTCAGGGTTTTTTGTTTTGAAAAAATAGAGCGCCGCCGGAAAACCTTCAGGGGAAAACCGGCGGCGCGTAAAGGGTGCGGCGTCTTGGCAAACGCCGCGCCCCGCTTTGCATGAATATTATAGCAGAAAAAAAGCGCGCAAGACGCGCATTTTCAGCACGGGGCGCGCGTGGGTAATCCGCGCGAGCTGTGGGCCGCTGATGTGCTGGCCGGTGCCAGCGTCGCGTTGGCGCGCCTGCGCGCGCCGGCCAGCGTGTATAAAATCGTGCAGCCGATTCTGCTTTCGCGGACACGGCAATCTGACCATTTTTGGCCCTCGCAACAAAAATTCCAAGACGAAACAGGCTGTTCCCGCTCGACCGTCCGCCGCGCGCTCAAATGGCTGGAAGAGCGTGGCCTGGCTAAAATCCAGCGGACCGGCAAAGGTAAAATCCTTGCCGTTCACATCCCTTTTGATTTGATATCCAACGCCCGACGGGCAAGCGCAAGTTATCCACAGGTTATCAACAGCGCTAAAAAAACTGTGGATAAGTCGGGGGTTATCCACCGCAGGGGTTCATTTTTGAACCCCACGGCCCCCCCAGACCCCCCAACTACAACCAAGAAAACCCCTTATTGTAAGGAAATCGGCGCGGCGGCGAACAGCACGCCGGAACTGCCACTGCAAAACTCGCCGACGCTTTTAGCGGCTTCGCCGCCGATTCAACAGCGCAGTCAAGCGGAAACCTTCATCGGGGCGGCGCAGTGGTGCGCTGACACGCTGTACGGCGTGTTTAAGCCCCCGGGCTGACGCCACGACGGGCGGCGAAACGGAAAACAGCATTTTATGTATCGGGCCGACGAAACGCGCTGACGCGATTCCAGCCGGTCCCAGTAGTGGATATGATTCAGCGGTAATCGGCCCGCGCGGCGGGCAAGAGGTGGGTTATGCGTCAACTGGAATTTGACGGCACGACGGTGGAAGTCCCGGAAGAGGACGTGCAGTGCGCGGCGTGTCAAATCACGGTGGAATATTTTCTGATGGCGTGGGGAAAATTATGACGACGCCACGCGAGGAATTAATGGCGGAGTTCCGCCATCTGGGCGTGGAGCTGCGGAACGCATGGCGGCTCGCGTTCAGCTTCGATGAAGACTTTCGCCGCGCGCAAATCCAGCGGCTGCGCGACCGGCGCGAACTGCTCCGCCGCGAAATCCACCGGACGCGCCCGAAGCGCGGCGGGGGGGCGTATCATGGGGCGTAAACCCGCAAATCCCGACGACGTGCGGGCAAAACTGAAAAGCGCGCAGAATCTGGCCGCGCTGTACAAGCGCGAGCGCGACGCGCTGAAAAAGCGCCTCGCCGCCGAAACCGACGCAGACGAATCCGCGGCGGAGTCCGCTGGCATCGCCGCGCCGCCCGCCGCGCCCGCGCCCGTACCGGCCGATATACCGGCTCCGACGGAGCCGCAAGAAAAATCACAGGAGAAACCCGAAAATGGAACCGAAACCGAATCAAGACCCGAACTCAAGCCGTGGTGGCACGGCTGGTAATGCTGCTCCGGCTGCTGGGCCTGCTGGCGTGCTTGAGAGCCTCGAACAGATTGAGAAAAGCCTTAGCGGCCCGCTACCGCCAGTTGAAGGCGGCGGAGCTCAACCGACTGTCTCCGGCGAGCCGGCAGGAATACTACCGGCAGCTTGCGACCCTGAATTCATCGTTACGGCTCTGCGCGAGATTTATGGCGGAGCGGCCGACTTCCTCCAAAACGACGCGCTCCGTCTGCCGGAGCCTCATCTGCAATTGCTTGGCCGAAGTCTTGCCAACTATCTGCGATTCCAGCGTATCAAGGTGGACCCCGAAAAACTGGCATTACTCCAGCTGGCAATCGTGGCGTTCATCGTCAATCGCCCGATTATCCGCGCTCTGCGCGAAAAGCCCGCGACTGCGCCGGCTGCTGAAAAAAATGAGCCTGAAACTAAACCGTGAGGTAACGCTGGTTTTCGGCAAGACAGGGAGCGGCAAGACGCTGTTCTCGCGCGGATTCGTGCGCGGCAAACGGCGCGTAATCGTGGTTGAGCGCTGGACCGATAAAAACGAATACGACGCGCGCCGCTTGCCGGAGCTGCTCGATATCGTCCGGTTTTTCAAGACGAAGCCGGCGGCGTTTCGCGTTTCCTACTCGCCGCGAAATTCAGAGGAGCTGGAAACGCTGTTAAACATCGCCTGGGTTATCTGCGATGTTACCGTCGTGGTTGAGGAGGCCGACACCTATTTTGAAAAAGGCGGGCGGCCTGGGCGGATGTTTCAGGAGGTTGTCGCGCGTGGCCGGCATAAGGAAATTTCGCTTGTGCTGGTCTCGCAGAATCCGTCAAGAATGCCGAAGGACGCGCGGCGCGAAGCAGACCGGCTCGTAACATGCCTGCTGGTGGACCGCGCGGACCGTGAATGGTGCTGCGACTTCCCCGGAGCCTCGCCGGAGGTGGACGGGCAGATAAAAAACCTAAGGCCGCTGGAATATCTCGAAATTCTCGCCAGCGGAAAAATCACAAAAGGGAGAGTGAAAATATGAAGCTGAAACTCTGGTTTTATTCGGTGGCGTTCTGGCCGTGGCTGCCGGTCTCTTATTTTTTATGACCACATTCCAGCGCGTGGACCCTAAAATCTGCCTGCGGCTGGCGGAGCGCCACGCTAAAATTAAAGGCCGATACGGCCCTGTAAAACAGTTCATCGCCGAATCGGCTGTAAGATATTATCGCAGTGAATGCACTATTTGGAGGTGGGTCAAGGCTGGGCAGCAGATAAAAAAAATATTGATATTCTGAATCACTTATGATACACTTTTAGAAAAGGAGGATATCATGAGACACCAACGAGTAATAGCTTCCATAGAGAAGCCGCTGTATAATATGCTGATGGAATCCGCGCGAAATTCCGGCATATCGCTTTCGCTCAAAGTCCGCGATATTTTGAAAGCTAAGATGGAAGAGGAAACCCAAAACGAAGATATCTACTGGGGTAAAATCGCGGAAAGCCGGCTACATCAAAAAACAACTCCCCTTGAAACAGTTCGCAGGGAGATAATGAGGAAGCGAAAATGAAGTATAAGATAGACCTCGCGGACGACGCTAAGCATGAGTTAAAAAAGATGGACAAAGGCGTAGCCTTATACCTCATAGATGTAATAAATGACCGCCTTACCGAACATCCTGAACGAGGCCTGCCCTTGCAGTATGATTTGAAGGGTTTTTTTAAACTGATAACACGAAGCTATCGCATAATATACAAGTACAACGCCGATACGGTTACGGTTTATTCTGTTGGGGACCGTAAGAACGTCTACGGCGGGCACTAAGCCCCACTTGAGACCTCATAAAACCCCGCTTCGGCGGGGTTTTTCTTTTGTCGTCTTTTATCGCCATCAATTGCCATAAACTGATAGTTTCCGACGGAAAAACACTGATAGTATTTTGAGAATGATTTTTTTTGTTTTCTCTGCCAGACTGTGGGTATAGCCCGTTACGGGCAAGGAGAGAAACAAAATGGATATGACGCTGCTCAAGAAAATCGGACTGATAGTCCTCGTTATCGTGGGGTATCAGGTCCTCAAGAACAAGGTGCCCGCAGTCGGCGCCTACCTGCCGTAAAGGACGAAAAGAACATGCTCCACAAACACAAGTTTATAACTTCGTTCGTCCTTCCCGCCGGCGACATGACGGCGATTCCCGCGCTCATACAGGAGCGGGACCGCTTCCCCTCAAACGGAAGCGTAATCCACGGCCTTTATATCCGCGTTGTCGGCTCGGCAGTCGTGGCCGCCGTCGGCGGCGCTACGATACTGGCCAACGGCGTGGCGCGGTTCATCCGCTCCATCCAGCTGGACGGCGACGTGCGAAAAAACATCTACCGTTGCACCGGAAAGGATTTAGCCATCCTGAACCTGCTAAACGCCGGCGTGCCGGCGGCGCAGACTCTGCCCGGCGGCGTGGCCGGAGGAACAGCGGCGCAGGGCGCTCATGCGTTCGACCTGCTGCTTCATATTCCGTTCGCCCGTGGACACGGCGCGCGTCCGGTGGACTGCGCGTTCGACACGTTCAAAGAGCGCTTGTCGATAGTGATTCAGCCGGGCAACGCCGCGGACCTGCTGTCCGGCGACGCCGCCGCAACCATCGCCGCAGGGTGCACTGTGGAGATGTACGCCGACGTGGACGATTCGCCGAAGCTGACCGACCTCCCGATATTCACGCCGTCGTTTGAGCGTATCCTCATGCAGATAACGGGGACCACGCCGAACTTCTCGTTCCTGCTGCCGACGGGCGACCGGATATACAACCGCCTTGTCACGCATCAGGAAACGCTGGCGACCCAGGCGGCGATAAGTTCGCTCATCACCGGCAACCTCGGACTGCGCGTCAACCAGTCGGATTTCATCAAAGGCGACAACGTGCCGTTCGCTTTTTTCCATCAGGAAATGGTGCGCCGGTATCGCTTGCAGGCCGCTGATGTTCCCGTAGGGCTCGCCGTGTTCGACTTCTTTGAGCGGGGGAAAATCTCCGACTCGCTGGAGTCCATGACGAAAACGCGCGGCAATGTCGAACTGCTGGCCGGTGTTGCCGGCAACGCCGGTGACGATGGCGTCATCCTGATGGATTGCGTGAAAGCAATTCCGCCGGAGCTTCGCCGCCCTAACCAGCCGTCGACCGTGGCGTCCGTAGCCGCGCCCGCTGGCGCGTAACAAAATCTTGCGCCGGCCCGGTTACCACCGCCGGGCCGGCGCGGAGTTTCATCATGGACTTTTTGGAAGAAGCGAAAACCCTGCTGGCCGCCATCGGCGGGTCCAGCGGCGCGAAACAGCAGATTGCCGGCGACCTGCTGACAGCCTCAAAGTCGGCGGGAATCTCTGACAAAATTTCCAGCGCGGGCTCATGGCTGGGCGAGACGGTTGGCGGAATCCTCGGCCCGAATTTCTTTAACAGCGCGGCCGCTGGCGCGAACACGGCGGAAGCCGCCGCGCAACAGCAGGGCTCGGCCACGCTCGGCGCGGCCCTCAGCGCAATGCCGGCGTTCAAATACGCCGCCATCGGCGGAGTTGTTTTGCTGGTTTGGTTCCTGTTTCGGAGGCGCTGAAATGGATAATTTAACCGCCGCCGGGAAGATTTTATGGGAAACCGTAACGGGGACCGTCTCCGACGTGGCGGATATTCCGGCGAAAATCTACAACAAGACCGCTGATGTCGGCGGCGCTGTTTCCGATGGCGTGATAGCCACGGCGAAAGCCGCGCCCGCCGCCGTGCAGGACATTTCCAGCGGCGCGTCAAAAGGCTTGCAGTTCGGCCTCATCTTCGCGCTGGCAATCGCCGCATACTACATTTTTAAGAGGTAAGTCATGTTCTATCAAGGCGAGCTTGTAAAACGAATCTACGACGTGCAGGAGCAGGTTAGCGTTCCGGCCAGCTCAAGCGCCCAGCTCTGCCGGTTCGTGGTGCCGGTGAACCGCCGGTGCGTTCTTGTCAAGCTCGGCAACATGCCAGAAAACGGGGGGGAAAACAGCGTTAAATTCCGACTGCTTCGCGACGGCATACCTGACCCCGATTTTTCCGGAATAGACAACGCCGGCTACTTCGGCGCATTCGGCCTTCCGTACGAGGCTGACGATGTAAACACGATTTCGCACGAACTGCGCGAGGGCGAAGTTATCGCGCTGGAAGCGATAAACACTGACGCCGCAAACGCCTATCTCGTAAACGGCCGTATCCGCGTTTTCGCGCTCGACAAATGACGGGAGGGAAAAGACATGAAAAAATATTTGCTTTTGAAGGCTGTTTTCTGCGCGGTAGCGTTGTTTCTTTCCTCTGCCGCCGGACTGTTCGCCCAGGGCTACCCGGGCGGCCTGAAAGCGCACTCCCATCTGACCGCAAAAGACGGCGGCGTGTTGTCGCGCCTTCCCGTAAACTCGGCTGATTTTGACGGGAACGAAACCACGCAAAACGGCTCCCTGATTCTGGCGAAAAGTTCCGCCGCCGTCGGCGGCCAGCTCTGGCTGGAGAACTATCTAGTGAACGCCTCCAGCTCCGCGAAGACCGCGTTTTATTTCAAGCAAAAACACGCCACGCAGTCTATCACCGGCAGCGACACTGGCGCGCTGACTATCAGCGCGGCGGATGTCCGCGCGGCCACTTTCACCGCGACGCAAGCTTTCAAATTCCCTGACGGCACCATGCAAAATACTGCGGCGGATGTTCTGCTTAAAGCCACTCAGACTTTTAGTGGCCAGAATACCTTTTCCGTCGCAGATTTATCATATCCGCTGACGATAGTCACTCAATCAACATATCACGACCCTTTTCCTAACCCACCCTCTCCCTCCGATTGGCAAGGACCGGGTTATGCCATAATTACAGGACGTTATTTAAGTTATACAGATACTGACACTGGCTATCATTCAACCTTCGGCCCAAAATACGCAAGCATGTCCAGTAATAATGAATATTTCCGTGTAGACCCTGCGGCAAATGATACTTTAAGGGTGACGCAACAACAAGGTGGCTCCGCAATTTGGGCAAGCGGTAGTGTCAACATCGCCGGCACGTTGACAACTTCCGGGTCTTTTGCAGACCAATTACACGGTGTAACTTTTCTGGGCGCGAGAACCAATGCAGAATTACGAGGTCTCAGTTGCCCGTTTATGCCGTGCATGGCTATATCATCTGAAAGCCCGTATAGAATTTATATTGCAACGGCCATGGGGGTTAATGCCTGGTTATCCGCCGATGGCAGTACGCCAGGGGTTGCCCAGAACGATGTTGGAGAATTAAAAACATTCGCCATGTCATCTTGTCCGACGGGATATCTTGCCGCTGACGGCTCCGATATCTCAACAACGACATATTCCGACCTTTTCGCGAAAGTCGGCCACACATACGATACCTACACCTCGTCCGCCGTTTTCAAAACGCCAGACATGCGCGGCATGTTCGTGCGCGGCTACGACGCCGGAGCAGGCGTTGACCCCGCGCGCGTGTTCGGCTCGACTCAAGCCGACACTATGCAGGGTCATGTCCATACCTACGGCGCAATCGGATATGTTCAGTACGACGGCGGGGATGGCTCTCACCAAAGCGGCACGAAAACCGCCGATAATGGAACCTCGGACCCCGTTGCTGACGCGCACGGCAACGGCACGCCGCGCACCTCGGCGGAAACCCGCCCTAAAAACATAGCGCTGCGGTACTGTCTGAAAATATGACCCCCGAATCCTTCTTGCTGTCATGCCTCATCGCCGTAATAGGCGGTATGTGGGCGCAGTTTAATCACCAGCTCGACCGAATCGAAAATAAGATTGCCGAGCTGCCCTGCATGCAACCGCGCGCAGAAAAGTGCGAAGTGAGGAGAACCCATGCTCAGTAAAATCGTAGGCTGGCTGTTGCCGAATTCCGTGAAGAACGGCGTCTCGACGGTGCAGGACGCAGTGCGCGGCAAGCGCACCTACCTGGCCGCGCTCGCGCTGGCCGCGCCGGCGTTGCTGTCCATCGCGGACGCCTTCATCGGCCTGCCCACCGGCGGGCTGTACGAGTTCGTGAAATCTATGCCGTCAACCGACGCCTGGCAGCAGCTGATGACCGCCGCCGGTCTGGCGGGCCTGCGGGCGGCAAAATGACCTGGCTAATCCTCATTCTGGCCGGCGCGGCGGTGATTTTCGCCAAAGGCTCCGCCGCGGCGATGCCCGCGACGCCGGCAGCTGGCGGCGCGGTCCCTGTCCCGTCCGGCTCCGGCCCTGACTGGTTTGCCTCGGCGTTCGCCACCGCAGCCGCGAAAGCGGACCGGCGCGGAATCCCGATAGGCTTCATGGCCGCACAGTCCGCGCAAGAAACCGGCTGGGGCTCCTCGAACCTCGCAAAGAATTTTAACTCGCTGTTCGGAATCGCCGCCGTCGGCGCGCAGAACGCTTACTGGCACGGAGCCAGCCATCAGGCCGCCGACGGACAGGCAACGCGCGCTTATGCCAGCTGGAGCGACTCAATCAGCGATTACGCCCGGCTGATTCAGTCCCGCTACCCCGAAGCCTACGCCGCCGCGCAGAAAAACAATATCGAAGGTTTCGCCCGTCTGCTTGTCGCCGGCGGTTACAACACCGCCGACCCGACATACGCCGACTCGATAATATCGATTTACAAAGGACACTTCGCATGAGCGATTTAGAGGTGACGCTGACCGGCATTCAGACTGGCGTTATGAAAATAGCCGCCGCGCCGGCGGCCGCGCCCGTCACGCGCCCCCTCGCCATCGCGGACGCTGACATGCCTTTTGGGGCAAAAATTTCTCGCCTCCAAGCTGGTGGCGATTTAGATTTCCCGTGGGGAAATCAAGCCGCGCGCTTGGAAACATATCTGCTAGCTCAACAAATTGCAATAAATTTTCCGATAGACCGTTTTGTAATTGAAGCCACAAATTTTGCAAAAAACACCGTGGAAACTGCTGACCGGCAACGCGGTCTTGGAAATTTTCAATTATGGAAGTCTCTGGCTTCAAATATTCAACTGGACGCTATAGTTAAGATTATCGTTCAATTCGGAGGAATAACCCCTGCCACGACGGACCCTAGATTTAAAAAAATAGATGATTTTAGAGACACTCAACATTTAATGATTCAGTCTGCTCTTATTTTTCAGCGAAATTTAGTTTTGACAAACTCAGGCCAAATAACGGCTGGAGTTGTTAATCCTATAGACGCGGCGTGGGTTCAAAGCGCTTTTGGTCCGTCGCATCAAGATTTAGAAAATCGCGTGGCGGCGCAGGGCGCGGCGCGAATCGCCGCGGCGTGGGTGGAAGTGCTTGGCAATTCAGATTTTGACACGAAGTGGAATTTCACAAAGTTTTTCGGCGACATATGCCACGCGCAACCCGAAATGCCGCACAGCGTTTTATTCGACGGCATCCGTCCGCTCATGCCGGACTGGCCGGATTCGTTCACGCGCGGCGCGTCGGGTTTTTTTAAAAATATCGGCGACTATCTTCCGGCGTTGGGAATAATAGCTCTGGCTGTTGGCTTCGCCGGCGGAGTTGCCCTTCTCGGCGGGACGGCGGTTGCTGGTAGCGGCATAGCCGCCGGCGGTTCCAGCCTCGGCCTCGGGTTTGAAAGTATGGCCGCAAACGCGGCGGCGGGACTCGGCGCGGCGGCTCCGGCCAGCCTCTCGGCGGGTATAGGTTTTGCTTCCGCTGAAACAACCTCTCTGCTCGCCGCAACCGCCGGCGCCGGCCTTGTTACCGGCGCGACTGGCGGCGGAAGCCTCGGCCTCGGATTTGAAAGCTTGAGCGCCAACGCGGCGGCGGCCTCTGGCGCGGCCGCTCCGGCCAGCCTAAGCGCCGGCGTGGGCTTCGCCAGCTCCGAAACAACCTCTCTGCTCGCCACGACTGCCGGCTCAGGCATAGCCGCGGGCGCGGCTGGCGGCGCAAGCGGCCTTACCGGCCTTCTTTCGACCGAAGCGGGCAAGCTGGCCGCTGTCGGCGCCGCGACCGCTGGCGCGGCGGCCAAAGACGAAATCAAAGAGGTGCTGTCCGGTGACTCCGGCTCCAGTCCGGCCTCCGCGCCATCTGCCGCGCCATCCGGCGCCGGCCAGTTGATAGGCTGGGCCCTAGCCGCTTTTGCGGCAAAATTGCTCATTTTCAGCTAAAATCCGGCTGTATTGCTGTTCTCATGGTTTTGAGCCCGAATAACCACCCCGCATTGTCCCCGCGCCATTTTGGGGGGCTCAAAACCTACCCCTAAAATATGGTTAAATTGACCAAAAGGCGCAAAAACCCTAAAATATCATGTGTCGAAAAACATCAACATCATACGCATTCTGGAAGCAATCGGCGTCGAAAGCGGAGATGTCCTTGTTACGGACATCGCGCGGTTCATGGATTTTGACATAGGCCATCCGGCGTCAGTTCGGCGGGCCTTGCGCAGGCTAAAGAAACTTGGTATAGTGAAATCACGCAAATGGCATGAGCACCCCACCGGACGGCCAAATTTGCGTTGGTCTTTGACAACTTCTGGCGTAGAATTCCTGGAATTTCTGGGCATTTGCAACGAGAAGCGCTACAAGGTGACTTGGCATAATATTTCCGCCTATATTGCGCTCAAAACTGGATTGTCTCGTATTGGTAAGAATCCCGGAGTTTTGCGCCCAAAACCGCGAAAAAGATTATCAAACTGGTGGTAATCGCGGTTTTTTCCGCAAAAAAACTTCAGGGTAAAAGCGGTGTCCTGTATCGCTGATTTTGGCAAAAAAGCGAACAGGCCCGTATTTTTTTGCTTTTTCGCAACTTACGATAATATACATTATTCAATTCAGTTCTCAGACGGCGTTTCGCCGCCGCCGAACAGGTTTTTATTTTTGCGCGGCGAGGCTTGGGGGATTGGATGATTTCATAACGGCCAGCAACAGCAACTGCATGATAATTAAAACCGCGCATAGGCGCGGGCGTCATGTGCGCGCGTTCGGGTTCGTTTGCCGGCCAATTATGAAGCTGAGCCGTGAGTGTGACCGCGTCATAAATGGCCGCGTCGTAGGTTTTGATTTTTCGGAAGGGTTGCGCCAGCTTTTCAAGGCGCGCGATTTGTGCTAAAATTTCTGTATCGGGCATGGGGCCATCCTTGCCTGTGTTTAACCGGCCAGCGTTGTCGCGCTGGCCGTTTTTTTGTACGCAAAAATTATAGCATAAAACCTTCCGTCCGCAAAACTCCGTACGCGCGCGTACGGGCGCGCGGTTGTTGCGGCGCGCTTCGCGCGCCGCTAGTTATTTTGTTGGGGGGGGGGGGGGGGGGGGGGGGGGGCCGCGTCTTTCGTACGCGCGCGCGTTCGCAATTTCACCTGATTGCGCCGTGTCGTATGCTTTTTGAAAGGATTTCCTTTACATGAGCGCGCGGTAACGCGCGTCTGGTCCTGCGTTCGCGGCGGGTTGTTGGCGCGCCCCCGACGGGGGCAAGCCAGCCGCGAAAGGGGGCCGGTGTTGTGCCGACGCGGCGCAAGCCGTGCGTTGCTTTGCCGGCGCGGGTTACACGGAGGCACAAAAGGGAAGGGGGCACGGGGGAAGACTACCCCCGATAAACAGAGCCGCCCGAAAGCAGAACAGGAAGGGCGGCGATACTTGCGACCCGCCCCGATGGGGGCGGGAACGGGGGGGGGGAGGTGTGCCCCGCGTGAAGCCCACGGCCCACGCCCACGCCCACGGCCCACGGCGGAGCCGCGCTGGCCGTGCCGGCCGCGCTG
>Ga0074195_1000533_pt1 | contig 72122 bp, 78 predicted proteins | sample EPASupsiteHSE623_FD_64525 | JGI IMG/M metagenome (GOLD analysis project Ga0074195, IMG submission 64525) | Bioremediated contaminated groundwater from EPA Superfund site, New Mexico - Sample HSE6-23 | ecosystem: Environmental > Aquatic > Deep subsurface > Groundwater > Contaminated ...
ATATATTTATACAGTACAACTGTACTAATTGAAATTGCCAGGAAAAACAGTGTAAAATACAGAATAAATTTAAATAGAAATTTGAATAATCGCTTCATGTCTGATTGTTTAAATATTAAATGGAGAGTATGTTAGTTTTAACCCGACACTTTCAGGGTCGCTGTTGCCAAGTTTTTCGAAAATAAGTCTCATTTCTTTTGTTGAGCCGGGGAATAAATCACCATATCCTTTTTCAATTCTTTGGATTTCTTTCCCTTTCAAAAAAACCTGCGAAATTAGAATAACATAATAGGCAGGCTGCTCACCGGAATTTTTGACCGTAACATCAAGAAAGTAAAAGCCTTCAAGTGTTCTACCTTCTTTTTTGCTGTCCACAAAAACAAAAGCTTCTTTCTGTAAAGTGCAGGATCCGAATATGAGAATCATCATCAGAATCAACAAGTATTTCATTATTTCCGAATATCTAATTTATAACATCTTCAAAAGTAACTATAATACGTAAAACTCAGTGCTTTATTAAGGGGAATTTTTTAATTTATTTATAAGCATCTTTTCTTAATTCAATGTTGATTACAAAAACAATAACAGCACTTTCGGATATTGAATAAAAAAGTCTGTAATCACCGATTCTAAATCTATAAACATCTTTATAAATGCCTTTGAGTTTTTTTATATTCGGTCCAAAATATGGATTTTCTCTTAAAATGGGATAGACATAATCGGTAATTTTTTGGTAAATAGTTCTATATTTCACCAATTTAATTTTTTTATTAAAATTATCAGTCTCAGCAATTTTGAATTTAACCAATTATTTTATACCTTCCATTTGCTATATCTGATAATCCTTTATCTAAATCATCCGTATGTAATAATATTTCATTCATTTCCTTATCATCAACCACACTTTCATTTAAGATAAAATTTAGAGTAGCAAATTCCATATAATTAGGAATTGAACGGTTCTGGCTATTTGCTGCTTTTTTGAATAAATCATAGACTTTATCTTCAATCCGTACTGTTATTGTTTTTGACATCTTTACTTCCAACTTAAATAATATTTATTGTTATATTAATCGTCAAATATAATAAAATATTTTAAACATTTATTTTTTAAGTGAGTTCTATAAATACAAATTAACAAGATATGCAGTAAGTTGCTTATGACTGATGCCCAATGTTTCAATCTGAGCCTTAGCTTTCGGTATTGTTAAACCACTTCTGTTGTTGAGCTATGAGTAAAGAGAAATTTCAATTTATAGAACCCATCTTTAGTATGTTATTTTGAATTTATTACTTCTTTTAAATGAAAGCTAATTTGTTCGTATCATAAATTGTTATGTCAATGTTTGACGAATGTAATCGAATAAAACCTAAATTTGACTAAAATAAAACTCAAATTTTAAAACAACGTCTGACCTTCCTGTTTTATACAAAAATGATTTTTGTTTTTAATTTTTTTAATCTCTACATTTGGTGAAATTTTTAATTTTTTTGTAAGTATGTAGGTTGGGCAATATGCTTACCATTCTCAGAATGCTATCGGCTGTGGGAATATTGTTAGCTTTTAGTTTCAGAATTTTATCATCGCTTTGGACAATAAACTGTTTTATTGCTTTTCGAACCGACTCGCAAATATCAACCTGTCTCAAATAGCTAATCATGTTCAGACACCTCCTGATAGAAAAACATTATCGTTATTAATATTTATGTGCTGCGGAGTTTTGCATGATTAGCACAGGCAGATAGTATATACCAGCGAACCCGTAATAGCAATTTATGTATACTTAAAAATCTTACCCTCTTTAACATGGCCGTTGCAGGCAGGATATTTAATGGTCAATTATTTATATAAAAGGTTTCAGCAGCTAAAGTGCTTGTTTAACGACAAGAAATTGAGATAAGATTAGGTAATAAAAAAATATGAAATAGACAAGCATTCCAGCTTATGATTCAAGAATCTTCAAATGTAGATAGAAGGATTAATAACCATGAACATGAAATTTCCTGACATTGATAATTTCAAAACGGATGACCAGTATTTTGAGGAAATATTTCCAGGCGTCTGGCTCATGGACGATCATAGATGGGCATATTATGTCTGGGAAAAAATGTTTTTACAGAAAAAAAACGAGTGGCCCTTTGCTCTTGTCCATGTAGATTGCCATTGGGATGGTGTGAATGATTTTTATGGCAACCCCTCAGCCGTTAAGGAATTAGTCGGGATGAATGATATTGACAGCATTTATTCCCTGGTCCAGAAAAATAAAGATGTGCGAAAAGATTCATTCATTGCTCCCGCCATTATAAGAGGACTGGTTGATGAAGTACATTTTTATTGTAAACAAACATGTACAGGACCCGGATTATATCCCCCGTTTTTAAAGGAGCACAATGCCGGACAATTCATACATAGAAATATTGAGTCCTTAATATCACATCAAATCTCGAAGCCGATCATTTTCGATATAGGCCTTGATATATTCAATAAATCTGATATGTGGGATGAGGGAGATATTTGGAAAGAGATAGAAATATTCGAGTTTTTGTGGAAGTGCTCCAACATGATTCAGTCATCATCGATAGTGACTACCGCAATGTCTTTCGGCTATTCCGGAACAGAGAAGGATACCCGGCATTTAACCAGGCTATTTACTTCATTCATAAAAGACTTGCGAGATTAAATGCTTCAGCCGGAATTTTCTCTTATTGGCGTGGAGCATAGTTTCTTTCGCCGTATTCCGTGGGGCTATCAACGTGGCATCAAAGCCGGCAATAAGAAAACCATCTCAAATCAGTCTTCGATATATTAACCTGCGGGGCAATAAAAAAGGGCCGACATACTGAATGCCTAGCCCTGCTTTATTGTTAAGCTGGGAGACAGTGATTTGAACACTGATTCACGGAGTCAGAGTCCGTTGTCCTGCCGTTGAACGATCTCCCAGTCGAATATTGAAAAGTTATTTATTCTCTTGTTTCTCTTTCTTTACTTTCTTTTCTTTCTTTTCTTCTTCTTTTTCTTTCTTCTGGGTTAGTTCAATGAGTGCCATAGGAGCCGCATCGCCCTTTCTTCTTCCGATCTTAAGAACCCTTGTGTAGCCGCCGTTTATTGATACATATCTGTCTCCGATATCATTAAACAGCTTCCTTACTATGTCCTTGTCACGTAAAAAAGCAAAGGCAAGCCTCATGGAGTGGAGATCTTTTCTTTTTGCTAATGTAATAAGTCTATCTGCCACCCTTCTTAGTTCCATAGCCTTAGTGTCTGTTGTTTTTATACTCTCGTGCTGAAAAAGAGAGTTTGCCATATTCATTAAAAGCGCTCTTCTATGGCTTTTATTTCTGCTTAATTTACTTACAGTTCTCAAATGCCTCATGATTATAAACCTCTATATATGATCTTTTCTTTTCAGTGCCATCTTATCCAAATCATCCCGTGACGGGAAAACCTCAAGCTTAATTCCAAGCCTTAATCCCATATAGGAAAGAATTTCCTTTATCTCGTTCAAGGACTTCCTGCCGAAATTTTTGGTTGTTAGTATTTCCTGCTCCGTCTTCTGAACAAGTTCGCCAATATATTTGATATCAGCATTCTTCAAACAATTTGCACTTCTGACTGAAAGCTCCAGTTCCTCTACGCTTCTATAAAGATTCTCATTAAAATCCTGCTTTTCAATCTGTTTTCCGTCTACTCCGTTCAAATCCTCAACATCTTCAAAGTTTATGAAGATACGCATCTGTTCTTTTAAAATCTTCGCTGCGAAAGACAGGGCATCCAGGGGATCCACACTTCCGTTTGTCCATATTTCCATAGTTAATTTGTCATAATCTGTTCTTTCCCCGACCCTTGCAGGAGTAACGTTATAACTTACCTTTTTTATTGGCGAAAATACTGCATCAATTGGTACGGTTCCAATTGGTTCATTCTCATTATAATTCGACTCAGAACGTACATAACCCCTTCCGATTCTTGCTTTCATTGTCATATACAATCTTGCATCATCACCCAGCACTGCTATATAATGATTCGGATTCATAATCTCTACACTGCTGTCATGGATGATATCTTTTGCTCTAATTTCGCCTTTCACGGCAATATCAATTTTCAGTTCTTTAGGACTATCATCACTTACCCGTAAAATTACCTTTTTAAGATTTAGTATTATCTCAGTAACGTCTTCTTTAACCCCTCTGACTGTAGAAAACTCATGATCTACACCATCAATCCAAACCGACGTTATAGCTCCGCCCATAATTGATGAAAGGAGTATTCTCCTCAATGAATTTCCTATTGTTACACCATAGCCTCGCTCAAAAGGTTCTGAAGAAAACTTTACGTAATCACTCTCTTTTTTTTCTATTTCAATCTTTGTTGGCTTAATCAATTCCTGCCAATTTTTTTCAAACATATGTAGCACCCTCCTTTGGGGGTATAAAACTACCTTGAATAGTACTCTACTACAAGCTGTTCCTTAATAGGCATTGTAATATCATCTCTTGAGGGCAACAATCTTACGATACCCTTTACATTATCTTTATCCAATTCCAACCAGGAAGGGACTCCCCTCCTCACAACCGATTCAAGGGCGTTTTTTACACTCTGGAGATCTTTATTTCTTATGGCTATTTCATCACCCTCTTTCACAAAAAATGAAGGGATATTTACAGTTCTTCCATTAACTGCTATGTGGTTATGCGATACAATCTGTCTTGCTTCTTTTCTCGAAGTAGCAAACCCGAGTCTGTAAACCATATTATCCAGCCTTCTTTCAAGCAATACCAGAAAGTTCGTCCCCGTTATTCCAGGTTTTCTCTCGGCAATTGTAAAAAATCTTTTAAACTGTTTTTCACCAAGACCGTATATCTTTCTTACTTTCTGCTTTTCTCTTAGACGAATGCCATATTCAAGTGTTTTACTTCTTGTATCAACGTGCGCTCCTGGCGGATAATTTCTCTTTTCCATTGCACACTTTTCCGTATAACATCTTTCTCCTTTGAGAAATAACTTGCTTGCCTCTCTTCTACACAACCTGCACGATGGTCCTACATATCTTGACAAGGCTTTCCTCCTTAAACTCTTCTTCTTTTTGGTGGTCTGCAACCGTTGTGAGGTATCGGCGTAACATCTCTTATCAGATGTATCTTTAATCCTGCACTTTGCAGCGCTCGCAATGCAGCCTCTCTTCCGGCGCCAGGCCCCTTTATAAATACATCTACCGTTTTCAACCCATTTTCCATTGCCTTTTTTGCAGCATTTTCTGCAGCAAGCTGTGCCGCAAAAGGCGTGCTCTTTCTTGAACCTTTAAATCCAACGACACCACCGCTCGACCATGAAACAACATTCCCCTGAGGGTCTGTAATAGTTATAATTGTATTATTAAAACTCGATTGGATGTATGCCTCTCCAATCGGAATATTCTTTTTAATCTTCTTTTTAGTACTTTTTTTGACCTTGGCCATACGCTCACCTCATTTCTTTTTTTTCATAGACGTTTTTCTGGGGCCTTTTCTCGTCCTTGAATTTGTTCTTGTTCTTTGACCCCTTACCGGCAAGCTTTTTCTGTGTCTCAAACCTCTATAGCATCCTATATCCATAAGCCTTTTTATATTTACGCTTACTTCCTTTCGTAAATCACCCTCAACTTTATAGTCTCTCTCTATTATATCCCTTATTTTCGCAACTTCTTCTTCAGTTAATACATTGGTTCTCTTATTGGGATCAATAGTTGCTTCTGAGAGTATTCTGCCAGACAATTGCCTGCCTATACCAAATATATAAGTCAATGCAATTTCTATCCTTTTATCTCTCGGTATATCAACACCAGCGATTCTTGCCAAGTTTTACCTCCTTACCCCTGTCTCTGTTTATGCTTAGGATTATCGCATATTACTCTGACCACGCCTTTTCTCTTGATAATTTTACATTTGTCGCATCTCTTCTTAACCGAAGGCTTCACCTTCATAGCAACCTCCTATTTTGCTCTATATATAATCCTGCCCCTGCTCAGGTCATAAGGCGACAGTTCAACTATTACTTTATCGCCTCTTAATATCTTTATGTAATGCATTCGCATTTTTCCCGACACATGCGCAAGCACCTTATGTCCGTTAGGCAACTCCACCCGAAACATTGCATTCGGCAATGGCTCTATCACAGTTCCTTCTATCTCTATTCCTTCTCCTTTTGGCATAGCTCCCTATATCATGCTCAATATGTCAGGCCCATTTTCCGTAATTGCAACTGTATGTTCGAAATGGGCTGATAATGAGCCATCTTTTGTTGCTGCTGTCCATCCGTTCCGCTTTATGATTACTTCTTTTTTTCCCATATTAACCATAGGCTCAATTGCCAAAACCATCCCCTTTTTCAATCGGATACCCGTGCCTTTTTCACCAAAATTTGGTATCTGAGGGTCTTCGTGCAAACTCTTTCCAATCCCATGCCCCACAAATTCTCTCACTACTGAAAAACCTGCATTTTCAACAAGTGATTGCACAGCATTGGAGATATCATGCAATCTATTTCCTTCCTTAGCCTTATCAATTCCCTTATACAGAGATTCCTCTGTTACTGTAAGCAGTCTCTCCACTGATTCGGGGATATTTCCTATGCCTTTGCTCAATGCAACATCGCCACAATATCCATTATACAAAATACCAAAATCGAGGCTTACGATATCACCCTCTTTCATCATACGTTCATCCGGCATTCCATGAACTACTTCATCATTTACAGAAACACACAAGCAGAAGGGGTAGCCATTATAACCTTTAAAAGCAGGTTTCACATTCTTAATTTTTTTTATCCTGCTCTCACATAAAGATTCAAGTTCTATTGTCCTGACACCTTCTTTAATAAACTCCTTTAAATATAGCAAAGTTTCAATTGCATATTTGCTTGCAGTTCTTATCTTCTCAATTTCTGCTGCATTTTTCAGTAAAATCATTGTGCAACTATCAGTACCTCACCTTCTTCCCTTAATGCGTGCAGACTTCTTCACAAGTCCATCATAATGTCTAAGTATAAGATGTGACTCAATCTGCTGAATTGTATCAAGGGCAACTCCGACAACAATAAGAAGTGCAGTACCTCCGAAATAAAAGGGAACATTAAACTTCTTCACAAGCAGGGTAGGAAGCACGCAGACAAAGGATATATACATTGCTCCGACAAAAGTAATACGTGAAAGCACCTTTTCTATATATTCGGATGTTTTTTTGCCCGGTCTTATACCCGGCAAATAGCCACCATATTTTTTCATATTATCTGCCACGCTATCCGGATTGAATACTATTGCAGTATAGAAAAAACAGAAAAAAATGATAAAACCGATATACATAAACTCGTGCAGTATTGTGCCTGGCGTTAGCAATTCTGCAAATTTTTTCATATACGGATGATCTATAAAACTTGCAATTGTTGCTGGAAACATAAGGATTGATGAGGCAAAAATAGGCGGTATAACACCGGCAGTATTCACCTTAAGTGGCAAATGCGTCGCCTGTCCTCCATATACTCTTCTTCCTACAACCCTTTTTGCGTACTGAACCGGTATTCTCCTCTGTGATGACTCCATAAATATTATGAAGGCAATTACAGCCAACATCATAACTACAATTAAAATGATAACAAACCAGTTCATTTCACCGGAATTTACAAGACTCATAGTACCTGCTATAGCATTAGGCATCCTCGCAACAATGCCTGCAAATATAATCAAGGATATCCCGTTACCTATTCCTTTTTCCGTAATTTGTTCGCCGAGCCACATAATAAAAGACGTTCCACCTGTAAGGGTAATCATTGTCATTAACCTGAAACCCCATCCTGGATTATATACAACAAGCTCTCCTGCTGCACCGCGCATCTGCTCCAATCCGATGCTTATACCAAAACCCTGGATAAGAGCAATAATAACTGTGCCATATCTCGTATACTGGGTTATTTTCTTTTTACCGGCATCTCCTTCTTTTGATAATCGCTCAAGCGTGGGGACAACAACGGTCAAAAGCTGTAAGATAATAGATGCACTAATATACGGCATAATCCCGAGTGCAAAAACAGAAAGTCGCTCTAAACCGCCGCCTGCAAACATGTCAAAGAAACCGAGCAGAGTGCCCTTTGCCCTTTCAAATATTCCTGCAAGTACCTGCCCATCTATACCTGGCGTAGGTATGTGTACTCCAATCCTGTATACAGCAAGCAATGCAAGCGTAATGATTATTCTTCGCTTAAGTTCAGGGATCTTTCCAATATTCTGGAAACCTCCCATTAAATCAATACCTCCACTTCCCCACCCTGTGCCCGAATCTTCTCGATGGCTTTTTTAGATGCCTTATGCACAGCAATTTTTATTGAAAAATCTATATCTCCATCAGATAACAACTTTATGCCTGATTTTATTTCCCTTACCAATCCTGTTGTAAAAAAATCCTCTATTTCTACCGTTTCCTTCCCCTTAAACACCTCAAGATCCACTATTTTTACAAGCGCATATTCTTTTCTAAAAGGGTTCTTAAACCCTCTCTTCGGGATTCTCCTGGTAAGAGGCATCTGGCCGCCTTCAAACCATTTGCTCTTTGTACCACCACTTGTAGCACGCTGTCCCTTGTTGCCATACGTAGCTGTAGTCCCGTGTCCGGAGCCTGTGCCCCTGCCCACTCTTTTTCTTTTCTTTCTTGATCCCTCACATGGCTTTAAGTCTGAAAGTTTCATCTATTGAACATCCTCCAACACCTTTACGAGGTGTATAACTTTTTTTACCATCCCTCTTATCTCAGGCGTATTTTTTACAACCTTTTCTTCATAAAGCCTTTTAAATCCCAGACTTTTTACCGTAGCCCTCATATCCTTAGTACAACCGTTTGTACTATGTATCCATTTAACCTTGAGATAAGACACGTTAAGCCTCCTCGCCCTTAGTTTTTCCTCTCTGTTTCAATGACATGTCAGGCGATTTTAACTCGGACAACCCTTTTATTGTGGCCTTCACAACATTATGATAATTCCTTGAGCCATAACACTTTGTCAATATATTCGTTATGCCCGCCACTTCAACTACAGCCCTTACCGCCCTGCCCGCAATAACACCGGTTCCCGCTCTGGCAGGTTTCATAAATACCTGACTTGTACCATATTTTGCCATCGCTTCATGTGGAATTGTGCCGTTCGAGACAGGAACTTCAACAAGATCCTTTTTTGCACGCTCAATTGCCTTACGAATTGCATCAGGAACTTCATTTGCCTTTCCCAAACCATAGCCTACGTGACCGTTGCCATCACCAACCACAACTATTGCGCTGAAACTGAAACGCCTTCCGCCTTTTACAACCTTCGCAACACGATTTATATATACAAGTCTGTCCTGTAATTCAATCCCGTCTACTTCTATGCGCCTTTTCTCAACCAATAGAAAGCCTCCTCTTAAAATATTAGACCGGCTTCTCTTGCTGCATCTGCAAGTGCCTTGATTCTGCCATGATATTTAAAGCCGTTCCTGTCAAAAACAACTTTTGTAAATCCCATTTCTATTGCCTTCTTTCCGATACTCTCACCAATTTTTTTAGCTGCCTCTATATTGCCGCCATATTTGAGCTGAGCCTTTACATCTTTATTTAAAGTGGAAACTCCTGTCATAACCTTATCGTGCTCATCATCAATTAATTGCACATAAATCTGGCTTAAGCTTTTATATACACAGAGCCTCGGCTTTTCCTGACTTCCAGCCACTTTTTTTCTAATTCTTTTTTTTCTTTTCAGTCTTGCTTCGGCTTTATCTTTAATCTGCATTTTCTGCTCCTTACTTCTTTCCTGTTTTGCCTGCTTTCTTCCTCAAAACTTCATTGGCATATTTTACGCCTTTGTTTTTATATACATCAGGTTTCCTCAGAGCCCTGATTTTTGCCGCAACTTCACCAACAAGCTCTTTACTTATACCTTTTATTGTTACCAGCGTTTGCTTTTCAACCTGAGCATCTATTCCATTGGGCAATGGGAATGTTATGGGATGTGAATATCCAAGGTTAAATATAAGGTTATTCCCCTGCAATTCAGCACGATATCCAATACCAGCTATTTCAAGCTTTCTTTCAAAGCCACTGTGGACACCTTCAACCATATTTGAAATCAAAGTCCTCATAAGCCCATGATAACCCTTTATTTTTTTTTCTTCATTTTTTCTGAGTACTGTTACTATATTTCCATCAAAAGACAACTCTAATCCCTCAAGCAGTTTTCTGCTCAGCGATCCCTTCGGCCCTGTTACTGTTATATCATCACCTTTACAATCCAGTTTTGCATCATCAGGTAATATAATAGGTTTTTTACCTATCCTTGACATACTACACCTCACCATACCAGCAGGAGGGGTTCGCCGCCTGTGTTATTCTTCTTTGCATTTTTATTAGTCATCAATCCCTTCGAGGTTGAAAGAATCACCGTACCATAACGTTTTGACAGCTTCAGCATCTCATCGACCTTAGCATATACCCTTCTTCCCGGTTTGCTGATTCTTTTTAAACCTGTTATTACGCTTTGGTTATGAGTATCATAGTGTATATAAATCTTTAAGTATTTTTTCCTCATATCATCAACAAATATTTTATAATTTTTGATATATCCTTCTTCTTTCAATATCTTTGATATAGCCAACTTCATATTAGAATAAGGAATATCAACCGACTCATGACGAGCCATTATTGCATTTCTTATTCTTGTAAGCATATCAGCTATTGTATCAGTCATCGCCATACATGCCCCCTTACCAGCTTGATTTAGTCACTCCAGGAACCTCTCCTCTTAAGGAATAATTCCTAAAGCATATCCTGCACATCTGAAATTTTCCCAAATAGCCTCTAGGTCTGCCACAAACAGCACACCTATTTCTAAATCTTGTGCTGAATTTAGGAGTTTTTTTCCATTTCTCTATCATTGACTTTCTTGCCATCTACTCCTCCATCAAGTCCTGAAGGGCATGCCCATAAGCTTTAAAAGCTCAAAACCCTCTTCATCTGTTTTAGCTGTTGTTCCAATTGTTATATTCATACCCCTTGCTTTGTCTACCTTATCATAATCAATTTCAGGGAAAATAGTCTGCTCTTTCATGCCAAGCGTATAGTTTCCTCTTCCATCAAAAGATTTCGGGGAAACACCTTTAAAATCCCTGACTCTTGGAAGTGCAATATAGACAAGTTTATGAAGGAATTCATACATTCTTTCCCGCCTCAACGTAACCATGCAGCCAATTGACATACCTGCTCTCAATTTAAAAGAAGCGATTGATTTTTTCGCTTTTGTTATAACCGGCTTTTGTCCTGAGATAATTGCAATATCACCTGATGCAGCGTCAAGAGTTTTTACGTTCTGTATTGCCTCGCCAAGACCTATATTTATGACAATCTTTTCAATCTTCGGCAATTGCATAACATTCTTATATTTAAATCTCTGCATTAAAGCCGGTACTACTTCTTTTTCATAAAAATCCATATATGCCGTTTTCAAGTAATGCCTCCTGCCTACTTATCAATAACCTCATTACATTTCTTACAGAATCTGACTTTTTTCCCATCTTCAAGCATCTTTGTTCCCACCCTTACAGGCTTGGAGCATTTCTCACAAAAAATCATTACATTTGAAACATGAATAAGACTTTCTTTCTCAATTACCCCGCCTTTTGATTTCTGACTTGGCTTCACATGTCTTTTTATCATGTTTACTTTTTCAACAATCACTCTATCTTTTTTCTTGGCAATTCTTAATACTTTGCCTGTTTTTCCTTTATCCTTCCCTGTCTTCACTAAGACAAGGTCGTTTTTCTTTACATGATATTGTTTTTCCATAGTTACCTCACACTACTTCGGGTGCCAACGACACGATCTTCATAAACTTCTTTGCCCGCAACTCTCTTGCTACAGGCCCGAATATCCTGGTTCCTACCGGTTCATTGTATTGATTTATTATTACAGCAGAGTTGTCGTCAAACTTTACATACGAACCATCAACTCTTCTAATCTCTTTTTTTGTTCTTACTATTACAGCCTTCACAACATCCCCTTTTTTAACTTTTGAATTCGGGATGACTTCTTTTACAGAGGCTACAACAATATCTCCAACAGTGCCATATCTCTTCTTAGAACCACCAAGAACCCTGATGCATCCTAATTTTTTTGCGCCTGAATTATCTGCAACCTCAAGTTTAGTTCTCTCCTGTATCATCCTTCACCACCTCTTCCTGAACAAGAATGGGCTCCACTTTTTTAATAATTTCCTTAACTAACCATCTTTTCTCTTTGCTCATCGGCCTTGATTCGACAATCAAGACTCGGTCGCCCATTGAGCATTTGTTTTCCTCATCATGTGCTTTGTATCTTTTTTTAGTGCTGATGTACTTGTGGTACATCGAATGCTTAAAAGATCTTGACACTTCCACTACTACCGTCTTATCCATCTTATTCTTGACTACAACGCCTGTTATCTTCTTTTTGTTTGCGTCAGCTTTCAATTCCATGCATAACCTCAAATTATAGTAAGCTTATAAATCTGCCCTTTGCTGCCAACTCTGTTTACAAATACACTAATTCTTTTATATATTAGCTATTCAGTTGTTTATACCTGATAACTGTCTCTATTCTTGCAATGTCCTTTTTTATAATAGCTATTCTTGCATTATTCTCAAGCTGACCCGTGGAATGCTGGAATCTTAAATTAAAGAGCTCTTCTTTAAAATCCTTTTTCTTTTTTGAAAGCTCTTCTGTTGTTAACTCTCTCAGTTCCTTTGCTTTCATTGTTCCTCACTTCTTGCAATAAATCTTGTTCCTATTGGTAGTTTAAATGAAGCTATACGCAAGGCTTCTTTTGCTTTATCTTCAGGAACGCCTTCTATTTCATAAAGCACTTTTCCCGGCAATATAACAGCTACCCATCCTTCTGTGGCGCCCTTGCCCTTTCCCATCCTTGTTTCAGCAGGCTTCTTTGTTATCGGCTTATCCGGAAATACACGAATCCAAACTTTTCCAGTCCTCTTTACATATCTTGTGAGGGCAATTCTTGCCGCTTCGATCTGTCTTGCCGTAATTCTTCCGCATTCAACTGCCTGCAACCCAAAATCCCCAAAACTTATTTCATTACCTCTACTGGCAGTACCAGTCATTCTGCCTTTTTGCTGTTTTCTATACTTGACTCTTTTAGGTGAAAGCATTACACCGCCTCCTGATACACTTCGCCTTTAAAAATCCAGACTTTAACACCTATTACACCATATTTTGTCTGCGATATCGCAAAACCGTAATCTATATCAGCTCTGATAGTCTGAAGCGGAACGCGTCCTTCCCGATACCACTCAGTACGAGCCATTTCTGCACCTGCTAATCTGCCTGCGCACATTGCTTTAATACCTTTTGCACCAAATTTCATGGCCTGTGACACGTTCCTCTTCATTGCTCTTCTGAAAGATACCCTTCTTTCAAGCTGCAATGCTACATTTTCCGCAACCAGTTGAGCATCAACTTCAGGTCTTTTTATTTCAGTAATATTCAATATTACTTCCTTGCCTGTCATTCTCTGTAATTCCTTTTTAAGACTTTCAACCTCTGCACCCTTCCTTCCGATAACAAGTCCGGGTCTTGCTGTATATATATTCACCTTTACTCTTTTATCTTTATTGGCCGCTCTCTCGATCTCAACCCTGGATATGCCCGCTTGATGCAATTTATCTTTCAGAAATTTCTTTATTCTGATGTCTTCATGCAAGAAAACAGCATAATTCTTTGCTGCAAACCATTTAGAATCCCAGGATTTAATTACTCCCAGTCTAAAACCGTAAGGATGTGTCTTTTGACCCATTTAACCTCCAATATTAAGATTCATCCAGCACAAGGGTGATATGACTTAATCTCTTTCTGATCTTTGATGCCCTTCCCATGGCTCTCGGTAGAAACCTCTTCAGCATTGGTCCTCCGTCAACTATTACATTTTTGACAAAAAGACTGTCTATATCCACATACTTTTTTTGCTTTGCGTTGGCAATTGCGCTATCAAGAAGTTTTTTAAGGATAAAAGACGCCTTTTGAGGCATATACGTGAGAATACCAGATGCATCATTTACGTTTTTCTTCTTTATAACTTCTCCTACTATTCTAACCTTTCGAGGAGAAATCCTTATCATTTTTGCTTTTGCCACAATTTCCATGTTATTTATTCCTTCCTTTTAACAACTTTTGCTTTTCTATCTCCTGAATGGCTATGAAATATTCTCGTCGGAGAAAATTCGCCAAGCTTATGACCAACCATTTCCTCTGTCACAAAAACCGGTATAAATTTTTTCCCATTGTGAACCGCAAAAGTCAGTCCAATAAAATCAGGTGTGATAGTTGAGCTTCGGTACCATGTTTTTATAACCTTCGAGCTCTTCGTCCCCTTTGCTGCTAAGGCCTTTTCCATCAACTTTTCATTTACGAATGGCCCTTTCTTTAAAGACCTTGCCACATGTACCTCCCTAACCCCTTAGCTTTATTATATATTTATTAGTTCTCTTATTTTTTCTTGTTTTTAAGCCTTTTGATAATTGTCCCCAAGGAGAACATGGATGCCTTCCACCCTTTGACCTACCTTCGCCTCCACCCAATGGATGATCTACCGGGTTCATTGCTGTTCCTCTGACAGTAGGCCTTGTGCCCTTCCATCTTGATTTCCCTGCTTTTCCTATTGTGACATTCTCGTGATCAATGTTACCAACCTGGCCGATTGTCGCCATGCAAGTCAAAAGAATAAGCCTTACTCCTCCTGACGGCAATCTTACATGTCCATAAGCGCCTTCTTTAGCTACAAGCTGTGCGTAATTACCTGCGCTTCTCGCAATTTGACCGCCTTTTCCAGGCTTCATTTCTACATTATGAACAAAAGTACCGGCTGGAATATATTTTAATGGAATAGCATTTCCTTCATTTATCTCAGTATCAGATTTCTTGCTGGCAATAATTACATTACCGACTTTCAGCTTAAGCGGTGCAAGGATATACCTTTTCTCACCATCAACATAATGTATAAGTGCAATGTTTGCAGACCTGTTGGGGTCATATTCTATGCTTGCGACTTTACCGGGAATTTCATATTTATTCCGTTTAAAATCTATAACTCTGTAATTTCTTTTATGCCCGCCGCCGATATGTCTTGTTGTTATCCTGCCGTAATTATTTCTGCCGCCTGATCTCTTAACAGGTACTACTAACGATTTCTCCGGTTTATCCTTTGTAATCTCCTCAAAGGTATTAATGCTCATGAACCTTCTACCGGCAGATGTTGGCTTATACTCCTGTATACCCATTATGCACCCTCAAAAATTGTTATTTTGTCTTTTGGACTCAACTTAACAACTGCTTTTTTCCAGTCAGGCCGTTTTCCGGAAAACTTTCCAACTCTTCTTGTTTTGCCTTCCATTCTTGCTACCTGTACCGAAACAACCTTCACTTTAAAAAGTTTTTCTATAGCTTTTTTTATTTCAATTTTATTAGTATCTCTTTGAACCTGAAAAACATACTGGTTGCCGGTCTCTTTCAAAAGAGAACTCTTTTCTGTTATTATTGGTTTTACAATTATATCGTATTCAATCATTGTACCAGTACCTCTTCTACCTTCCGCAGGGCATCAAGCGTAAAAATAAGTTGTTCATGCTTTATTATATCGTAAACATTTAAACCATCCGTTCTCAATATTTTAACAAAAGGTATATTTCTCGCTGATTTCTCGATTATTTCATCTTTTTTATCTATTATGAAAAGTGGTTTTGTAAGTTTTAAAATATCCACTATTCCTTTAAATGTCTTTGTGCTGAAATTCTCTAAGGCAATCTTATCGAGTATCGTCATTTTAGACTCTGAATATCTTACGGTCAAAGCTGATCTAAGCGCGCTTCGTCTTACTTTTTTCGGTACAGAATAACTGTAATCTCTCTGATGAGGCCCGAATACAACACCACCGCCTACTTGGATGGGTGCTCTTATATTCCCCTGCCTTGCTCTTCCAGTACCTTTCTGTTTGTAAAGTTTTTTACCGCTTCCCTTTACATCTTTTCTTGTTTTTGTCGATGCTGTCCCTCGTCTTCTCCCTGCAAGCTGCATTTTTACCACATCATGCATAAGATAGGTTTTGACCTCGACGTTAAACACTTCATCTTTTATCTCAATTTCACCTATTTTTTCGCCTTTTATATCAAGTAAATCTGCCGTTGCCATTATAAACTCCTCAGGACTTTATTTCCACGTCGACGCCTGCTGCAAGCTCCAATTTCATCAGGGCATCTACTGTCTGTTGTGTCGGATCAACAATATCAATCAATCTTTTGTGCGTTCTCACTTCGAACTGTTCCCTCGATTTTTTATCAATATGAGGCGAACGTAATACACAAAATTTTTGTATTCTTGTTGGCAACGGTACAGGTCCAACAACCTGTGCCCCTGTTTTTTTTGCAGCATCCACTATTTCCTTTACCGATTGATCAAGCAGTCCATGATCAAAGGCCTTCAGGCATATCCTGATTCTCTGCCTCATCTTTTTCCCCTCTACTCTATAATCTCAGTGACAACGCCAGCTCCAACAGTCTTTCCACCTTCCCTGATAGCAAAACGGAGTTCCTTCTCAAGGGCAATGGGGGTAACAAGCTCAACATTGATAGTTACATTGTCACCGGGCATCACCATCTCGACACCCTCGGGGAGCTTTGTCACACCGGTTACGTCTGTGGTTCTTAAATAGAACTGCGGTCTATAGCCGGTAAAGAATGGCGTATGACGTCCACCTTCTTCCTTATTTAATATATAGACCTCGCCTTTAAACTTCGTATGGGGGGTTATGCTCCCTGGTTTTGCCAGTACCTGACCCCTCTCGACTTCATCTTTCTTTATACCCCGGAGGAGTACGCCGACGTTATCACCGGCAATGCCCTGATCGAGGATCTTTCTGAACATTTCAACGGAGGTGGCAACGGTTTTCATAGTCGGTCTGAAACCTACTATCTCCACTTCTTCACCCGATTTAACGACTCCTCTCTCTATACGGCCTGTTACAACCGTACCACGGCCGGAGATAGAGAAAACATCTTCAACCGGCATAAGGAAAGGCTTATCAGTATCACGGACAGGTTCCGGAACATATGAATCGCAAGCATCCATGAGCTCCTGTATGCTCTTGCAGTTGGGGCATTCCGCGTTGCCGCAGCCGCACTCTAAGGCCTTTAATGCGCTTCCTTTTACTATTGGTATATCGTCTCCAGGGAATTCATACAGGGTGAGGAGTTCACGAAGCTCCATCTCTACAAGCTCAATCAACTCGGGATCATCCACCATATCAACCTTATTAAGATATACAACCATGCAGGGGACGCCTACCTGACGTGCAAGCAGGATGTGTTCACGGGTCTGCGGCATAGGACCGTCGTTGGCCCCAACTACGAGAATAGCGCCATCCATCTGTGCGGCGCCGGTGATCATATTCTTGATATAGTCTGCGTGGCCCGGACAGTCCACATGGGCATAATGACGATTTTTCGTCTCATATTCCACATGCGCTGTAGCAATGGTAATGCCCCTTTCCTTCTCTTCCGGAGCTTTATCTATCTGATCGAAGGGTATCCAGCTCGCCATTCCTGCTTTGGCAAGATACCGTGTAATAGCAGATGTGAGGGTTGTTTTCCCATGGTCTATATGTCCTATGGTTCCGATATTCACATGTGGTTTGTTTCTTTCAAACTTTTTCTTAGCCATAAAGGACCTCCGTTTTTATTATTTATGGAGCCCACGACCGGAATTGAACCGGTGACCACTTCCTTACCAAGGAAGTGCTCTGCCGACTGAGCTACGCGGGCAAATAAAGCAGGCAGAGACTTAACCCGCTCAGTTTTCTGGAGCGGGTAAAATTTCCGTCTGCTATATTTTTATGGAGCAGGTACCGCTTCCACCCGCTCATGTATTTTTGGAGCAGGCAATTTTTAACCCGCTCTATATTTTTATGGAGCGGGAAACGGGATTCGAACCCGCGACCCTCAGCTTGGAAGGCTAATGCTCTAGCCAACTGAGCTATTCCCGCAATCACAACTTCGATCTTGAGCAATTAAGTGTTAAGTTATTCATAATAAAACTTTTTTAAACCTGGAGATCATAACTTAAAACTCATAGCTAACTACAAATTTTGTAAAACAAAATTTGTAAAATGGTGGAGAGGGGAGGAATCGAACCTCCGAAGGCTGAGCCAACAGATTTACAGTCTGCCCCCTTTGGCCGCTCGGGAACCTCTCCATGGAGCTGGTGATGGGACTCGAACCCGCAACCTGCTGATTACAAATCAGCTGCTCTGCCGATTGAGCTACACCAGCCGAAACGTTTATTATATTACAAGATGAGCGCAAATAGCAATATTTGTTATATAATTATTCCGTAAAAGTCAAACTTATTATACTACAATCACAATTATATTGGAAGCATTTTTGTATTAAAAATACTTTTCGCTGTCTGGCGCTCATCTGTATTTTATACACAATCATTGCAAAATAATCAAAAACATTTGACAATTTTCCTTTAATACTATAGCTTTAAACACAAACCATTAAAACAGAAAATTAATATGCAAGAGGTTTCTAAAACTCTTAATTTCATATTTATTTAAATCAAAAATGGAGGTATTAAGGAACGATGACCCTGTTAGAAGCATACATAATCACATTTACAGCAAGTTTTTGCAGCCTTGTCATTGAGATGGTAGCAGGCCGCATATTGGCCCCTTTTGTAGGCGTTTCCATATATACATGGACAAGTATTATAGGTGTTATTCTTGCCGGAATAAGCATCGGCGCATATATTGGCGGGAAACTGGTGGACAGGTTCCCTACCAGAAAAACACTGGGGTGGCTGCTGCTGCTGTCGGGGATCGCAGCCCTTACAATCATCCCGCTTACCACACTTGTTGCGGCGTACCGTTTTCCTCTCTCTTTGATGATGCGTATTTTTCTTGTTACCTCAATTATTTTTTTCATACCAGGATGTATAATCGGCACTATTTCTCCTGTTGTAGTAAGACTGACTTTGAAGAACCTCGACAAAGCAGGCAATATAATAGGCAAAATATATGCTTTTTCAACACTGGGGGCAATAATAGGTACATTTGCCACAGGTTTTTTTCTTATCTCCTGGATGGGGACAAGAAACATTATTCTGACAATGGGGATAATACTGATTCTGGCAGCGGTTTTTTCAGGCGCGCTCTTTAAGACAAAAAAATCGGCAATCATATTTCTTATTATTGCATCGCCTTGCATATGGGGAATAAATCATTTCCTTTATAAAATCCCTCTTTCAGACAAAACCTACCTCTATAAAGAAAGCGATTATTTCACAATAAAACTTACAAAGACAACAAGTCGTGACAAGAATACGCCCCTTGAAGCCATGATCCTTGACAACCTGATACACTCATATGTTGCGCTCAACAATCCGCTTCATATAGAATATGAATATGAAAGGATATATGCTGATGTGCTTAAGTGGAAACTCAATAAAAACGACAGGTTTAAAAGCCTCACAATCGGAGGGGGCGGGTACACTTTTCCAAGGTACATGGAGGTTTATTATCCGGATGCACAGATCGATGTTGTGGAGATAGACCCGGAGGTTACAAAAATTGTTTATAATAATTTTGGATTACCAAAAAACACAAAAATACGAACATATAATGAGGATGGCCGCTGGTATGTAATGAACTGTAAAGAAAAATACGATATTGTTTTCACTGACGCATATAACGACCTTTCCATACCTTACCACCTGACAACAAAAGAATTTATGGAGCAGATCAAAAGCGTTATGAATCCGGGCGGCATTCTCATGTCTAATATTATTGACAATTTTCAGAAGGGTGCTTTCCTGCCGTCTTATATAAAAACTCTGCGCGAGGTCTTCGGACAAAAAAACGTATATCTTGTATCAGTCAGTCCGGACTTCAAGAATACCAAGATCAGTACATTCATAGTGGTTGCCGGAAACAGCAGTATTGATATAAAGGACTTTTCAGACCATATCAAGAACCGTATGGAAGGCAAGGCCACATCCGCCGTTATACCGGAAAATCTGATGGAAGAGTTCCTCAACAACAGATATTCTATCATCATTAAAGATGATTACGCGCCAATAGACAACCTAATTGCTCCAGTTTTTGAAGAAAGGTTCGGATACAGAAGGAGCTGACGGAAACAGTTAAATATAAGAAAAATAATGATGTTCAGGCAAAAGATATTGATTTACCGGTATAAATCTTTTAATATTATAAACTATGCGGGCATAACTCAGCTGGTAGAGTGCAAGCTTCCCAAGCTTGATGCCGCGGGTTCGATCCCCGTTGCCCGCTCCATTTAAGCAACACAAGTCTCCATTCCGTCAGTTCCAGAGACCATTATGTATTCAACCACTGTCTGCCTGTAAGCATCTCTGTTTCCCCTGCATTTCTATTTAACCCAATCTTTAATTGTACCGTAACCATCCCAGATCATCTCGCCGGTGTCGGCATGGATCATGCGAACGGTGTTTAGGACAATGGCCCACACACCAGCCGCAGCCGAAACGCCTTAGCGAAAAGAAATTAGGTCTGGGCCAGCGCTGCGGACCGTCAATCTTGTGGACTGTTTTGCCTATTATCCAGCCGATCCCCTGTTCAGTGCAACGCCGTATAAGTCTTTCGTGCCCGCCGAAGTCACATGAGGTGACCCCGATGGGATTTTTAACTTCAAAACCACAGAAATCAGTTCTTAAGTCTGCCATTATTCATTCTCCTGTTGACAGTCAGGAGCGTTGGTAAAGCTTCCTCAACTCTCCTTATTTCCCTGTAAATGAATTCATTTTCCCGTAATCGTCGGCAGATTTCAACGAGAAAATTAGTAATGCAACAACAGAACACCATCTTAAGCCTTCACAGTTCGGGAAAGCTTGCCTATTGAGGAATTCAGCAGTGAATCTTCTTTGAAAGAGTCGCTCCATTTTCTTTGATGGACGCTTTAATACGCCCCCGTTTTGTTCTTTGATAAAATCCATATTACAGCGGAGCCGTTCTTAGCACCTTCTGTTACAATCATGTCCCATCCTGCCAACGACCATGCTTGCGGGCCAGGTGGGTCACCTGTGCTCTCAAATTAAGGAGATAGGGGATTTCGGGTTGCTTTATGCCTGTATTAATATCATATTTTTCTGCTTTAATTTGCTCGACCACAGGGCCTATGGAACCTGCTTCTTTTTCGAGAAGCTCGCACACCCTATCCTTGAAGTTAACTGCTTCGTCAATGGCGCGGGGGAAATAAGCGCCAGATTCGTCCTTACCCGCAAACACTATGCGGTGTCCCTGGCAGAGGACTTCAACGGGGAGGGATGACAGCCGTTTAAGGGAAATAAGATATGCATCATAATCGGCGAGGAACTCTGTAACAATATTACCCATACTATCCAGACAACCTGATGCTTCTGCAGCTATCAACACTTCCTCTCCCGGAATGTAGTAACTCAAGTGGTCCATTGTGTGACCCGGGGTTGCAAGTACCTCAACAACGGTATTTCCATCCAATTCTATAGCCTGTCCGTCTTCCAGTATCATATCTATTTCAAAAGGTTGAAAGGGCTCGTCGATCAAACGGGAAGAATCAATCTCGGACAGGTTGGCAATTGTAGGCCTGATGTCTTTGTTCAGCTTGCAGATAAGTTCTATTACCCGGCGCCTTTTCAGGATTTCCGCTGCCTTTTGAGAAGCTGCTATTTGCATAGAAGGAAATGCTTTTTTCAGATAGGTAACTGCCCCGCAGTGATCCCAGTGCATATGGGTAAGAAAGAGTATTTCAGGCTCCTTTGTACCGATAACTGATCGGATTGCTTCAGCATATATCTTCCCCGCGCAGGCAACTCCGGCGTCAAAGACCACCGCTTTAGCGCCATCCAGCAGATGGATAGGGAATGTGCTGGAGCCCAAAATATAGAACCGTTCTTTTACCGGACCAGTGGCAGTGAAAAGCACAGAGCCTCCTTCCTAAAATCATTGTTAAATATTTTCAAATAATCCCGCCATTCCAAGTTTTTTGGGTTCTTCTGTTATTAACAACATCGGCAATACTCTATCTATAATATATGTCTGTAAATTTATCACATATAATCCCATGAATCCCATTAATCATCTTGAATCATTAATAATTAATCTACAACAGACAGTAATTTCTCCAATATTATTCTTATCAGTTTTTTGTTAATCAAAACGGTATTAATGACTTTGTCTATCGCAGACAATTAGTACATACATTAGGGTTTGCAAATGCAGTAGCCGAAGGCCCGCATCTTTATATCTGCGGCATAGGTTTATTGCCCGGTTTTTTTACAGGTACTGTCTCCGGGGCTGTTTCAATCTGTTTTTCTATGAAAGAGGTTAAAACCTTAAGTTCTTCAAGGAATGTCCGGAGGTCAGGTTTTGCGTACATCCCTGTCTTTTTCTCAAAGTATAATTTTGCATTTTGCAAGACCACAACCTTCTTTTTAATAGGTATGGGTTTCTGGTATGTTGATTTCCCCCCGACTAAGACACTCGATGGCAGGTGTTTGGCTTTTTTGTACGCGGTAAGCATCTTCTCTAATTTAATATTTGTTACAGGCATCTCCATTATTTCATCAAAAATAGTAAAAAAGTCCGGGCTCCCAAGGTTCGCGGCAAAAAGATAACCCTGAGAAACAGGCAGTTTTCCAATGGAAATTACATCCTGAATTTTAGGAACCAGTTTTAGAAGCGATATTGTGCGAAGCAGTGTCCGTATTGACTTTCCGGAGATTTCAGCGATTGCTGACACTGTGTCAGCAATTTCTTTGGATATGTCTCCGGGCCTCATTTCATAACTTACCAAGTCGCTCATCACCCCATCCAAATTATAATTTTTCTCAGGATGTTTCGCTTGGATGTATGCAAGTATACCTTTGGCCTGATCTATGGGATTGAGGTCCTCCCGCTGGAGATTTTCCGTCAGTTGGACGGCCAGTATCTCATCCTTTTGTGTAATCTCATTAACAACCCTTGCCGGGATGGATTCATGTCCCAGCTTCTGCGCTGCAAGATACCTTCTTTCGCCGCAGAGGAGGAGATATTTACCGTCTTTGGGCGTTACAAGGACAGGTTCAAGCACACCCTTGTCTTTGATTGACTCCATAAGAGCTTTAAAGGATTCGCTTGTTGTATCAATAGATGAACGAATCTGTTCTTCCACAATAATGCTTCCCAGAGGCAGGTACAAAAATTCCGGAGTTTCCGTTTTTGTTTTTGTTGCCATCTAATACCCCCTTTTAATCCGTAGGACGTGTTTTAATCCGTAGGACGTGGGACGTTCAGTCAACACCCACTTCGTGGGTACCCGGCTCCTTAGGACGTGGGACGTAAAAGCAGTTACGTCCAAGCGAAGCGGACGTCCCAGCGAACATAAGTGAGCGGACCTCCCAGCGTAGCGGACGTCCCACGGTCTTCACCGCGAGGCAATGCATCTGAATCTTTAATCCAGAATCCGGTATTACCGGAGATTTCCCGTACAATGATATGTAATTATTGGGATAATTTTACATGGTTTAAAATACTTGTCAAGATGATTTTTAAGTGGATTACTTTTCATCTTGAAAACTAAGTTCATCCGGTTCTTGCGTACTTGCATAAAATGACTTCTTCCCGAAGGTGATACTGCGTGGTTATTGCCTGAAACACTGACGACTTCCTGAAGTTCACGCTACGCGGTTATTGCCTCAGATGCAACACTTCTTCGCGTAATTCACGCTTGGTGGTTTCTGCCTGAAGCACAAACAATTTCCTGTAATGCTTATTATAAAACCGACGCTCGATAGACAACATAATAATTGGCAATCAACAATTAAAAGAAAAACTGTTCATCATGTATGTTTGTGTTGGACATATAGAAAAAAGTCTACATTGAATCGAAGGCTTAACAATGTTATGATAAAAGATTAAGGGGAAAATGAAAACAGCGACTATTAAACTATTTCTTATCAATGGCGACGCAACCCGATTGAGAACCGCTGAGATTTCAAATTGGACAGGCAAGGCAATCTCTGGTCCAAGAAGTGACTTTGAAGATATATTGGGAAGACCAGAGTCAGAACAAACTGGCGTATATTTTCTTTATGGCATTGATCCTGAGACGGGAGATCCGGCAGTATATATTGGCGAAGCCGCTGTAATTAAGCAAAGACTAAAGCAGCATCTTGCTAAAGATTATTGGAATTCGATTATATTTGTCGTAAGCAAGGATGAGAATTTAAATAAAGCTCACGCACAATATCTTGAAGGAAGATTAATTCAGCAAGCCAAAGAAGCCGGTCGTGTAAAGCTTATGAACACGCAGGAAAGTGGGTCTAAGCTTTCAGAAGCAGACTGTGCGGATATGGAAATATTTTTAGAGAGAATTCATCAATTAATGCCTATCCTCGGTGCAGATTTCCTTGTTCCGAAAACAATATTTTCAAGTAAACGAACAAAGAAAAATGATCTTTTTTGTGACATAAAAGGCGTTAAAGCTTCGGGACGTTTACTTCCAAAAGGCTTTATCGTTTTTAAGGAGTCGCAAGCTGTATTAGAGGAGCGGCCTTCAACTGATAAATTTCCTTTTGCCCACAAATTGCGGCAAGAATTATTAGCCAGTGGGAAGCTTAAACAAGAAAAAGATTTTTTACTATTTACTGAAGATATAGAATTTTCAAGTCCCAGTGCCGCAGCCGCTGTTATTCATGGAGGTAATGCAAATGGGCTTACTGCTTGGAAAAACGTTGACGGAGTAACACTTAAAGAGATTGAAGATAAAGGGTTGCAGACACTCACTTGACCGGAGCCTTAGGCCCGTTTAGCTTCATCCTTATCCTCTGTTTCATTCGGTAATTATCTATAATTGATTTTTTTAGATCGTCTGTTTGTAGGTTGAAGAAAAATCATCCGGAAATGTGTGGGGAGTAAGTATTTCTTCATGTAATTCTTGCCTTTAGGAAACCACGCAGTTGTAGTTTTGTTGGTGCTAACAAGCGAGCAGTCAATAACGAATTACTCAGTTTCATTTTTACTAAAAGTACGCAAAAACCGGATGAACCGAAGATAATAAAATAAAAAATTTGCATCGGGCTTGACCGATAGTATATTAAAACCTATACTTATAAAATCTGAAGAAAATGTTCAGAATGTTCATACCAAGTCGAATTCAAAAGCACGACCCACATGCGTGGGTACCCCGGGCGTCGACAAGGAGCCGACGTAGGCGTACATTATAGTACGTCGAGGAAAGCAACGAGGATACCCGCAAGGGGCAAAGGTACAACGAAGGTATCCTTTTGAAGGCGATTTGGTATCAATGATCCTCTTATTAAAGGAGAACTAATCATGGACGAAAAAGAACGGCTTAATGCATTGGAAACAGCATTAAAGAATGAGTCTTCCGAGCATGAATTCTATCTCAAACATGCTGAGAAGACTAATAACCCTCTCGGCAAAGCCATGTTTCAAAGGATAGCCGAGGATGAACTTGAGCACTATGAGCGCCTGAAAGAGCTTCACAACAAGTGGGAAAAACAGGATAAATGGCCGGAAACAATACCGCTTACGGTTAATAACACGAATATCAAAAATGTTTTTATCAATACGATCAAGAATATTGATAAAACAGCAAAACCGGATGCCGGCGACCTTGAAGCAATAAAAATCGCCGTTGACTTTGAAGAGAAAGGCGCAAAATTCTACCGGCAATTATGCGATGCAGTAACAAACCCAAGGGAAAAAGAGTTTTTTGAGCTTCTTGCCATGATAGAAAATGAACACTACCTTTCCTTGAAAGATGCCGAAGAATATTTTATTGACCCGGCTTCATGGTTTATGAAAGCAGAGCACCATTCCTTAGATGGCGGCTAATGTCTGCCAATGTTAAACCAATAAAACCACCGGCTCAAACCGGTGGTTTTTGTTTACCCTATTTCAGAGATTTCTTATGTTATAGAATCAAAAACTTTGTCTAAAATCCTGCTGTCTAAAGAAACTTCCCGGAATATATCCTCTGCGATTGATGCATCCATATTTTCAAAATCCTTTTTCACAGGGGTGACTAAGATGCCCCCCATTTCTACCACTGCGGGGCTGACTGTAAGCCGGTCGTCCCCTTCCCTGAAAAAGGCGTCGGGCCGGTGCTTGGCGCGGGGGAAGATCACAATGCACAATCTCTTTTTGCTATAGAAACCGATAATATTGATCATGGGTTCAACATCGACAGAGAGGGTTTTTTTCAGTGCTGAAAGGATTGTCCCGAATGCGCCTGCAAGGGACACCGGATTATCTCCTTCAACTGTTATAACTTCCCGTCCCGTATTTCCGACCCTTGAGAATAATATGCCGTCAACTTCAATAATATTTTTAAGCCTTTTTGTTTCTTTGATCTCTTCTTCCACCGGCATATGTCCGGAGGGGACTGCCTGAAAATGAAGGTGATCCGGCGCAGAGGCACCGCATTCCGGCCCGTTATAAAGCACTGTCCATCCGCTGCCGAGATCGACCATGAGCTGAAGAAAAGCATCAATATGTCCGGCAATGGATTGGGGCCTGTGTTCTTTATGACAGATTGTAAAATGTGATGGAAAAACAGGTGCAGGGTTGCAGAGTATCAGATATTCATTCCCATAGAGGATACCCTTCTGCTCTTCGGGAAGATTATTCAGGCACAGGAAACAGGGCCGCTCCTTTATCTCTTTTTCTTTTACATCAGCCAGTGTGCTTGTTATTCTTCCGGGATTGTGCTGGACGCGGACAATAAAACCATTACAGGTTATTTCCCGGATATTAATATGTTCCAGAGATGCATAGCCTTGGCAACATGCCGGCCAGGCATCCTTCTGTTCAGAAAGAAGTTCAAGGCAAAGTCCGGAAAGGGGTTTACGGTTTTGTTCCCCGTCAAAAGAAGCAAAAATCCGGTTCAGCACGAGTCTCCCCGGTTCATCTTCTGCCGGGCAAGAATTTCGTCGGTCCTGACCTTATCCTTAAAGGCATCGTTACGGTTTGCGTCAACAATCGAAAGCGCGGCGTCGGTATTTCCGGGCCAGCGTCTGCAAAGATACAGACTTTCATAGATTCTTCCAATACGGTGTTCCCTGCATATTCTCAATGCGGCAGCATAGTCTTCGCCGTAACTCACATTGAGAAATCCCATGGTGCGCATAATGCCCGTATCAAAGGCCCTGGGCGCGCCAAGACCGTTAATGCGCAAGGCGTTGTTGTGACCGTTTTCATCGGTCCATTCACGATGGTCTATGAGCCCGGGAGGAATTTCTTCAAGATCAAAATTAACGATGGTGTAAGAACCGATTACCATGGCATAGTTTCCTTCACGGAGTATATGGACAATCTTTTCGAGTGTATGGGGGCTGCTGTAAAGATCATCCGAATCAAGCTGGACAGCATAACGCCCGCAGTGTTCGCTGAATATGGCCTCATTCCAGCAACCGCCTATGTTGAGGTCATTTTTTGCCGGTATCAGATGTTTGAGTGCGGAATGTTTCCGGGCCAGATCGGCAAGTATAGACGTTGTCCTGTCTGTGGAGTGGTTGTCTACGACAATGACATTGAAGGGGAAATCAGTCTCCTGCGACAGAGCGCTTTTTACAGCTTCGGTAATTGTTGACTCACGGTTTCGAACCGGTATGATGACCGAAGCTTCCACAGGAAATACCGGAGACTCTTGCGCGGCATCTCTTAAGCAATGCGGCGGCATATAGGCATTTATCTTTTTCAGATAATCGGTAAAAACAGTCTCCATCTCCTTCTGTACAGCAACATTCCTCGGATCAACGTAGTTAAATATCTTTTCAATACCGGATGATTCATCCTTTTTGATTACAGAATAGAGAGGTTCATTTAAATGATAAACCGGATAATCTATGGAAACTTTGAGCCGAAGGGCATAGAGACCCGCAAATTTCACATGCGGCATGGGGCCGTATTCTTTCAGAACATTCCGTATAGCAGGAACGAAAAAAAACATCATGGCGCCAAAGTCAAAGTCATCGCGGACGCTTCCTGGTTGGTAATCATTCAGGGGATGGAAGTCCCTGCCGTGGCTGTCTTCATCATAAAAATCCGTATAAACAATGCCTGCCTTTGCATATGCGGATATTTCCATCAGGCTTTTTATGGCATCAGGTTCAAGAGAAATCTGCAGGGGCTTTGGTAAAAGAATGAGATACTGCGTTCGGATATTGCCCAGTATAATCTCAAGTGTTTCCTGAGATAAAAGAGTGTCAACTGCAAGAATACTGCACCCGGGCACATTAATATAAACCTCTTCCCGGCTGATAATAATGATATTTTCTACAAGGTCCGACTTTAAGAACTCAAGGAGGATTTCTTCAAAAAAAGGTTCCGGACTGTAAGAAGTAACTATTGTAAGAGGTTTCATTAAAGTGCTCGCACAATAACCCGTCTGTAATCATTAAAGGATATCGGATGAACAAGCATTGCCGACAGGCAGCTATCCTTTCTCCTGGCCAACAACCTTGCCCCATGAATCACGAAGCTGCACTGTTCGATTAAATACAGGTTTGCCCGGTAAAGTATCCTTCAAATCCACACAGAAATAGCCTATTCTTTCAAACTGATATCTGTCCCCGGGTTGCGCATCGGCCAGACTTTTCTCTACATAACATTTGGTAAGGGTTTCCAATGACCCGGCGTTCAGATAATTTTTGTAATCATCATCTGCTTCCGATAGATCGGGTATCTGAAAAAGACGGTCATAGAGCCGGGCTTCCGCCAAAACAGCATGGCGCACCGATACCCAGTGAATAACCCCTTCTACCTTGCGCCCGTCCGGGGGCGGGCTGTTTCGTGTCTGTGAGTCATAAGTACAATGGATTTCAGATATTTCACCGGTCTTTTCATCCTTGACCATGCTTGCGAATTTAATGACATAAGAGTTTCTCAGACGCACTTCCCTTCCAGGACCAAGGCGTTTGTATTTCTTCGGCGGGGCTTCATGAAAGTCGTCGCGCTCAATATAAAGTTCCCTGGAAAAAGGGACCATCCTTGTTCCCATAGAAGGATTCTGTGGATGATTCGCGCACTCAAATTCTTCATCCTGTCCTTCCGGGTAATTGTCAATTATAACCTTCAGAGGGTGTAAAACGCCCATTACACGAGGAGCTTTCTCGTTTAAATCTTCACGCACGCAATGTTCAAGAAGGGAAATATCAACAAGGTTGTCATTTTTTGCAACGCCGATTTTCGCGCAGAAGTTTCTGATTGCCTCCGGCGTATAGCCGCGCCTGCGCATACCTGCTATAGTCGGCATACGCGGATCGTCCCAGCCTGCTACACGTCCTGTTTCAACCAGCTCGATGAGTTTGCGCTTGCTGAGAACCGTATAACTGACGTTTAAGCGGGCAAATTCTATCTGGTTAGGCCGGTCCCCTTCTATCAACTGTTCAACAATCCAGTCATACAAAGGACGGTTATTTTCAAACTCAAGGGTACAGATTGAATAGGTGATACTCTCGATGGAATCGGAAAGACAGTGGGCAAAATCGTACATGGGATAGACAACCCATTTTGTATCTGTGCGGTAATGGGGGGATCTTTTAATACGGTATATAATAGGATCACGCATAACAACATTGGGAGATGCCATATCTATTTTAGCCCGGACCACATAGGCGCCGTCCGCAAATTCACCTGCCCGCATCCTGGAAAAAAGATCAAGATTCTCCTCAACGGAACGGTTTCTGTATGGGCTTTCCCTTCCGGGTTCAACGAGTGTACCGCGATATTCCCTCATCTGATCCGGCGTCAGGTTGCAAACATAGGCTTTTCCGGATTTTATAAGTTGCACGGCAAAATTGTATAATTGTTCAAAATAGTCTGAAGCATAGAACAGACGATCATCCCAATCAAATCCCAGCCAGTGAATATCGTCAATAATAGACGTCACATATTCCAAAGATTCGCCGCTGGGGTCGGTATCATCGAGGCGTAGATTGCATGTGCCTGTATACTGGGCGGCTATTCCAAAATTAAGGCAGATTGACTTTGCATGTCCGATATGGAGATAACCGTTGGGCTCAGGCGGAAAACGCACGGCAACGCGTCCGGCATGTTTGTTTGTCCTGAAGTCATCCTCGATAATGTCGCGAATAAAATCCGTTGGGGAAGGAACATCTGTTTGAGTCATGTTTTTAAACTCCTTAAACCTTTATTAAATTCATACCATATAACAGCTTCCTCTTTCAAGAAAAGGGTAATACCGAGTTGCTTTCAGGCTGCCCGACACACTACCTTGGCAATCAAACCTTTGTGTATACCTTCACTGTCGAGAGGGTTGGAAGCCTCTCGACAATTAACGGTTGAAAGGATAGTCTATTTTTGTTATTTTATCCTATTAAAATAATTTACAAAAATATTTCACACAATCAGCCAGGGTATGAATAATTTTTATGACCTTACATTAAAAGAACTTGAAACCCTGATCGGCGCACTCGGAAAAGAAAAATACCGGTCCCGGCAACTTTTCAAATGGATATACAATAAAGGAATCGTCGATTTCGATGATATGAGCGATGTCCCGAAGGGTCTGCGGATAATATTCAAGGACATGTTCAGCTTAAAACATCTTGAATTAAAAGATGTTTTAACATCAACAGACGGCTGCATAAAATTCGGGTTCCTCGGGGATGACAACAATCTTATTGAAAGCGTTTTAATACCGGAAAAAGAGAGAAACACACTCTGCATATCCAGCCAGATAGGGTGCAGGATGGGATGTAAATTCTGCGTTACCGGAAAAATAGGATTTATACGGAATCTCAAGGTCTCGGAGATTGTAGGACAGCTCATAGGTGCAAAACATTATCTCGGTGAAAGGAAAATCACAAACATAGTTTTCATGGGCATGGGCGAGCCAATTGACAATCTCGACAACTTCGGTCGTGCCCTTGAAATATTGAAAGACCCCATAGGTCTTGATTTTTCGCACAGGAAGATTACCGTTTCATCGGTGGGGTTAATAGGGGGTCTGAAAACAATAGAGCCGAAAGCGGCAGGCATTGCAATATCCCTGAATGCGGCAGATGATAAAACAAGAACATACCTGATGCCCATTAACAGATTGTATCCGATACGGGAAATTATCGATTACGTAAAGGGCTTCAAAGGGGGAAACCGCAACAGGATTACCTTTGAGTACATTCTGATAAAAGATATTAATGACTCGCCTGAAAACGCAAAGCTCCTCTCCGAGGTACTAGGCGAAGTCCGGTGCAAGATAAACCTCATACCCTACAACGAATCACCGTACATTGACTTTAAAGCGCCGACGGATAAAACCATAGAGCAATTTCATACCTATCTCCTGAACAAACACTTCACTGTTATTGTAAGGGATTCCAGAGGAAAGGATATTGCCGGGGCCTGCGGACAGTTAGGAATGAAGTACTTGCATGAAAAATCATAAAAACAAAAAAGATAATTGGATTGATGTTTTAAGGTATTGTCAAAATATAGATAAAAAACTGGTCCGCAAAATGAGTATTGACAAACGCTTACAAAGAAAAAACAGGGTGAGGGATAAAGAAGTATGGGAAATGAAGAATACATTCTTCATTTCCGCCGGATTCACATCAGCAAATAATGGCAGATGGGAATCCGGCTTGAGTGGGCTACGGCATTTTAGAATTTTTACAGATGTGGATGGGCTGTGAGCTTTGCAGGCCGTAATCGTACTGAATGTACGATGGAGGATCGCAAGGCGAAGCAGACCGCCGCAGATTAAAAATTCTAAAATGCCGTAGCCCGTCCAAGAGAGCAAAGATAAACTGCTCAAAAGAAGAACGGAAAAGAAACTTTTGACAATACCTGTTTTAATCGGAGGATGGAATGAATGATACGCTGCCCACATATAAAGGCTCTTTTTTCTGCGATCTCGACAGGGAAGACGGGTTAAAGTTAGAGATGTACCATAAAGACAACATGGTATATTGCGACTTCAACATTAATAACAGCTTTGAAGGTTACAGGGATGTACTGCATGGGGGCATGATCTTCGGCATCCTGGATGTCATTATATGGTATGCCATATTCATGGAAACAAAGAGGGTATGTATGACCCGGCATGTGGAAATGGAATTTTTAAAACCTGTCATGTGTAATTTGCCTTATGTTGCCAAAGGTAAAGTTAAAAAGGTCAAGGACGGGAATTTCCACGCATCTGCCCGGGTAGAAGACAGCAACGGCAATATTTACGCAAAAGTAAGCGCATTATTTAAAGAATCAAAAGACCTGCCTGTCAAAGATCTTTTAAGCAGGATGGATTTCAGTCGTACATCACCGGGTATTAAGGCATATTTTATGTCTCTGGTAGAGACTCAATCTTAGGATAACTTTCATTAAGTTCCATTTCAACCGCCTCAAGCAATCGCTCTATCCCTTCCTTTTTCACACAAGATATTGAGACTGCCTGGTAACGGTCTTCTATACGATTAAGAAATGTTCTGTCAATCTTATCAATCTTGTTAAAAACAACGAGCATTCTTTTCTCTTTCAGATTTAATTTTGCAATGAGTTTTTCCACAACATGCATCTTTTCTTCAAAGTCAGGGGAGCTTATGTCTACAAGATGCAACAGGATGTCCGCATCTTCCAATTCTTCAAGGGTGGCGATGAAAGCTTTCAGCAACACTTCAGGAAGGTCTTTGATAAAACCAACCGTATCCGTTACGATTATGTTTTTCCTTTCAGGGTATTTTATAAGCCTCGTTGTCGGGTTTAATGTACTAAAAGATTTGTCCTCTGTCTCAACGGTGCTTTTTGTAAGAAGGTTGAGCAACGTTGATTTGCCTGAATTCGTATACCCGACAATCGATACGATGGGTATACGCGAATCCCTTCTCCTTTCCCTCTTCTTATCCCTTATTTTTCGTATCTCTTCCAGTTTCTTTTCCAGAAATGAGATTCTTGCCCGTATCCTGCTCTTATTCACCTCAAGTTTTGTCTCGCCGGGACCTCTGGCGCCTATCCCGCCGGTCAATCGTGAAAGAGCGGCATTTTGTTCTGCAAGTCGCGGAAGAATATAATTAAGCTGAGCAAGCTCTACCTGTATTTTTGATTCATTTGTATTTGCCCGTTGGGCAAAAATATCGAGTATCAACTGATTCCTGTCAATAACCTTAAGTTCGGTCAGGGCTGAGATATTCTTTATCTGGCCGGGAGTCAATCCCTCATCAAAAACAAGAAGGTCTGCTTCCTGCTGCTTGCATTTCATGATTGTTTCCTCTAACTTGCCCTTGCCTATAAGGTACTTCGGATGCAATTCCCTGGGTCTTTGTATAGCCGTATCCAATACGGCTATACCTGCCGAATAGCAGAGGTCTCTTGTTTCAGCCATGCTGTCTTCAACATCCTTGCGGCTGCCGGGCATTACAACACAGACAAGGACAGCCTTTTCCCCGCTTTCGCCAAGCACGTAAAGGCTCCCCTTAGCCTTAACAAACTCATTTTCAAGTTCGTTTATAAATCCGATGAAATCAATTTCAAGGTCTTGCATGTCCGCGGGACCAATAAAATCCCATGCCTTTCCTTTCTTATCCTCCGGCATAAGATGACCAATATGGATCATCTCTGTTGACTCACCTCTTCTGCTGATTATGGCAGCAACAAGATCAAGCTGCAACATGGCAAGGTCGGTTAAATCCTCTTTTGAAAGAAGCTCCCCATCCAGGTGCGTATGGATAAAACGCACCCCTCTGAATCTCTCCCGCCCAACCCTCTCTGTCGCGAGTGGAGGTATTTCGATCTTTCCCTTCTCTCCAATTACAACATAATCAACAAGACCCCGTCTGTTTATGACAAGGCCTACCTGTCTCGATATCTCCCTCGATATTTGCATTATGTTTTTTGCTGTATCAAAGGTAATAATCTGTGAAGGCTCGATTCTTTTGGTGTAAAGGTTAAGGAGCCTTCTTTTTATAAGGTGATTTAGTCCCTGTGTGTTTCCGTAGAGTTCTATGTCTGCCTCGTTTTTAAATTATTTAATACCAAGTTGCCTTCATTCGCATACCTTCGTTGTCTCCTCGTCGCTTTCCTCGACGTACTATAGCGTACGCCTTCGTCGGCTCCTCGTCGACGCCCGGGGCACCCACGATAGTGGGTCGTGCTTTTGAATGCAACTTGGTATGAGCCATTTGTGAGGCTCAACCAATTCCTTGGTTATTCATTTATAATCAGATCACCGTCTATCTCTACAGATAAAGAAAATTTTACGCTGTCGAGGAGTATCATCACGCGATCTTTGCCTTCCAGTTCCTTTTCAAATATCCCGCTTATACCTTTAAAAGGTCCCTCTTTAACCAGAATCTTCGCGCCTTTTTTAAACTGTTTCTTTTCAAGAGTTGCTACACCATCTTCAAGCTTGTTCCTTATATAAGCTATCATCTCATCATGTACCGGGACAATTTTCCCGCCAAAATGTACAATTGTCCTCACGCCTCTGGTGTATTTTATAAGGTGAAAATCATCTATAGGATGAAATTTCGCAAAAATATATCCTGGGAACATCTGCTCAACCACATAGATAAATTTACCATCCTTATATTTTTTCACTTTAAGCTTCGGGGCAAGAACCTCTATACCCCCGCTTGTAAGGTTGCCTGCAGCTCTGTCTTCGTTTTTCGGTTTTGTGCTTACGACAAACCATCTTTTCATCATAGTTTCCTTCGCTGTATTATTACTCATTATCAGTTAAAATACGCAATTTTGCAAGTCAATACATTTTTATCTTATGGGCGGAGTTGCCGTTAATTATCTTAAAAAATTAGCAAAAACCCTTGATTTATCATCGGCGCCACTCAAATAAGCTTGACATAACTATTTGTATTTTAATATTATTCTCCTATATGAAGATAGAAATACTCGGATGCTACGGCAATGTAACAGGCAATTACAGGGCAACCTCATTCCTTGTCAATGACGTTCTTCTGATTGACGCAGGCACAACCACGGAGGTACTCGACGATATACGGTTGGGTAAAATAAAAAACGTGATCATAAGCCATACACATATTGATCACGTTAAAAGCCTTTTCCCCTTTGTTGATGAACTTGCCATGCTGGGTATAGAAGGTTTAAGACTTCTAAGCGTGAAAAACATTCTTGATATTATATCCAAAAACCTCTTCAATAACCTCATATGGCCTGATTTTACTATAATACCTTCTGAGAACAAAGCTATCATAAATTTACATGAAATAGCGCTCGAAGAGGAAACGCTCATAGAGAATATCACCATAAAACCCGTTCTCATGACTCATACCGTTTATACGGTAGGCTATGTGATAAAAGAAGGCGGAAGAGGCTTTATGTTTACTTCCGATACAGGACCCACAAAAAGGTTCTGGGATGTGGCAAGAGAAGAGAAGGGTATAGAATTCATTATTGCCGATGTTTCATTCCCAAACCGCCTTGAGGACATGGCAAGGATTTCCGGGCACATGACGCTGTCCATACTTATTGAGCATCTTGACAGATTCGGCCTCGGCAACATGCCGGTTTATATAAGCCATATAAAACCAATATTCCTGAATGAGATTATAAATGAATTAAAACTGTCAGGCAGGAAAAATATTAATCCACTTGAGCAAGGAGCTATAATAACATTATAGATTTTCAACAAAAACATGTTTTATTGCTTGACTTCAAAAGAACATTTTATATATAGTCTGTTTTATAAACAGAAATTAAAACAAATTAATATTTATTAAATTATATGGGGGTATCCAATAATGAATAAAAGTATCGCAATCATTTTTACACTCCTGCTCTTTTTCTTTACATCAATTGCTGCTTACGGCGAAACCCCGTTAGATAAAGGTCTGAAAGATTTTAAAGACGAGAATTATGAAGAAGCCCTTGAAAGTCTTACCGAGGCGCGCAAACTTGAGCCCACCTCAACAACAGCAGCTTTTTATCTCGGGCTTACTTATAAAGTCCTGGAGAATTACAAGGAGGCAGTTCCCCATTTACGGGATGCCGTCACCTTCAGCCCTCCTGTTAAAGAAGCCCTTGTAGAGCTTATCGACTCGCTGTATCAGATTGATAATCTTGAGGAAGCAAATAAGTGGATAGAAGTGGGTGAAAAAGAAGGAATCGCTCCGGCCCGCATTCAGTTTTTAAAAGGGCTTGTTCTTCTCAAAGAAAACAAAAATACCGATGCCATCGCCGCCTTTGAAAAGGCAAAGGAATCGGACCAGACCATTGCCCAGGCAGCAGATTTCCAGATTGCCAGCGCCTATATGAAAATAGGCAAATTAAAGGACTCTCAGAAACGCTTTAAATCATTGATTACCATCGACCCCAAATCAGACCTTGCCACCTATGCCAGGGACTACGACAGGGCGGTAACAGACAAGATAGAGGCGGAACGGCCCTTCAGGTTCAACGTCGGCTTCGGCTACAAATATGACTCCAACGTAAATGCGTGCCCCATGTCCGGCACCGTCTTCGACAACCCGAATAATTCATCCATGGTTTCCGGTCAGGAAGATACGGCGCTTAATGCATATATCCGCGCCTTGTATATCGCTCCTTTCTCTTTCAGGAACCCCTATAACCTCTCCGTACAGTATTCCTTATCTGCAGACCGGTATATGAGAAGGGACGATTACAACCTTGCCCAGCAGTCCTTGAGCATTACCCCAGGATACAGCTTTACCAAGGTTGCTTTTACCGTGCCGCTTATCTTCGGCTACATCAATCTCCAGAGAGAAAAAGGCGATGACTTCCTTAATAAGCTTGCCTGGTGGCAGGACACACGGTATCTCCTCACAACGGGATTTACCCCCACAGCAAGGTATATGATCAACGACAAAAATATCCTGGAACTTACTTACGGGTTCATGAGAAACAAATACTATAACACAACCGATTCAACAGCGGTAAGGGATCCCAATGAAGACAGGGACGGCGAGAGTAACAGCGGTTCTCTCGGATGGACATATCTTTTTAAAGAAGGAACAGGGCTTTTTACCATTAAATATACCTATACCGGTATGGGAACTGACGGACACAACTGGTCCTACGATGAGGACAGGTTCAGTCTGAGTTTTCTCTATCCCCTGAAGAAAAACCTCAAATTACAGTACTCATCAGATGCTTCATTCACAAAATACAGGCATGATAATACAATCTTTAACATTGCAAGAAGGGATGACACCTTTATTAATTCCCTTGGCCTGATTTATACGGTTCGTAAGAACATGGACATTATAGGACAATTTACCTACACCAGGGACAACTGCAATATAAGCACATATGACTACGACAGATCTGTTGCCTCCATAGGCATAGAATACAGGTTCTAAGGAGGGAAGTTATTATGAAAAGACATCTTATTATATCCCTTGCAATTGTTTCTCTTGTCTTTTTATTCTTTGCAAACCTGTCTTATGCCGCACTGGCGGGTAAGATCAGCTTCCTTGAAGGCAGGGTTGATGTTCTGAAGACGGGCAGGAACATGGCATCACCTGCAAAAACAGGAGACCCTGTGGACACAGGCGATATCTACCGCGCAAAGAGCGACGGCAGGGCTGAGATTACCTTCATGAACGGCAACATCCTGAAGATTGCTCCCCGTACCAGGGCCGAGATAAAAGAAGCCATGTTTGAAGGGGATAAAAGCAGTAGTGTTGTCAAACTCCACCGCGGTCGGGTTCAGGCCACCTCCAGCGATGAGTTTATCAAAAAGGTATCCGCTTTTGCAGAGGGCAACAAGTTCGAAGTCCATACCCCAAATGCCGTGGCAGGCATAAGGGGTTCCAGTATGCTTGTCAGCTTCGAGCGGAACGCTACAGGCACACTCTTTTCTATCGGCAAAGGATACATGTTCAACCCTAACGATCCCCAGAAAAAAATAGTAAACATAGTGGGCGGAACAATATCCTTTGTTACTACTCCCACCGGTTCCCCGACCCCGCCAAGACCGGCAACAAATGCTGAAATAGCGATCATGGTAAATGCGGTAACAACAATTGGTAAGCCGAAAAATGGAGGAGATCAGGGACAACAGGGTTCCGGAGGTACAACAACGGGTACAGGAACAGGCGGTACGACATCAGGTACTGGCATTGCTTCAACTCCGACTACTACCGGCGTACCTTCTGCCGGTTCATTTAATATAGCTGCAGTAGGCGCACCGCCTCCGGCACCGGCACCAACTCCGCCGCCTCCACCGCCGCCTCCACCGCCGCCTCCACCGCCGCCTCCACCGCCTGAACCACCGGCACCTGTAAATGTGAATTTTAAAAGCGATATCTCTACATCGTTGTGGCAATTTGCCGGCAGTGGTGGCACATTATTCGGTACAGTCACTTCGCCGTTATATATTAAGCTTACATGGGGCGCAACCCCATCAGATCTGGATGCGAACGCATGGATCACAGGATATCATGTATATTACAGCAATAAAGGAACACTATCTGCTTACCCCTATGCACAATTAGACCAGGATATAACATCAGGATACGGCCCTGAGACAATCACCATTTATCAGTTTGCTGTTGGCAATACCCATTATGCTGTAGAAAACTTCAGCGGAAGACCTTCCATTACAGGCTCCAGCGCAGTTGTTGTAATAAAAGACGCCAGCGGCAATGTGATAGTAACCTATACTGTTCCCACAACCGGAACCGGTGATTGGTGGCATGTATTTAATATAGCGGCAGACAGCAGCGGTTCAGGCAGTCTCTATTCATTAAATGGCATCTCAGATAGTGGCACACCGTCATGGCGTAACGACGGTTCTATCACGGCCACGATGACAGGTTCAGGCCGGTTATGGACACAGGGAGTTGCCGTTCCTGTAACTGTAACAGGCAGAGGTGGACACATTGGTGGAGGAGGCAGCCACAAAGGAAATATTGCAAGTTCCGTAATATACAGTCAAAACAATCTGAACAACACCCGCACTACCAGTGACGGAGGCAGTTATTATGGCATATTCAGTGGATCGGGGGTAGACAACAATATAACAGCCCTTATAGCAGCCCTTTATATCGACCCTTCCGGCAATGCCGGTTACATAAAGGGCAGGCTTACCGGCTCTGGAGCAAGCGACGATACGTTCAGGCTCAGCGGCAACGTATACAGCGCAAAAATAATGTCCGGATTTACGCCTTCAGACCTTAGAAATATAGACATCAGGCGTGTTCCGGACTACGCTATTTCCGGTTCGGGTTCCTTTGCGGCAGGCGGAACAATTCCATATGTCAGCGCAAGAGATGGCCTTTACCATCGCACGATTTCAAATCAGAACTGGGGCATATGGGACGCTCAGTTAGGTTTAATGTATTCAGGCGCTACAGGAAATGATTGGACTTTATCAATCAATATGGACAATCCTGGCAACAATATACAAAGATTGGAGGTTAGAGGGACACAATGGTCTGATAAAACTTTAGCAGGTAAAGTCAGCGGATACGGCGCCGGTTGGACCCCCACCGGCGATGCGCGAACATGGATTTATTTCGGTGATATTGTCGGTTCCTTTGATCCCTCCGTATCGTCTGCCCAATCTGTCCTGACAGGTGTGTTTATGGGTACAAACAGATATCTTGAACTCGCTTCAACCGACGCCGGCAGGGCAAGCCTGCAGGCGCTCAATATCCCCTGCGTTCAAGTGGGGATCGCCAACTTAAGCGGTTCAGGCAACAATCTGACCGTTAATATGAACGACGTGAAATTCTTTTCAACAACTGCCGGCAGCGTGCCGAGGGCATGGGCAACAGGAAACGTGAACGGCACATACACCGGCACTCCGTGTACATCAACTCCTGTAAATATAAGCGGCAGCGGTCTTTCCGCACAATTTAACGTTTCGAGATGGGACACCAGTGCAAAAGTATGGGTATCCCATATTGCAAACGGAACCGGAAACCTGAGCGGAGGCTCTTACAACGGCGCTGTAACATTTAAAGGTGCAGGCTCAGGGCCAATAACGCCCGCTACATCGACAAGCGGAACCTTTTCCGGCACCGCAACAGGGTTGTCAAGGTAATTGGTTATGATAACGATAATGAAAAAAACAACCATTGCCTGTTTTCTTACAATCTGTTTTGTCGGATTGTTTATTATCCCGGTTTTAGCCCAGGAACTCAAACTTGGGGTGTTCGACATTCAGAGGATCATGAAAGAATCAAAGACTGTAAGCAGTTACCGCCAGGAATTTATGAAAACCATTGAATCGAAGAGAAAGCCTTTGTTGGATAAAGAAGCATTTATAAAAGCTATTGAAGAAAAAATCAAAAAGGATGGCAGCAGTCTTCCGCCTGGAGACAGGAAAGCTATTGAAGAAAAACTTGCTAATGAGATTAAAGAAGCAAGAAGGATGAAAGAGGATTTCGACGCTGAGGCTATGAAGATGGACAGGGCGTTGGCACAAAAGACCTTTTCGCAAATAGATGCAATTATCAGGAAGATAAACGAACAGGAAAATTATACCATCATATTTGAAAAAACCGCTGCCGGAATAGTCCATTTTAAAAACACAGTTGATATTACAGGCAGAATACTTGAACAACTCAAGTAAAGGAAACAAAACAAATATGCCCCCTCACCCCGCCCTCTCCCGCAAGGGGCGAGGGGATGTGGTTACCCCGCAGCAGAGCTGCGAGGAATCATCAGATTGAATTCTATTTCTCATTGAACTTCACAACTTCTTTCTCTACAGAACACTCTATGACAGTGCATTCTTCTCCTTCTGCCAATTCTGATACGGCATAAATTGCAACAGGCTCGGCTTTGCCCTTTACCGCAACCCTGTCAAGCCCTTCAACCTTTATTTTCCACGATTTATCTTCAGCAATCAGGCTTCTTATCTTGTCCAGGGTGGCTTCAGTGATAATCATGTCAGAGTTATATTTTCTGGTAAGCCCCTCTACCCGCGCCCCGAGGTTGACATTGTCGCCGATAACCGTATAATCCATCTTTTTCCCTTCAGCGCCGATATTGCCTACAATAACCTCGCCGGTATTGATGCCGAAACCCGCGTAAAGAGGTTCTCTCCCTTCCAACTCCCATTTCGCGTGAAGCTCATTCAACCTTTTCGTCATATGAAGCGTGCACTTGACTGCAAGTTCCGCATGGTTTTCCTGGGGCAAGGGAGCGCCCCAGAAGGCGACAATCTCATCCCCCACAAACTTGTCAAGAGTGCCCTCCCATTGGAATATTATATCCGTCATCTCTCCAAGATATTCATTGAGAATATGCACAACCTGCTCCGGCGAATGCTTCTCTGAAAATGTTGTAAAGCCCCGCACATCTGAAAACATGACGGTAATCTCCCTTCTTTCGCCGCCAAGTTTCGCAAGACTTGGATTCTTTATAAGTTCGTTGACAACTCTTTCCGTCACATAACTTGAGAACATACCTCGTATCCTTTTTGCGTACCGTTCTTCCGTTGCGTACCGGTAAGCCGTTATAGCAAAATATGTAATTATCAGGTTACTCCCTGTATAGCTTAAATCAATCCATAAATTTTTCTCGAAAAAGAAATAATTGGTAATCAAATAAAGTGCTCCTATAAAAACAAAGGAGAGCAGGGCGCCGAATAACGCTTTCAGCCTTACAATCAGAACAGAGAAAATTATGCCGGAGATAAGAATAATCAATATATTCGTAAGATTTGTGATTCTAAAAATAAAATCTTTACGCAATATGGATGTTATAACATTGGCATGCTTCTCAACACCTGGCATGATCCCTGTGGGCGTTACCCTCAAATCATATATCCCGACAGCAGTTGCCCCTATAAGAACAATCTTGCCTTTAATTTTAGCCGGATCTACTTTATTTTGAAGAATGTCAAGGGCAGATATTTGCGGCGTAGTCCCCTCCGGCCCATAGTAGCGTATGAGCATTCTCCCCCAGAAATCAGTTGGGACAAAACTATTCCCCAGTTGAATCCCATCAGTTGCTTTCAGCGTCATAGCTTCCATGGACAAATCCTGAGCGATCCTTGCCGCCTGGAGGCTTATACTTGGAAAAACCTCTCCGTCAAGTTCTATAGCCATTATTTCCCACCTGAGCACCCCATCCTTGTCCGGGATCATATTGATATGACCGAGAGTCTTTGCAACTGTTGAAAATTGATTAAGCGGTACAAGGACTTTATTGGCGCTTATAGGAGGAAATATCTTAAAATTAGCTGAGTTGCGCACTATAGGAAAAGAGCTGTCATAAAGAACATCATCGGTTATTTTGGATTTTTCAGACTTGAAATCAAAAACAATAGGGAGGATAACATTGCCGGCTTTTTTTATGGAAGCTGCGAGCACATTATCATCTTTCCAGGGTTCGCTGAAAATAATATCCATAACAATGGCCTTTGCGCCCATATCATTCAAGGAATCTATTATAGACGCTACCCTGCTTCTGTCCCAGGGCCACCTCCCTATCTTTTCAAGGCTTTTGTCGTCAATACCCACAATAACAACCTCTTTCAACGGCGCGCCCTTTCCATGTAAATGGTATCTCACATCATAGACAAGAAGCTCAAGGCGCTCAAGGGGAACAAACTTAAAAACAGCAAAGGCAGAAAATATTAGAGTAACAACAATCCCGATTATGGTTGGAATGAGTGTTTTTTTCATATGCAAATTTGTCCTTTTTCAAGCATTACTTATGTGGTATAGTAGACAGATAGTATCACATTGAATTATTTAATTAAATATTTATCATTTCGCGCCCGTAGCTCAGTTGGATAGAGCGTCTGCCTCCGGAGCCGAAGGCCACAGGTTCAAATCCTGTCGGGCGCGCCAATAAAAACAGTGAATAGTTGATAGTGGATAGTAAAAAGCTCTCGGTGCCGTTTTGCGGATCAATTTGTACTTTTTCTTGCTGATTTCAGACTATTCACTGTTCACTATCAACTATGCCTTTAAACAGCCTTTCATGTTCCTTTTTTATGCAGACATCCATGAAAAACATGATTCCGTGATTTTCGGCAGTCTGTTTTGCTTCTTCATTAACTATTCCCAGTTGCAGCCATATACACACCGGTTTTATCGTAACTGCTTCTTCCACAACCGGCATGACACTGTCAGCCCGCATGAAGATATCCACTATATCAACTCTTTCAGCAATATCCGAAAGAGCGTGGTAACACTTTTCGCCCAATATTTCATCATACCCCGGATTAACAGGAATGACTTTGTATCCGGCATCCCTGAGATATTTTGCCACAGTATTGCTCGGTTTATCTTCCTTCGGCGAAAGCCCGACTATTGCTACCACCTTTGATGACAATAACAATTCTTTTCTTGTTATATCTTCATCACTCATAATGATCTCCCTTTTTCTTCCTGCAACTTTTATTTATGGATATGTCTTTAAGACTTAAGGCTTTCAAGGGATTTCAGAATATCGTCCCTGCCCTTGAATATTTCTTTTTTACCATTACGTTCAATAATACAGGTGGGGGTGGAATTGATATTATCTGCTTTCAGGCGGCTCTCAAAAACAGTAAAAACAGGCTTTACATCAAACTGCTTAATTTTGATGCCTTTATTCTTCAGGTATTCCTCTATTTTTTCTGCTTCAGTCAGATTATCTTTTGCCATTTCAAAGAGTACCCCTCTTGTGGATAATGCATAATTGAAATCATTTTTTCCTTTCAATACAAAGAGGAAATATTTCGCATAAAGCGAGGAAAATTTATGAAATGGCGCGTCTATAAAGGTAACGTTGATTGTATTATTTTGAACCAGCGTCTTTATGATAGGTTCTATTCCCGGTTCAGTGGCCCTGCAAGGCCCGCAAAAATAATCGGAGTACAATGTGATTTTTATTTTACCGGTGCCGAATGAAGTCATAAGACCGGTTTCCTGGTCAGGTGGTGCAGCAACACAAGCACTGCAAATAAACATCGTTACTATGACTATCACTGACAACACAAGACTTTTAAACACTTTTCGGATAAACAACATTGAATTTTCCATGGAAAAATATTATCTAAAACCAGCCTTTAAGTAAAGAAAAATGATGATGTTTCCGGCTCACTGTTTCGAAACATATTGACACGCTTGAACTGCCTTGATACCATTATCGCGTACAATACAATTCATTATACGGCAGTTACATATTAAAGGATTATTAACCAAAAATATGTGGAGGCAAACACTTGGAAAGAGATAATTTTGGCGAGGATCCGCAGATCAGATACCTTCGTCAGGTATTCGGATATACAGAAACAGCGCAGGCGGATTTTTTGCGTCGCTTAAATATATCCCCTTTTGACGACAGGCTTCGCCGCTGGCGTGAGACAGCATTGAAATTGTTCGAAAAAGTATGGATGTTATCTTCAAAACGGGGCGCAACTTCGGAAAAAGAACAGGTATCAAAAATATACCTGCATTGTCTTGCCCACTTCCTTAAAATGAACAGGATAGCAGTCCCTCCTGAAATGCTGCCTGTTGATGAAAATGTCGACAGCCTCATAAAGGATGTGCTGAAATGATCCGTTTGCGTCTCTTTGGCCGCTGCCGTATTTACCATGATCCTGTATCGCCAGTACTACGCGCTCCCGCGCAGATAGGTTGGAGCGCCTGGTTCAGAACTATCGATCTTGTTACACCACAACCGCTGAAAGGAGAAGAATTACTCAGAAGGACACGGGGCTGGTGGACAGTTGAACCGACGGACGTGGCCGAAATTGTGAAGAAATATGGCCATCTTGTGGTAGGGGATGGAGGCGAACTTATGGTGGAATTTGAAGATGAAAAGAATGTCGAAGGTTTGTCTGAAGCACTAAAAGAACGCTTCGAAGATCAGGTCCAGCTTGCACCGTAATTTTATAAATGTGAAATGAACCATATCCGGTTTGATTTTCTTATATTTTACTGTAAAATAAAAACATGATTGAATCATACGGTTTAACGGATGTTGGAAAGAAAAGAAAAAGGAATGAAGATTGCGTTCTTATCAATAAAAATTTATCGCTCTTTATAGTGGCTGACGGAATGGGCGGGCATTCCTTAGGGAACTATGCCAGCAATACCGCGGCAAGCACAATAAACGCTTTTATTGAAAAAGAGATTCCCTCATCCCCCTTGAAAGAACTGAAAAAGGATCAATTCATTTTTTCTTTACTTAAATCTGCGATACAAAAAGCCAACACAGAAATTTTCAGTCGCTCACAGGGTATGTCCGAGAAAATAACCATAGGAACCACGGTCAGCATGACTCTCATAAGGGACAGCAAAAGCTATATTGCCCATGTAGGCGACAGCAGCGTGTACAGACTTCGCTCCGGGACAATGGAAAAACTGACAAAAGACGACAGTGTGGTTCAGGACCTTATCGAAGAGGGAAAGATAAGTGAAGAAGAGGCAAAAAACCACAAACTTAGCAATATAATTACAAAAGCCGTTGGTTCATCTGCAAGCATCGAGCCTTCTATCGGAATGTTTGACATGAATGACAGAGATATTTATCTTCTCTCTTCTGACGGCCTTACAAAAGTGCTGGATATTGATGCTATCAGGGGAATACTGGCCGGGCAGGGTAAATTAAAAGACAGGTGCAATGCCCTTCTTGAGGGGGTTCTTCAGAAAGGCGCGCCTGACAATGTATCAATAATTCTTTTTGAGTATGGCAAAAAAGATGTATTTAAAAGATTTCTTTCTAAACTTCCGGGGCGCGCCTGATTATTGCGTTATTTTTTTATAATCGTCTCATCCGGGTTCTCTTTTTCTTGAACCTGATCCTTTGAAATCATAATTGTTTCCTGCAAATCCGTCGCGTTTTTTACTTCATACATATCCGGAAATATCTTGTTAAGATAGGTTGCAATTGTCTGTATGGTCGGTCCATAACCTTTATGATATATAAAATATTCAAGGTCTCTGCCCAGTTCTCCCGCATCCTGATAGCGTTTCTCCACATCACGCTCAAGCGCTTTAAGAATGATCTTTTCCAACGACTCGGGAATATCCGGATTGAGGGTACTCGGCAAGGGAATTTCCTTTGAAAGAACATCTTTCATAACCTTTTCCGAGTTGCCTGCGCCTCCGAAGAGTCTCTGATCTGTTAGAAGCTCAAACATAAGAATTCCGAGACTGAATATGTCGGACCTTTTATCAACCGGTTTCATCATTACCTGCTCCGGCGACATATAGGCTGCCTTGCCCACAAGGTACTGACCGTCCTTTTCCTCCACGTTTCCGGTAAGAGCCACGCCGAAATCGGTAATTCTTACCTCACCCTCTGTACTTATCATAATATTCTTCGGGGATATGTCCCTGTGCACTATTCCCAAAAGGCGATTGTATTTATCTTTCTTGTTATGGGCATATTCAAGACCCCGGCAGATACGGGATACAATAAAAACACCAAGATCAACGGGGAATTTTACATTCTCAGCTTTATGCTTCTGAATAAAGTCATGAAGATCAACACCGTTGACATACTCCATTAAAATAAAATACTGATTGCCGAAGGAACCGAGTTTGTAAACCTGTACGATGTTTTGATGTACAAGATCGGCTACAAGCTTTGCCTCTGCTATAAAACGCTTCACAAATTCCGCATTCTGGAAAAAAGCTTTCTTGATAAGCTTCACACAGGCAAGCTTTTCGAAACCCTCAACACCATATATCACGCATTCATGTATTGAGCCCATTCCCCCTTCAGCGATAAGGCGGGTAAGTTCTATTCTGAGTTCATCTGAAATTTCCATATATAATTCACCTTTATTAACATTATAGAAAAAACATATTGCATAGTCAACGTGACATTGTTTTCATTGAAATGTTTTGTTAATTCTTATAGTATTCAGGAAGAGATTATATGACAGGAAAACATATTGGAACATCTTTTATCAACATCAAGGTTTACGTAAATGGAATCCTTGTTGATGAGCATGAACTCGGACAAGGCATATTAAGAATAGGAAGACATGCAACCAACGATGTGATCTTAAGAAGCAATAAAGCTTCGAGGCACCACTGCTACCTCGAATGGACTGAAGGGAAACTCCTTCTCACTGACACAAGTAAAAACGGCACATTAATAAATGGCGTAAACGCACAAGGACAATCGGAGGTAATGCTGGGTGATGTAATTACCATCCATCCCTATACAATCCTTATGGCCCCCGTTTACACTGGCGAAACAGCGAGCGCCCACAACGTTGATGAAGAGTCGGATACTATCTTTGCCGCTCCGGGGAATGATTTACAAAGAGATTTTCTTGAGAAAACCTTTGACATCACCCACAGGGAGTATGAGATCATCGAATATGTGCTTATGGGCCGTCACAATAAGGATATCTCAGAAATTTTACGTATAAGTGAGTTTACCGTAAAAACCCATTTGAGAAATATCTTTGAAAAGCTTCAGGTTGAGAGCAGAACCCAGCTTATCGCTAAAATCATGGGAATAAACAAAGATTTAATCTGAAAAAAAAGCGCACGGCTCAATGTTTGAACCGTGCGCTTTAAATGCTTACCACAATTAACCGACTATTTTACTTCTACCTTCTTTGTCTGAGTCATGCCGTTTCTGTCAACAATCCTTATTTCGGTTATGCCTTTTTTCAAAGCCTGGAAATTAAATGCATTAATTCCCGTTTGAGTCTCTTTCAAAATCCCCTGAGCAGAGTAGGATACCGTAAAATTCGGTGTACCTCCTGAGATTGTGCAGGCAAATCTTTCATTTACAGAAAAAACATCCTTTGGAGGCGTCAAATGGATATTCAGAGGCTGCGCCTGAGGAGGTAAAATATTTAATTGCACAGGAACGGTTTTGCCTGAGGCATCTCTTACAATAATGCCTGCGGCTCCGGGTCTCAAACCATGCACTCTGAATTCATTCTGAGATACACGTGCAATACTTGTCATGTTTCTCTGATCAAAAACAACATATCCGGGCACACCTTCTCTGACGGTCAATGTCGCGAAAGCCGGTCCAACAGGAATCCTATCCGGATTTATGGATGCCTGGAGAGGTAGAAATCTTGGCTGAACAGTAACTTTAACTGCAGCCCTCTGACCCAACGCATCTCTGAAAACAACATCTGTTGCACCCGGATTCACTCCTATAATGAAAAAGGTGGCAGGACCCGTCTGCTGAAGTGCAACGATGTTCCTGTTGAAACTATAAATACCATACGGCTTCACACCACCATTTAAAGTTGCCGTAACACGCTCACCTGCTTTAAATATGTCTTTGTTAACAGCCGCAGTAAGGGGGGGCGCATATACTTCAACCTCTGCTACTTTTTGCTGCTGAACTGCATCCATAACGGTAATATGAGCTTTACCGGGCATTTTCCCAATAATTTCATAGGCATTTTCTGCTATCTGCCTGAATGATATTATTCTGGGATTGTCAATAGATGTGATTCTATACGGCTTCACTCCACCATCTACAGTAAGTTTTGTCTGCTGACCCACAGTGATTTTCGGAGGGTTTACGTATGTGTTCAACGGTCTGGTTCTGACAGTAACAGCCACTGTGGCTGTTGTTCCTCTTGAATCCCGTGCAATAATACTGGCTGTCCCGGGATATGAGGCCATCACTGTTCCGGCATTGGAACTGCTTTGTCTTACAAGTGCAACACGCGGGTTACTTGAATAAACATATATTGGCGCACTGCCGCCGCTTATAGTGAATCTTCCTGCTTGACCGATCTCGTATAAAGTGGGCGATACATTCAATTTAACCGGCGATACATATTTATAGTACCAACCCATACTGAAGGCTGATCCGTAGCCCGTTAAAATAAAGGTTGAGATAAGCATAATAATTAAAATTTTGTGTTTTAAATAGTTATTCATGTTAGTCACTCCTTTCTATTTATAATAATACCTTACTTAAATACTGTATGCTTCACGGTTTGTCAATAATCCGAATGGAGTATTTTATCATGCTATTCCATTCTTAAGGCATCAATTATTTCCATCTTTGCCGCGTTTCTGGCCGGGATATAACCGAAGATTATGCCGATGGCCGTTGATACGAAAAAGCTTAAAAATACTGAGTTTAAAGGAATAATAGTTTTCCAGTTAGCGAAAAAGGCAATGCCGAGGGATGACAAAACACCGATGATGATTCCTGCTGCTCCGCCAATAAGAGAGAGAAATACCGATTCCGATAGTATCTGCACCATAATCACCATTCTGTCCGCGCCGCAGGACCTTCTGATGCCTATTTCCCTTCTCCTTTCCTTAATGGATATGAGCATAAGGTTCATGATGCCGATACCGCCGACAATGAGTGAAATTGCGGCAGTGGCAATAAGTGTTTTTGACGCTGTTTTCGACTGTTCCTCGGCCTGTTTGATGAGCATTTCCTGGGTATCGAGCTTTATGCTCAGGTTGGTTCTCTGTATGAAATAACTCATTAGTTTTATCTTTGCCTTTTCTGTGGGATAATTCTCCCTGATTTTTGCTTTAAAGTTTGAAAGTTTTTTTGTCTCAAATACAATTGTCGCTTTTTTAATGGGGATGAACATGGCTTCATTAAAATTATCCGACAATTTGTACTCAAGTTTTTCATACACGCCGATTACAATAAATTTGTGTCTCTTCGCGTAAACATCTTTGCCTATTATGCTTTTGCCGGCCTTGCCGAAAATCTGAGAAGCAAGATCATAGCCCAGAACACAGTAATTCTGCTCCATATCAAAATCTTCTATTTTTCTGCCGAATTTTATTTTCAATTTGTTGATATTGTTGAAGCTTCCGGTTATGCCGAATACTGTCGCGTCCCTGAATGAGCCTTCTCTGCCCACTGACGTGAATCCGTCAATCCTTGCTGCCACCGATGTTACAATTCTGTTTTCATTTGCCATTTTCTGTACATCTTCAGCCTTTAAAATATATTTATCCTGAAGTCCCTTGGTCTTCTCTTTACCCGCCTGCTGCTCCGAGCCTGTGATTATGTCCGTTCCAAGGGCTTTCAATCCTGCCAGCGCCTTCTCTTTCGCGCTTTCACCAACAGAGATCATGCATACGACAGCGGCAACACCTATGGTAATGCCGAGGAGCGCGAGAATCGTCTGGAGTTTATTGGATGTAAGGCTTCTTAACGCTTCCTTTATAGTTAATATGAACATAATTTAATTATTTATGTAGTCCTCAACAATCACACCGTCGCTAATCTTGATTATTCTCTTTGCCATTCTGGCTATCTTCATGTCATGGGTCACAAGCGCCACCGTGATTTTCTTGAATTCAACCAGGCCTTTGATAATATTCATTATTTCCACGCTGCTTTTCGGATCAAGAGCCCCTGTCAGTTCATCGCCGAATATAATTGAAGGTTTCGCGACAAGCGCTCTTGCCACAGCCACCCTTTGCTGCTGACCCCCTGAAAGCTGGCTCGGTTTATAAAAGACTCTTTCCTTAAGACCTACCTGACAGAGAGCATTATAGGCTTCCTTTTTTCTTATATTCGCCGGCACCTTCCTGTACACAAGAGGGAGCTCAACATTCTCAATGGCATTTAGTTTGGGGAGGAGGTTATAAGACTGGAAAATAAAGCCTATCTCTTTATTGCGCAGTTTTGACAGATCTTTATCGGACATTTTCTGAACTTCCGTTCCATTAAGGAGGAAAATTCCTGATGACGGTTTATCAAGACATCCGAGAATGTTCATAAGGGTTGACTTTCCCGAACCGGAGGGACCTACAATAGACAAAAATTCACCCTGCCCTATAGTAAGGTTAACTCTGTCCAGTCCTTTTATTTCCCTGCCTTCGGGAGTTTTAAATATCTTTACGATATTTGTAAGTTCAATCAATGCAATGTCACCTTGCCTCGCTTCATCTGACTTTCAAAAACGTCTTCAGGGTCCGACGTGATAACCCTCGTGCCTTCCGGTATCTTGTCGCCTATTATTTCCACATTATCCTTATTTGCCTGGCCTATTGTAATGGTGGTAAAATTTATGTTGTTTTTGTTGTCGAGGTACAAAACGGCGGGCATATTCTCAAAGTAAAAGACTGCTGAAGCAGGGACTGCAAGGACATTCTGCCTTTCGTTCATAATAATTGAAGCTGAGGCTGAGGCTCCGATCCTGAGCGATTTCTTCAATTCTTCGTCAGCCTGAATTTTAATCTTTACTTCGAAAACCGATGTGTTTTCCTTTATTGTGGCGCTCAACGCAACATCTGAAACAATTCCGGAAATTTCTCTGTCTTTAATAATATCTGTGGTGATTTTTGCCGGTTGGCCAACTACTATTTTCCTGATTTCAGCTTCAGGCGCTTCCACCTTCAATCCCACGTTATCAAAGTCCCCCAGGTAGGCCAGCACTATCCTTGAAGGAACTGACTGGCCCTTGACTATAACATTCTTTCCTCCGGAAGAAATTACAGGGAATGTTACTATTCCCGTCACAGGAGCTTTTATCTCGCTTTTCGCGAAATTGGCTTCAAGCTCTTTTAATGTGATCTGGGCCTTTCTGAAATTCAGTTGGGCAACCTGCTTGGTATTGTGCAGGTTTTTTAACAGGGTTTCGAGTTTGTCCTGAAGATTTTTTACCTGGTTTTCAACGCCCCTGTATTCGGCATCAGCGGATTCTATCTCGTTTTTTGCCATAATGCCCTTTCCTACAAGTCTGAGTACCCTTTCCTTCTTATTTTTTACCCTGATGAAGTTATTTTCAGCCTCATTGAGAGCCCTTTTTGCCTCAATAATCTCAGGGGATTTCCCTTCTTCCCTTTTTTCATATTCCATAATCCTGCTGTAATTTGACTGAGCATTGATGAATTCAATTTTTGCCTGCTCTATCTGCTGCTGGAGCGTACTGTTTCTTATCTTCAGTAAAAGCTGTCCCGCGTTGACCATATCTCCGTCCTTGAACCCCAGCTCTTCAGCCACTCCTTCTATATCGCTCATAATGGGAATTGGATTGAGAAAATTAATGATTCCCGGGGACTCAAATCTATCGGAGAAATCCACTCTTTTTACCTCTGCCACAGAATATTTCCCTGAAAAAGATGCTGTGCTGCTGAAGATAAATCTGTAACCGACAAACAAAAGGATTACAATAATCACGGCAAGAGACGGGACAATCACTGCCATTTTTCTCTTTTCCCTTAACGATGAGATAAATGAGATAATATTGACAATTTTTAACTTTTCCATGATTTTTTGCCGGAATGATTCGGAAATCTCTATATACTGACGGGAGCCGTCAGATTCCGCCCACTCCCTGGCAAAAGATTCCGGGTCAAACTGTTCCGGCTTCATCTCAACAGGCTTTGCGAATAATATTGCTTCGGCATCAGCTTTATCATTATCGGAAATAACAAGCCTGTATGAGGAAACCCTGATTTCTTCTCCAAGGTTGATCTGCTCTGTGCAACTGTTGCCCGGAGGAAGATCCCTCCCTGCTAAATTAACAAAAGAGCGGCCTATATAGTTAACGTTAATCCCATCCGGTTCATATTTTATAATAAAGAGGTCCCGTGAAATTTCTTTATTGTCAAGCAAGATATTATTGCCCTTTGCCCGCCCGACTTTCAGTTCCAGTCCCTGCTCAAGCTTGTATGCCGCTTTAAAAATATCTTTCTCATAAATCTTCACAAAGACGATAGGGGGCAGTTCATATGCCTTCCGTTCGGTAAAAACCATTTCATCCCCGGACCCGTAAACACCGGCACCACCAAGCATGGTTTCTTCTTCATCATGTTGTTTAAAACTTCCAAGAATCGTCTCCTCGGACTCTACAGCCTCTGCTATTTTTATGGGAATTCCTTCAGTCTGTTCCCCCGCCTCCTGAGAAATGGCAACTACGATCTTTACATTGCCCACAATTATTTCATCCTGATCGTTCAGGCTGGCATTTATTACCTCGCTGCCATTGACCTTGACAGGATTTCTTCCCACGTTTTTAAGTGTATAGACATTACTGGAATACTCTATTTGTAATTGTATGCGGGAAACAGTGGCTTCCGATTCATCAACCCGGATGGTACAGCTCGGATCCCGTCCCACAGAGATAACTTCCGTACTCATAAAATTGTATTCTTTCCTGCCGCCGATCGAATCAATTACTTTTAAGGTTATCATTGTGTTTTCCTCTGTTCCTCGCTAATCCCTTATCTTCTTATATAATTCCTTTTCCTTCACAAGTTCATCTTCGAAACTGATGTTCAGGTATTTCAAAAGCGTGCCTTCCGATTTCTTCAGTGTTATTGCGGCTATCTGGTAATCGGTAATTGCCTTGGTTTCTGAAGATCTGGCAGTTGAAAGATCATTCTGAAAGGTAATCACCATAAAATTGTCGGAAAGCCCCTCTTCAAGCTTTATCATTTCCGCTTCAAGCTTCTTTTCGGCAAGCTCTCTCGCATTTTTCGAGACTTCAACCTTTTTCTGAGCAGTAGTTAACGCGCGTATGGATTGTTTCAATTCTTTCGCGATATTGTCTTTAAGCTGCGCCAGGGTTATTTTTGACTGCTGGTTGCTTATCTTGCTCTTGTAATAAGTATCTGTTTTTGCCGTGTTGGGAAAGGGAACGCTAAAATTCAATCCCGCATTCCATGACCTTGCCTGATCCATCCTTGACAGGGCTCCCTGCGTAAAACCGCCCGGATTGACATTGGAGCCTGTTGTATAGCCCCCGGTAAGTGACAGGTCAGGCAGTCTGTTGCTGCGCGCCACCTTCAGGTTCCATTCGCTGATATCCAGGTTTTCCTGCGCCGTGAGATAGTCAGCACGGTATTTCAACGAATCTTCCAAACTCTCTTCGTAGTTCGTCTCCAACCGACGAAAACTTGGAGCATCAACAGGCACAATCTCTTCCGACAGATCCATCCTCAGGAGATTCAGCAATGTATCTTTATTATCCTTCACTGTTTTCTCGGCTGATACGACTGAATCTTCCCTTGTGAATATTGCCGACTCGGTCTGAAATTTTTCGAGTTCCGCAAGATTTCCCTCTTTTATAAGTTCAAGCGTTCTTTCATGGAGTTTTTTAGCATTTTCATAGTTCTCTCTCAGGATTTTCAACTCTTCAATTGACATCTTAAAATTCCAATAAGAACTATTGACACTGGCAAGGAGTTGCTCTATCTGATCTCTCAGGCTAAAATGTGAAATATTTCTCTGTTTCTCTGATATAACAATAGGCGCATTGGTCACATCCCAACCAAAACCTGCAAGCAGTGGCATACTTAATGTGAATCCGGAAGCTGACTGGTAAGTTGGAGATGATATTAGAGTTGAAGCCCTCTGATAGCTCCATAGAAATCCGACTGTAGCGCCGAAAGGGAGCTTTTTAGTAAGCTGGCTCGAACCTCCCTGATTGTAGGAGTCCGCGTTGGGATCTCCGATGGTTGTGAGCCCCTGGGTAAAAGTCGGGTTAAAAACAGATTTTGCTATATTCACATCCAAACCTGCCGAAACCGGATTAAATCTCTGTATATTAAGATTCAGATTGCTTGACAAAGCTCTTGTAAAAGCATCAGCAAGAGTTAGCGGTTTCTCCTGGGCCCTGGACAAAGATGTAATACAGACTATACACATTGCTGTCAGGACAAGAATGATAAAATAGTTCTTTTTGATTTGAAAATCTCCCGTGAACTTCAATACGTTATTATCTCAGGTTTTTCAGCCTTGCGAAGGCATTTTAACATCAACATGTCTGGAAATAAAGCTATTTTGTGGGGTCTTTAGATCGACAAAAAAATGGGCAGGTGGAAACCCTGCCCATTTTTACATTTACTCATTATGCTACTGCGTTAAGCAGATTTTTATGGCTTCATCCATTCTCTCTATGAATTTGAAATGCATATTCTCTTTTATGCTTTCAGGCACTTCTTCAAGGTCTTTTTCATTTAATTTCGGCAGGATTATGTTCTGTATCCCTGCCCTCTTTGCCGCAAGAACCTTCTGCTTAATTCCACCTACAGGCAGGACAAGTCCGCGTAAAGTAATTTCCCCTGTCATAGCCACATCATTTCTTACAAGCTTATCCGTTATAAGCGATACAAGAGAAACAAGCATGGTTACGCCTGCGGAAGGCCCGTCTTTCGGGATTGCGCCCTGTGGAACGTGGACATGCAGATCGTTTTTCTCAAAAAAATCCTCAGCAATCTGATATTCTCCTGCTTTACTCCTGATATAACTCAACGCTGCCTGGGCAGATTCTTTCATGACATCGCCAAGCTGACCGGTAAGGGAAAGATTGCCCTTGCCTCTCATCTTGGTCGATTCTATAAAAAGGATATCGCCGCCTGTAGATGTCCATGCCAGGCCCGTTGCAACGCCCGAATATTTTGTTCTCTCTGCAATCTCCGAGAAAAACTTTATCGGCCCAAGATATCCATGAATGCTCTCTAACGTAACTATCTTCTTTTCCGTATCACCTTCTGCAACCAATTTAGCTACTGCCCTGCATATCGCTGCGATTTCTCTTTCAAGGTTTCTTACACCCGATTCCCTTGTGTATGAGCGGATAATGATCTTCAGCGCCTCATCTTCAAAGGCAATGAGGTCTTCATTGAGACCATGTTCAAAGCGCTCTTTAGGAATGAGAAACTGTTTGGAAATCATCACCTTTTCTTCCTCAGTATAACCGGGAAGTTCAAGGACCTCCATCCTGTCCCTCAAAGCAGGGGGTATGGGGTCAAGCATATTCGCCGTTGCAATAAACATAACCTTTGACAGATCAAAGGGCACTTCAAGGTAGTGGTCGCTAAAGGAAAAGTTCTGTTCGGGGTCCAAAACCTCGAGCAATGCGCTTGAGGGGTCTCCCCTGAAATCCGTTCCTATCTTATCTACCTCATCAAGCATGAATACAGGGTTATTGGAACCTGCCTTTTTAACCCCTTGTATAATCCTGCCCGGCAAAGCGCCAACATATGTTCTCCTGTGCCCCCTTATCTCGGCTTCATCCCGTATGCCTCCAAGGGAAATTCTCATAAATTTTCTCCCCAGGGCTCTGGCAATTGATTTGCCGAGCGATGTTTTACCTACTCCGGGAGGGCCTACAAAGCACAAAATAGGGCCCTTCATATCCGCCTTGAGTTTTCGTACAGCAAGATACTCAAGAATTCTCTTTTTCACCTTTGTAAGATCATAGTGGTCTTCATTGAGGATTGTATCTGCCCCTGCAATGTCGAGATTATCCTCTGTCTGATTAGACCACGGGACTTCTGTAAGCCAGTCGAGATATGTCCTTGCAACAGTGTATTCCGCCGACATGGTGCTCATCTTGGAAAGCCTGTCAAGCTCCTTTTCGGCAACTTTTTGTACATCCGGGGGCATCTTTGCGTCAAGTATCTTTTTCCGTATCTCGTCAACTTCCGACATTTTATCATCAGTATCGCCGAGCTCTTTCTGAATTGCCTTGAGCTGTTCTCTCAGATAGTATTCTCTCTGGGTTTTATCAATACCTTCTTTCACATTAGTCTGAATTCTGCTGCTCAGCTCAAGTGTCTCAACCTCCCTGTTCAGGAATACCGTTACTTTTCTCAGCCTCTCCTTCATGTCTATCTTTTCGAGGATATCCTGCTTTTCAATAACGCTGATATTTATGGTAGAAGCAATAAGATCTGCCAGATTGCCCGGATTTTCCACCTTAGTCGCAATCTGGGAAAGCTCTGAAGATAGATAGGGTGCCATATCTATCGCTTTCTTGAAAAGGTTTCTGAGGTTTATATACATTGCATCAACCTCAATATCCTTCTGATAGTCCTCAAAGATCGGCAATATTTTTGCCCGTAAGTGCGGTTCCCTCTGGGTAAATTCAATGAGTTTAAACCTGCACAAACCTTGTACTACTACCCGCTGGCTCCCATCTACCATCTTCACCATTTTCATAATTGTGGCTATTGTGCCTACGGTATAGAGGTCTTCTATGTCCGGATCTTCTATGTCCGGATTTTTTTGCGTAATGATCGCGATCATCTTATCCATGTTCATTGATTCATCTATAAGTTTTATAGAACGTTCCCTTCCTACTATAAGCGGCATGACAAGGTCAGGATACGCAACTGTCCCTCGAAGCGGCAATATGGGGAGTTCTGAAGGATAAAATATTTTATCTTTTGTGCCTTTATCGTTTCTCAAACCTATCACCATTCAATCCCCCTATTTCTTCACGTCCTCAAATTCAGCGTCCACCACATCATCATCGCCCTTGCGGCCTTCCTGCTGGGACTGCTGGGACTGCTGGGACTGCTGGGACTGCTGGGACTGCTGTCCTTCCGGGCCCTGTTCTCCGCCTGTGGGTCCTGCCGTCTTTTTATACAGCACCTCGGCAAGCTTATGGGAAGCCTTTGTGAGTTCGTCAATAGCGCTCTTGATTTTATCGGAATCGCCGCTCTTTAAAACATCTTTCGCTGAAGCCATTGCATCCTCAACGGGCTTTGTGTCTTCACCTGTAAGTTTTTCTTTATTGTCGTTAAGTGTTTTCTCGGTCTGGTATATCAGGTTATCAAGCTGGTTCTTGGCTTCGATTTCCTGTTTTCTCTTTCTGTCTTCTTCGGCATTTGCCTCAGCTTCATGGACCATCTTCTTTATTTCATCCTCACTCAAACCTGTTGATGCTGTGATCCTGATGTTCTGCTCTTTTCCTGTTGCAAGGTCTTTCGCATTCACATGGAGAATACCGTTTGCATCAATATCAAAGGTGACTTCTACCTGAGGAACCCCTCTGGGGGCAGGCGGCAATCCCACAAGTTGAAATCTTCCAAGGGTTCTATTATCTCTCGCAAACTCCCTTTCGCCCTGAAGTACATGAATTTCCACGCTCATCTGGCTGTCTTCGGCAGTAGTAAAAATCTGGCTCTTCTTTGTAGGAATCGTGGTATTCCTCTCTATGATCTTTGTCATCACTCCGCCCAATGTTTCAATACCAAGTGAAAGCGGGGTCACATCAAGGAGCAATACGTCTTTTACTTCACCGGCTAATACACCTGCCTGGACCGCTGCGCCAAGGGCGACAACCTCATCAGGGTTCACACCTCTGTGAGGTTCCTTGCCGAAGAAACTTTTTACAATCTCCTGAACCTTCGGTATCCTTGTAGATCCGCCTACAAGCACAACCTCATCTATTTTGCTGAAATCCAGTTTTGCGTCTGCCATAGCCCTTTTGCACGGTTCAACCGTCTTCTGCATTATATCATCGGCCAGTTTTTCAAGCTCAGCCCTGCGAAGCTTCATATTCAGGTGTTTCGGGCCTGCGCTGTCGGCAGTTATAAAGGGAAGGTTAATCTCAGTCTCAACTGCTGTCGACAACTCAATCTTTGCTCTCTCCCCTGCTTCTTTCAGCCTCTGTAATGCCATCCTGTCCTTGGAAAGATCAATACCCTGATCTTTCTTGAATTCGGCAACGATCCAGTCTATGACAAGCTGGTCTATATCATCGCCTCCAAGGTGGGTATCGCCATTGGTAGATTTTACTTCAACCACATTGTCCCCGACTTCTAATATGGAGATATCGAATGTGCCTCCGCCAAAGTCATAAACAGCGATGGTTTCATCCTTTTTCTTATCAAGCCCGTACGCAAGGGCAGACGCCGTGGGTTCATTGATGATGCGCAATACATTGAGTCCTGCAATCCTTCCCGCATCTTTCGTTGCCTGTCTCTGGGAGTCATTAAAATATGCCGGCACAGTAATAACTGCATCTTCTATGGTCTGACCAAGATATGCTTCGGCAGATTTCTTCAGTTTCTGGAGTACAAAAGCAGAAATTTCCTGAGGGGTATACTGTTTTCCCCTTATATCAACCCTTACATTGCCTTCTTGATCCGCCACCACTTTATAGGGAACCGTCTTTATTTCTCCCTGCACTTCGTTATATCTTCTTCCCACAAATCTCTTAATCGAGAAGATCGTATTTTCAGGATTTGTTATAGCCTGCCTTTTTGCAGTCTGGCCGACGAGCACTTCACCGTCTTTCGTGAATGCAACGACGCTTGGCGTCAACCTGCTGCCTTCTTCATTTATTATTACCTTCGGCTCACCGCCTTCCATAATTGCTACAACGGAATTGGTTGTTCCGAGGTCAATTCCTATTACCTTCTTTGCCATGTGTATATCCTCCTGTTCTTTTTTAAGTTTTCAGGGTTAATATAATGCCCGTACAAGATGTTGTCAATGTTACGGAGGAAACAAATTTATCCTGTTGATGCAATCTTTATTACCCCCGCCACAAAAAAGATTGCAAATTAACCGACATTATCAGAAAGGATGAATTTTTTGTTCAGGCAAGGAGCTTAAGGGATTGCTATGAATAATTACGATATCGTATTTGTAGGTCTGAAACCTCCCTTAATCGATATATTTCCACTTCTTTTCCTCCATAATATAATAATATCGACCAAAGGGCGGCATAGAAATAAACATAAGGCTGTGACGGTCATTAGATGCAATGTATTTGAATTGATTAGATATAAATATATATTTGGCATTTGGTATTTCTTTCAGAAAATTCGGCACGAGCAAAGAAAGCTCGGACGGATAAACACTGTTCTTGACCATGTATTTCTCACATGCTTCGATAATCGCTTCTGCCCTGATTTTTGCGATAACATTGTTTAAATGATTGGATGCAAAAACAAGAACAATCATCACGGCATAAATTCCCATAGCGATAAGTCGTTTTTTCAGCTCAATACTGTCTTTTCTTTTCTTGATAGTCCTAACTGCCATGAAAGGAAGCACAATAATCAATATAAACAGCGCGATACCCCCCTGGTTAAGTATAAAAGCATCAACAATAAACAAAGAGAAGGCGATGATAATTGTTTTTACAGTATTTGACATTTTTATCCTCCAAACATCAGTGCTTGAACCAGAAAAAAATCAGGATCAGACCGGCAACCATCACAACAATCGGCGCAACAAACCAGAATATCTTTGAAAAATCAGAATCATGCATTGGTATCGGCCAATCAGCTTCCATAAATGAAAAAATAACCCCTCTGTGCGGGCGATATTCCAGATTCCAAAGCAAACCTGCCATGAAATAAAGCACCGAAGATGCGAAAATATTGGTAAACCATGTTATCGGATAAACTCCATCCCGAATCAGTATATAGAGATCATAGGACCAGCTTGCGGAAAACATCCATAAAGATGCTGCCACAAAACCTTGTTTCAGAGGAAGTTCCTTTCTAACCACTTTATACAGAACACCCACAGACCATGGCGCAGTAAAAAATGTCAACACAGACATGAATGTGGAATCCGCATAATCCCATGTGGGATCACCGGTATAGGGCGCGATAACCGTAAACCCGGCAGCGGCTATAATAAATGTGATGATTTTCCAGCGAATAAAAAGAAAAAACCAATAATTCTTAGAGGAAATTGAATAGGCATTTCTATCTTTCACATAAAAAACAACGGCGAAAAAACAGAAAAAAACCCAGCAGGCCATATAAACTGAAAAAAACGAAACCAAACCTGACATTTGCCTTACAACCTCGCAAGCAGGATGAGGAAAACTCTTCAATTAATCAAGAAACCTCTATTGCCCGCTCTTTCTCCGCTTAATGCAACAGATTTTGTTCTATTTTGATATTGCACTTTACAAATGTCAACAAGATTCTACAGCAGGAGCCATTGATGCCAAGTCGCATTCAAATGCCCCATGCGGAAAAGCTGCGCACCTCTCCTGTCGGTTCCTTTATAGAACCCTTGAATATATCCGGCAAATCCGCTAAAGTCGAATTAAAGCCAAAGGTCTCTGGCAACATCTTCGAGTCCGAGCCGTCGGAGTGTCCTGCTCAATGGTTTGCCCGTTTTTTCATCCCAACCCATCAGATGATAATACTCATTCACCATGCCAACAAGATAAGGGGCAATAGTCTTGCCCCTGCCCGGGCCTGAGGGGGCAGCTTCGAGCAATCGCTTCGATACATTGGAATGATCATCGAATGGCGTCAAGCCGTGTCTCACATTGTAAGCACGTTCAAGATTGGCGATCCTTTCGCCACATTCCAGCAACTCTTCTTTTGACCAGTCCCAGCCGGTCACTGAGGAAAGCGCTTGCGCGGTAAGGTCAATTCCACCGGGACGTCCGAAGGTAAGAAACCAGCAAACTCCTATGCTGTCGTAGATGTACTTGTTAATCCCAGTCCTGGCAACCTGTTCCGCTTTTCCTTTCCGTGTCGGATCAGGCGTTTTTTCTGGAAAACCTGCATCAGGGTCCGCTCTGTATTCCGTTCCCGGGCTCATAAACCCGGCACCGCTCCCAAGGAACTGTCCGAGCAGGAAGCCCCAATTCCCCCTCCAGTCATGAAGATTGATTCCCGCTCCCTTGACGTGAACTGCAAAATCGGAGGCGCTCCTGCCAATAATTTCAGCAGCTCTTTTTGGGCCCTCAGCTAAAACATTGCCAAAACCTTCGCGGTGCCCATATTTTCGTATCAATTTCTCAATTATCTCGGCATCCCCCCATTTCAACGAAAGCCCGTCTGTATCTTCGGTAGTAATTAGCCTTTTTTCAAAAGCCTCAAAGGCCATGGAAATTGCACAACTCGCCGTACTTGCCTCAATCCCCAGGCGATCATAAAGATCGATAAGGTAAAACACGGTTCCGCTTTCAATAACTCCCATCATTGATCCGCACTCTAGCGCCCCTCCCCCGGCTAATGTGGCAACGTAGCCTGCGTAAGGCCCTGAAGTGATTTCAACGTCATAAGGGCATCCGACAGGGCACCCGGGGCATGGCCTGGACTTTACTTTGTGCTCCGCGTCTTCCATAAACCCGGCAAGTGGAACGCCCTTGAAATTCAATGCACTGAGACCTGCTCCGCGCTCCGTCGCCCATTTGCCATAATTTTTGGAATTTCTTCCAACACCCCCCTGACTTAAGAGACCTGCTGAAGCACCCGGGAAGTTAACGCCATCTTTCCATTGCTTTGCAACGGTACGCGCTTTTTCTGGATCAGCTACAGCAAATTTATACTCCCCATACACCGCAATCGCTTTTAAATTCTTGGCGCCCATAACTGCACCGACACCGCTGTGAGACATTGAATGATTCTTATCATTTCCAATCATCGCTCCCGCACAAAGATTTTCACCCGCTGGACCGATAGCAGCAACACTGGCATTCGGATGGTCTATTTCACTTTTAATAACATCCTCCGTTTCATGTGTATCGCGCCCCCATACCTTCCCTGCTTCCCGGATTTCTGCTACACCATCATGTACCCATAGGTATACCGGACTTTTTGCCCTTCCGGTAACAACGATGCCGTCATATCCCGCCCTCTTGAGTTTCGATCCAAACTTCCCATGGGTATGAGCACGCCCTATAGTAAATCCGGTATCAAAGTTCTTGGTCACACATGTGAGATCTGTAGCTCCGGGCATTATCGTACCGGTAAGCGGTCCGGTAAAGAACGTTAACGGGCAATCGGGGTCTGAAGCATTAACCCCGGGCGGGCATTCGTCATAGACATATCTTAGACCGAGGCCGTACCCACCAATATATTTCCTCAAAACATCTTTTCCCACAATTTCCTCTTTGGCTTTCATCGTGTTCAGATCCACTCTCAATATTTTCCCGATGTACCCTGGCATATGACTCTATCTCCTTCTCTTATAGCAGATCATGGTCTGCGGATTTTGCTGGAAACTCATCTCCATTCAATTCATATCTTTTTGGAACCCGATGTTATTATTTTAGTTCATCCAATTTTTACGTACATGTGGTTTGAAAAATGTGGACACAAAAGGCAAATTCCACTTCAAAGCACATTTGGACACGTTAGATAATAGCTGTCTTTTTTCTAAGCAAGAACTTTGCCAATCAATATTCCCTTTAGATATCAGCTTTATAAATGTCCGTTTATCCAACAGGTGTCCCATGGAATATTCTTATCTATGCCATAGGATACTTATTGATTTTAAGTAGAAAATGGGGCATTAATATTCAGACTAAACCAAGGGAAGCCACTATGATTGATAAGAACGAATTTTTTAGAGAAGCTACCCTGCGAATATGTGGCAATCTTGAGATCGAAAAGGCACTATGGGCCACTTTCGCATATATACGCGACTTCATTCCCATGGAACGCATATTGATAAATATTTATTGGCATGATCTCAAAACGGCCACAGCGATCGCCAAGGCCGACATTAGTGGGGGACAGGCTATCTCCACGATGGTGCCTCCGTGTGCACACCGGATGTTGGAGGATTTACGCAGAAACCCGGATAAAGCACCCCTTGTATGGCGTGCGGACCGGATCGACAACCATCCGATAACAAGTTCTCTGTTCCCAATTTACGGAAATCAGGATGCTGCCGTTATGTCTTTGCATCCGAGGATAGATGGGAAAACATTCGGTAATGTCATTGTCTGTAACAAACTCGGAGAAGAATATTCTGACAGGCACGTAGAACTCTTTTCTTTATTGAACGAGCCCTTTGCCATTGCCCTTAGCAATTACGTTAGATATAAAGAAGTTACGCGGCTGAGAGACATGCTGGCAGATGATAACCGGTATTTGCAGGAAGAACTTTGGCAGCATGTTGGGGAAGAGATTGTGGGTGCCAACTTCGGCCTGAAACATGTCATGGATCTTGTTCACCAGGTGGCGCACCTTTCCAACACAGTTCTGCTATTGGGGGAAACCGGTACAGGAAAAGAGGTCATAGCCACAGCAATTCATAATTTTTCTCCACGCAAAGGGGGGCCCTTCATTAAGGTTAATTGCGGGGCAATCCCGGAAACTCTCCTGGACAGTGAGCTTTTCGGGCATGAAAAGGGGGCCTTCACGGGAGCACTCGCCCAAAAACGGGGCCGTTTCGAGAGGGCTCACAAAGGCACGATCTTTCTGGATGAGATTGGTGAACTCACGTCCGGAGCACAGGTCAGACTGCTCAGGGTGTTGCAGGAGAAGACAATCGAGCGGGTAGGAGGAACAGAAGCGGTTGAAGTCGACGTAAGGGTCATTGCCGCAACGCATAGGGATCTTGACGCCATGCTCGCCGAGGGCACATTTCGCGAAGACCTCTATTTCAGGCTGAAGGTCTTTCCCATTATTATCCCCCCACTCAGAGACCGGCTTGGGGATATACCCACGCTGGTTCAGCATTTTATGCAAAGCAAAGCTCGCGAGATAGGTCTCCAGCAAATTCCGACCATCATCCCGGAAGCTATTGCCAGACTGCTCAATTACAAATGGCCGGGGAACGTCCGGGAACTGCAGAACGCGGTGGAACGAGCACTTATTATAAGCAACGGCGCACCGCTCACCTTCGATGAGTTTGGAGAAATCGCAGAAAGAAGGGTGATACCCCATCGTCTTGTTGTCAACGAAGATACCATTGCCCCTCTTGATCAAGTTTTATTCAGGCACATTACGAGGGCCCTTGAAGCAACACACGGTCAGGTGGGAGGAAAAAACGGTGCGGCAAAACTCTTACGGATGCACCCATCCACCCTCAGAAAAAAGATGAGGAAACTTAGCATTCCCTTTGGCAGGAAAACTCATCTACAAAAAGGGCAATAAGAGAATTCCTGTAGGTTTGCCGGAATTTGTCAATCCAGGTAGACGGACGTTGGTAAAATGGTGATATTTGATACCTGCCGGTCGCCCGTCCAAAGGGAAAACAGGAAAAAACAAAACAAATGCCCTGCTATCGCAGGGTTTTATAGATAAAGGCGCAGACAAAAAACAGAATATTTAAGAGCACAATTGTGGCTCCTGTGGGCAGGTCCGCAACAAAAGAAATACAGATGCCCAGCACAACAGACAGAACACCTGCAATTGCGGCAATGAACATGGTAGATTTGAAACTTCTTGCCATTTGCAGCGCAGTAACGGATGGAATTATCAGGAGGGCGGATACAAGCATGATCCCCACCATCTTCATGGCAAGAACAACCGTTAACGCAGTAAGCAGGACAAGTATCGAATTGATTCTTTCCGTATTGACTCCTGATGCTTTGGCAGATTCTTCGTCAAAGGTCACGGAAAGAAGTTCCTGGTAAAAGAGTAATATTACAGTAATCAATATGATGGACAGGACGATGGATGCTATTACCTCTTCAATGCTGATGGAGAGTATATTCCCGAAAAGATAGCTGAAAAGATCCACATTGAATCCACCGGCAATGCTCGCCATCAAAACACCTGCCGCAATCCCAAGGGATGACACAATACCTATTGCCGCATCCCCATAGAGACGGGCCTTTTCTATCAATTTCAGAATTCCCAGCGAACTTAGCATAACAATAGGCACTGCCACATAAACAGGGGAAGATTTAAAAAAGAGCCCTACAGCAATACTGCCGAAGGTTACATGGGCAAGACCGTCTCCGATTAGCGAAAGACGCCTCAGCACAAGAAAAACCCCGAGGGTTGAACATAAGACGGCAATGAAGGACCCGGCGATGAGCGCTTTCTGGACAAAAGCATGACTGAGAAAATCGAGCGCATTCATCATCATTGATTTATCACATCGTGCCTGTGACATATCAAATGCTGTGAGTATTCGCCGAAATAGTCCGACATCTCTCTTGATACGCAAAATGCCTCGAAGCTCCCGTAAAAGATAATTTTTTTGTCAAGGTAAAGGAGTTTTGATGCATATTTGCCGATTGTTCCCGTGTCATGGGTAATAATGATAATCGTTACCTTTTTCTGCTCGTTAAGTTCTTTCAAAAGGCTGAAAAATTTCTCCCTTGTCTCCGGGTCAATGGCAGTTGTCGGTTCGTCAAGGATAAGCAGTTCAGGTTCGCTCACTATTGCCTTTGCAATGAGGGCTCTCTGCTGCTGCCCGCCGGAGAGCTCGCCGATAAGCTCATTTTTAATATCCGAAATATCCATCAATTCCATGGCATGGCCTACAGCCAGCTTATCGGCCCTACGCGACCTTTTTGGAAGTTTCTTCCTTGAAATAAGGCCCAGGGCAACAATTTCTTTTACTGTGGCAGGAAAGTTGGGATTAAAAGAAACGATCTTCTGCGGCAGATACCCTATTTTATACCAGTCCTGAAAACCGGCGGGGTCATAACCGAAGAGTTTGACAGCCCCCTTGGTCGGTTTCTGAAATCCGAGAAGCAGTTTTATCAGTGTTGTCTTGCCTGATCCGTTGGGACCGACAAGCCCCATATAACCGCCTTCGCTCAAATCAAAGGATATGTCGGCAAGGACATCCACGGCATTATACTGAAAAGACAGCCCGTCAACTGATATGACTTCTACTGGCATTCAAGCCCGACCTTTAAATTTTTCAGGTTTTCTTCCATTACAGCAAGGAATGTTATGCCCTTATCCATATCTTCCTTACTGACATTGTGAGCGCCGTGAAGTTTAAGCATCACCGCCCCGGTTTCCCTTGAAATAACCTCGGAAACCCTCGGCAATATCAGTTCCTCAAAATATATGTATTTTATATCATATTGTTTCATCTTGTTTTTCAATTCAATGAGACGTCTTGGTGTAGGCTCCGCGTCAGGAGACCCGTGATACGCCGCGATATAACGGATATTATATCTGTTTGCAAGATAGCCGAAAGCAAAATGGCCGCCGTGGATGAAAGTATGCCTCTTACAGGTTGATAGGGCATCCCGGTATTTCGCGTCCATTTCCCTCAGTTTTGCCTTATACGCCTCAGCATTCTTCGTATAATAGTCGCTGTTGCCGGCATCCTTTTGAACAAGCCCGGCAAGGATATTATCTGTTATTTTCTGAGCATTTGACAGGTCAAGCCACATATGGGGGTCAATCTTTCCGTGCCCGTGCTTATCATCATGGCCTTTCTCATCTTCTTTTTCCTCATTTAAAGCAATGCCCCTGCTTGTGTCAACAATAACGAGTTTCTTACTGTCCAGGCCCTTTAAAATACCTTCAACCCATGGCTCCATATACTTTCCGGTGTATATAAACAGATCGGCATTATTAATCCTCAACATATCTCCCGGTTTCGGTTCAAAGCTGTGCGGCTCAACACCGGGAGGCAGAAGCAGTGTCACCTGTGCCTTATCACCGACGATGTTCCTTGTAAAATCATAGAGCGGAAAGAGGGTTGCAACGATATTTAATTTCTTTTGACCTGTTGATGGCTCTTCTTTCTTCTGGCAGCTTATCAAAGTGAAAAAGAGCGCCAAAATCAGTAAAAAGTTTAAGATATTCCTGGCTTTAAAGATATTTTCCATCATATTGATATTGCCTTGCTTTTCAGGCATGTGTTACAAAACCCGTAGACCTGCAGCAAATGAGATATAACATGGCCTTTCAGCGTGCTTTTTACTTCGTCTTCAATTTCCTTCATCCCGCAGAATTGAATATCCTCAACTTTTCTGCAGGAAACACATACGAAATGGTGGTGGTGACCGGCATTATGGCAATAAAAATAATAGAGCTTGCGGTCAGGATGGATAACCTTGATAATTATCTCTCCCTTAGACAAATCTTCAAGGTTACGGTAAACAGTGGGCAGACCGATATTCTTAAACTGCCCTTTCATAGTATTCCAAACCTCTTCAGGCCCCAGGTATCCCGGCGCTTCCGCTAATATTTCAAGAATAGCCAGCCGTTTCGGTGTAGCCTTCAGATTCAGTGCTTTCAATTGTTTTATAAAGTTCATAGTTTTATTTTATACGTAAATGAAACTCAATTTCAATTACGTATAATATTATGTACTCAAACGCAGGTCAAGCATAATCAACTTCCGCCTTGCCTGACTTTTTACAGACACATCCGAAGGGCTCTATTATTTAAAAACATGGAAACCTGTTTAGTATACCATCATACTCCAAAAAGCGGCATGGTTATTGCAACTTTAACCATGTATCTAAAGAAGGTGCTATTTATTATTGACGATGCCAGTATCAAAAATGGTAAATAGCTCGTAACGCGAGCAAGAAGTGGAGGCCGGGGTACCCGATTGCGTGTCGAGCTTTGCTTGAGGAGGGGGCGACCCCCTTACGAGGACAGGCCCCCGCCAAGCGAGGACAAGCGCAAGCCCCAGTGTGTATAACGTCAGTGCGATAAATAGCCCGAACAGCGGGCGAGAAGGGAAAGCTCGGGCAGCTTTGCTGCTGGAGGGAGATGACCACAGTCATAAGCCCAGTGCGTATAACGTCAGTGCGTTTAATAGCTCACACAGTGAGCGCGAGGGGGAGGCTCCACGAGCTTTGCTTGTGGAGGGGGCGACGTTAGCCCCGGTAATAGCAAGCCCCAGTAATAGCAAAGGAGCTATCATGAATGTCTATCTTTTGAAGACCCAGTGGGTATTTTTAGGTCTTGGAGCACCGGCCTTTTCGTGGCTGGTTTCTGGCGGTCTTATCGTCTATTGTGCGTGGATTTTCCTTAGACAATTGCGAGAGTCAAAAATCCGACAGCGCTGCCTCTTTGTTGCCGACAAAAAACTCAAGTCTTTTCAAACAAAGCGATCTGTATGGGATGGCCGGCGCAATGGCATTTCCGAACGTCTTCTGAGTGAAATAAATAAGGTCTTCAGCGATCTGCCTCTTTTGAAGACTGCATGGCAGACCACTTCCTCTTCCATGATAAGCAGGACTGACAGGAACGGTGAAGAACATTTTTGGATTGCTGACGATATAGGGACTCTCTTCAATGAATCGGTTGCCACAGAGAGCCAGGGCTATAGGAATGCGTCTGCTATTATAACAGGAGTGGGCCTTCTTGCAACCTTTCTTGCGATCCTTATTGCTCTGTTGGATGTTCGATTGACAGGCAATAAAGTACAGGGGCTCGATCTGCTGATACAGGGGCTTTCAGGAAAATTCCTGTCATCGGTGGTTGCTATTGCCTGTGCCACCGCCCTTGTCTTCTTTGAGAAGGGCCTGTTTTACCCGGTGAAAGCACGTGCCATAGCCCTCAGCAACACTTTGAGAAGTCTTTTGCCCCGATTGACACCCTCCCAGATAATGCTTGACAGCCACAAGGAGATCATTGACCATCTGGAAGCATTGAGAAGCAGGGATGCGGAGCCTACCATGAATATGAGCCGGGGTTTGTCCGATACGATTGAGCCGGCGCTGAACAGGATGGCCGTCAAGTTCAATGAATCCCTTACCGGCGCCGCCAAAGGCCAATTCAGCGAGATGTCGGAATCACTGGGAAGTACGGCTCAGATGCTTCACCAGATGAATGGCCAACTTGCCATGACCGGCAACATCCTGAACGAACTGGTAGACCTTGCCAAGCGCACGGCCACAAGCGAAACAACAAACCGGCAAACTCAGATCGAACAGATGACAGGAGCCGTGGGCAATCTCATGGGAAAGCTGCAGTACCATACAGGAGAATCGATGAGTTCCATGGAAAAAGCCATGACCGCCATTACCCTTGATATGTCCCGTAAGATGACGGACCTTTCAGCCCAGATGGCTGCCGTTATTGAGAAAACCTCCGAGAGATCAACGGGCAGCGCGAGAGAGGTGCTCGATCAGGCAGGTTCCCTTGCGTCGAAAAGCGCGGAGCAATTGGCAGCACTTCTTGAAAGACACAGCGCAGAGATGTCCAGGGTGAACAGCTTGGAGGAAGCCCTTGATAATACTTTCAAACAGTTTACGAACGCCATCGGACAATATAATGAGACAACGGAAGGTATGAAAAAAATGATTGAAGAGATAAATAGAAATGTCTCATCCCTGGCCGGTATAACAAAGTCGGTTGCAGAAGGACAGGAGACGGCTGTGCGGCTGCTTTCTTTAAGCTCGGGACAGATCGAATCGCTCAAGGGTTTCACACTTGCGCAGGATGATGTCTGGCAGCGGATAGAAGCGTCGATGACCGGTTATAAGACGATGTTTCAGGCTGTGGAAGGCCATGCCAGGGAACTCCTCGCCCAGATTGCCCGGAACCTCGGCGGTTACTCGAGTGTAACGGAAAAACATTTCGATTTACTTACTACAACAGCAGACAACTTCATCTCTCAGGCCACAGGCCGCCTTTCGGGCTCTATTGACGAATTGGGGGAACAACTCGATATACTTCACGGCGCCATGAGCAAAATGGCTTTCGCTTCGCAGAAAATGAGGTAGCCCATGTCACAGGGTAAGAACAATACGGTGTTGTCCAATTCCTTTGTCGATCTCATGACTTCTCTGGCCGTGATTTTTATTCTGCTGCTTTGCGCGTCCCTCAACAACGCACAGGAGGACAGACAGACAACAAAGAATTCCGTTCTCGCGGACATGCAGAAAGCGCTCAAAGAGTTTGTGTCCGGCGGCATAGAAGTAAAGACTGACCCCAAAGACCCTCTCGGCCTTTTGGTCCTTGTACCTGAAGACCTCCTTGCCTTCAGGTTTGACCGCGCTGATATTTCGCCTGCCGGTGATGCCTTCCTGCGGGCTTTTATACCCAGGTTATCCGAGGTTGTCTGTTCCCCAAAATTTTCAAAAGAAATAAACTCGATAATAGTCGAGGGACATACTGATTCGTCAGGGACGGCCCGACATAATTGGGACTTGAGCCAGAAGAGGTCCATGTCTGTTGTGCGGACCAGTCTGAACATACTCGATGACGGCGGCATGAAGGAAGAGAAGGCCACATTCCTTCAGCTTTTGTCCGCCACCGGAAGAGGCAGTGCGGAGATTGTAAGGAGCACCTCAGGGGAAGAGAGCCACCACATGAGCAGACGTGTCATATTCAAACTCCGTTTCCGCTCCATCGAGCAGATACCGGTGATGGAAGCCTTAAGAACAGTGAGAGGATAGAATGGAACAAACACAAAGGAACAATGCTGTTTTGTCGCAGGATCTGGACTCTATCATGCGGGAAATGGCGAACAATCTTGATAACTCAGCCCGACGTGTCACAGAAATGGCGGCAAACGCACGGCTTAAGAACCTGCAAAGCTCAGTGCAAAGCATAGACGCCCCCGTGGTACACCGCCTTACGCCCCTCGAACGGTACAGGAAGGAATGGACAGAATTTGTCAGCGGCAACAAGGAATCTCTTGATAAGCAGGCCGTCAAGTTTCTCTGCTGGGTTCCGGAAATCGCTGTTGACGTAAAATTTCTTGCGTTCCTCGACAGTTCCGGAATCGAACCCGACTGGCGCTTAATAGCAGGTCTTGTCCGATCTATCCACTGCATGTGGGGTAACATGCCGCCTGAAAGCCCATCCATCCGGATTATAAGAGGTTTATTAAATCAATATAGAGGGACCAATCCGGTGTTGCAAAAATGGCAGGCACATTTGGATGCTATGCTCACAAGACATGCTCCACATATAATGGCCGATAGATTCCTTCGCAGCAAAAGACGCCTCACATCTTTCATTGAAGAATGGCACATCGAATCTCAGTCTGCCTTCTTTCAAAAGGTGGTAGAAATCGCAACCGCTACGTGCCGCAATCGACTTGACCAGCCTGCTGACAATCTCCTTGTCCTGCTTTTCAGAGACCTTCTGCCATGGCCTGGATGGATATTGTCCAATTTTAAAAAAGAGATCGGAGCTGTCATACTTCACAGTCCTATGAGCAATGAGTCATGTGAGATGATCCAGAGATTCATTCTCCACTTCAAAGGGCTTGGTGACCCCCGTATTTCCGTCAACCGGGTCAACTGGACCGAAGTGCCGGAAAAAGCCAAAGAACTCCTGATCAACTGGCTTTGCCAGGAGAACACCTATGTCTTCCCGGAACATGTATATCAGCAGGGCAAGGGATGGGTCTGGAAACAGAAGGCTTCCATACGTGACCCATTGTCGTTTGAGAATTCAGATTTGCACTGGTTGCCCTTGCAATAATTTATTCCAATTCTGAATCAAGGCGCTATCATCGTTGCCTTCGTCATCTGCTCCTCTGGCGTACAATTAAGATATTGTCAAAAGATTTTGTTTCATTGTTTGGTTTTTTCTCCTGGTCGGTTAACGGCATCTTCGGGAATATCCATCTTTGGCGGTCTGCTGCACCTTGCGATCTTCCGACGTACGTTCAGTACGTCTTCAGCCTGCAAGACTTACAGGCCATCCAAACCTGGACATTCCCGATATGCCGTTAACCACTCAAGCCGTATTCATATCTGTCTTTTTCGCTGATGTGAATACGGCGGAAATGAAGAATTCTCTTCATTTCCCATACTTCCTTCTACCTCCCCTTGTTTTCTCCT
>Ga0074195_1000534_pt1 | contig 71955 bp, 70 predicted proteins | sample EPASupsiteHSE623_FD_64525 | JGI IMG/M metagenome (GOLD analysis project Ga0074195, IMG submission 64525) | Bioremediated contaminated groundwater from EPA Superfund site, New Mexico - Sample HSE6-23 | ecosystem: Environmental > Aquatic > Deep subsurface > Groundwater > Contaminated ...
CTTGACCATATCGAGTCGATCTCGATCAGTATAGTGTTTTCCCATGTGGTTTCTCCTCGTTTCATGGTCTTAGGATACAAAAAAACACTCCAAATTGTTAGAGTGTTAATATTTGACCTTTACATTTGAAAATAGGGGGAAAATACCCTTTCTGCATGAAAAAAGGTCTAATACCTATCGTATCAGACCAATGCTCGTTTAATGGCGGAGGAAAGGGGATTTGAACCCCTGCGCCTTTGACAGCCTACGAGCTTTCCAAGCCCGCCTCTTCAGCCACTTGAGTATTCCTCCAACTGGTGCACCCGACATGAATCGAACATGCGACCTCAACCTTCGGAGGGTTGCGCTCTAATCCAACTGAGCTACGGGTGCACATCATGTCGCAATCACTATTTTATCAAAACATTGCATGTTTGTCTAATGGTATTTTGACTTTTTGCAGGATTCCAAATGATTATGAATAGAAATCGTTTTTTTGTCCTTGTTTTTATTCTCATAAGAAATCTGATGATACCCACTCATTCATGATGAATTCATGCTATAATAATATACTGAACTTCATGAGAAATCCAAATGCCCATGAACAAGCAAGTGAGTGTGAACCATGAACAACCGCATTTTTAATCGTTATGAACGCAAGTATATCATGGACATGACCACCATGGAAGATTTTATTCCTTTTCTAAGGCAATATTTGACCCATGATCCCTATTCTCAAAATGGTCATCACTATACTATTTATAATATTTACTTCGATACAGATGATTTTGGTATTGTTCGTAATTCGATTCAAAAACCACCTTACAAAGAAAAACTTCGTTTGCGAACTTACGATTTTCCTATCCACCCAGACAGCATATGCTTTCTTGAAATCAAAAAGAAATATAATGGACGTGTCAATAAAAGAAGATTAACACTCTCTTATGGAGAAGCCATGAATTATTTACAAAAAGGAATCAAGCCACAACTCGATGATTTCATGCAACTCCAAATTTTGAATGAAATCGATTATTTTATAAGCATTCATAAAGCTAAGCCAGGTGCTTATATTCGTTATGATCGAATTGCATTACTATCCGAATCCGATGATCTGAGAATTACCTTTGATTTTAACATCATCTATCGGACAACACAACTTTCCCTTGAAAAGACATCAGGGCATGCCATCTTACCAACAAAAGATAGTGTCCTCATGGAAATCAAAAGCGACAATAATTTCCCTTTGTGGCTCGCCCAAAAACTCTCATCACTCAAACTTTATAGCCAATCCTATTCGAAATATGGCAAGGCTTATGAATACTATTTAGGAGGACATACCGATGATGACATACTTCACCACAATTGATTTAACTGATATGACCTTTAGCAAGGTTGCAATCATTTTGATTGTGTCCACTTTGCTTGGTGCAATCATATCACTACTTTATGGGTTTACCCATCGAAAAACCGTTTATGACCACGCTTTTAACACCACACTTCTTCTATTACCCCTGATCGTTTCGATTATCATCATGCTCGTTTCCAATAATATCGCACGTGCATTCAGTTTAGCAGGTGTTTTTACATTAGTCCGTTTTCGTAGTGCTATTGCTGATACACGTGATATTGCTTATATTCTAAGTTCTGTCGGTATTGGTCTTGCGATGTCACTGGGTATGATCACCTATGCCCTCATGATTACAGCATTCATCACCATTGTCTTGGTCACTATTCATTTCTTGAAACTCGATGTTCAGCGTAAAACTCACGCGAAACTAAAAATTATCATTCCTGAAAATCTGAATTACACCCATGTCTTTGATGATATTTTTGAAAAGTATGCGATCAGCAGTCAATTGTCACGCGTTAAGACAACTGACTTTGGTACCATGTTTGAACTGACGTATTTGATCAAACTTAAAACGAGCATCGATCAAAAAGCCATGATCGATGAGCTTCGTGTGCGAAATGGCAATCTCTCGATTACATTGACCACAGATTATATCTCTCTAGTCTCAGAATAAAGACGAGTAAGCCCATTTGATGGGCATATAAAAAACAAAAAAAGCGAGAAAAATCTCGCTTTTATTCTATTCATGGTCGGGACGACAAGATTTGAACTTGCGACCCCTTGCACCCCATGCAAGTGCGCTACCAAGCTGCGCTACGTCCCGGTTTATAGACCTTCTTTATTGTAGCACATCTTCATAACGATTGCAAGACGATTAAATAGCTGAAATCATGGATTTCATTTAGTCAGCAAGTGACCCCATTGGATCCCATGGCTTTAAGATGATGGGTTTTTGAGCCCATGCTTGAAGTTGTTCTTGGGATAAGTATTTTTTGTTAACAACGGCTTGATAGACGTAGCGATCAAACCATGTATCGGTCATCAAATAGTAACCTTTGTTACCGTTTTGATCACCCCATGAATTTTCAATTTTCCAACGGTTAGGTTTACCTTCATCAAGGTTAACACCTGTGAGAACCATCGCATGATTCATCGAGGAGTTGCTGTAGTCAAGTTCATCTTCCTTGGTCATATAAAGTGACATTTCAAGCATCTCTTCATCATCAAACTGATTGTCATCCCATACCCCAACGTTGCGATCGCCATAACGTGAAACATCGGACCCAAACCATACGAGTTCTTTGTTATTGAGCTGTTTGAGGACAAGATCTTTAAAGGATTCCATATCAAGATTCAGATACTTGATTTCACGACCATCAATCACATTTCCGAGATAAGCAACGCGATATGTCTTCATAAAGGGTTTATCTTGTGTGGGTGCATGAATGATCGAAATATACTCTTTGAGTACGTCATGCATGTAGTCTTTATAGAAAGCTTGAGGCGTTAAGCCTTTGATGATTTGATATGCATCTTTTGCGACAAATTCTAAATCAAAAGACTTAGGTGGCATGCCAAAGTTGGTGACAAGAAATGTATAAAGCTCATCCAGGGTTTGTTTCTTTAAAGATTCAATTTCATCTTTTCGATCTTCAGCGAACAGATGTCTTGCATTGGATGCATATTGTCTTAACTTGATGTTAATGATTTGATTCATGAAGCGAGTGTTTGATGAAGAAGATGTTTCTTGCATCGCTTCTTTTGGGACAACACCATATTTTTCAATTAAACTGACAAACATATCCCATTGACCACCATCTTGAATGCCAGTTTTTAGAATGTGTTGAAGCGTTCGATCATCTTGATCAACCTTCAAAAAGTCATCCATAATTTCAATGAAATAATTGATCTTTTCAAGCTTATCATAGAAAGCTGTATAGTTTTGTGATAGCTCAAAATCTTTCATTTCATAGCGGTTAGCAACGATTTCACGAAGGACATTGAGTCCCGCAAAAATCCAGCAACGACCGCTTTGTTTTTGTGAGGTGACCGGTAAGGTTTTAATCTCATTGGAGAACTTGAATTGAATACTTGGTTTCACCTCAAGTTTTTCAAATAGACCTTGTAATTCATTTTTGACAATGACGCGTGAGAGTGCTTTTTGTACGGGTTTATTGTCGTAATGACTTTCCCATTTTTTTAAATCTGCAAAACTTATTTTTTTCATAATATCCCCTTTTCCTATGTGAAAAGATGGCCTCGCAGGGCCATCTTCATTAGACGCGAAGCATCCGCTCATCCTTAAATGTTTCAACGATAGCATAATCATTGTCTTTAACAATGACTAAACTTGTATTGACGTAATTGATGATATTTGAGACGCGTTGTGGTGGTACTGCAATAAAGAGTTGAATCGATAAGCTGTTGTAGAATTTCATCATCGCATCGATGCGTGATTCGTCCATGTTGTTGAAAGCTTCATCGAATAATACGATACAACCTGAATCAATACGGCGGTTTTTGGTTAAAAGTTGTTGGAAAGATGCTGCAATGACGATGTAGAATGGAACCTGTGTCTCACCACCAGATTTTTCCTTTGAGACCTTCGAGAAGTAAGATTTATTACCATTCTTATTTGTGACTTCAATATCGTAGGACATGTAATTACGATAATCCAAGAACTTATAGGTGAGTTGGTCAAACTCAGGATCATTGGACGCAATTTTCTCGAAAAGTTCCATCAAGATTTGTTCATTCTTTTTGGATAAACCTTCGGTAAACAAGGTGTGTTTCTGTATAGCTTCATTAGCCATGATGATTTCGTAATATTGTTTATAATCCGGCGATTCTGAGGCACGATAGGTCAATTGATACGAATCTGTACCGAAGGTTTTGTCGGTCAATGCATAGTTGAGTTCTTCGATTTGTTGTTGCGCGTTTTCAATGGAAGCTCTCAGTTTACCCACAAATTCTTCCTTGAATCCAATCTCAGAGTTTCTTCTGAGCTCTGATGCTTCAATTTCATAGCGGATCAAATTGTTGTTTCGAATCATTTGAGCTTCTTGTTCATAGTAAATGAGTGAATCGAGCTGTGGAGCAGCACCAAAATGATAGTTTTGGTTGAAAAACTTCATTTGATTGATTAAATCAGCTTCACCACGAACGATTTGACTCGTCAAGGATACATTGGACTGTGCCAAATAATCGGTAATTTGATCGTGATCGTGTTTCATCTTGAGTTTGAGAGCATAAAATTGTGTATTGGCAAGCGATAGCTTTTCGGGATGCTTAAGTGCGAGCACCTTTTGTTCTTTCGCATATGATTCGATTTTATCCTTGATATCATCGATCAAGTCGTAGACTCTTTGACGGCTTTCACGCAATGTGGCAATTTCTCCCACAAGTTGATCAGCATCGGTGCGTAGCTGTCTTCGTGTTTGTCTTGCTTTTTCAATTTGGTCTTCGAGTTTTTGAACACTCTTATCTTTACCAAGTGATGCAATTTGTTCCTCAATTTGGGCATATTCACGTCTGGTTTGCTTGATTAAATCCATAAAGCGGAGTTGTCCAGTGTGCACAAGTTGATTCGATTTCGATTGATTGAGTAAACGCATGATACGATCGTTTTTGTCGGAAAGATCATAGAGTTTATCCATCTTATTTTCAAGAACAGCTAACGTCTTTTCTTCCATCTCGAGTTGCATGGTGGTTGCCTGTTGGCCGATATAAGGGACTTCATACGTTCTTGGATTGATCTGGCGTGCGGTATGGTTGCTGTAAGTCATACAAGTCGGCGTGATGGCACGGTTGTAGTTCTTTAAGTCTTGTACATGATCAACACAATAGGTGTTATTCAATATCATATTGACATAGTAGCGTGCATAGTGGCTGTCTGTGCTAACTTTTTCTGCCAATGTCCCCGGATTGATTTGATCATATGCTAACAATTTTTGTGTATTGACAAGACCGACACCATAAATCTTTTGTTCAAATTTCACGCGGTCATAAATATCTAAGGCATCATTGAAATAGGTCGGATCTACGATGATATCAAAACGTTGTGTGGAAAGATAACCCTCGAGAGCATTGCGCCACTTTTCATCTGTAACTTCAATGAGTTCACAAACCGGTCGAACGCGAACCTCTTTTTGATAGTGTGATGACAATTCATTATTTAACGCTTGAATGAGTGCTTCTACAAACGAAGGATAGGTCTTTACATGACGTTTGAGTTGATTGATGCGTGTTTGAGATGATCGAATCTGTTCAGAAAGATCACGTTTTTCCGCTTCAATTTTATCTTTTTCTGCGAAAAAAGCTTGTTTATAAGCTGAGACTTCGACATCAATTGTCTGTAGATGTGCTGCTAAATCATCGGTTGATATGCTATCTTCAGAGGTTTGCATGCTGTTGACAAAAGCTTTCATGCCTTGGTTGGGTAAAAGGTTGACGAGTTCTTTGATCACATTGAACTCTTTTTGCAACATGTCTTTTAACTGTGTTATGGTTTCCTTTTGCGCTTCATATTCACTGCCTTTTTTCTTTAAGGCATCATGATAACTCTGAAGTGTACGGGACAAATCAGAATCATTTTTTGCGCGTTCAAGGTTGAGAATACTCTGTTCAACATCTTCCATCTGTTCATCGAGTTGTGCTTTTGCATCGCGCAAATAATCAAGGCGTTTATCAATCGAGACGAGTTTTTGTTCCTGTTCTTTCATGAACGCTTCTCGTTTTTCAACCCAGTTTAATTGATCAATGATGGCATTGATATCCTTTTGATCTTTGTTTTGGACGATATCTTCACCTGAACGGATGATACTATCGAGCTTTTCAAGTTTTTCTTTATCGCGCTTGATTTGCGCTTCAACTTTTTTAAGTTGTGCAACGTTATTTTTCAAAGACTGAATATCGATGGGATCATCATCAAGTAAAAACTCAAACACAAAGGCTTGTAAATCAATTGAACGGAATGCGAGTGCTTTGGGTAAAATCTTGGCATACTTGGTTGCGTCCATCCCAAAAAAGCGTGCTAAAGCATCACGATATTTTTTCTGTGATTCAAACGGAACAAATTCAATATCGATTGATTTTAAGTAGTTTTTCATACTCTTATAATCACGTGGATATTTCTTTTCAAGAAATAATCCATCATGAATCGAGACGTTATCCAAAAGATAGAATCGTTCTTTGATCTGTGCACCTTTGGGTAAATCTAAAATACAACCAATCGTTGTGTATTTTTTTGCCTGTTCATCAAAAAATTCGAGTGCGACATGGCTGATGACATCACCATTTCGTAAATATTCTTTATTTTCAGCACCGATACGACCACGAATATAGCCTTCGAGGGTACGCTTTGCGTCATCGGTCGCTGCGATGTTGAATTTTGCACCGCTGCGTCCTCCAACAAACATATACTGCATGGCATCGAGGAGTGTCGATTTCCCTGAACCATTTTCCCCTGAAATTAAAGCGTTGTCTTTGATTTCAATGGTCTGATTTGAGAAAAGGTGCCAGTTAATGAGTTTAATCTTCGTCAGTTTCTTCACTTTCCTCGCTACCTCCTTCCATGTAACTTTCAAGCTTGGTGACAACTTCTTTAATCGAATCTAAATTCGTCACATAAAGAATTGTCGGATAGATTTTAATCCGTGCATCATCATGAAGTCCTTTATCGATATAATCGATGATGTTGTATGCACGAAGGAAGGTGAGGGCTGGTTTAAGTTTATCTTTGGTGATACGTTTGTTATCCAAATAACCGATACGTGAAAGTTCATCGTGAATGTCATGTAAAAAGATTTCAACATTCTCATCCAGTGTCACATAATCCTTCTTACGTTGATAAATGATGCGAATCACAAGCAGTAAGACACTTTCCGTTTTTCTTAAACGCATATGGTTGAAGAGGTTATCGTTTTGAATGAAGACGACTTCATCTTCACGTTTGATGTTGAGAGTAAAATCTGTTAAGGCAAAAAAAGCCTCAAATGCTTCTTTAAAAGCGAGGATAAATCGATAATCATTGGTGTCCCCCGGCTTTTTCTTGGTGATGTAATTCACTTGAAAGAGTTTATTAGTGATCCGCGAAAAGATGGCTTTTTCACCTTCTTTAAGTGCACCATATTCGTCATTGAATTGTTTGAGCGCTTGTCCTTTGTTCATCGTTTTACCTCTTTAATGCGGAAATTTTGGAATGTAACAAAATTGTTTGTACACGGTTTGTTGAGAACTTCGACATCGTAATGCATACCCACCGATTTAGAATATAGGAAAACTAAAATGAGCTTCACGAAATCTTCTTGTGTCTCAAGAATAACCGAGGATGCATCCACTGTTTTTTGACCTTGAAGAAGGTTTTTGACATGTTCGTCAATTTCTTTTTTGCCATAGATGTTATTTTTGAGAAGTGCTTTGATTTTATCCTTTCGATACTCTTCACTGATCAGATCATCGTCAAATGTGATTTCTTCAGGTGTTGTTTCCATCCGCATTCTTCGTTGATTGTAGAGTGAGCCGGTATCAAGATTTCTCGCTTGACTCATGAAGAAAAGGTTTTGATAATTGACGTCTTTATTGGACATGATGAGTCTAAATAAACGGTTGAAAATCCCTTCAATGTCATCCGATTGATTGGTGTAGAAGAGAATTTTAGCTGCTGCGGCACTGATGTATTGTTCATTTTTGCGGTCAATGGCTAAAATCAAATGTTCGAGGGCTGCAAATGAATCCGTAATAAATCTTAACCTGTCTTCAACATAGTGGAATGATTCATTATAATCATCGATTCGTTTCAACGATTGAACTTTCATTGCGAGTTGATCCATCATGACTTCATCGTTTTGAATGCGGTTGATGACTTCTAATATGGCACGTTTGTAACGTGGTAATGAATCTGTGGTTTTCAAATTGTAATACGCTGAATCAAAGAAATCTTGCTTGTATTCGACGAGAAGCTTTTCCAAAAGTTGCTGCAAGTCATTTTTGGAATGTTTTTTGGTGATGTCATAGTAGTAACGATAAATATTAGCTTTGAGTGATTTCAGTTTCCGCAAGATATCTTGAGTCTTTTGATAGCTTTGTTCAAGTACTCCGATACCCTCATCCATATTGAAGGTGGACAAAAGAGAATACACGGTGTAGATTTCACCAGTATATTCGCTTTGACGATGATTAGCGATGTTTTCAAGTAAATCGATCACTTGAATAGAGTAATCAAATAAGTTAAGGGATGTTTTATAGTCACCGAGTTCTTCTTCGCCTATCCAACCGTTTCGTTTCAAAACGTTGATGACATGAAGTGCCTTCTGGCGGGATGTACGAGCAGGTTCATCCTCCTCTACATCGAAAAATTCATCCTGAGGTTGTTCATCGAAATAGTCGATGAGTCTCTGGATGATCAGTTCACGGTCCCCCTGAAAAGCGTCTTCAACGGTGTCAATCGTATGATAGATGATGAAGATGCAGTCGACATAAGTCTTCTTGTTAGGGGAGGAGAGCACACTGAAAAAATTCGGGTGTATCGTGTCAAACAGATGTGCCATCATGTCCTCCTTTATTTTTGTAAAAATAAAAAAATATGAAGTCATATACATTGTAACATGAACGCTCCATATTTTCTATTTTTTTTAGTTATTTATGCTTGATGATGGCAATTCGAATCTTTTTACCATCGATGATCTTTCCATCGAGTTCTTCAAGACGTTTGATGGCTGCGGGATGAATTTGGAATTCAGTTTCCTTTTTACCCATGGTGATGTCGCCAACATTTTTAGGAAACATGTCAGCATGTTTTCTAAATAAGTCCAAGAGTTGTACAGGACGGAGCCCATCTTCTTTACCTAAATTGATCACAGCAAGCTTATAGTTGGTATCCTTTTTAGCACTTTCAAATGAGGTATGACGATCGGAGGGTTTACGATCGATTGATGTTTGTCTTTCCTCTCTACGTTTGGATTGAGGTGCTTCAATGGTTTCATAAGTCTTAGGTTGTTCTACCGAAGTTTCGATGAGTGCATCAATGATTTGATCTTTGGTGAAACCATCTGATTCAAGCTGTTTGATCAGTGATTCATGAGACTTTTCATTAGATTGAATCTTTTCAATCAACTGTTGATAATTTCTTGATGCAACTTTTTCTTGAATTTCTTCAACGGTTGGAATTGGTTTTTCGATCATCTTGGTTTTGATAAAACGTTCAATCAATTGAAGTTTACCGCGCATCGACGGATAGACAAGCGATACGGACATGCCTGACTTTCCTGCACGACCTGTTCGACCAATACGATGGACATAAACTTCATCCTCAAAAGGAATTTCATAGTTGATGACCATGTCGACATGGGAGATATCTAATCCACGGGCTGCGACATCGGTTGCAATCAAGTATTTCAATTTTTTCGTCCGGAAACGTCCCATCACATAATCGCGTTGCGATTGCTTAAGGTCACCATGGAGAGCATCTGCTTCATAGCCATGTTTTTGTAAGTAATCGGTGAGTGCATCCACATCGACTTTTGTGTTAGCAAAAATTAAAGCGGATACGGGTTGATAGTAGTCTAGAACGCGGACTAAAAGTGCATCACGGTCTGATTTTTTGACGTTGTAATAAATTTGTTCAGTCTTGGATACAGTTAACGTTGGTGATTCAATTTTGACGACTTCTGGATGATGTTGGTATTTTTCGGCAACCTTTTTTATAAAGGGTGGGATGGTTGCTGAAAACAGCGCTGTTTGGCGTTCCTGTGGTGTATCTTTAAGGAGTCGTTCAAGGTCTTCTTGGAAGCCCATCTTCAGCATTTCATCAGCTTCATCCATGACCAAAATCTTGATGTTTGAAAAATCGATGGTCTTGCGTTCGAGATGGTCGATGGCACGCCCAGGGGTAGCCACCACAATGTGGGGTTTTTCTGATAATGCCTTAAACTGCTTATTGTAGGATTCTCCACCATAAATGGATGTGACACGTACCGCTCTATTGAATTTCACCAACTTGATGAATTCTTTATAAACCTGCAAGGTTAGTTCACGTGTCGGACAAATGATAAGTGCTTGAATGTGATCATCTGTTGTATCAATACGTTCTAAAATAGGAATGGCAAACGCAAATGTTTTTCCTGTTCCTGTCTGTGCTTGGCCAATGAGGTCTTTTCCCTCGAGCATTTTGGGGATTGCATGATGTTGAATCGATGTCGTTTCAACCAGTCCTAATGCTTCAATAGCCTGTTTTGTTTGTTCTAAAATGGGTAATTCATTAAATAATAGATTCATTTTTTTCCTCAATTCTTTTAAACCTTAATCACTATACCATAGATATCTTTAAAATACCACGAAAAGATGAAAATTCGTATGAAAATTTTTCATTTAATAAAAGAAAAAGACTCATCGAGTCTTCTTGCGCTCACAGTTTTCACCTTCACAATAATCCGTTTTCGTATAGGTGACAGACGCTTGGATGAGAGCATCCAAAAGTTGCTCCTCGGTGTGAAATCCGGATAAACGAATTCTACCATCGATACGCATATGAGGGATCTCAAAAATGCCTTTGACAATCGCATTTTCCCGGTTCATTTGAACAGCATCAAAGAACATTGATGATGCTAAAACTTCATTCACTTGATTGAGATCCAAACCGATTCGTTTGGCAACACGTCTTAAAACATCATGATGCGAAATATCTTGTTTTTCAACATAATAAGTTTTGAAGAGTTGCTTGTTATATTCAAAGGCCAAATCCATTTTTTTTGCAAGATGCGATAAACGATGAGCATCAATCACTTTAACGGGTTTCAAGGACTTAGGAAGTTCGCCAAACATCATGTGAACTTCATCTTCGGTTAGGACATGATGTTGAGATAACACTTTATGAAATGTACAATCTTCGGTTGGTTCGAAAAAAGGAATCATCTCGTAACTGCGGTAAAGAAGTTCAAGGTCATTGAACGTGTATTTCTTATAAAGTTGTTCAACGACTTGATGCTGTTTGTAGCATAGTGGGCTCAAGTAGTCTAACCAAAATTCGAGTTTCATGTGTCACATTCCTTTTTATTTATACATGAGTCATTGTATAAGAAAATGACCATTTTATCAAGTTTTATGCCTTGTCAGTGATATCGTACACAACCTGCTCATTGATGACTGTCATCACGACATGATGACGATCGAAATCGTGTTCTTTCATGGTCAAAACATCTTGATCTAAGATGGTGAAATCAGCAAGATAGCCTTTTTCTAATAGACCTTTGGGTGAGATGAAATTGAGTGCATTCGCATCGGTTGTATAACATTTTAAAGCTTCAAACGGTGTTAGAGATTCTTCAAGAGCATAGCATTGATGATCCTCATGGGAACGTCGAAATATAGCATCTTTCATGCCTTGGAGTGGATTTGGAATTTCAACGGGCGCATCCGATGAACCCGATAAAATCAACCCTTCTTTTAAATAAGTTTTCCATGGGAAAATGAGTTCTGGTCTTTGACTAAAATGAGACCATGCCTTCGGTAAATCGGAGGATAGAAACTGCGGTTGAATATCGAGCGTGACCTGCAGTTTTTTTAATTTCATCAGTGTATCGACTTTCGCCCATGGTGCATGAATGATGCGATCTTTTTGATGCGGTTGAGGAGGATGTGCTAAGAGAATGTCACATACTTCATCCAATCCTCGATCACCAATGACATGAATCGCAGCCGTTAATCCATGATGTCGGACACGTTTCAAAACCTGAATAAAAGCGTCTTGACCCATGACAACTTCACCCTGTGTGGTCATCTGTTGATAAGGATGAAACATCAGTGCTGTTTTAGATGACATCGTGCCATCGTAAAACATTTTAATGGCACCTAGTTCAAGATAAGGTGTTTGAATACCCCATGATTTTTTTGATTGAATGAAATCATCTAACGTCATATGATGCATCAATAGATGGGTTCGAAAAGGTTTCTTAGGTAAAACATCTTCAAAAACGTTGAGCGTATCAAAAAAACCATTGAAGTAATAGAGATCATCACTATGCCCACCGGTCACCCCGAATGCATAGAGAGAATCTATCGCTTTTTCAAGCATTTTTTCTAATGCCTTTTGATCCACTTTGGGTAAGCGTGTCATGACAGAGCTCGCTTCTTCTTCCTTTAATATTCCTGTTGGATGATCGATACCCATCGCATGCAGTGCGCTCGAGTTTAGTGTAAGACCATGATAATCACTGTGTCTAAGAAAGACACGTTGATGAGGAAAATACCGATCCAAATCATCACGCGTGAGTCCTAAATCGCGATAACCTTCTGCAAAAAGAACGGTTTTATCTCGATAGGGCTTGAGGTGAGCGATGATATCTTCGATGCTATTCAGTCCATCCAATGAGATCTGCATGATATGCTGCCCGTACCCTAAAAGATGGAGATGAGCATCGACAAATCCAGGATAAACATGTGCACCTTTGAAATCAATCACACGATCACATGCTGATAAATCAATCTCATCATCGATAAGAATGATTTTTCCTTGATGGGTAACAATCTGTTGGTAAACAGTCTTTTCATCTTTCATGCTATGAAAATGACCATGAATCCACGCAATCATAGGTTCCTCCTTGAATGAAAAACTTCAACCATGATTTTACCATGATTGAAGCTTCTTTTTCTCAAGTATAGCTTGAATAGTGGGGTAAGAAAATCCTTTTTGGTAGAGTTTTTCCTTGATTTTCATCTCAAGTTCATAACCCGACCATTTTTTAGACAAGTGAAGATAAGCTTTGTCGTATGCTTTCTCGATTAAGTCATCGTCATGCGATGGCATATCTTCTTCTGTTGATATTAAGATGCGTTCAATCGCTTCACGATGAAATCCTTTTTGTAAAAGATGCTGTTTAATCGTCATCAACGCTTGTCGCTTGGTTTTATGCTTTAATCCATACCATTTTTGCTCTGCAATCACTTTGATGACATCATCTTCTTTATATCCATGAAAAAGATGTTCAAGAATGGGTTCACTGATACCTTTTTGTCTGAGCTTATACAGCATCATCTCAGGCCCTTCACTCATTTTTTTGATGGATAGATAATCTTCAGCATACCGAACATCATCAATATAGCGGCGTTCAATCAAATGATGGGTCACTTGTTTTACGATGCTTTGAGGATAACCTTGGTCTTCAAGATATTGTTTTATTTCAAAAAGAGTCATCATTTTTCTGAGTTTAAAGAGTGCTTGATTCAGTGCTTGTTGGTATGTATTTTCAGAAATCATGCGATGCCATCGCTCATCATCATACGATTCACCGGCCACAAGATGGTATTTCATCGCAATCTCAAAGACAACCTCCATGATCGAACCATCCTCTAAGGTAACAGACAAAGAACCCTTTTTCTTTTTGATATCGATGATCGTTTTCATGTTATGCAGACTTGATCAGTTGAATGAGAACTTGTAATTCATCATCATGGGTTAAACTGCTCATGGCATACATATAATCGAGATGGATGTGACGTGCGGTTTCAAGACTGATGACATCACCTGTAAGTTCTTTTTCTGTATTATATTGCATCACTTTTTGCCGAGTGAGTTCATCATAATAACCATCTGTACGCAGTGCATTGATGCCTGTTAATCCGTAATAAACATTTAAAAATTGCTGGTAGGAAGATAGTTCACTGTAGACATGATCTTTAGACATGACGCGGGAAAAGATGGGCATATCGATATTTCTCATACCTGTTGCAGCAATGAAATGGACATCAAGCGGTGTCGTGGCAACATTTAAACCATCGCCATAATACCACTCACCTTCCGTATAAACGAGCACATAGCGTACATTACGAATATCACTCAGACGGACTTGGTTTTGATATACACCTTTACCATAGGTAGGACGACCATAAAGCTCATAACCCCCTTCGGTATTCAACACCGCTGCAAGCACTTCAGCAGCCGATGCAGAATGCTCATTGACGAGCACCTTGATGTCATAAGATTTTGGTTGTGATAAGTTTCCGTAAAAGTTTTGAACGGTTCCACTTTTAGGAATCATCGTAAACAGAGGTCGTTCTAAATTGCGCGCCAACAACTGTTGCGTAATCCCGGGTAGCATGGATGTTTGTCCTTGATTATGAAGGGCTGTCAAAGCTCCACCCGGATTATCTCTTAAATCGAGAATGAGTGTTTTGTTCGTCCCATTGAGTACGGTTTGCTCGAGTTGATTCAAGATGTTTTGAAACACAGCAGCTGTTCCGATGGATGTTTCTGAAACACCTGCAAAACTTGTGATATGAATATAAGCGATATGTTCCTCACCTAAATCCTTTTGATAGGCTGTGGGTGTCAAAATTTCTTGATACGTGATGACTACATCGCGTTCATTCCCGAGTGGGTCTTTGACGATAAAGATTTTCTCTTCATTGAGCGTCCCTTTTAAACGTTGAATGACAGCATCTTCGCTGGATAAATCTTTAAAGTAAATGGGATTTCCTGCATCTTTCATCCCGATGATTAAATCATTGGGAAACATCAAGCCATGAGCTGGACCTTGGGGGTACACATAACCGATGCGTATGTGTTGATCTTCAAAAAGAAAACTGATCCCTACACCGACAAATTTTTCATCATCGGAAGGACTGGCTGATAAAGGTATAGCGAGAAGTCGTGTATAAGGATCACCATTCGCTTCAGCAATCGACTTGATTGCTGCTTCCATGGTTTTGATAAAGGCTGCATGGATCTCCTCATCGTCAACATCATAATAATAGTAGTTTTCAAAGGATTGGATGATGTAATCAAACATCCCTGACGAGTTTTGCTGAGGTGTTGAGGGTAAAATGCGTTGTGCAAAAAAACCAGCCAAAAAGGCTAGAATGACACTAAAAAGAAAGAGAATACCGAGTTTTTTATTTACCATACTGCACCCTCCCTACTGAATCCTTCTCCCAAGGCTTCTTTGGTACGCGTCACGAATGTGAAGGCTTTGGGATCAGTTAATTTGATGATTCGTTTAAAGTTATAGAGTTGTGCGCGATCCACTGTACAGATGATCATATCTTTTTCTTGTTTTGAATATCCACCTATAACTTTAACCCGGGTGATACCACGTTCAAGTTTTTCGTAGATTTGTTCTTGAATTTTTTCAGTGAACGATGTCACAATAAACACCGTATAGCCTGCTTTGCCTTCAATCGATAAGCGATCCACTAAAATACCACTGATTATCATTGAACCGACCGCATAGAGCCCCAATTGAAAATTGATGATCATCGCGATGCCGATAATAATGCCATCGGTGATATACATGGCAGTTGAAAAAGGGATATTTAAATATTTATGCATGATATGTTGCACAACATCCATCCCACCGGTTGTGGCATTATTGCGGATGACGATACCTAAACCGACACCTAAAAAGAGTCCTCCAAAGGTCGCTCCAATCAAGAGTGGGCTTTCTGTCATGTGACGCATGAAAAAGTTCGAAGGCACCGTTTTTTCTAATATCCATATGATGGTGGGTGATAATAATGTTGCAAGTGCAGTCTTCATGAAAAAGATTTTTCCTAATACCATCCAGCCAATCATCAATAAGATGGTGTTAGCCATATACATAAATAGAGAAACTGGGATGATATCTTGGATGATGACTGAGATCCCCATGACACCACCGATCACAAGGTTGATGGGAAGTAAGAAAAAATAGAAACCAGCAGATAGAAGCACAACACCTGCTGTAATTTCTATGATTTCACGCCATTTTGCTTTATTCATTGGATTCACCTGCTTTGAGATAAGCATTGATAAACCCATCGAGTTCACCATCCATGACGAGATCGACTTGACCGACTTCATAATTGGTGCGATGGTCTTTAACCATTTGATAGGGATGAAAGACGTAGGAACGAATTTGTGATCCCCAACTGATGTCTTTTTGTTCTCCCTTAATACTTTTTAATGTTTCTTCCTGTTTTCTAATCTCTTCTTGCATCAGTTTGGCTTTTAAAACACTCATGGCTGATTCTTTGTTTTTTAATTGAGACCGTTCATTTTGGCAGGTCACCACAATACCACTGGGTAAATGGGTAATTCTAACCGCAGAGTCGGTTGTATTGACGCTTTGACCACCAGCACCACCTGAACGATAGACATCAATTTTTAAATCTTCATCTTTGATATCAATATCGAGATCTTCTTCAATCTCAGGCATCACATCCAGTGAGGCAAATGATGTGTGACGTCTCGCATTGGCATCAAAAGGTGAAATGCGGACCAATCGGTGAACACCACGTTCAGCTTTAAGATATCCGTATGCATAAGCCCCCTTAATCAAGAGTGTCACCGACTTAATGCCAGCTTCTTCACCCGCTTGATAATCGAGCACTTCAACTTTAAAGCGTTTCTTTTGAGCATAACGCACATACATCCGGTAGAGCATATCTGCCCAATCTTGAGATTCGGTTCCACCTGCACCGGGATGAAGTTCTAAAATGGCGTTAGAATGGTCATAAGGTCCATTCAAAATGGTTTCAACCTCAAAGACTTTCACTTCATCGTCTAACGCTTCTAAATCATCTTCGAGTATGACCCATTCTTCGGTACCCTCTTCACTGATCTCATACCACTCGATCAGTTGTTCAAGTCGTTTCGCTAAAACTTGAAATCGATCAAGTTTTTCACGAATCTCAGTCGCCTCTTTGGTCACTTTTTTGGCATGTTTTGTGTCTGACCAAAAGGAAGGTGATTGCATCACTTCATTTAACTTTTGATAGGTTTCTTCCAGTTTTTGTGGGCCTATCGCTTTTCTTAAATCACTGATACTTTCTTTGAGTTGACCAATGCGTTTATTGACTTCATAGGTTTCCACAAAAACACCTCCTTATCGCCAGGGTAAATTGCGTTGTGCGTGATTCTTTTTAATTTTCGGTTTTTTAGGTTTTGCTTCAGTGCGTCCTTCGTTGGTTTGTGTATTTTTGACGACAGCTTCACGTTCAACATTATATTGAATCTGTGCGCGAATCGCATAGCGTGTCACATCGCGTGCGATGTTTGCAACCATTTCATTAAACATGCTTAACCCTTGTTGTTGATAAATCACAAGTGGACTTTGTTGTCCATATGCTTGAAGGGATACAGCTTGTCTGAGTTCACTCATGGCATCGATGTGGCGCATCCAATAGGTATCGATGACACGAAGCATGACCACTTTTAAGAATTCATTAAAGATATCTTCTGGAACCATCGCTTTTTTACGGTCAAGTTCCTTTTCTGCCAAATCTAAAATATAGGCTTCAAGTTCTTTTTCATCCATTTTTTCGATGGTCTCTTTGGATATTGTGTTAGGCATGAAGATGTTTCCATTGAAAGTTGCGATGATGTTGTCATCATCAATCTTGAACTGATTTTTGCCAACTGGATGAATGAACTGGTGCAGGGTTTGAGATAGACTCATTTTTACGGTTTCTCTCACCTGCTTTTCAATGGATGAAAGTGTGAGAACATCGCGGCGTTCTTTGTAGATAATTTCACGTTGTTTACGTAAGACATCATCATACTTTAAAACGTTCTTACGGGTGTCGTAGTTATTCCCTTCGATACGCTTTTGAGCCGATGTCACAAAGCGTGAGAAAAGTTTGGAAGATAGAGGTTCACCAGTGGTGTTTAAGCGCTCGAGCATCTCGATGCGGCGTTTAAACGATTCACCACCGAAACGTTGCATGAGTTCATCTTCTGCGGAAAGATAAAACCGTGAATATCCTGGGTCACCTTGACGTCCACTACGACCTCTCAACTGATTATCGATACGTCTAGACTCATGACGTTCACTACCGATGACAGCTAAGCCACCGAGTTCAACAACGCCTGGTCCAAGTTTAATATCCGTACCACGACCAGCCATGTTGGTGGCGATTGTGACAGATCCCATTAAACCAGCTTTAGCAACAATTTCTGCTTCACGTTCATGGTTTTTTGCGTTTAATACTTCATGGTTGATCCGTCTTGCCTTAAGCAGACGGCTTAAAAGTTCAGATGTTTCGACAGCGATGGTCCCGATCAGCATCGGTTGGCCTTGACTATGACGCATTTCTACCTCATCACAAAGTGCCTTATATTTATCTTCCAGACGAGCATAGATAAAATCGGGTTCGTCTTTTCGGATGATGGGTGCATTGGTCGGTACTTCGACGACATCCATATTGTAGATGTCACGGAATTCTTCTTCCTCGGTTTTCGCTGTACCAGTCATACCGGATAGCTTCTTATACATTCTAAAGAAGTTTTGATAGGTAATCGTTGCAACCGTCACGGTTTCTTTTTTGATTTGTACGCCTTCTTTAGCCTCTAAAGCTTGATGAAGCCCTTCAGAAAATTGGCGTCCTCGCAAAATACGTCCTGTAAACTGGTCAACGATTAAGACTTCACCATCCTGAACCACGTATTCAACGTCTCTTGACATGATATGGACAGCACGGAGTGCATTGTTGATGTGGTGAACCAACGTCACATGTTTTAGATCGTAGAGGTTCTCAAGTTGGAAAATTTGTTCAGCACGTTTGATGCCAGACGGTGTTAATGCGATGGTTTTTGATTCAAGATCGATTTCATAATCTTCATCACGGAGTGATTTAGCAAAACGATCGGCTGCTTGGTAAAGGTTGTAATTATTTTTTTCACCGCCAGAGATGATCAGTGGTGTTCTCGCTTCATCGATTAAAATGGAGTCGACTTCATCGATGATCGCATAGGTTAATCCTCGCTGTTGAACCATGTCACGCGCATAGAGAACCATATGATCTCTTAAATAATCGAAACCTAGTTCAGCGTTTGTTGAATAAAGGATGTCACAATCATAAGCTTGACGCTTTTGATCGCGGGTAAAATCACGCAAATTTAGCCCTACGGTCAATCCTAAAAAGCGGAATAGATCACCGATTTCACCATAGGCTTCACGTTTCGCTAAGTATTCGTTAACCGTGACGATATGAACGCCTTCACCGTTCAGTGCAGCTAAGTAAGCAGGCATAACAGCGGTCAAGGTTTTACCTTCACCGGTCTTCATTTCTGCGATATTCCCGTGGAAAATCGCAACCGCTCCGAGCACTTGAACATAATAGGGGAAAAGCTTAGTCACGCGGCGTGACGCTTCTCTGACCACTGCAAACGCTTCAGGCATGATGGATTCTAACGATTCACCCTGTTGATAACGCGATTTAAACCACGGTGTTTTAGCTTGTAGTTCTTCATCACTCAGTTTTGCGATATCCGCTTCCATCGAAAATACGATATCTGCGATTTTTTTGGCATCTTTGAGTTCTCTTTTACCTGGGTCAAACCACTTTTTTAACATAGAAACACATCCTTTTCGTCTTTATTATATTACTATAATAAGGCCTTTTTTACAAGCGATTTCACCGTTTACGGGATTTTAACATAATCTAAAAATGGCGAAAAAAAAGAGGTCCGTATCAACGAACCTCTTCATGAAGATCTCTTAGAAATCAAACTTAACGTCTTCGCGCTTCATCGCTTCTGCTTCGAAGAAAGCTTTCTTTTCAAACTTTTTCCAGTTTGCGATTAAACTGCTTGGGAAAACAACAACTTTTTGATTGTAATATGAAACATTGGAGTTGTAGACACGACGTGATGCTTGAAGGTTTTCTTCCACTTCAAGGGTAGCATCTTGGAGCTTACCAATGTTTTGGCTTGCCTTCAAATCGGGGTATTGTTCAACCACAACATTGATGGCTTGTAAACCACGGGTGACTTCATTCGCAAATTCTTGTTTTTCAGCCATCGGTGCACCGTGTGCAGGTTGTCTCATTTGAACAACTTTGGTCAATGTTTCTTGTTCAAACTTCATATAACCTTTGGCTGCAGAAAACATTTTGCTCAAAAGATCAAAGCGTTTAGTGAGTGCAACATCAATACTAGATTCTGATTCATCAATTTTGACGAGCATACGTCTAAAACTGTTAATGGTTGAAATAATCCAACCAATGATAATCAGAGCGACTAAACCTAAAGCTAGTCCAATATATAATCCTGGCATAATCTTCATTCCTCCTAAAGTGTATTTTTAAATTTTTGACTATCGAGTTTAAGTTCATTAATGATGGCTGGAATCATATCGATATCCACCATAAAATCTTTCAAGGATTCTTGATTCAGCGGTGTCTTCAAAGAAATTTCCATATAATCTCTTCGATCATTGACTCCAACATGAAGTTCATTGCCTTGATAACAGTAGAGGATTGATCCTTTGTGAAGTTTTTCTAGCTCCATAAGTTTTTCAATCATGCTTGAGGTAATATGATAAAATGCATATTCTTGGTTGGAGGCCCAAATGGAGAACTTTTTATTAAATTCAATGGACTCCACTTCGATCTTTTCAAGGTTTCTCGTATTGACTTGCCAACCGCGACCTTCAGCAATCTTAAGCACATGCTTGAATTGTCTTTCAAAGTGGTAAATATACCAACGACCTTTGAAATAGGTTTGATAGGATACGTGAACATTGCCTTTAGAGTCTCTCGTTTCAACGCGCTCTTTGAGATCAATATCAGAGACTTCAAAGGTTATACCTTTATAATTGCCACGAATATAATCTTCACCGTTGTAACGATCAGGTCGTTTCACCATACCGGTTTCCATGATGGTCGAGATCGGGATGTGTGCATGGGGATCATAGGTTACGTCTGTAAATGATTCCTTGAGCAGCGTCACAATTAAATCGTGTTTGATAATCGTTCTAAATTTTGAGTAGTGCGATGCAGCTTTGCCAAAAAAGACAAAAGAAACAATCGCTAAAATAACCGCTGGGACAAAGAGTAATGGGACCTCTGTGATGAATGAGACAAAAGCGATAATCACAGCGCCTACAATAAAAAGGATACCTTTTTTTTGTACACTTTGATAATCTTTAAAAATGGCTAAACGTTTTTGTTCAAGTACATTTAATTGGTCCATGGAATCACCTAGTCTCTATTTTATACCAGTTTCCTAAAGATTTCAATCTTATCGAGTCTTTCCCATGCAAATACATCATCATTTCGTCCGAAATGGCCATAGTTTGCGGTTTTTTTGAATATGGGACGTTTGAGATCCAATGTTTTGATGATGGATGCAGGACGAAGATCAAAGTGTTTATTGACCGCATCATAGATAGCATCCAATGAAACGCGTTCCGTTCCAAAGGTATTGATGAGTAATGAAACAGGTTTAGCTAATCCGATGGCATATGCAATCTGAATTTCGCATTGATCAGCGATGCCTGATCCCACGATATTTTTTGCAATATAACGCGCCATATAAGCTGCGCTTCGGTCAACCTTGGATGCATCTTTTCCAGAAAAAGCTCCCCCTCCATGACGTGCATACCCACCGTATGTATCCACAATAATTTTACGACCTGTTAATCCTGCATCACCATGGGGTCCACCGATGACAAAGCGTCCCGTTGGATTGATTTGATAAATGGTTTCCGATGTATCATAACCTCTTAAAACAGGTTCGATGACGTGCTTCAAAACTTCACGTTTCAAATCGTGCTGATCCCAAAAGTCATCGTGTTGTGTCGATAAAACCACGGTATGAATGGATACAGGTTGATTCTTCTCGTTATATGCAACGGTGACTTGAGTTTTTCCATCCGGTCTAAGTCCTGAAATGATATTTTCTTTACGGACATAACTCAAACGTTCTGCTAAGCGATGCGCTAAATAGATGGGAAGTGGCATCAGTGTCATCGTCTCGTTTGTGGCATACCCAAACATTAAGCCTTGATCCCCAGCTCCTTGTTCTTTATTTTCTTTCTCATCGACACCGAGTGCGATATCGGGTGATTGGGGTTTTATCCGCACATCCACCACCACATCATCTGCATTGTAACCATATTCTTTTTTATTATACCCGATTTGATGAATAGCTTCTCTAACGACACCATCAAAATTGATGGTTGCTTTCGTCGTGATTTCACCAAACAAAAGGCAATAATCCGTGGTCACTGCAGTCTCACACGCGACACGTGCATCAGGATCTTGCTCCAGTGCTGCATCCAAGATAGAATCTGAGATAAAATCTGCAACTTTATCTGGATGACCTTCGGTCACCGATTCACTACTAAATAATTTAATCATGGTCAAACCTCTCTTTCCAAAAAAAAGTGCTTCTCGAAGGAGAAACACCATATTGACTGGGATTTTTCCTTATTGATGGGTCACTTAACCCCTCGTACTGAGCACCTAATCCAATAGGTTGCTGCTACGTCATTGGTTACTAGCCTCGGTAGCTCTGAATAAGTGAAACAGATTCATTTGTAATCCTTATTTAGCATACATGAAGATCATGAAAAAGTCAACGGAAATGACAATAAATGATCTTAGAAATTGTTGTACATGTCTGCGAATTCATCGTGAAACTTTAAGAAACGTTCTTTTAAATCATAGTCAAAATAGTTGCAAAGATCTGTCTGGAATGATTTGAGTACAATGGAATGCGCCATGGGACGTTTATAAGACTTTGGTCCACGCATCGTGATGTAGAGGTCAGCGAGTAAAATGATTTGTGATTCAACTTCTGGTTGAATGAGTAACATGTCTTTTAAGAACTTTTCGTTGGCTGTATCTTCGATGTGAGCACGTGCGATGTCCTCACATTTTTGAGCGAGTTGCATGCGTTTGGCGATTTTTGATCCGAGTTCAGTCTTTTCCTTGAGTACATCATAGGATTGTTCACCAAACGTGTTCATGTCATTAAGTAAATTTTTGATTTCTTGGTACTGTAAATGAATCATGGCATACTGGTTCATTGACTGTCTTTTTTCATGTGATAGTCCATAATAATCGGCCAGTTTATCACCCATGAGTTGCACCTGAGCTGCGTGTCTTTTATCCATAAGTGAATAACTGCTTGAAAAGACGACTGAAAAAAGATCCCCAACAATGTGCGAAAAATCGCCTTGAACTTGTCGACGCTTAATGAGCTCTTTTTTGCGTTCTTCTTGCATGTACTGACCCATCGAAACGATGGCATAAACGACAAAGTAAAATAAAATGAAAAGAAGTGTTCGAAGGAGAATATCACCAAATTCTGGCAGTGTGACAAAGCGTGGTAAGAATTGAATAATGGTCTCTCCGTCAACGAGCTGTTGGATATTGTAGGTCCATATAAAATGAATCACGGTGAGTAACGCAAGTAAACCTTGAAAAGATTGAGACAATAGTTTTCGCTCTTGGTAAAGGGAGATGACCACAACAGCGTAATACATCAAGATGTAGGCTGCAGTCTCAAAGTATTCTTTTTGATAGAGTCTTGCATAAATCAAAATCGATGAAAAGAAAATATAGAAAGCAGAGACGTACATGGCCACCGATTGTTTGGTTTTATCATGTGGATCCATATTGATCAATTTCTTCAGAAATTTATTGATCACATAGGTGAGTGGGAATGCGATGAATGTGACAATCCAATCTGTGACCTGATCTCTTGTCGAAAGCGATAAAAGAAAAAGAATAACCGAATACATAAGGTTTGAAACAAAGACGATGTTCTTAATAACGACGTTACGACGGAAAAGAACGGCGACATCATCTGTGATATCGACGCCTTGTTCAAATCCAAAATACTTCGCAAAAATGCCTTTACCAAGCGTTTTTACATTCAATTGATCTTTCAATCTTTTCTTCAACAATGATCATCCTTTATTCAAGATCAAAAATGGATAGACGTTTAACACCGATATCTTCATGAGCAACTTCTTCATTCAAGACTTGAGCGACGCGTGTGGATGCTGCAGCGGCAATTGCTCCGACGATATCGTCTAAGAAAGTGTGGCAAATACCCTCTTCTTTTCCAGCATCATTTAAGCGTTTAACGATCCCATGCTTATTGACATCGATATCTCCAAAGTTGGTTTGACCGATCGTCCCATAAAGGCCTGAAACATCAAGCCCCATCGTTTCATCAATGCCAAATAAACCTAAATCTTCGTAGATGATATCTTGGATAGGTCCTTGAAACATCTTTTCTTCAGCAAGCCGATCAATTTCACAGGCTAATTGGACGTGATGGAACACATCGCGCAAGGACAAAATCTTTTCAACCGACTCGACGCAAAGTTCACGACTGACGTTGTCTGAGTAGCGTGATTGTTGCTTATAGCTGATTTCAGCGATTGATTCAATCGATACACCGCGCTTCATTAAAATCTTCTTGTTTAATTCAAACATTTCTTGTCGTGTATACACCAATTTTTTCTTTACCGATTTGTCTCCCATGTTAGAAGCTCCCTTCTTCGAAGCCATCGCCTTCAACAAAGAAGGTTTGGCCATTCAAGAAATCTTTCGCTGACATGATTCGTTTACCAGGCGCTTGAACATCAAGCATTTCTATTGAGCCATCCAGCGTTTTAATGACGAAACGTTTTTTAGCGACCAATACCGTACCAGGTCGTGCGTTTTCCTCTATTATATCACCTTTTTGTGCGCGATAAAACTTAAGCGTCGTGTTTTTAATGGAAGCGGTTGCTCCAGGTTCAGGTGATAATCCACGAATCCGATTGATGATTCGTTCCGTGGGTTGATTGAAATGAATTCTTTCATCTTGTGGCTTGAGCGTGTAGGCAAATGTGACTTGACTTGGATCTTGTGGTGTGAATGTTATGACGCCTTTTTCGATGTTGTCGAGCACTTCATCAAGTAGCTTTGCACCTACATATGACATCTTGATTGATAAGCTTTGGTAGTTATCATGATCATCAATCACGACATCTTCTTGTTTGATGATATCGCCAGCATCCATCTGATATACCATCGACATGACGGTGACACCCGTCTTTTTTAATCCATCAAAAAGGGCATATTGAATAGGTGCTCCTCCACGATATTGAGGTAAGAGTGAACCATGCACATTGATGGCATCTCTAAACTCTAGGAGTTCTTTGGGTAACATTTGACCATATGCCGCGGTCACCATCACATCGATATCTAAATCAAAGAGATGAGTATACTGTTTTTTTAATGTGTTCGGTTGGAAAACAGGAAGACCCCATGCGAGTGCTCTTTCTTTAACGGGAGATGGTGTCAGTATTTTCTTTCGACCAACGGGTTTGTCGGGTTGTGTAATGACCAACACAACTTCATGTTTTTTGACAAGCATATCTAAGATGGGTACTGCAAATTGGGGTGTCCCCATAAATAATATTTTCATTTTACCACCTACCATTGGTCCAATTTGGGTGAAAATTTGATCGTCATCGCATCGTTTTTTTGCGCTGATATGGTATCAAAAACTGCGCGATAATCACCTTTAGCATGTTTGATTGTTAACGTGAATCGATAGTGATCTTTCACCTTTTTGATGAAAGCTTGTGAAGGTCCTATGACATCATAACCTTGTTGCTGCAATGCTTTTTTAATCATAAATGCGGTTTGATAGGTCTGTAAAATACGCGGACCTTCAAAAAGGAGTTGTGCAGTATGAATAAATGGGGGATATTGCATCATCTTGCGTTGATAAAGCGCTTCTTCATAAAAAGCATCATAACCCTTATCTAAGGCGTTCATCACAAAGTGATTGAGATCATAGCCTTGAATGACGGCTTCACCTACAAGACTTCGCCCCGATCGACCTGTCATTTGCATCAACAATGTATAAGCTTTTTCACTGGCTTGAAACGATGGAACCTTGAGCAAAAGATCACTCATCAAAATACCCACTAACGTCACTTTGGGAAAATCGAGACCTTTGGATACCATTTGAGTTCCAATTAAAATATCAGCCTGTTCTTCTTTAAAATCGTGCCAAATCATTTCATGGGCATGCTTTGTTCTCGTCGCATTCTTATCCATACGCAAAATGCGTGCATCTGGAATCTGTTGATGGAGCTGTTCTTGCACATAGTCGATGCCAATACCAACCTCTTTAATTTTGGGTTCATGACAGACAGTACAGGTTGCATCGAAACTTTCTTCGTGACCACAATAAGGGCATTTCAAGATTTTCTTATCCTTATAAAATGCTAACGATACCTCACAATGCGGGCATGTTGGAACATGTCCACATGCGCGACACATCACAAAAGGAGCATAACCTTTTCGGTTTAATAATAAAATGGTTTGTTCTCCTCGATGAAGACGATCGTTTATTTTTGATAAGAGTGTTCTTGAAAAAATGGAAAAGTGTTTGGCTTTGAGTTCTTCTCTCATGTCGACAAATGTCAACGTGGGTAGAGGAAGATCAAAAGGTCTTTTCGTTAATTCTAAGAGATGATAGGTTCCTTGTTTTGCGTGATACATGGTTGTGATCGAAGGGGTAGCACTTCCCATGATAAGCGGAATTTGATGGTAGTGAGCTTTCCATAAAGCAAGGTCTTTCGCATCATAGAGCACACCTTCAAAACTTTGGTATGCATCATCATGTTCTTCATCAACAATGATCATGCCTAGACGTTCAATCGGTAAAAAAATAGCGCTTCGTGTTCCTAAAATAATCGATGATTTGCCGCTGATAATGTTTTTCCATTGATCATAACGTTCACCTTTGGATAATCCTGAATGATAGATGGCAACATTTGAAAATCGTGATGTTAAGCGCATCGCCATTTGAGGTATTTGCTGAATCTCAGGAACCAAGATGAGTGCACGTTTTTGTTTGGCAAGTATCTCATCAAGCACATGAAGGTAGACTTCGGTTTTACCCGAACCTGTGATCCCTTTGAGAAGAAAGATTTCAGGTTGATCAAACGCTGAAACGATGGAGTCTACGGCATGTTGTTGTTCTTCAGAGAGGATAACGGTTTTATTTTCTTTTGAGAAAACATGCTTAATGTCTCGATTAACTTCGATCTTTTGCATGTTAAAGACACCATGTTTGACCAAGGTTTGAATCATCGAATCGGTCAATCCTAAATCGTTTAAGTCTTTTTTGGTTTTTGGCGATTCATCACCATACTGTTCGAGTTGTTGATACTTCTCTATTTTCGCATAGTGATGATGGGGTTGAAAGTGATAGAAATTCTCTTTCTTTTCTGTCTTTTTCTCACGAATCATCGTTTCTAAAGAAAGAATCCCTTGATTTTTTAAACGTCTTAATCGTGGGTAATAAACCTGATCCTTGACCTTGAGATGCCAAATCCCTTTTTTACTAAAATGTGTTAAAAGATCGTCAGGCATGAGATGCTTTTGGATGATTTTAACCACTTTTTGATAGGATACAAGAAGAACATCAGGAATCACTGTCAAATAGAGTGATGACAGGAGTTCATAACCTTGATTTTTGATGACATCAATCATCTCGAAAAGTTCCTCATCGATGGTAGGTGTACTATCTAAGACCTCTAAAAGAGATTTCGTTGCTGTTTGACTTTGATCCATGATGTCTACAACAATCCCCATGCGATGCATGGATCCAAATGGTACAATCACCCGCATACCACGTGATAAAAAATCCTCAAAGGGTTGAGGGACAAGATAATCATAAACTTGATTGACTTTTTCGTGTTGTATATCGATAATGACCTGTGCAATCATGGGCTTCACCGTCCTTATTATACCATCAAGAACGTACAAAAAAAGTAACCGAAGTTACTTTATTGTTTTAAGGATTTTATCAATTCGGTTGCCATAAGCAAGTGCTTCATCGTATTTAAAGATGAGATCAGGAATCTTTCGAGTGTTCTTAATCTTTTTTGCAAGTTCCATACGAATAGCAACTTTTGCATCTTCTAGTGCATTTTTAGCACGCTCGAGTACTTTGGGATCATCGGAAAGTATGGAGTAAAAAATGGTAGAAAACGACAAATCCTTGGTCACCTTGACTTCGGTCAAATTAATGTATCCGAAGCTTTTATCTTTGACTTCAGCGTTTACAATCGGTGCAAGCTCACGCTGAATAAGGCTTGCAAGACGATCGGTTGTGATCGACATCTTAAACCACCTCAACTTCCTTCATTTGGGACGCTTCAATCACGTCACCTGTTTTAATGTCGTTAAAGTTTTCAATTGATAAACCACATTCATAACCCGCTTTGACTTCTTTTGCGTCATCTTTAAAACGCTTGAGAGAGGCGAGTTTACCTTCGTATGCAACGATACCGTCTCGGATGACACGAACGAGTGCTTCACGTTTGATGACACCATCTGTAACGTAGCAACCCGCGATGGTTCCAAGTTTCGAAATTTTAAACGTTTCACGAACAACAGCTTGTCCAGTCACAATTTCTTCGAATGTTGGAGCTAGCATACCTTTGAGGGCAGCTTCAATATCTTCTTGAACACGGTAAATGATGTTGTATAAGCGGATTTCAACACCTTGTTGATCTGCATCTTGTTTCACGGCTGCGGTCGGTCTAACGTTAAAACCGATGATAATCGCATGAGAAGCGTTGGCAAGTGTTACATCATTTTCGGTGATGGCACCCACACTTGAACGGACAACATTGACGTGGAATCCTTCGATATCAATCTTTTCAAGAAGACCTTTTAAGGCTTCAATAGAGCCTTGAACGTCACCTTTGATGATGATATTCAATTCTTTTTCTGTGGATTCAATTTCACCAAACATCTTATCGAGAGAAGCTTTTTTCATCGTCTTGGCTTCGGTTTCACGTTGACGTGATTGACGTTCTAATGCAATGTCACGTGTCACACGTTCATCGGTAAATGCCATAAAGATGTCACCAGCTTGAGGGACTTCGTTAAGACCCGTGATCTCGATCGGTTGCGAGGGTAAAGCTTCTTGATATCTCTTTTTGAGGTCATCCGTCATGGTTCTAACTTTACCATAAGTGTTCCCAATGACGATATAATCACCGACATGGAGTGTTCCGTTTTCAACGATGAGGGTCGCGACTGCACCGCGTCCTTTATCCAACGATGCTTCGATGACGGTACCTTTTGCTAAGCGTTTGGGATTAGCTTTGAATTCTTCGATTTCGCTGATCAGTTGAATGACATCAAGCAATTCATCGATACCTTGTTTTTTAAGAGCTGAGACCAAGACATAAGGCGTTTTACCACCCCATGCTTCAGGAAGTAATCCTTTTTCAGCGAGTTCAGTCATGACGCGTTCTGGATTGGATTGTGGTCGATCCATTTTGTTAACAGCCACCACAATTGGCACTTTCGCAGCTTTTGCGTGATCAAGTGCTTCTAATGTTTGTGGCATGACACCATCATCACCTGCAACAACCAAAATGACAATATCGGTAACTTTTGCACCACGTGCACGCATTTCAGTGAAAGCGGCGTGACCAGGTGTATCGATAAATGTGATGGCTTCACCATTTCTCATCACTTGATAAGCACCAATATGTTGAGTGATGCCACCCGCTTCTCCTTCAACAACACGCGATTTACGTATGGCATCAAGGAGCGTCGTTTTACCGTGGTCAACGTGTCCCATCACGGTGACGATGGGAGGACGTTTCACCATATCTTTGGGATCATCCACGAGTTCCATTTCATCGTATCGGGTCACGTCGGTGATCACTTCATCTTTGACTTGAAAACCTTCATCAAGTGCAATATACTCGATGGTATCACGGTCGACCACTTGATTGACGGAAGCCATAAGTCCTAATTGCATCAAACGTTTAATCATGGCTGCATTGGATAATCCAAGAGCTTCTGCGACTTGCGCAACATTCATTTCAGGTTTATAAACCAACACCTTTTCACCTTGTTGAACTTTCGTTTCTTTTCGAGGTGGCATGGCTGGTTTATTAAAAACAGGCTTTTTATTGACAAACTTTTTATTATAATTTACAGGCATACAATCACTTCCTTCTCTGACTCATCAATAATTGACTAAACCCCCTGTCGGTTATTCCAATCACTTTGATGTCATCTTTGCCTAATGCAATCGAAAGGTCAAATGAAGAGATTTCTTCAATGACTTCGACATTGTAAAACTTTGCTTTATCGTAGACTTTCTTTTTTGTCGTATGGGATGCGTCTACTGCAAGCAAAATCAGATGTAATTTCCCCATGCGCAGTGCATGCATCGTTAAGTCGGTTCCTACCACGACTTTTCGGGCGCGATAGGCCAGTCCTATGGTATTATTCATGGATCAATTTGAGCAGTTCTTCATAGATATGATCAGGAACTGTGACTTCAAGTTTTCGATCCAAGGCTTTGGTCTTTTTAGCAAGAATAATGACATCTTCAGCAAGTTTCAAATAAGCACCTCGACCGGGAGCTTTACCGTGTAAATCGATGGATACGACACCTTCTTTAGTTGCAGCGATGCGTACCAAAAGTTTTTTGGGTAAAACCTCTTTGGTGACAACACATGTTCTCAAGGGAACTTTTTTCACTTTATTCAATACCATCACCTCTTTAAAACTTAATATAAAATACCTTCACCATTTGCCATGGTTTCTGATTTGATGTCGATAGACCATCCACATGCTTGAACAGCCAGTTTGACGTTTTGACCTAATTTACCAATGGCCAGTGATAATTGATTGTCTGGAACAATGGCGAGTGCATTTTTCTCTTTCGGATTGACGCGTGTCACAGCAATCACTTGAGCAGGCTGTAAAGCATTGGCAATCAATTCTTTTTCATTATCGCTCCAGCGGAAAAGGTCAATCTTTTCATCCGATAAAGCTTTAACGATTTCACGAATACGTGATCCACCTTCACCGACGCATGCACCGATGGGATCCACTTTGGGATCATTCGATTTCACACCGATTTTTGAACGATCACCTGGATCTCTTGAAATACCCATGACTTCAATCGTACCATCTTTAATTTCAGGAATAAAACTTTCCAAAAGACGGATAATCAAAGAGGGATGTGAACGGCTGACAAAAACCTTTGGCCATTTTGTTTTCATTTCAACATCTGAAACATAGACACGCACGTAGTCTCCTACATGGAAATTATCTTTAGGAAGTGCTTCTTTTTTGGGAAGAAGTGTGGTCAAATCTTTACCGATATCTAAACGGTAATGTTCATCGGTCACATCGATCACACGTGCACTGATCATCTCATGTTCGAATTTCTTAAAATGCTTATAAAGATTTTCTTTTTGCATGGTGATTAAGGTTTCATTCAAACGGCTTTTAAAATCACGAACAGCGAAGTGACCAAAATCACGTGGATCAATCTTTTGTTCAAGGACATCGCCCACCTTAATGCGTGGATTGATTTGTTTCGCTTCATCAAGCAACATTTGTTGATAATTCTTGTCGGCATCAATCGAATATTCTTCAACGATTAAATGCTGTTTAAAGACGTTGATTTCATTTTTGTCTTCTTTGATTTCGACACGACATGAGCGCACATCGTGTGCTTTTTTACATCCTGCAATCATACCTTGGACAAATGCTTCCATCACTTGTTCACGGGTCAATTCACGCTCTTCAGCAACCGCCTCAACGTTTTTGAAAAACTCTTTACTAATCATGTTATTCCTCCTAAAATTTGATAGCTGTACGCATTTTGCGTGCATCATCAAATGAAATGTTTATCTGTTTTAATTTCCCTTTTTCACTCACTTCAAGCGTCATAAGGTCACCCTCGAACGCCATAAGTGTCCCATAACCTCGATATTTCGGCGATTCTAAATAAATGTATCGCCCGATAACTTTCAATACATCTTCTTTCGTTTTAAGGGGACGTTCTAATCCTAATGATGATAGTTCAAGATAGCAATCCGGATCGAGATCATCATCAGTAAGCGTTGCTTGAAACTCAAGATGTATCTTTTCAAGATCATCAATCGGCATCGTTTCGGTGTCAATGAGTATTTCAACGATTTTCTCACCAAATTCTCTCTTCATACGAATCGAATAGACCGAAAGGTTACTTTTTGCAAGAATAGGATTAAGTTTTTCTTTTAATTTTTCAAAATTCATACGGACCTCAATAAAATGAGTGGAAATCATCATCCCACTCTAGTTCTCACAATTATTCTATCATACAATTGTAAAATGTTCAATCAATCACTTCATTTTATCGCTATTTTTTGATATTCTATCACTATTTATTTGCGAATCGTTTGCAAGTAAACGGTCTTGTGCTATAATGTAAATGCAAATCATTCGCAAAAGGAGATATAACATGAAAAAGATTGCACTCTCATTATTCACAATCATCACACTGATCATACTCGCCGCATGTACCCCTTCGAAAAAAGCTGATATTGTAACAACAATGTTTCCACAATATGACTTTGCGCGACACATTGTTGGTGATAAAATGTCCGTCAGTTTACTCATTCCACCCGGTGCAGAAGTCCATAGTTATGAGGTGACAAGTCGAGACTTGGTTGCCATTCAATCTTCGAAGCTCTTCATCTTCACCAGTTTAGATATCGATCAATGGATAAAAGATCCTGCATCCATCGCTGGTCCTGATACGGTGGTGATGAATTTATCTGAACATTATCATCCGACTGAGCATGATCACGATCACGAATTATCTTCATCCGCTTTAGAAGATGATGATCATGATCATGATATCTATTTGCACTATTGGGTCGACCCCTTAATCGCGATTCAATTGATCGATGCCATCCTCGATCAGATTATTGCGATTGATCCCCAACATGAGACTGAATATCGTGCGAATGCCTTAGCCTATCAAACCTCCATTGATGAACTTCATGCGTCATTTGATGCCTATATGCAAGATGGTCACCTCGACAAAACCATCTATTTTGCAGGACATAATGCTTTATCTTTATTCGGCGAACGTTATCACTTAAATATCGTATCATTATTTGAGGGCTTTAAGCCTGATGCAGATTTGACAAGTTCAGAATTGATTTTATTTGCGAATCAGGTACGACAAGCAAACACCAATATTCTCTACATTGAAGAACTCGTACAACCTAAAGCTGCTTTACAAATTCAATCAGAACTTCTACGTTCCAATTACCAACTAACCCTGAAGGTGTTGCATGGATACCATAACATCACCAAACAAGAAATGGAGGATAGAGTCACCTACAGCGATCTGTTTTCAAATAACATTGAAGCCATCATGTGGGCACTCAATCAATCATGATCGATTATCAACACGTGAGTGTATACTTTGGAAAATTTCAAGTTTTAGAAGATGTTCACTTTCATTTAAACCTCGGTGATGTTCTGCACATCGTGGGACCCAACGGGAGTGGTAAAACCACATTGGTACGCACACTTGTCGGCTTACTTAAGCCAACTAGCGGTCATATTCAAATCGATGCTAAAACGATGGGTTATCTCCCTCAAAAGCTTTATACAAAAACGAATATGCCCATGACTGTCCACGAAGTCATCTATAGTGGATTAACCAGACAGACACTAAGACCATGTAAAAACGATTGTCTTGCGATTGATGAATGGCTTGAAAAAATGGAGATCAAACACTTAAAACATGCTCCGATGTCTTATCTTTCAGGTGGTCAACAACAGCGTGTATACTTAATAAGAGCACTCATATCAAAACCGGATCTTCTCATCTTGGATGAACCCACATCCGCGCTTGATCCATCTTTCCGTGAAAAGTTTTATCTCTTTATAGATGAAATGCAAAAAGAAAACCAGATGACGATCGTTCATGTGACACATGATTTAACCGATGCCATCAAAGACAATTGTTTGGTTATGTATGTCGATCAAAAGATAAAGTTCTTTGGAACTTATCAAGAATTCCATGCATTTGAGCATAGGGGGCATCACCATGATTGAATTTTTGAGTTATGGATTCATCCAACAAGCTTTAATCATCGGGATTGCATTATCGCTATCAGCTGCTCTATTGTCACCTTTTTTGGTTCTCAATCAACAAGCAATGATTGCTGATGGACTCGCTCATGTCAGTTTTGCAGGCATAATCTTAGGCATTCTTCTCTCGCGTGAACCACTGTGGATAGCCATCCCATTTGTGATGCTTGCATCTCTTGTCATCAAGTATCTTTCGACAACGAAGACGATCAATGGTGATGCTGCCATCGGTTTGGTGTCTTCGATTGCTTTTGCGATAGGTCTTATCATGGTCAAAAAAGGTCGAGGGTTTAATATATCCATCGAAAGCATGTTGGTCGGTAACATCTTTACAGCTACACCAACTGAAATGATTTTATCGATCATCATCACCGTGATTATTGCAACCTTTGTCATTTTGTTTTATCGGAAACTCTTTTTGATGACCTATGATATCAATTATGCGAAATTCAGTAAAATCAATGTTCAACTTTTAGGTTATGTACTCTCAGGATTAACCGCATTTTTCATCGTCATCGGTGTAAGAACGATTGGAACACTTCTGATATCGGCACTCGTCGTTTTTCCATCAGTGATTTCTAGTCAGTTAGCCAAAAGCTTTAAAAATACGTTGATTATCGGTGTGATCTCATCATTCATCATCGTCATCCTTGGGATTTTCGTTGCGCATCCCCTTGAAATACCTGTCGGTTCAACCATTGTTGTGATCTACGCATTTGTCTTGTTAAGCTTGCTCATCACGAAACCCCTCTGGAGGACATGACCATGCGGATGACAAAACAAAGAAAATTGATTCTCGATGTCTTAAAGAAATCACATATGCCACAGAGTGCTGAGATGATCTATGAAAAGTTGCCTGATGATAACGTGAACTTATCCACCGTCTACCGCACATTGGACACTTTTTACGGTGAAGGTGTGTTATCAAAAAGCACGATGAAAAATACATCATACTTTTATGTGAGCAGTCAAGATCATCACCATTATATGATATGCTTAGGATGTCAAACCATGTATGAAATTGAATGTCATCTCGACCATTTGACTGAGCATGTCGCAAAAGACCATCATTTCAAGATTACGCACCATGATATGACCGTCTATGGTTATTGTGAAACATGTCAAAAAAACATGAACCTGTTATAACAAAAAAGCGCCAGTTTGATAAACTGACGCTCATTTTTTTAGTTCCATCGTCTCGGATCGTCTTTGATCGTATCCAAGAATTCAATATCTTCTTTCTTCATTTCAAAATCAAGCCCGGTGTTTTCGATAATTCTGGATTCATGAATCGATTTAGGAAGTGGTGCTGTCCCCTTATCAATGCAGTAACGGATGCACAGTTGTGCAGGTGTGACATGGTATTTTTGAGCCATCGTTTGAATGGTTTGATTGGAGAGCGCATAACCGATGGCTAGCGGTGAATATGCTTCCACTAAAATGCCTTTTGCATCACAGTATTCATGTGTTTCTTGTTGATTATTTCCGATGAAGAAACTGATCTGATTCACATGTGGAATGATTTCACAATGTTTCAAGATGTTATCGAGATCATCAGGTGAAAAGTTAGACACACCAATCGCTCTAATTTTGCCTTCACGATACAGTTTTTCCATCGCTTTGTAAGCTTGGATATTGCCCGCTTTGCAATCTTTTCCCATGTCATTCCATGGCCATGGTGCGTGAATCAAGTAGAGATCCAAATAAGTCATGTTGAGCTCTTGTAAAGTCTTTTCGAATGCATCCAATGTTTCTTGATAGCTTTTGATGTGTGACTGCAATTTAGATGTCACAAAAACTTCTTCACGCTTCAAGCCTGATGCACGAATGGCTTCTCCAACCGAACGTTCATTGCGGTAAGCAGCAGCGGTATCAATATGACGATACCCATGCTTTAACGCTTGAGAAACAGCGGTGAAACAGACTTCACCATCGGGAATTTGCCATGTCCCGAAACCAACTTTGGGCATTTTTACCCCATTTTTTAAGGTGTAAACCTGTTGAATCGTTTTCATGATTGTCATTCCTTTCCCTTTCCGGTTCTAAGAACACGAAGTTGAATGATTGTCCCAGCCATCGCAATCAAGATTAAAAGAATCCCGGTGATGAGCGTCAATATGCCTTGATTAATGGTTTGTATGATCGAAGGTAAAATCATGTCGATGACGTAGACAATAAAATAGCCATAAAGTAAATAGCGAAGATAGAGCATTTCTTTTTCGGTGATGATACATACACGTTGATCAGGTTTTCGGTATAAATAAAAGCCATATACACCGACTGAAAGTAAGAGTCCAAGAAGGATAAAACCGATCCATGGATAATCAGCACGTAAATAAAATTCAACGATGGTGTATGCACCCATTACGATAAAGATGATGAAGAGTAAGAGCTGGACAATGAGGTTCTTGCGGTAAACATTCATTTTTTAATCTCTCCTTATAAAATGTTTTGTTATCTCATGTTATACTAAAAATGAAATGAGGTTAATACTATGAAAAAAGCTGTATATCCTGGTACCTTTGATCCTTTAACCATTGGTCATCTCGACATCATTCGACGTGCTGTTCGTTTTGTCGATGAACTTCATGTTGTTGTTGCTGATAATTACAAGAAAACACCAACATTCACCACCGAGGAACGGATTGATATGATTAAGCGTGTCACCGAAGACATTCCAAATCTTGTGGTCACTTCAACCTCAGACCTTGTGGTCCGTTATGCTCAGAAAAATGATATCGATCTCATGATTCGTGGGCTTCGAAACATTGCTGATTACGAAAACGAATATATGTTGTTCCAGTTTAATCGAAATCTAAACAGAAACATTGAAACCTTGATTTTATTTCCTTCATCGCGCAATCACTTTGTGTCATCATCTGCCATCAAAGAACTCATCGTTCATCATGCAGACATCTCTCCTTATGTTCCAAAAGAAATCATCCGCGATGTTCAAGACCGTTTAAGACCTAAACCAGATTCAACGATTTAAAAAAATCATAAAGCTGATCATCCATGATATGTGGAGCCACATGATCGGCTTTTTCTTTGAGTTCTAAAAAGCGTGTATTATCCATAGCAATACCGACATCAGCGATCTCAATCATTTGAATATCGTTGGCGCCATCACCGACGCAGATTAAACGGTAAGGCTTTTCATGTTCAAGTGCTTGTTGGATGCCATATGCTTTATTAATATCAGGATAAACAAAGTCTGCACCTCCATGATGCCATGGATAAAGTTTGAATTGAGGAAGTTTTTTAGCGAGTTCGATTAACGCCTGTTCTTGATTGGAAAACATCCAAAACTGATAGATTTTATGGTTGAGATAGAAAGATGGATCGACCTTAGGATATATACCTCTTAACAAGGTCATCCCATTTTGGACGGTTTCATTATCTGCATTAACAGCTTCATCATCTGCACCCACCATGCCTACATTAAACGATGATTGCTCGATAACCTTCAGCACGTCGATGACATCTTGTTGATCGATGGGTCGCTCATAGATGATGTCATCACCTTTCATGACAATGGCACCATTCAATAAAACTTTATAGGTGAAGAGCGGTAAAACGTCATCAATGATGTGAAGTTTGGTGATCCCACGACCTGTAGCAAGCCCTAAAAAGAGGTCCTTTTTAGCAGACAGTTCGATGAGGAGCTTTTTGGTTTGATCGGGGATTTTTCCGGTTGTGTTGTTGTACATCGTGTTGTCAACATCAAAAAAGACGATTGTTTTCATGATCTACCTCATCATTAATTATAACATATTGTGCTTTACACTACCAATCGAAGATGTTTTATTATATACTAATAATGTAATATTCGCTGCTGGAGGGTTTTTATGAAAAATCCGTTACTCAATACCGGTGAACTCGGCATTTTTGCTTTAGGTGGACTCGGTGAAGTAGGTAAGAATACCTACGTTTATGAAATTGAAGATCAGATCTTTATCGTCGATGCTGGCATCCTTTTCCCGGATGAGCATTTGCTTGGTATCGATTATGTTATTCCCGATTATACGTATCTTTTAGAAAATCAAGATCGTATTGTTGGTCTTTTTGTCACACATGCTCACGAAGACCACATCGGCGGTATTCCTTATCTACTTAAGAAAATAACAATTCCAAAAATTTATGCAGCAGGCATTGCCATCGATTTGATTGAATACAAGTTGATGGAACACCAAGATATTAAACCACCTAAAATTGAAGAGTATAAAAGTTATTACAAATATCAATTTAAAGATGTTGAAATTTCATTCATCCGATTGAATCACTCGATTCCCGACATGTTTGGTATCGTTTTTCGTACCCCACAAGGCATTTTATTTCACACGGGTGATTTTAAAATTGACTTCACACCGGTTGGACCTGCAGCAGAATACGATAAATTAGCCGCGATCGGTTCAGAAGGTGTCTTATGCATGCTCTCTGATTCCACCAATGCTGAACGCGATGAATTGATACAATCCGATTCCAAGATTGGTAAATCGATCAACGAACTTTTCTCGCGTATTCCTGGACGTATCATTATCGCAACGTTTGCATCCAACATGTATCGCATTCAACAAATCATCGAAGCCTCGGTGATGAATGGCCGAAAAGTTGCTGTCTTTGGTCGCTCGATGGAACGTGCAATTGAAGCTGGTATGCAAACTGGTTATATCAAAACACCAAAAGATACCCTCGTTTCTGGTGATGAACTGAATAAGCTTAAAGCGAATGAACTCACCATTTTGGTCACCGGCTCACAGGGTGAACCACTTGCTGCTTTATCCCGTATCGCAAACGGTTCTCACCGTCAGATTAAAGCGATGTCTGGGGATACTGTCATCTTCTCTTCTTCTCCCATTCCTGGCAATCAAGAAGGGGTCAATCGAACCATTAATAAACTCTTTAGACTCGATGTCGATGTCATCACGCACGGTCCATTAGCCGATACGCACACCTCAGGTCACGGTGCTCAACACGATTTAAAACTTGTCTTAAGTCTCGTTCGTCCTAAAATGTTCATTCCGATGCATGGCGAACATCGCATGTTGAAAACACATCGTGATTTAGCTGTGGATTGTGGTGTCAAGCCCGAAAATATCTTAATTATGGATAACGGTGATGTTGCTGCGATCACGCATGATACCATCCGTTTAGCAGGACGTGTCACAGCAGGAGAAGTTTACATTGATGGGACTGGTATTGGCGATATCGGTTCGACCGTCATTCGCGAAAGAAAATTGTTATCTGAAGAAGGACTTTTTGCAGTCATTCTTTCAATCAATTCAACAAGTAAAAAATTGATCAATGATCCGACGATTATATCCAGAGGATTCATCTACATGAAAGGTAATGAAGAGATCACACAATCGCTTGCTAATGAAGCTAAAAAAATCACCCAACAAGAATTAGGTAAAAAGTTGTTTAATGAACTCAACTTAAAACAAGCGGTGATTGATCATTTGAATGAACGTATTTTCGAATTGACACAGCGCAAACCACTCGTCATCCCTGTGGTGGTCGATCTTAAAAGTTAAAGGCACTCGCGTGCCTTTTTTTTACATATACGAGAGAAACGCATCAAACACAAGTTTGGTGACCATCGCATCATCTTTCGCATCATGGGATTGGTCATATTCAACATTGTAATAGGTTTGATAAGCTTTAAAAAGTCCTAGGTCATCTTTTAAATTAAAATAGTCTTTATGCAATTTAAGTAAATCAATGAAATCATCATCTTGGGTTAATTTGGTTTGTTGATGCAGAATAAAGGAGTCATGAAGGGCAGATAAATCATTTTTTCCCCATACAACAAGTTTGGGATGATAGGTATCCATGATAGCTTTTAACTTGTCATAAAAGACTTCATAGGGAACTGCTTCTTGAAAAAATGATGCTTCATCGAGTTTTAAGAAACGCTTAGTTCTCTTGGATAAGATACGATCCTCTTTGGGTAGGACATAATACCCATCTTGTAAAATAGCATCCTTCTGGGCTTGAGCTAAAACATAACCTACTTGAATAATTTCCGGTCGAAATGCTTCAAGTTGATAACCAGGCATCGTCATTTCAAAATCAATGAACAAATAGTAACGATGTTGATCGAGGACACTTTTCATCTCATCGCGAAGATGGAACAAATCATAATGAATTTGATATGGATTGAGACGTATAATTTGATTGAAATGGGCGACCTGATAGTAATACATGTTGCCTATTTTTTTCATTTTCGGCTGAATTTCAAAATCGACTAAAACGCCTTGATCAAGGTAGGACATAAAGATTTTCGACAAACGATTAGAAAGATAAAAACCAATCTTTCGACCTTCTAAGATGATGTAGAAAATAGGATGGTTTGCATCGATGTGATAGATGATCTTTCTCATAATAGTTCCTCTTTCAAGCGCTTAGCAACCGCTTCGGGAATACCAAGCTTTTTGATATCTTCAATGGTTGCTTCTTTGATGTGATCAATGCTCGTAAAATGGCTTAATAAAAGCTTCTTTCGTTTTTCGCCTAAACCTTCAATATCATCCAAAATGGATTGTTGAGCTTTCTTTTTGCGTGTTTCTCGATGGAAGGTGATGGCGAAACGGTGAACCTCTTCGGAGAGTTTAAGCAAGAATTTATAGAGCTCACTTTGTCTTAATAGAGGTATGATTTGATCTTGGAATACAAGTGCATCCAGGCTATGTTTAGCATTCTTTTTTAATCCTGCAATTGGAATCGATAAACCCAAGATGGATAACACTTCTGAAGCAGCATGGAGCTGACCTTTTCCACCATCGACCAAGATGAGATCGGGCATAACACCGTTTTCGACGAGCATTTTTTGATACCGGCGATACGTCACTTCTTTCATCGCTTGATAATCATCATTGGTGGTTGTTTGTAAGTGATATTTTCGGTAACTCTTTTTTTCAAACCCTTGATCTTTAAAGACGATTAATGCAGAGATTGGAGCAGTCCCAAACAGTTGTGCGTTATCAAATACTTCGATGTGTCGAACATTGCTACCCACGAGTTCAGAAAGATCTTCCAATGCTTTTTGTCTTTTTTCATCGCGATGACGATAGAGCATAAAATGATGCTCAAGGTCATAATCAGCATTTTTGGTTGCGAGATCCACCAGTTTTCTTTTATCACCTTTTTGAGGAATCAATGCAATTTTCCCAAAATAGGGATCGATATCTTCCATGGTAAATCGATCAGAAAAGAGCAGTTCGTCAGGCATTTGTGTTTCATAAAATTGGAGAAGGTAGGATAAAACAGATTCGATGATATCGCCAACATAAGCGAAAACGATTTGATGATGGTCGATAATTTTTCCTTGGCGCATCATCAAGATTTGAATGGCAATATCTTCTTTACTAAAAGCGAAACTGATGGCGTCACGATCTTTGAAGTCGTTTAGATTGATGATCTGTTTTTCTGTGGTTGCTTCGATGTGTTGAATCATATCTCTTAGCTCAATCGCTTTTTCAAACTGGAGGTTATCACTCGCTTCAGCCATCTGTTTATTCAACTTCGTTAAAATATCCGAGGTATCACCTTTAAGAAATCGTGTGAGATCTCTGATGGTGTCCTGATAATCGATATCATGATGAATACATGGGGCTAAGCACTGACCGATGTGGTAATACAAACACGCTCGTTTAGGAAGCGTCTCACATTTGCGAAAAGGATAGAGTCGATTGAGCAAGCGAACAGTCTCTCTTGCCGCATAGACGTTTGGATATGGACCAAAAACACGTCCTTTGATCTCCTTTTGTCTTACGACTTGGAGTTTGGGGTGTTCTTCTTCTGTGAGTTCAATGTAGGGGTATGTTTTATCATCGATTAATCGAATGTTGTATTTAGGAAGATACTGCTTGATCAAATTGTTTTCTAAAATCAATGATTCACGTTCACTATTCGTTAATACGTAGTTAAAATCGCGAATCTCTTGAACGAGTCGCGTTGTTTTTTCATTATGTGCGCCTGTAAAATACGACTTTACACGATTTTTGAGATTTTTTGCTTTACCCACATAAATGACTAAATCTTCAGCATTTTTCATCAAATAACAGCCAGGTTCCGTGGGAAGTAAAGCAATCTTATCTTTGAGATTCATCACATCACCTCTCTTATTGTATCATACTTCGAGGTGTAAAAAAAGAAAGCGAAGATTCGCTTCCTTAGCGTTCAAAATCGATGTGAACTTTACCGCTTAAAATTTCTTCAAGTGCAATTCCAACGCTTTTTACACATTGCGAATTGTCAACTTTTAGTTTTTCAGCTTCTAGGATGTGTGCCACTTTGCTCGCTGCATATACCAATTTATACTTGGAATCAATTTTTGATAGCAATCTATCAATCGATGGATAGCGCATACCGTCTTTGTTTTTGATCATGTTATTTTTCTCCAATCATCTTAATATAGTTGTGGATGGTTCTTTCCGTCTTGGCATGTTCCGCACGAATAATCGCCATGATGCGGTCTGCAGCGTTATTGACTTCATCATTGACGACAATGTAGTCGTACTTATGGGCAAGTAAAAACTCAGATTCTGCTTTTTTCATACGTTTATCAATCATGTCTAATGAATCAGTACCTCGCTGTTTCAAGCGTTCATAAAGAGCTTGTTTTCCAGGTGGAACAAGGAAAATGAAGACGGCTTCCTTCATTTGCTTGCGCACTTGAAGGGCACCTTCAACTTCGATTTCAAGAACGACTTCTTTGCCTTGTTCGAGTTGTTCTTCAACTTTGTCGCGTGGTGTTCCATAATAATTGCCGACAAATTCTGCCCATTCCAAGAATTTATTCTCTTTGATGCGCTGTAAGAATGTTTCCTTGGTGACAAAGTAATAGTCGACACCATCGACTTCACCAGGTCTGGGTGCACGCGTTGTCATGGATACAGAGTAAACTAAGTCATGATTCGGCATCTGAAAGAGCGCTCTTCTCACGGTACCTTTTCCGACGCCTGAAGGGCCTGATAAGACAATTAACAAACCACGTTCATTGAGTTTCATGAGGCTCCTCCTTCGTTGACATTATTAACTATTATATATGATTTATGACTCAGTGTAAATAGTTATGAAACAATTTACATGACATAAGCGTTTTCAACAAGCCGTTTGTTAAGCGTTTATGTTAAAATTGTAGTGAGGTTGATTTTCATGATTGATGGCTTATTTATCCATGCATTGGTTCAAGAACTGAATGCATCATTATTAAAATCACGGTTAGAAAAAGTGGTCCAAATTGATGACCATTCTTTTATCTTATTGTTTTATCATCAGCGCGAAAAGAAACAGCTCATGATCGATTTATCACCAGAGCATTTTCGGATGCATGTGACACAAAAGAGTGGATTTGAAAATATATCATCACAGTTTGTGATGACACTTAAGAAACAACTCGAAGGTGCAATTGTTGATCGTATCTCGCAGCATCAAACCGATCGTGTCATAATCCTTGAATTGACCGTGCACGATTTCATCGACGGACCGCTTCCAAAAAAACTTATTTTTGAAGCGATGGGAAAACATTCCAACCTCATTTTAGTGAAAGATGGCATCATCATCGACACATTCAAAAAAATGTTTTTTGAAACAGGAAGACAACTCCTTCCTCAAGCAACATTTGAATTTTTCCCGACAGAAAAAAAATCAGCTGAAATGATCGATTACTCAGCGATACATGAACCCTATAATCTGGTTAATCATTACATGGGTATTTCTCCTCTTTTAGCAAAATATCTTTATGATCAAAAACTGCAATGGCATGGCATCAACATTAAACCGACTTATGACCACACGATCAAACGATTTTATTGTCTGGATTTGTTTGATGATAACCATAAGAAGACATACTTTCCGACGCTCTCTGAACTCCTCGATGATAATCCTAAGGTCGATAAACCTCTATTCGTTTCACAAAAGGGGTTCATTGATAAGCAATTGAAGCGACTTGAAAACAAGAAACTTCAGCTTGAAGATGCCTTCGATGATACAAAAAATCAACTCAAGACCAAAGAGATCGCCGATGCGATCTATGCGAGTGGTCAAAGTTTAGATGAAAAAGTATCCTTCTTCATGATGGACGGAAAAGTCATCAACCTCGATCCTACGCAGTCATTAAACACGCATGCACAACGTTATTATAAGCTTTATCAAAAAGCTAAGCGTGGAATGATTCATATCGATGAGCAAATCAAACAAACCCAAGAACTTATTCAGCTCTTTGGTTCTTTTAAAGTCTTCGCAGAGATGGCTTCTGTCGACTCCATGCGTGATCTTGAAATTGAACTTTCTACCTACGGCTACAAAAAAGTCAAACCTGAACAGACAAAAAAAGTGAGAAAACCTGCTATTTTGCTCCTTAAAGATGGTGATTTGACGTATGCTATCGGCAAAAACAATCTTCAAAATGAGTATGTCACCCATGTCTATGCTCAAAAAGAGGATTACTGGTTTCATGTCAAGGATGCACCAGGTGCTCATGTGGTTGTGAACGCAAAAACACTCACAGAACCCATATTAAGAAAAGCCGCTATGCTTGCTGCTTACTATTCATCACTTCGTTTCTCCTCATCCATACCTGTGGATTATACGAAAATCAAATACATCAAGAAGATTCCCGGTGTTGCAGGATATAAAGTGACCTACCAGAAACAACAGACCATCTATATCGATATCGATGAGCAAAAATTACAAACCTATTTAAAAAATGTCTAAACCGATAATTTAGACTTTTTTTATATATCGAGGGCATATGATTTGAAAAATCGATGGTATCGCGGTAAGATAGAGGTATCAAATAAGGAGGAATAACGATGTCATACACATTACCTAAACTCGAGTATGCATACAATGCACTCGAACCTTTTATCGATGCGCGCACCATGGAAATTCATTACACGAAGCATCACCAAGCCTATATTACGAACTTAAATGCCGCTTTAGAAAAGCACCCAGAATTGAATCTTTCTCTCCACGAGATGCTAAGTGATTTGAATAAGGTTCCACAAGATATTCGTGGTGCCGTACAAAACAATGGTGGTGGTCATTTCAATCACAGCTTCTTCTGGACATTATTAAAGGTCAACAATGGAGCAACACCTCAAGGAAAACTCCTCGAAGCCATCATGAAAGCATTCGGTAGTTTTGATGCCTTTAAGGAAGCTTTCAGCAATGCTGCTAAAACACGCTTTGGTAGCGGTTGGGCATGGCTTATTGTGACGAAAGACAAGTCACTTAAAGTCTTATCGACACCTAACCAAGATACACCACTTTCTGAAGGAACACCGATCCTTGGTTTAGATGTGTGGGAACATGCCTACTATTTAAACTATCAAAACCGTCGTCCAGATTATGTTTCAGCCTTCTTCCAAGTCATCGACTGGCATGTTGTTGAAGCACTCTACAAAAAAGCTGTTTAATCACGATGAACCAAAAGACCAGCGATGGTCTTTTTTTGTTCGATAAAAAAAAGGAAGCTTGCGCTTCCTATAACGGTTGAGTTTCGATGATCGCGTAATCACCATCATCACGGCGATAAACGACATTCGTCCGCGATGTATCTTTATCCAAGTACACATAGAAATCATGACCAGATAATTCCATCGCTGCGACCGCTTCTTCTGCAGTCATCGGTTTAAGTTCAATTTTCTTGCTTTTCACAAGCTGAGAAGCTAAGATATCTTTTTCGAGTGATTCAGCATCAAATTCACGGCTATATGCTTGCTTAACACCCTCTTTTTCAAGATTGTTCTTGAGTTTATCCTTATGTCGTCTGATCTGTGCAACCAATTTATCGTTGACTTTATCAATGGCTGCGTACATATCTTGATCCGATACTTCAGCACGAAGGACGGTTCCTTTGGCAGGAATGGTCACTTCAATCTTGTGGTGATCTTTGTAGACTTTGCAGACCACTCTCACCTCGAGGATGACATCCGGTCCAAAGAAGGATACAACCTTGTTTAGACGTTTTTCTGCGTATGCCTTAATGGCATCAGTGGGTGTAAAACCATTCTTTCCTACAACTTCAAATTTCATGGCTTTTCTCCTTTATCATGACTATTTTCATAGAGTCTGACGACCACAAGATCGCCAAACGACACGTGATCTAACATATCAAAAAGGGATGAACTGATACTGTCAAAAAGGAAGAGAGTATGTTTTGGATACCGTTTTTGAACCATCACGATGTAACTTCCTAAAAAGGATTGATAGGCTTTTGGTTCAACAGGATATGGTTTTGAAATAAGGGTGTAGAGATGCATGATACCTCCCTCGATGGGAATCGTTTCATAGGTTGGAAGCAGAGGATATCGTGCATAACATTGCTCACAAAGATGATGAACATGAGGTTCAAACAAGTTCCAAAGATGTCTTTTGATGATGATTTTCTTTCGACAGTGTTCACAAAGCATAACAAGCCCTCCTAATTGATATTAGCGGGCTTGTTGGTGTTTTTACTTCTTATAAGCTTCGACAATCTTATCAATTAGGTGATGTGGAACTTCTTCATATCTTAAGAATTCACGGGTAAATGAACCACTACCTTGAGTCATTGCTTTTAAGTCAATGGCATATTTGACGATTTCTGCTTCTGGTACTTCGGCAATCACGATTTGGAAACCTTCGGTTTGTTCCATACCGAGGACACGACCTCTTCGCTTGTTCATGTCACCCATGACATCACCAACGAATTGATCTTTGATGGTCACTGCGACCTTGACAATAGGTTCAAGGATGGTAGGTTGTGCTGTTTTTGTTGCTTCCCTAAACGCGAGCGCTGCAGCAAGTTTAAATGAAATTTCATTGGAATCTACGGGGTGATAAGAACCATCATAGAGGGTTGCTTTAATGTTGATGACTGGGAACCCAGCGAGAGGTCCATTTTCGAGTATTTCGATAAGACCCTTTTCAACCGCTGGGAAGTAATTTCTGGGGACAGCCCCACCGAATACATCTTCAGCAAACTCAAATTCCTTGGTTGAGGGTTCAAACTTGATCCATACGTGACCAAATTGACCGGCACCACCGGATTGCTTCTTATGTTTACCTTCTGCTTGCACGGTTTTCTTAATCGTTTCACGGTAAACAATCTTTTGATCTTCAATATCGATATCCACTTTAAACATACTCTTCATCCGGTCTAAGACATACCCTAAATGGGTCATGCCCATACCACCTAAGAGCAGTTGAGCTGTTTCTTTATTGCGTTTGATTTCAAAGGTTGGATCTTCTAGATTTAAGCGATGGAGTGCCATTGAAATCTTGTCTTCATCGTTTTTATTCTTGGGATGAACAGCGATATAGAGAACCGGTGTAGGCAATATAACCGTATCATAGATGGCAAGATTCTTAGGATCTGAGAGGGTATCACCTGTTTCAACACCATCGATTTTAGCGATCGCACAGATATCACCTGCATGGAATGATGTGCATTCGATTTGCATTTTACCTCGTGGCATAAAGAGGTTGGTGATTTTCTTGCTTTCACCCTTATTGGCAATCGTGACATCTTGACCAAGTTTCAAGGTACCACTGTTAATTTTCATGATATTGATTTGGCCTAAGAAGGGATCCACAGTTGTCTTGAAAACATACGCATTAAATGGATCTTCATCTCTGGTTTGACGGTCAATGACGTCGCCTGTCTTTGGATCTTTCAGTTGCAAAGGTCTTAATTCATTGGGAGCTGGTAGATAATCGACGAGCATATTGAGGAGTGTGCGTACACCGATGGTCTTCGTTGCACTACCAACAATCACAGGTGTTAATTCACCTTCAATAATGCCTTGACGAAGTGCTTCTTTGACTTTAGCTTCAGGAATTTCTTCACCTGATAAGAAAAGTTCAAGCAATTCTTCAGATGTTTCAGCAACACTTTCTAAAATCATGTTGTGGAGTTCTTCAACTTTAGGTTTCTTTTCATCCCAAATAGGAGCGTCATGTGATTCAACACCATCAAAGATGCGTGCTTTCATCTCAACAACATTGACGAAACCTTCAAAATTTTCGCTCTTGCCGATGGGCCAACAAAAAGGAACAGCCTTTTTACCCAGCTTTTCGCGAATATCTTCTAAAACCTTCTCGAACTTCACATTTTCCTTATCCATCTTATTGACATAAATGATGGCGGGAATATGACGTTTTCTAATTTCAAGCCATACGCGTTCTGTACCAACTTCGACTCCTTTAACCGAGTCAACCATTAAGATGGCACCTTTGACGACCTCGAGTGCTTGATTGAGGTCACCTACAAACTCATCACTTCCTGGAACATCTATAAAGTTTAACTTATAGTCTTTCCATTCAACGGGTAGAACACTCAGTGAAAGGCTTGATAGCTTGTTTTGTTCTTCCACTAAATAGTCAGATACAGTGTTTTTTCTTTCGACTTCTCCCTTTTTGTCGATTGCCTTGCCCACGAAGAGCAATGCTTCAGAAATACTTGTTTTGCCTGAGCCTTGGTGTCCTAAAATAGCAATGTTGCGAATTTCTTTGGTGGTGTATTCCTTCATCCTTAACCTCCTGTAAACGTTTTCTTGATTTGTACTATTATTATATCATAAATTTAGTACTTTTATAGTCAAGAGACCATTTTCGTAAATTTAACATAACTCATAATTCATGCTATAATAGAGACGGTGAAAAGATGCGAAAATATGCAATTCGGTTGATCGAATGGTATCAAAAAGAGATTTCTCCTCACAGCAATCATAAATGCCGTCATACGCCAACCTGTTCAGCGTATGCCAAAGAATGTTATGTTCGCTTTAATTTCTTTAAAGCGTCTTTTTTAACAGCAAAACGCATTTTAACATGCAATCCTTTGTTTAAACCTAAATATGACCCCGTTCCAGAAAAAAAGAGCAGAAAAAAAAGACCAGATCACGCGGTGTGATGTGGTCTTTTTGATTGTTAGTAAGCGCGAGCAAACCAGACGGTTTGCGTCGCTTTTTGTCCTGTTACTGGACATGTTTGTGTGATCAGATGCTGATCAAAGGGGATGACACGTGCGGTGGCTGTGGTGTCTTTTTTGATCTGAATTTCAGCGTCTTCACCGCTGATACTCATGGCAACATAACCCCCACGTTTGATGTAATCTTTAAATTCATCATATGTTTTTGCTTCATATGTATGTTTAGTCACATGATCAAGTGCACGTCGATAAAGTGTATCATGCATGTCTTTGAAAAGGTTGGGCATCATCGCTTTAACATCCGTAAGTTTGACTTGATGTTTCTTTCGATCATGACGGGTGACTAACGTGACTTCACCACGCTCTAAATCACGAGGACCTACTTCAATGCGAACAGGATAACCTTTCATTTCATATTCTGCAAATTTCCAACCTGCAGTCTTTGATGAATCATCGAGAGAGACTCTAAATCCTGCATCTTTAAGTTGCTTATAAAGATGATTCGAGGCTTCTTGAACTTCCGTTTTTTGACTTTGGATAGGAATGATGACGATTTGTGTGGGTGCGATATAGGGGGGTAAAACAAGGCCTTCATCATCACCATGAACCATAATGACAGCACCAATTAAACGGGTGGATACACCCCAAGATGTTTGATATGCATATTCGAGCGTGTTAGATTCATTGGTAAATTTAATGTCGAATGCATGGGAGAAGTTTTGGCCAAAATAATGGGTTGTTCCACTCTGTAGAGCTTGTCCATCATGCATCAGCGCTTCGATACTATACGTTTCTACGGCTCCGGCAAATTTTTCTTTTTCTGTCTTTCTTCCGGTCACAAATGGAATCGCTAAGAGTTCTTCTCCGAGCTTACGATAGATTTCAAGAATGTCGAGCGTTTCTTTACGTGCTTCTTTCTCAGAGGCATGCACGGTATGTCCTTCTTGCCATAAAAATTCTTTTCCTCTTAAGAAGGGACGTGTCGTTTTTTCCCATCTGACAACGCTACACCATTGATTATAAAGTTTCGGTAAATCGCGATATGAATTGACAATTTTTTGGTAATGCGTGCAAAAAAGAGTCTCCGAAGTGGGACGCACAATCAAACGTTCTTGTAAATCTTCAACACCTGTAGTCGTGATCATCGCAGTTTCTGGTGCAAATCCTTCGACGTGTTCTTTTTCTTTTTGAAAAAGGGATTCAGGGATGACCAAAGGCATATAAACATTTTGATGATTCGTTTCTTTAAAGCGTCGATCTAAATAGTTTTGGATGCCTTCCCAAATCGCATAGCCATAGGGACGATAGATGATGAATCCTTTGACATCACTATAGTCCATCAACTCTGCTTTTAAGCATAAATCGGTATACCATTGTGCGAAATCCGCATCTCTTGAGGTGACAGATGCCACCATTTTTTTATTGTTATTTTGCATAGAACTCACCTTTTTAAAGCTTTAATGATGATATTAATGATGACAAAAAAGAAGATGATACCGAAAAATGGGGCAAATTCAAATCCTCCATTAGAAAACATGATGAAGGGAATCGCTTGCATCGCAATAACGATGAAGAAAACGATGAGAAACACACGAACAGCTTTAATGTTTTTAACATTGGATGATGTGCTTTGTTTTTCAGGTTTTTTGATATCTTGGAAACCAGGATTTTTCTTTTCCTGAGGTTTATTGGGTTGAACCACCGATTTTTTATCTTGTTCGTCAAACAATTTGTCGTATTTTGCAAATGGATCTTGATCGTGATCACTCATGGCTTAATCAATATCGTCTTGTCATCTTCAAAACGAACTTTCCTTTCCTTGTAAAGATGACCGAGGGCACGTTTGAACGCTTTTTTACTGATATGAAACATCTGTTCAATCGCTTCGGGTGATGAATCCGAGGTCAACGGTATGCTACCCTGACGAATTAAGTAGGTCAAGATGGTGTTTGCATCATCAAACATGGCAACTTCTTTTTGTTCTGCAAGAGATCCAGTATACCCTTTTTCAGAGTGATACGTGATTTTGACTTCAACCTCTTGACCATATCGAAGTGGCTTTTTAATCATGGTATGATGCACAAAGATCCAATGTCCATCAGCGGTGAGAAGATTGACACCTTCAGCACCTATTTTTTGAACGTATGCGACAACATCATCCTTTAATTCCAATGGCTTTTCCGGTTTCAATGTCACATCCGTTTTTGTTGCAAGTTTTGCGACGAGTTTGCCTTTTACACGTAGACAAACATAGAGTTTATCACCGATCTTAGGCCATTTATCGTGATCGGTGGGTAAATCTTCATGCGAGAGCAAAAGTTCTTTGGCAATCCCCATGTTAAAGAAAACACCTAAATCTTCTTTGATATCAGAAACCGCTAAAAAGCCTGGCTTTTGGACGGTTATAATGGGTTCTTTAAGAGTTGCAGCTAAACGACCTTTATTGTCAAAATATAAAAATGCATCAACAGCATCTCCTGCTTTGAGCTCACGATGTAACGATTCATTATTATGTAAAAAAACTTGTTCAGATCCGAGATCGAGCATATAGCCAATATCGGTTTTACGGTTGACAACCATGCGGTTGACCGCACCTATCATTAAGGGCATTTTCATCACCTTATTTATTTTATCATACTTTCATCAAAGTACACTGATTTCAGTATAAAAAAAGAGTGCCGAAGCACTCATACGTCTAACGCTTTTAAGGTTTCATCATAACGCTTGATCAGCAAATCTTTAAAGAAATTCATCAAGGGGGTGAGATCTTTTTCAGTCTTAAACGCTTCAAGATATTCAATATAATTTTCACGTTGTTCTAACGGGATTGAAATGGGTAAATAATCGTTTTGGATCAAGAAATAATTGAGAACCAATTTGGCAAGTCGTCCATTCGCATCCACAAATGGATGGATCTTGGCAATGCTGGCATGAGCATACGTTGCAAGTTCAAGAGGGCTACCTTCAAATGATTGCAAGTTGGTGAAGAATTTTGCCATGCGATCATACACTTTGACATAATCAGGTGGTTGATGTGTCGCACCAAAGATGTTGATATTGACGTTTCGATAGACACCGCCTTGAAAAATACCTTCGACTAAGATTTCATGGATATCTTTCATTTTTTCTTCGGTAAACGGGGTTTTTGATTTTGCTTCTTTGATCACATATTCAAATGCTTTCAAGTGATTAAGAATTTCTTTTTGTTCTCTTTCGCTGTATTCGAGGAGGGCTTTTGCCTGGCTACAACGTTTCACATCCTCATAAGGAATACGGTTTTGTCCAACCATACCAACAGCATCATAGGTGTAGAGAAGGGCGAACTTCTTTTCAACGTCTTCGAGTTGGTTTTCATCGCATTCCTTCAGTACATTCGCCAGATGCTGGCGCTCTACCTCTAATAGATCTTTCTCCATAATTATCAACGCTCCCATCTTTAGCATTATTATATCATAAAAACGCTTGCAGTAACAAGACGTTAAAAGAAAAACACTTCGTTAGAAGTGCTAACTTGTGGTGTATCGTTTGAGAAAACTTCGTGTGCGTTCTTCTTTAGGATTGACAAGAATTTCTTCTGGTTTTCCCATTTCAGCGATCACACCTTGATCCATAAATACGACGCGATCCGATACTTCTTTTGCAAAAGCCATTTCATGCGTCACAATCACCATGGTCATACCTTCGTTGGCTAAATTCTTCATGACTTGAAGAACTTCACCAACCATTTCAGGATCTAGAGCTGAGGTTGGCTCATCAAAGAGCATGATGGTGGGATTCATGCATAATGCTCGTGCAATCGCAACGCGTTGTTTTTGACCACCCGATAAACGATTGGCACTTTGATGTGCAAAATCTTGCATCCCAACTTTTTTAAGGAATGTCATCGCACGGTCCACCGCGTCTTCTTTGGATAAATTTAAGAGTTTCATCGGTGCTAACGTACAATTGTCAAGCACCGTTTTTTGATTGAACAAGTTAAACGATTGAAAGACCATCCCGATATGCATGCGTAATGCTTCAAGGTCAGTTTTGGGGTCCATGAGATCAGATCCCATGAAATAGATATGTCCATCATCAGGTTCATTGAGCAGATTAAGACAGCGCAACAGTGTTGTTTTACCCGAACCTGATGAACCGATAATCGTGACTACTTCCTTTTCATAAACATCGAGGTGAATGCCATTTAAGACGTATTGTTGACCGAAACGCTTGTGAATGTTTTGGATTTCTAAAATGGGTTTAGGCATGAGCATTCTCCTTTCCTGATTCCATCACATGATCCAACTTGTTGACCACTTTGGATGTGATGTACGTCAAGATCAGATAAATCACGGCTGCAATAAAGAAACCTTCAACCACACGAAAGTTTGAGGATGTTGATGATTGAGTTGCACGAAAGAGATCGAAAACACCGATCACAGATAGAACCGCGGTATCTTTTAAATTGACGATAAATTCATTGCCGATGGCTGGAAGTGAATTTTTGATCGCTTGAGGTAAAACGATTAAAAACATGCCTTGTCGTCTGGAAAAACCTAAGGATCGAGCTGCTTCCATTTGTCCTTTATCGACGCCATTGATCCCTGAACGAATGACTTCAGCAATATAGGCCGTCGTGTTTAACGTGACGACAAAAAGACCTGCAACGAGTGGAGTCCACCAGAGAAGTCTGAGCGGTGAAATCCCATAATAGAAAATCATCGCTTGGACAATCATCGGTGTTCCGCGAAACACGGTGATATAGGCGGTCGCAAACCCTCGACCCAGTTTTTTTAACGAAGCAGTCATCCACGAATCACGACGCTTATCCACTTCACTTGTTCGAAGAAGCGTCAGAAAAAGGGAGAGAATAAATCCTCCCAATGTTCCGACAACCGATAGTAATAATGTAATGAGAACGCCACGAATGAAAAATCCAGAATATCTTTCTAATAGATAGAAAATGGTATTGAAAAATTGATCTTTAGGTGGCAGTGTTGCAAAAACCATCATGATGCGTTTTCTTGTCTGATGAGAGCTGCAGCCATGATTTGGTTTCTTTGTTCCGTGGAAATATTGGCGAGTGCATCATTGACTGCTGAAAGCAAATTCACATCTTCTTGACGAAGAGCTACTGAAACGACAACATCCTCATCCGATACAGTGAATCCTTGACCGTCAGCAAAACGAATAATCTTAAGATTGCTATTAGCAGCAACCATGCCTTGTGCCACCGGTAATTCAGCGATAAATGCATCTGCAGCGTTTTGGCTAACAGCGGTTGCTAACATGGCATACGTATCAAGTGGTTGTAAATGGTTAACACCGATAATCTGATCGATCAAATCATCTTGTAATGTTCCAAGTTGAGCAACAACGCGGGCACCGTTGAAGTTAGACAGTGATGTTGCATTCACATATGCACCACTTGTTGAAACGACCATGACTTGTTCAGATCGGAAATACTCTTCAGAGAAAGCTACCGTTTGGGCACGTTCTGCGGTTGGGCTCATCCCTGCAATAATCATATCAATCTCACCGGATAGGAGGGCTGGAATAAGTCCATCCCAATCAATGGCTTTAATCACTAAATTTAAACCAAGTTCATCAGCAATAAGACGAGCAACCACCACATCGTAACCATCTACATAAACGCCTGGTTGACCTGCAAGAGGTACGGTGTAATCATTTTGGACCGATGTAGACCAGTTAAAGGGTGCATAAGCAGCTTCAAGTCCAACGACAAACTCCGTTTCTGTCTCCAAATCAAATTGCTCATAGGAGCTACACGATGCCAGTGCAACTGCACCTAACAGCATCACAACAAAAAATAAAACCTTTCTCATTCTCTCTTCCTTCTTTCTTTGTTTTTTGAACAAAAAAAGCATCCGAGAGGACACTTTAAAAGATGAAAAAAAATTTCTCCACTTTCGCTAGCGCCTCTACTTTCGTAGGAGTGTTATAAGTGTTTCTTATAACCCCATGGTCTCACCTGTGCCCAGATGTCCATTCGGCGATGGTTACCTTTCAGATTATTCGTGGCCTGCCGGCTCCAAATCCTACTCATCTGCATCGCTACCTCTATGCTTTTCAGTTATGCATTCATTGTATGATGTTTTGATATTGATGTCAACATGAAAACGTTTTAGTCCATATAAAATAGAAGGGGGACCCTTTTGGAGTCCCCATTACCTTTAAAATTACGCCTTGCGAACGTTCGCTGCTTGTGGGCCGCGATCGCCGTTCTTGACTTCGAATTCTACTTGGTCGCCTTCTGCTAATGTTTTGTAACCTTCAATTTGAATTGCACTGAAGTGTACAAAAATGTCCTTACCTTCAGCTGATGAGATAAATCCATATCCCTTGTCAGCGTCAAACCATTTTACTACGCCTTTCATTCTATGATACTCCTTAAACTTATACTTGGCAACTCAATGCCTATTTTCATTATACACACCTCATGGTTAAAACACAAGGAAAAAAGTGACAAAATGTATTTTATGCGAATTGGCTTTGGTAAAGTTCATAATAAAAACCTTGTTTATCCATGAGTTCGCTGTGATGACCTTGTTCGATGATATCGCCATCTTTGACAACAAGAATGATGTCAGCGTTTTGAACCGTCGATAGACGGTGTGCGATGACGAACGTGGTCTTGTTTTCCATCAGTGCAAGCATCGCTTTTTGAATTTGAACTTCAGTATGCGTATCGACGTTGGAGGTAGCTTCATCCAAAATGAGCATTTTCGTCTTCGACAGCATGGCTCGTGCGATAACTAAGAGCTGTTTTTGACCTTTAGAGATGTTTAAACCTTCATCGGTCAAGATGGTGTCATATCCTTGTGGAAGATGGCTTATAAAGGAATGAATGCGTGCTTTCTTCGCCGCTTCTTCCACTTCAAGCCGTGTCACATCACCATTGCCATAGGCGATATTCTCGTGAACTGTGCCGTGGAAAATCCATGTGTCCTGTAAAACCATGGAAAAAGCTCGTCTTAGGCTGGTGCGTGTCAGTGTGCGTGTATCGTGGTGATCGAGATAAATATGCCCTTGTTCAATATCATAGAATCGCATGATGAGATTGACAAGTGTTGTTTTACCCGCACCGGTTGGACCCACAATAGCAACCACTTGTCCTTGGTTCACAGAAAAACTCACATCTTTTAAGATCGTCTGATGGGGTAGATAACCGAATGAAACATGGTCAAACGCTAATTCACCCTTGACATCTTGATAGTCAAAGGCATCTTTAAGATCTGCAGGTTCATCCTCATGGTCGATCACACCAAAGACACGTTCAGCTGCAGCGAGCGCACTTTGGATATCTGCCATGATGTTTGAAAACTGATTGATAGGACCTGAAAAACGTCTGGAATAAAGGGTAAAACTTGTGAGATTACCGATTGAAATACGGGACAGAAAATAAAGAATACCACCGAAGACACCCACTAAGGCAACCGACAGGTTGGACACAAAGTTGACTGAGGGACCAACGGATGTTGAATAATAGCCTGATTCATAGGATGCTTTGGATGCTGCTTCATTGATTTCATCAAATTTACGAAGGACAGTGTCTTCTTGGACGTAGGATTGAATGGTGCGTTGACCGGTGATCATTTCTTCAGCAAATCCGTTTAATTCACCGAGTTTTTGATTGCGGATGCGATATTTTTTCTTAACGATTTTCGATAAAACACGGGTAATGATGATCGAAATGGGCACGGTGATCACAAAAACAAGGACCAATACTTTTGACATGACAAACATCATCACTAAAGAGATCACAACGGTAATCACCGATGTTAAAATACTGATAAAATCATTGGCGAGGGAGGTGTTGATGGTGTCGATATCATAACTCATGCGGGAGATGATATCCCCTGTTTGGTTTTGATCAAAATAAGAAATGGATACACGTGTTAATTTTTCAAAGAGATCTTTTCTCATTTTATAGGTGACGCTTTGCGATATTTTAGTCATTTGCACCGACAAGATATAACTGATGAGCGCACTGAGTAAATAGAAAACAATCATTAAGGCTCCAAACATGAAGACTTTTTCAAAGTTCACGACACCTTCCATCGCCGAAATCGCTTCACCCGATAGATAAGGACCAACCAGTGATAAAAGGTTGCTGATGATGGTAAATATGATGGCAATCGCGATTTTGCCACGATAAAAATAGAGATACTGGCCTAACCGTTTGAGCACATAAGCACGATTTTTTGCCTTATCAGAACCATCGTTACGACCACGTCCTTGTTTACCTGCATACATCATGAGCGCTCACCTCCCAACTGGTAGTAAGCAATCTCTTGGTAAATATCTGACGATTTAAGCAATTCTTGATGGGTACCGGATGCGATGATGTTGCCATCATCGATCAGTAAAATAAGATCTGAATCCTTAAGCGACGAAATGCGTTGTGCGATGATGATCATGGTTGTCTCTTTCAACTCTTTTTTGAGGGCTTTTCTCATGTTCAGATCCGTCTGATAATCGAGGGCTGAAGACGCATCATCTAAAATGATGATATCAGGTTTACCTGCAATCGCACGTGCGATGAGGACACGTTGTTTTTGACCACCTGATAAATTCATCCCACGCTGTGCCATTTGGTGTTGCATCTCGTTATCTTTATCAAAGATAAATTCCGCCTGAGCAACGCGTGTAGCAATATCAATATCTTCATCGGTGATACCTGATCTGTTGAACTGAATATTACCAAAAATGCTGTCTGCAAAAATCAAATCGTTTTGGAAAACAACCCCGATGGATTTTCTTAATTCCTGCTGTTTAATCGTTTTTATATTTTTACCATAGACAAGAATTTCGCCTTCATCGACATCATAAAAACGCATCAAAAGATGAATCAGTGTCGTTTTACCCGATCCTGTCGCACCAATAATGCCTAAGGTTTGACCCGGATAAAGTTTGAAACTGATGTCTTTAAGATTACTTTCTTTTTGATTGTATGAAAATGAGACGTGTCGAAACTCAATGTGTGGACAATTTTCTTTCTTTAGGAGAGGTTCATTTCCATCCATCAAATCATCTTTCATATCGAGAACTTCATCGATACGTTCTGCCGATGCCGTTGCACGTGAGGCTAAAACAAACACACGCGTGATACTCATCATCGCATTCAAAATGATGGTGAAATAGGTGACAAACGCCATGATTTGACCGATTTGAGTCTGACCTTCTGCTAAACGAAAAGCACCGACAACAAGGACAAAAACGAGCCCTACATTCATGACCGCGTGCATCATGGGATTAATTCTTGCCATGGTGATGTTAGCTTTGAGTTCAGCGCTCACTGTGTTTTGATTGGCTTGATCAAAGGCACGCATTTCGTGATCCTGCATGGATAAAGCGCGAACGACACGCGATCCTGAAACGAATTCTCTTAATTTTCGCACCAATTGATCAACAAAACCTTGGCTCTTTTTGTAAAGAGGTATCCCTTTTTTGGAGGAATAATAGACAATCACAATGATCAGAGGTAACATACCAACCATGATGAGTGTTAAGATGGGGTCTAAAAGTAAAGACATCAAGATACCCCCTATTAAAAGAACAGGAGCTCTGACACCTAAACGCTGCATCGATGCTGTGGCATTATACATGTTATAGGTATCGGTTGTCATCCGTGATATCAAGGATGGTCGTGTGATGTGATCGACTTGATTGGCCGATAGTTTTTCGATTTTAGCGAAGAGATCATGTCTTAAGGTTTTCACCGATAGTGCAGCAATCATCTCAGCTTTACGGTTTGCAGCAACATTTAAATAAAGACCTAAAAAAGCGATCAGTACCATTAAAGCGCCTAAAAGATAGAGAGACATCAGGTTAGCATTGGGATCTTGTCTGAGAGCTGGAATTTGTGTATCAATCATATAAGCGATCAACCATGGTAAAAAAAGGTCAGCCAGTGCACCAACCGATTTAAACGATAAAGAGATGACAAGCATCTTCCAATAGGGTTTAACGAGTCTAAATATCATCTTCATAAACTTTAGATCCTCACATAAAAAGAATAACACAAACTCAAGAACAATGTCATGAAAATTTTTAAAAAGAAATAGCCCTATGGGCTACTTTATTCAATATCACTGTTTGTTCGAATGCGATGACCACTTGAAAATTGGATGTTGAAATGATCAACTTCAACAATACTTTGATCTGGTAATGTGAGTGTGAGCATACCCCGTCGATCGAGGGTTAGATTTAATCGATCATCATGCTCATGATCTTCAACATGGATGATCATGATCACGCCTGTGTCTGTGCCAACCCCTTGATAATAACCATCTCCTTCTGCCGTTCTGGTGATGTAGAAGTTGATACCATCAAGATTGAGATGTTGAAATTGATTGCTGTTAAGGTAAAAAATCTCCCAAAGTGTTGAAGTCAATTGTGTTCCACGTTCATCTTTTTTAAAGATGACTGCAGGATCACCGACGAGATAGGTTCCTGCTTTGAGTTTATAAGAAGTCATGCATGAATCCTCTTCTTTCATGTTGCAACAAGATAGCCTGATCAATGATGATGTTGGTGGGTTTAGCCAGATCACCGATGGTTTGATTTTCCCAAATTAAGTGAACATATTCAGGACGATCGATGAATGGATTTCGATTGCCTTGTAAGTCAAAGATCGCTTGATTGCGTTGTCGTTCAAACGAAGATACAGGATCTTCTTTATGCCAGCGGAGCAGTAACATCAATTTGCCCATCTTGGTACCCTCTAAGGTATAATGATTCGATTCATCAAGTAAGCCATCATCGGTTAAAACAAGAAAATCATAGGTCACAGCCATATAAAAAAGGATACGTGCAACATCCCCACGATGATCATCACCGGGATAGAATCCACCATCTGAAGTTGTTGTTGCAAGACCACTTCCTTCGGAGAAGAAACGGTCACTTTTTGATGAATTAATGGATACTGTGGATGCTCTCAAGTTATGTAAGTCGGTGGCTTGATTCCTCTGATAATCTTCAACACGCTCTAAGCCAAGGCGTGAGTTGGGCCAAACATGCTCTCTGTTCCATGTTGCACCACCGTCCCATGATGCAGGGATAATGGTTCCATTATAGATACCATAAAGTGTATTGGGATCACCTACATTACGATCGATGATTTCTAAAGCTTGTCTGACATCCGCGTAGGTTAAAAGATTTTTATCTGTATTGATTACATCATGGAGTTCATTTTTAAGAGCATTCCCAATCAGGTTAGCTGTTGAACTGTAATAGGTATCTCCATCCAGTGATTGATAATAATAAAAGCCTTCTTCATTTTGATCAGCACTATAGGTTGGTGCAGGACTGTTGCTATTTTGACTCAACCAATAGGCAGCAAGAGCAATCACAACAAAGATAACTAGTGAGATGATTTGTTGCTTGGGTGATCGTTTTCTACGTCGAATCGAGCGTGAGCGATACGGTGATTTTGCCATGACACAATCCTCCTTTTTGAATAGTTCTATTGTATCACAGGATGCCTTTTTTATGAAATAAAAGAAAGGGATCCCTAACATGCTCTTGTTTCACACTTTTTTTGTGTTTTGGATTGACTTATCCTCCTCTTTCAGTTAAAATCGATATTGCATGAAGGAAAAGCCCCTATAGTTAAATGGTATAACGCAGCCATGGTAAGGCTGAATTGCAAGTTCGATTCTCGCTGGGGGCACCAGGGTAAAACATAAAGCGACTCACGATGGGATGTCGCTTTTTTCTTCTTTAGGCTCCAGATTAACCGGTGTTTCCCATCTTTTAAACGGGAGAGGTTCATGCATGGATCGCATGATTTCATGTAAATCCAAAATATCTTCAAAAAGCTTGGAGTTGCGATAAACCACATGATCAGCACGATCCAAGAAAGGTTGATCATAGGCGATGTGTAAAATATGAAGATGCTTCTTCTCTAAATAAAGTCTCATTTTCTCATCGATTTTTGGTGAAGCTTTCTTTTGAATGGTTTCAATGAGTTGGTATGCTTTTTCAATGTGACCGATTGTATAATGATAACTTGCAAGATCATAGAGCAGGGTTAATCCTTGCTCGGTATGAAAATGAGGATGAAGAGGATAACGCATCAACTTTTCTCTCACGATGGGATCATCTGGATACTGATGATAACATACTCCTTCCATGTAGTTCAGTAACAGCATTTGGTAAAACAAACTTGATTTCAAATCGATGGATTGAATCATTGTTTTGATACGTTCAAAGAAATAACGGTCTGTTTCTTCTGAAGGATGAAGTGCAAACATCGTGTATTGAGAAAGCTGCGTGACTTGAAAAACAGGATCATCTTTCATTTTTTTATAGGCAACGAAGTCACCATAAAATGAGGCGTTAGACATACTGAAGCTTCGAATATAGAGGATGGATAAAAGTGTTGTGTATACGGTAAATAATGTGAATGAACCTAATACGTTTGCTGGAGCATGTATGATATTTAAGATCAAAAAGATCAACATCGTCACACCTAAGAAAGCGATGCTCACAATAGGAGCTGCTATCAAAGATCGTCTAAACTGTACCAATCTTTTCTCATACGTTTGATCATCTGCAATCACCCCTAAATCGGGAACAACAAAACCGCCTAATAAAAACCATAACTTTATTTTAAGTTTGATACGCCAGCCCTTTGGGCTTCGATACAGACTGAGCATGTGCAAAAAGAGACCACGTATCTTGACACCTTGAAAGACAAAGGCAAAAAGATGTCCGAGTTCATGAATGGTAAGCGTCACCCAAAAAGTGAGGATCACCCATAAAGGATAAGCCCACCACCGGATGGTTTTGATACCTGCTATAAAAGGATACCAAAACCCTTGGTACATCAATATACTGAAGATAAAACCTAAGATGAATGCAAAGGCTAAGTATTTTAACCAAGCAAGTTTTCTCAACATCAGCGTATGCCCTTTGTTTGATGAACTTCTTGAACAAAAAGAATACCATTCCCTGGTTTTTCAAGATCCAATTCATGTGTAATCGCTGAAATGATATCTTGAACAATATCATGTTTGGCTAAGATCAGTACCATTTCTTTTTCTGGTTCAACTTCCATGTTAAAGAGTTTACTTGTTTCATGAATACCTGAACCTCTTGCGTTGATGAGGGTTGCTCCTTTTGCACCTGCCTGTGTGGCAACATCGACGACTTCTTGTCCTTTACCCTTATCAACCACGGTAAAGATTGCTTGATATTCTGTCATAACGTCTCCTCCTTCGTTGAGTTTATAGGAACGATCATATTTTCCCATACCCATGAATTTTGCTACAGGTATCACGAATGCGATACCGTGATTCGGTTTATGTAGTTTCATTTTTTCTTCAAGAGCATCACATGTTGGATTCACTAATCGCAGGGGTGCAATCATCATCACAATCTCTTTTCTTGTCTCAGCAAGTTCGAGAAATTCCAAGATGGGTTGTCGATGCGTCCCTTTGCCGATCACAATGGTTCCACCACCAATGCCTTCTTGTTTTGCGATTTTCAGCACTTTGCTACCTAAACCAAAATTGACGATGACAACGAGCAATTGGTAATCGGTTAATATCGATACGTTATCCATGCTAGACACCTGCCTTTCGGGTTCGACGCTTGTAAACTAAGCCTAATATCTGAAGGGTAATGATGGGTGCTAATGCCACCAGTGCAATCATGCCAAACCCATCCAAAACCAGGTTAGCACTTGAATAAGCACGTGCAGCACCCTGCACAAAAGCAAGGGTAAATGTTGCAGTGAGTGGACCTGTCGCAACACCTCCAGCATCAAAAGCGATACCCACAAACAATTTAGGAACAAAAAACATCATCGTAAGCGAGATGGTATACCCCGGTAACAAAATATGCCAGAGTTGTAATTCCGGGATGAGAACACGAAGTGCTGATAATAAAATCGCACATCCAACACCGATGGATAATGGAATAAGAACGAGTCGACGTTTCACGTATCCCGATGTAATATCTTCAATTTGATGGGTTAAAACCGATACAGCTGGTTCTGCGATGATGGTGAAAAGCCCAAGAAAGAAAGCAGCGATTAGAAGATAAATCGAACGTTCTTGAACCGCTAATGTTTCACCAATCAGATCGCCAACTTCCATGAAACCTGCATTGACACCGACCAAAAAAATGAACAAACCGAGGAGTGCGTAAATGAATCCTTTAATCATTTTGAATAATGGGCGATGCTTTAATTTGAATCCGAAGATTTGAAGTAAGATAAAGATACCCAATAGAGGTGAAAAAGCAACGATTGTATCCAAAAACGATGAGGGAATCACATGTAAAAAGGGGGCAAGGATTAGCCCTGTATCGCTAAAAATAGGAATCGGAGGATCTGTGAAAACAAGATCTTGTGCAAAAAAACCGAGGATTAAAAGCCCCATCACAGCACCTGCAGATGCAATCGCAACCAAGCCAAAAGAGTCCTTTTCAGAGGCTTTAACATCGCGTTTTAACCGTGATATCCCCACCGATAAGGCGAGTAAAAACGGAACAGCGAGCACACCGGTTGTTGCTCCTGATGCATCGAATGCAATCGCAAGAAAAACAGGTGATGAAAAAAGAGCGAGGATACCAATGATGATATAGAGGACGATAAGTATTTTAAAGAGTGGAATATTATAAATGATACGTGTAAAGCCTAAGCTGACCAAAAGGGCTAACCCAATCGATACGGTGATCAATATCATGTTTGATGAGATGAGACCTGAGGTTACGGTATGAACTTGATTCGCAAAAACGATGAGACCAGGTTCGGCTATGGAGATCACAAAGCCAAGGATTATACCTGCAAGAATGACAATCCATAGACGATTGGGCTTGGTAATCTGTTCACCCGTCAAAGCCCCAAGTGGTGTGATCGCTAGATCAACACCGACTAAGAAGAGTGATAGCCCAAGGATGACAAAGACCGATCCCAATAAGAAACGAAGAATTTGACCACCGCTTAAAGGAACAAGCGTAAAATGAAGGATGAAGACAATGCCCATAATGGGTAACATCGCATAAATGTTTTCTTTTAATTTGCTTGCGATTAATGTCACATCGATCCTCCCTTTCAACTTGATCTTTATTTTTATTATACAATAAAAAGGATTCCTTGAACGGATGAATAACATCATCCATGTAAGATTCATGTGCAGAAGAAAAAAGAGATGAAAATGATAAAATTTCTTAATGGACGGCTTGACATCATTTGAATTATTTGTTATCATGAAAAAGCACGATGTCGTGGGCGTCGTATAATGGTTATTACACGTGCTTGCCAAGCATGAGATGGGGGTCCGATTCCCCTCGCCCGCTCCATAACTTGCTGAACCGCTGATCATGCGGTTTTTCTCTTTTTAAGACGTGTGACGTTTTATCACTTTTCAGTGCAATTACACTTGATTATCATGATTATTCATGCTATAATTCACCCGTCGCAATCTCCGAATCACATGAAATGAGTGGGGGAACCAGGTCTTACTGGGGTGAATTCTTTAAAAAAGATTGGGCTACTTGGAAGCCCTAACCCGTCAGCTAACCTCATAGGAGTTACCAAGCGTATGGCCATAAATGGCTATGCGCTTTTATTTATGCAAAAAAGGGGTACGTTATATGAATATTATTTTGAAATTAAGCTTGATTCTTGTTGTCGGTTTTATCTTTGGTAAAATCGCTAAATGGTTAAAATTACCCAGTGTTTCAGGTTACTTAATCGCCGGTCTTTTTTTAGGACCCTCACTCTTTGAATTTGTGAGCCGTGAAGAAGCCGAATCGTTTAAAGTTATCAGTGAATTGACATTATCCTTCATCGCATTTGGGATCGGAAGCGAATTTATGCTTAAAGATATCATGGCAATGGGAAAAAAGATTGCGATCATCACGCTCGCTGAAGTCGTTGGAGCAATCGGTGTTGTATTCTCTGTGATGTATTTCATCTTTGACTTCCCACTCGCCTTTTCCATGGTCATTGCCTCCATGTCAGCTGCAACAGCCCCAGCAGCAACCATTATGGTCATCCGTCAATATCGTGCTTATGGTCCTGTCACAAAAACCATTTTACCTGTTGTAGCCTTAGATGACGTGTATGGTATTATGGCTTTTGGTATCGCCATATCGATTGCGAAAATTCTCGTGAGTGGTCAAGATTTCTCCATCTTAACCATCATCGGTGTTCCCCTTCTTGAAATATTGGGTTCACTCGCTCTAGGTCTAGCTTTAGGTGTGATCTTATCCTTCTTAACCAAAAAAATTGATCCTAAGGATGAATTGCAAATTAAAACTGTGTTCTTCGTTGGACTTGCTGCAGGACTTGCGATGTGGTTAAACTTATCACCACTTCTGGCTAACATCATGATGGGAGCAACCCTAGCAAACTTACGTAAATATGCTAATCGGAGCTTCTCAGCAGTCAACGACTTTGTCCCTATCTTCTACGTCCTCTTCTTTACTTTAGCTGGTGCTAGTCTTGATATTGCCATCTTAAAATCGGTCGGTATAGCAGGGATAGGTTATATCATTGCACGGGCTTCTGGTAAGATACTCGGCGCATTCTTAGGAGCAAAATCGGTCAAGGCAGAACCTCAGGTTCAAAAATGGCTGGGTATTGCACTTCTCCCACAGGGTGGTATTTCGATCGGTTTATCGGTTATTGTGATGCAGCAACTTCCGCAGTATGCCGTTGAACTCACCACCATCATCATGGCATCCGTTCTTGTTTATGAAACGTTTGGACCAATCTTCGCGAAGATCTCCATCTCTAAAGCTGGAGAAATCAATGCTTTACCAGAAATTGAAGAGTTATTAGAACCTTCGACTGGTCATTAAAAAAATGGGGATGCTCGGGTGAGCATCCCTTATCTTTTATGCTTGTTTGGGTTCGATCAGTTCTTTTGGTTTTTTGAGTGATGGTAGCAAACTTACGATGATTAAATAAATCAGGAATAATGCGAATGCATCCATGATCCAATCATGAATCGTGGTGAATTTCGCAGCTTCATCGATAAAGCGACGCACAACGATGAAGGGTACGGTGATGATGTTGCAAAGCATGAGTGATAGAGCAGCAACCGGTTGTTTCGCATTGAATGCAAGAAAGACATAAAGACTAACGATGAGAAGTGCGTTAAATCCACGATCGAGGTAAATATAGAGTGCAAACAGCAATAACAATAACGAATGACCTGGATTCTTCAATTCAACTTTAAATCCATCGGTCAAGAGATAAGACATGATGATTGCCCCTAAGTAAACGCATGCAATCAAAATCATGACGGTATTGATTGAAAAATTCACGTTAAAATCTTCAAAGAAAAAATGATAGGAAAACAGCCAATTGATAAAAGCGTTTAACCCATTAGCAAAAACAACTAAAAACAGAACAGCATGAGCTGCTAGAGGTTTTTTATTGAGAAAAAGTAACCACACAGCTCCTAAAATAAGGATGATGGGTAAAAGGTTTTGAGTAACCTCTAAAACATCATCTGCTCCACCCAGATAAAGATAGAGCCCAATCATCGACAGGACAACCAAACCGATCATCTGCATCTGAGAATTGATCTTTGTCGATAGTGACTTCACAAAAGCAAACATAGAATCCCTCATTTCTGCACATATTTAGCCTCATTATAATGCTTTTATGCATATTTGTTATCATTTGATGTGTCGTATATACATGAAAAAGAAATCGATCAATAAAAAAAGGAGATCGTTTTCGCGATCAACCTCTTTAGGATGAAAAAGATAGTTAAAAATACTATTGATGATGTTGGAGGATACCTTTTATTGCACCATAAATCAAGAAAAGGGCAAAGGCTGCAAAGAGATAATAACCGAGTGTTTGATGAAACAGATGACCTTCAATAAATAGACTTAAAAGTCTAAAAGGTACATCGATGACTCCTGCTAATAATAAGACGATGGCATATAACGATGAACCAAACATCAATGCGATCATCGGTGGTAAAATCTTTAAGATTGCACCTGAGAAACCATCTCTAACATAGAAAAATAAAAATGCGATCAATGCGGATATAAGAACGGGACTCGACAATAGTTTTGCGTGAAATTGTCCATCTACGATAAACGATAAAACATAAAGCACGAGGTAAACAAAGATGATGGCATTGATGATCAATCCAATTGTCCATGTCGTTTGAAAACTCAATGTCTGAAAATCAAACGATGTTAACGCGACAATCAGTGCACGCCCTGACGCAAGATAAGATGTGATTAAGAGCAAGACATGCGAAGCTAAACTCTGTTTGGCAAGTGTTAAGCCGATGATAGAAATCCCGATCAACACCACAGGTAAAATATTTGCTAAACGATCAAAGATGTTGATTCCTCCGATGTTTTGATAAAACGTGTAAAGTGTAATTAATATCACAATAATTGTTGTAACGGTGCTTGGAAATAGATTTCTAAAATTTTTAATGAATGTCATACCGATTTCTCCTTTGATAATACCTAAGTCTATTTTATCAAAGGGATGAAGCGAATAAAAATGATTGGCTTAAAGAAAAAACGCTCCTTAGGAGCGCATGTGACCAAATTCAGGATAACTGTGATGAAAATCCACTTTCACAAGGAGAAAGGATTCGATTTCTTGGAGGATCTGATAGAGTGAAGATCTGAGTTCAAACTCATCACGGGTCTGTGGAAGTTGTGCTTGTTTATAATATTGCATGAGCAGATCCAGTCTTTTCAGTTGACCGGTTGCTCGATCATATAATCCGATATCATTGGCAAGTATTTTGACATAATCGGAAATATCTTTTGCAAAGGGGTGTAAGACTTTAATCTTAAGTGCATGTTGATACATATGTCTTAAATACGAAGATTGTTCCTTGCGCATATGAAAATACGCTAAATAGGAATGATCATTTTGAAAGAGAAGGTCTTTATCAACTAGTTCAACCTCATCAATGGTTGATTGAATCTTACGATCCAACATTTCATAGTGACGATAATATTCTTCGTGATATTCAGGATCTTTGAGTAAAAGGGATAGCATAAATAAATGATCCCTTATCAATTGATCGACCGACTGAACATGACGATCTAATACTTTTTCTGAGGATTGCGGATAGATGATGTTGATGATCATCGCAACCCCTACTGCGATGAATAAAATTGCTAACTCATTTCCAATCATGTTGAAATTAAATGCTTCTTCAATCAAAAGATGAGATACCAAAACCAACGATAAAACAATGCCTTCTTGTAACTTCAATTTAAAGGATGTATAGATGAATAAGAATGAGAAGATTGAAAAAATAAGAAATGTATAACCAAATGCGAGAAACATCAACGTTGAAAGCATCAGGCCAAAAATAGCGTCGACAACGCGTCGAATGGAGGACATCATCGAGTCTCGTTTGGTGAGTGAAATGGATAAGATCGCGACAATCCCTGCTGTTAGCCAGTATTCAATGCCTAAAGCGCGTGCAATCAAGGATGTGATCACACCAACCAAAACCATTTTAATTGTTGTATTGAGTATTCTCAAAAGAAAACCTCACTTTTTGGTGATGCTTTTGAATTGCTCGTAATAAAGTCTGATATCCGATAAATTAAAAGGTGCTTCTTTGTTTTCAATACGTTCTTTCAAGAGATCAATTTGGCGATGAATGATCTCTTGAATCTCTTCACCATAGCACATGGAATCTTGATGGACTTGATATTCTTTTTCATCGAGCAAGATATACTTTCCATCAGGAAAAACCTTGATATCAAGGTCATAATCAATATATTTTACAGCTTCACCATCATAGAGATAAGGCGATGAGAGGTTGCAATAAAAATAGATACCATCACGTTTAAGCATACCGATGATGTTAAACCATAAATCGCTATAAAAATAACAGATTGCAGGCTCTTTCGTATGCCAGCTGCGTCCATCGGCTTCAATCACTTTCGTACGATTATTACCGGTGACTAAAACATGTTGATCTTGATACAATACCACGGATTTTTTCCAGACTCGGTGCAGTTTTTTGTTATGCTTGTAGCTGTGAATAGTCACAGTCATACCGGTTGATAATTTCATAAAACCACCTCAAATGATGGTCATATTATATCATAAAACCATCCTTTTTGTAGGGTCTGATGTTTGATTTAAATGATTTCTTCACTTCATGCTTTCTATCTCTTGTTTGAGAAGAAACAACAATCGATCGCATACCAATCTTTGATCGGTCCATTCATCTTTCATGATCATCATCAAAGATAGCTGTTGATGAAAGTCTATATCACGTGAATCCTTGCTTATGGATAGCTGATCAATCGCGTGTTGAACGGAGGGATAAGTCTGTTGTTTAACTGCGAACCACATGTCGATCATCACACCGATGATGATGGGTGTTAAGCGCATGATTTCAAAAGACTGATGATTTCGATAAGCCTGAGTAAGCTTGCGATAAAGCGATTGAGGATGATCACTTAGTAGATGAAGTCCTTGATCGATTATTCGCTCTGTTAAGCGATTTTTATACGATAACGTAAATCGCTTTTGAATCTTTTTATAGTGATCATGGCGATCGAAAAGAATAGGATCGTATAAGAGGTGATGCCACAAACACGTTGTGCATGATAAGGATGGGATATGCTCAAAAAGTGTACGATTGAGCTGATGGACCATATCATCCATCGATTGATAAACGATGGTATACATTTCATGGTCAACGGTGATAGCATCTTCTTCTACATCATGATTTAAAGGAAAATTAACATTATTGATGAGATTCTTTATTGTATGGATCTCATGCTTGGTATGACCAAAAACGCTTAAGGTGTGATCGTGATGCTGATCCATGGTGATCGCCGTGATGGCATCTATCTTTTTCAATTGATCGAGAAGTTTATGCATCGATCGTTTCATCCTTTCATAGAGCTATAGAGTTTATGTTGACAAAAAGAGCAAATGGTTCTATGCTAATCATGGAGGGATACCATGATCCTATGCTTTCACGATAAAGAAGCTTTTTTCGATTGGTTAACCATTCACGCTGATGATCCAGATGGAATTTGGATTCGATTTGACAAAATGAAGATAACATCGACATTGACTCCTTATGAAGCAGTCGATGTTGCTTTATGTTTTGGATGGATAGACGGGCAACTTAAGTGTGAGAATGAGCAATTTTATATCAAGTATTTTACCCAAAGACGTCCTCAGTCGATTTGGTCAACCGTGAATAAGAAGAATGCTGAGCGTTTAATCCTTGAAGGTAAGATGATGAAACAAGGCTTTGATGCCATCGCATCTGCAAAACAGGATGGGCGATGGGAGAAAGCAGATCATCCACCCATCGATTATGACCTTGATGTGTTTACTGAATTGATTAAACCACATGAACGTGCTTTTGAACACTTTTCTAAAATGTCACCTTCGATTCAAAAAATCTATGCCATCAGTTATTTTGCTCTCAAAAAAGAAGATTCAAGAGAAAGAAGATTAGCTGTCATTATCGATCGACTGAATCAAAACTTAAAACCCATGTAATCTTCTTCTATTTTATCATATTGAATAAGCCTGTGAAAAATGGATATTTTAGAAATTAAAGGTGTGATGACATCATGTATCCTGTTTGACGCACCTTTTATCTTATGATAAACTTTGAATATAGATTTCATGACATGGAGGACATTAATGCACATAACACCAAAAGTTAAATGGCGACACTTTTTATGGGACATAATGATGTGCTCTCTTGGATCTTATGGAGGTCCTGAAGCTCATTACGGTGTTTTTTCATCGATTTTGGTTCATAAAAAGAAATATTTGACAGATGAAGAACTCACCGAAATGATCGGTTTATATGCCCTCGTTCCTGGACCAAGTAGCACGCAAACCATTACAGCCATCGGATACCATGTCGGTGGTCCTGTGCTTGCCTTGCTTACTTTTTTTGTTTGGGCATTTCCAGCGATTGTTACCATGGGGTTACTTGGCATCTTCTTCTATCAAGTCGATGCAAACGATGCATGGAAACCACTTCTGACCTATTTGCCTTCTGTCGCTATCGCTTTTATATTTTATGCTGCGTGGAACTTATCGAAAAAGGTACTTAAAAAAGGGTATGATTGGATTTTATATATCATCATGCTGATTTTAGGGATCATCTTGGTTGGATATTCGATGTGGGTTGTTCCCGCCCTTCTTATCATCGGTGGATTATCTGTTTTACTTCAGCATACCAAAGATCAAAGCATTATAAAAAAGACGCATCATCCACGGTGGTGGATTTTAGGTGTTATCATCGGTTTAGCACTTTTTAATGAGGGCTTAAGAGCATGGGTGAATGCACCATGGGTTATGCTCTATACGTCGTTTTATCGGTATGGTTACTCGGTCATTGGTGGTGGACAGATTGTGATTCCACTCATGATCCAAGATCTTGTTCAAACACAATCATTATTATCTTTAAGTGATTTTTTATCGGGTTATGCCATCGATCAAGCTATTCCGGGACCTCTTTTTAGTTTTGCAGCATTTGTGTCATCAAGATCATTTGCAGGGACAGGATTTGCGCTGATTGCTGGGTTAATCGGTGGTTTAAGTATCTTTTTACCCGGTATTTTACTTGTTTTTTTCATATTTCCACTCTGGAAGTCGATGCGTACACTTACACGTATGAAGCATTTCTTGGCTGGTGTGACCGTTACAGCAGCGAGTTTGATTACGATGACTGCACTCACACAAGCTTATCAACTACCTTTGGATTGGCGTATATGGAGTATGCTTTTGCTGAATATTATATTATTGATGTCAAAGAAAATCCCAGCACCTTTTGTTGTTATATTTTCCATGATGGTAGGCTTTATTTTATAAATTTAAAGAAAAATATGTGAAATACAAAAACCAAAAGACACTGTCCGTTTTTAACGAATTAACGTAAAGGTCAAATATTAACACTCTAACAATTTGGAGTGTTTTTTTGTATCCTAAGACCATGAAACGAGGAGAAACCACATGGGAAAACACTATACTGATCGAGATCGACTCGATATGGTCAAG
>Ga0074195_1000535_pt1 | contig 71768 bp, 77 predicted proteins | sample EPASupsiteHSE623_FD_64525 | JGI IMG/M metagenome (GOLD analysis project Ga0074195, IMG submission 64525) | Bioremediated contaminated groundwater from EPA Superfund site, New Mexico - Sample HSE6-23 | ecosystem: Environmental > Aquatic > Deep subsurface > Groundwater > Contaminated ...
AATTCTGCGCGAATCGGCAGGGATAGACACAGTAAAATCAATCAAAACGGGAGGCATGGCAAAAAATATCCCGACGGAACCACGACGAGAGATTTCAGGCTCATTATTCAATTAGAAAATGCTGGGAAGCAAAGCGGTTTGCGCCAGCGCGGCCGGAATCCCCGGCAATAATGCGGTCAACCATACTCCGGACCCGCCATGGCGCGCGCCAAAAATGAATTGCGCCCCCAATAAGGCGGTTCTGCCAGCGGCTATGGCGGACAGCACTGCTATCCAGGCGTTGAACCGTAAAATCTGCCGCGCAAACCCCGCGCAAAAACCGTAGACTGCCATTTCAAATCCCATAAAAGGCAAAAGCTGCGCTGGCGGCATTCCCGACAACGCAAAACTTGCGAGCGGAGACACCGCCCCCACAATCAATCCGCCGCGCCAGCCGTATAAAAGACCGGCAAGCAGCACAGGCCAGTGCATTGGAAGCAGCGTCCTGACCGGTGCGCCTGTCAGATGGCATAGCGAGGGCAACAACACCGCTGTTGTGACAAGAAGCGCCTGAAAGAAAATTGCTTTTGAGGTTTTCCAATCTAAAACGAGGGGTTCGGAATTTATTGCAATGGCTGTTCCCATGATTTACCGCCTCCGTGACTACTGAATATTACTATTCTACCATTTTTATTACTGCTTTCAAAAAAGCGTCGGTGGCGGGTTTGTTATAATCTTGTTGTGAAAGTTTTCTTTATTAGTCTCGGCTGCGCTAAAAACCTTACCGATTCCGAGGAGATGATGGGATTGCTCCACGGCGCGGGTCATGAAATCGTCTCCGATTGCGCGCTGGCCGACGCCGCCGTCATAAACACCTGCGGGTTTCTCGCTTCCGCTGCGCGGGAATCCTCGCGCGAGATAGCGAAACTTATCGTTCTCAAGCGCGCCGGCAAGCTCAAAAAAATCGTCGTGGCGGGCTGCCTCGCGCAGCGTTCCGGCGGCGCACTGCTTAAAAAATTTCCCGGCATAGACTCGCTTCTAGGCCTTTCGGCGGAAGGCGGCATAACCGCCGCGCTGAAAACCAAAACCGTCAGGGTGGACGCGCCCCCCGCCGCGCTTTGCGCGCCCAAAGCGCGCATGACGGCCACGCTTCCCCACTCCGTCTATCTCAAAATCGCCGACGGGTGCGACAACCGCTGTTCTTATTGCGCCATTCCCGGCATCCGCGGCCCGTTCCGCTCCAAGCCGGTGGAGGATGTCGTCGCCGAGGCGCGCGCGCTGGCCGCCAACGGCGCGAGGGAAATTTCGCTGATTGCGCAGGACACCACGCTTTACGGAACAGACCTTTACGGCAAGGTATCGCTGGTGCGGCTGCTGCGCGAACTCGTCAAAACAAAAGGCGTCCGCTGGCTGCGGCTGATGTACGCCTATCCCGACAGGATTGACGACTCGCTGCTGCGCTTCATCGCCGATAACCCTAAAATCTGCCGGTATGTGGACATGCCGGTCCAGCACGCCTCGGACCATGTGCTCAAACTGATGAACCGCCGCTCGACGCAGGAATCCCTTGCCGAAACCGTGCGCCGCCTGCGCCGCATTCGCGACATGGCGCTGCGCACCACTTTCATGGCGGGTTTTCCCGGCGAGATGCGAAAAGATTTTAAGATTTTAAAGGATTTCCTGCTGCGCGAAAAGTTCGACAGCGCGGCCATATTCGCGTTCTCTCCCGAAAAAGGAACGCCGGCCTGGGCCCTGTCCGGCAAAATTCCCGCCGCCGTGCGCAACCGCCGCGCCGACGAGCTTGCCCGGCTGCAAAGCCGCGTGGTGGACGGGCTGAACCGTGAACTCGCCGGCAAAACCGTCACGGTGCTGATGGATTCCCCCTCCTGCGGCAGGATGGAGTCTCAGGCGCCTGATGTGGACGGCCATGTCGAAATACAATCCTCCGCGCCGCTCCGCGCCGGCGATTTCATAAAGGCTAAAATAGTCTCCGCGCGCGGCTACGCACGCAAAGCGGTTTTCGTCTCGAAACTCCCCTGACTGCCAGCAACAACAAAAACCCCGCCGGCAATGGCGGGGGTTTTTATTGCGGATGGAAAATTCCTATTCCTTCACTGTCCACGGCGTGTCCGGCGCGGCGGGGACGATGTGCAGCTTGTCCTCCACGATTCGGCGCAGGACGGCCACTTCGAACGGCTTGGTGACGAATTCCGACGCGCCTGAGGCAAGCAGCTTGGAGGCGAGCTCCATGTCGCAGTTGCTGGTGAGCATTAGCACGGGGTTTTTGTAGCCGTCGCGGCGCACCTGCTCCAGCAATTCCAGCCCGCTGATTTGCGGCATGGAAAAATCCAGAATCAGCATATCGGGGTTCTCGGCTTTTATCCGTTCCGCCGCCTTCGCGCTGTCCAATATGCCGGTAACCGCGCAGATTCCGCTCAGCGCCTGCGTTATCACTTCAATTATGAGATGGTCGTCGTCCACTACGAAAACTTTTCCGGGCATTTCCTCATCCCCTGTGCGCGGCCGCGCGCAGTTTTTCCAGAAGTTCCGCCTGGTTTTTTGTGATATGTTCGGGAATATCAATGGCTACGCGGGCATAGAGATCGCCGTGCCCGCCGCCGGTTTTGGGATAGCCCAGTCCGGCGACTTTGAGCCGCCTGCCCGAGCGTGTGCCGGCAGGCAGTTTAACGCGCACCGCGCCGCCGGGGGCCGGAACCTCTATTTCACCGCCCAAAGCCGCGTCCCACGGCATCACGGACACGCTGGTTTCGATGTCCGCGCCGTTAAGCGCAAAAGGCCCGCCGGACGCCAGCTTTATGCGCAGGTATAAATCCCCGCCGCCCTGCCCCTGGCCTTTGAGGCGCAGCCGCGCGCCGTCTTTTATCCCCGCAGGAAAATTGACGGTCACGGTTTTTTGCGAGCGCAGCGCGCCCGCGCCGCCGCATTGCGGGCAGCGCATGCGGCCCCGGCGCCCCGAGCCGCCGCAGGCTGGGCAGGTTTCGTCGGCGGGAATGGTCAGTACCTTCCTGCCGCCGCGGAAAGCGTCCTCCACGGGCAGTTCCAAAACCGCTTGCGCGCCGGATTGCGGGCTTTCGCCGCGCGGCTGCCCGCCGGACGCTTCCCCGCCGGGAAAACCCGTGAAGGGATTTTCGCCCTGAAAGCCGCCGCCGAATATGGAATTGAAAAAATCGCTGAACCGCGAAAAATCCCCGTCGTCCGCGCCCTGGCGGAACTCCGCTGCCTCTCCGGGAAATCCGCCGTAGCGCTGATACTGTTGCTGCGCTCCTCGCCCGGCGCCCTGCTGCTCGCGCTGGCGAGGCGCGCCGGCATTTTCCCAATCCGGGCCCAACTGGTCGTAAAGCTTTTTCTTGCTGTCGTCGGAGAGGACTTCGTAGGCCTCGTTTACTTCCTTGAACTTCTCCCCCATCTCCGTTTTTTTATGCTCGGGGTGGAGGTCGGGATGGTACTTGCGGGCCAGCTTGCGGTAGGCGTCCTTTATTTCCTCCTTTGACGCGCCGCGGGAGAGGCCCATTGTCTTGTAGTAATCCTTGTATTCAACGCTCATAAACCAGTGTGAAAACCGAAAGAGCGAATAGAGGCAGCAGCGACGCCATTTCCACGGCACGTTCGGAAACGGGCAGATAATGGTCCGCTATGAATGCGCACATCCATAACGCGCCCAGCGCCGCAAAAAACAGCACGGGCATTCTGGAATCGCTGCCTTCATCCTGCGAAGGCGTAATCGCCGGAGCGGATGGTTTGCCGGGAAACTGCGCGTTTTTATCTGCCATAGGTATGATTATATCACTTGAACGGGTAAAGCGGCGCCGACGCGGCGGGCGTCTGCCCGGAAACGGCAGGTTGCTGAACCTGTTGAGCGGGTTGCGGCGGAAGCTGCCGGCCCGGGCCGGGGAGTTGTGGCGCGGTTACGCTTACGCTCACTTTGATGTCAGGGATGGCGCCTTTCGTCTCCCCCGCGTTCTTTTTCGCGCCGTGTCCCTCCGCCGACGGCGAAGTTTGCCGTGGATTTTTGCTCTGGACAGACGCGGCACTTTGCGCCGGCTTGGGCGCGGATTTTTTCAGCACTATCCACTTGTCGGCGAACGTCGCCATTTGCAGGCGCAGGTTGCGGTAGGCGGCGTAATCGCCGGGTTCGATTTCAGGCGCGCCGCGCTCCGAGTATTCCGTGTATGACAGCCCCGCCGGCGTCCGCTCATAGCCCGCGGAGTACTTCATCCCCGCCGCCTCCGCCGAGAGGCTTTCGGGCAGGTAGTAAACCTCATAATCTTTCGGAATTGCAAGGGAAACCGCGTACTTTTCCAGGTCGAGCCGCTCAAAGTCCAGGGGATAAACGCGCGCGGGACTGTTGACATCGCCCGCCGGCTGCGCCACTCCGGGCAGGCGCAGCGCCATGTACTGTCCGTCGGAGGATTTCACGGCGTAGCCTTTTATGGAATATTGCAGCTCCGCTTCGGGAGAGGCGGCCATGTCGTCGAGGCCGCGGATTTCATACGCCTTCAGGCGCGCCTTCGGATGCTCCGCACGCACGAGCGCGGCCATTTCCTTGTCGAGTTCCTCGCGGCGCAGCGGACGCAGGGAGCGCCAGCGCTCCTCGTAGGAGCCAGACGGGCGGATGATAGCCGACGCGGAAAGGTTGCCGTCGGCGTCGAGCGCCATCTTCGAGACGAGGTCCTCGCTCTCCGCCCGGGGCGGCTGGCAGGGAGTTTTCAAAAGCGCGCCTTTGCCCGACAGCGGGCCGCTTACCGCCACCGCGGCGGTTCCCTGCAGCCAGGAGGGAGTGTAACCGAATTTTATCCAATCCTCCAGCGGCGTCAGCAGTGTTTGCCTACCGCCCAGTTCGACGAAAACCCCCGCCGCCGCGAAATGGCGGATTGAGGGCGGGGCCGCCTCCGCGGGCGCGTCATGCGGAGCGAGATATGCGAACGACGGATTCAATCCCGCGCGGAGCAGCAGGGCGTAGAGCAGAAAAGGCTTGTCCACCGCGTTAGCCGCGGCGGCGCGCGCGATTTTGGCCGGCGGCGACGGAATATAGGATGAATATTGCGCCTCCACCGGCTGGTAGCGGATGTTTTTCATCACCCAGCCGTAAACGGCGCGGGCTTTCTCCTCGGGCGGCATCGCGGGCGTGAGCAGGCCGGACAGAATGGAATCCGCGGCGGTGGCGTCCGCCAGCCGCTTGTCCAACTGGGCCGAGAAGAACGCGGCTATGGATTCCCATTTGTCGCCGTAAGCGAAACGCACGCCGGGGACCGCGCGCGCGTCCGGCGGCATGTCCCCCTCGCGCGCCAGCGCGGACTGGTTTCGCGCTTCCCAGACATATATATTGCGCCCGCCGCTCTCCGCGGCGGAATAACGCACGTTCGCCGTCGAGTTGTCCAGCGTGAAAACGATGCTTGCTCCGCGCGGCGCGATGACCTTGAGCCGCGCAGTGCGCGCGGGCGCGTCTCCCGCGAACAAAAACGAGCCCGAAAACGGAAACGATTTGTAATGGCTTTCCGAGGTCACGGTGTAACGGTAATCCACTATGGTGCCCGCGCCGGCGTCGGGCACGGCGAATTTCACGCTGCGCAGGTTGTTATAATCGGGAAAATCGGGATACTCCGAGCCGTCCTGAATGGTGGTTTCGTCGGCGCAGGCGGAACGCGCGCCGTTTATGGCGCAGGCGTAATCGAGCGCGCCTTTCTGGTAGCCTTCGAGATAATAGAATTTTCCGGCGGAAACCGCGTCGCGCGAGCGCTCGGAGAAAATTTTGCTGATAGTTCGTTCGGTCCTGACCGAACCGCCGTTATCCTTCAGTTCATAAACGACCTCATGCAGCCAGACGAGGTGGCTTTCCCCGGCGGCGGGCCAAGGATTTTCCGCCAGCAGTTTCGCTATCTCGGCGTCGCGCGCGGCGGCGGTGATTTTGACGGAACTTCCCCCTCCGCCCGGACGCGCGGCGGTTTTGCCGCCTTCGGTTATGAATTTGACGCTCAAAACCTCTTTGAGCGGGAATTTCGACTGGCGCTTTTTGTCTTTGCGCACCAGCACATGGCCTTTTTCCACGCCGAGGAATTTGCCGGTTACCTCGCGCCCGTCCCGCAGGAAAACGATATCCGCCCTCGCGGTCAGCGCCAGCGCGGGAATCAGCAGCACGGGCAGGAAGATTTTTTTCATAAGCCTGAAACGTCCGTCTTTAGAAAAATCCTGTCCAGCGAGGCGCGCGCGGCGGCCTCGATGAACGTCTTGAATTCGGCATAGTCGGCGGCGGGTATCGCGCGCGATGAAATCTCGAGCAGGGCGTCGCAGGCAATTTTTTCCGCGGACGGCAGGCAGGACAGTTTGAAGCCGCCGTGCGGGTTTTTGAGCTGCATCGGCGCGGGCAGGGACAGAACCCGCATTTGCGCCGGCAGCGCCAGCGAATAATGGTAGCGCTTGCTGAAAGGCGCGGGGTAGACGATGTCCGACTGACGCGCATCGAGCGCGGCTTCGTCGGCGGTGATGGCGAAATCGGGCAGCGTGAATATGGCGAGGTCTCCGGCGCGGCTGAGCGCGGTACGGGCGTAGTACTCGAAGTCTATGGAAAGCGGCGCGGAGAGCGTGTCCACATTCGCGGTGTTCCAGTTCCGCAGGATTGCGCCGGGCGAAATCTCGCCTGCCAATTCGGTGAAAATCTGCCGGCGCCCGGCGGCGTCTTTGGATTTGTAAAGCGCGCGCAGCTCCCCCTCGCGCGGGCCGTTGTAAGTGGAACTGAATTTGACCTGCGTGCCGCCGCCGGCGTCTATGGCGATGTCGTAATTATAGCTGGTGGCATTGTCTTCCGGGCGGAGGTTGGGGATGAAATCCACGCGGCGGTTGAGCACGTTGAGGCCCCGCACGCCGTAGTTCATGGAATCCATCGCGGGGTAGCGGAAGTCGTAGCCCGTGGGGTCCAGGTAGATATCTTTGCCGCCGGCGCGGAGCCAGACGATGGCGTGCTCGAACTCAATGTCCGGCAGCGAGAAATCATGGCGGGGAGAGAGATTAGTGTCGAGTATGACGGGCGAGCAGGCTATTTTCTGCGTTTTCAGAAGGGAGCAGAAGAGGAGGGCCTTGTCTATGCAGCAGCCATAGCGCCGGCGCCATGTGTCCGCCGCGGCATAACCGCCCCAAGTGGAGGCCACGCCCATTTTCACGCCGATGTAGCGGATGTCGGACTGTACGTAATGGTACAGGCGGGCGGCTTTTTCCTCGTCGGTGAGCGCGCCTTTTACGAGTTCGGCGGCCTTTGCCGCCATTTCCGGGGTGGCGGACATGCGCGCCTCGTACATTTTGGAAAGCCAGTCGTAAACCTTGCCCCAGTCCTTGAAAAGCGAGGCCTTAACCTCCGGCGCGCCGTCGCCCATCGGCGGCATGGCGGGCTCCGCAGGCAGGGGAGGAACATCGCGCATGGTCCAGCGGTAGGCGAGCCGCCCGCCCTCGTCGCGGATTGACGGTTCTTGCGCCGCGGCGAATTGGCCTGTGAAATTGGCGGCTGAATAATAAAACGGTGAAGCTTTCGGCACGGAAATTTCCAACGACGATTCGCGGACGGGCCACTGCGTGCGGAAAGTCCAGCGCGGAAAGAAAAAATCCGCGCGGAAGGGGCGCCAGGTCTCGCGCTCCGTCTCATATTCGATTATCGCGCCGGGGCACACAAGCGGGAACGAATAATCCGCAGAGCCGTTGGCGGCGTACATATCGTCCTCGCCCTGCGGGCTGGCCTCGCGCAGATTGGCGGGGTTGAAGGGGATGATCTTCCCGTCAGGGCGGTAAACCGTGGCTTTCACTATGCGCAACTTTTCGCGGCTGGATTCGAGGGGTTCGCTCATCAGAGACCAGTCTTCCAGCAGCGATTCTTTCAACACCTGCCCTATGAAGCGGTAGCGGTAGGTCCAGGTGCCGTTTTCCTTATAGCAGTAGCCGGCTTCCTCGGAGAGAATGACGCCGTCGGCACCCGGCCAGGCGGCGGAATACTGGCGCGCCAATGCGAAAAGCTCTTTGCCGCGCGCCTCGTCCGCTTTGGTTGGCGCCTGCGGTCTCGCCGGAACTGCGACGGCGGGTTTGGGCGCCGCGCCTCCGAAGAGTATTTCATCCACGCGCGCGAGCGGAATTTTGTTTTTTTTGTCGAGAATGATGAATTTGCCGTTGGTTTGGGTGATTTTGCCGGACACAAATCCGCCGGAACGGAGGACGACTGTCTCCCCCCCGGAAAGCGCCGGCAAAGCCGCCAGCGCGAGAAGCGAAAAAACTATTTTCCGCATGTAGGGAAAGGATAGTAAAATAGGAGCGGTTTTTCTACCGCCCGTCGTAGCGCTTGCCAAATGCACCGGAATTGGAATAAAATATATTCATTCCCCGGTAGCTCAATGGTGGAGCGACCGGCTGTTAACCGGTAGGTTGCAGGTTCGAGTCCTGCCCGGGGAGCCACTCTAGACGCTCAGACAAACTTGAGCCTTTTACGGTTAACGCCTCGCGGTTTTCGCGGGGCGTTTTCTCGTTTATAGGCCCTGTATCCGCCGGAATTTGCGCCAAGGTCGCGTTCAGGTGCATTTTTATCTCTATCTTGCCATCATGTATCACTATCTCCTGAATAAGCGCGCGGAATAGCGCTTTTTGCGCGTCCGGCGGCGCGGTATCCAGATGTTGCATGGCAAAACGGATATTATCGTGCAAAAATTGCCCAGAATTCGCGGACATCTGTGCCGCGCTCCGCTGGGCATACAATTTTGATAACTTTTCCTCGGCTTCAACGATTTTGGCTTCCAAATCTGCGAATTTATCTTTGAAAGCCGCACCTTTGGGGATATCGCCACTCATCGCCAATGCTAGCAGTTTTTTGGATTCCGCTTTTGCCGTTCCCTGTTTGGTTTCTTCTTCGTGGATTATTTTTTCCAGCTTTTCCAATTTTACTTGCGATTCCAATACGGCGTTTCCAATGGCTTTTACGATTATCTCTTGGTCTTTGGAGGCTTTCTTGAAAAACTCAATGACGGCATTATCAAAAGCTGTGGCCGAAATGGCATCCGGCGTGCAGCCAAGACGCTGCTTGCCCCTGCCGCAGACGTAATAATAGAACTGCTTGCTCTGCCTGTTTGAACACGAAATACAAATGTGATGGCTTCCGCATTTTCCGCACCGGATAAGCCCGGCGAGCCGGTAATCATAGCTTTTGGGGCGCTTGCCCCATGCGCGTGCGAACCGATGCCCCGGCAATTTTGCGGTGATAAAGCGGTTGGCTTTCTCCCACAAAGCTTCATCTACTATCGGTTTATGCAGGCCTTTGTGAACCTCGTCGCCATAATGAAGATAACCCTTATGAAACTCGCTTTTCAGAATATTGGAGATGGTCTGTCTAAGCCAGAGCTTGCCGGTTGGCGATTTTAGGCCCATGCCATGCAGCGTGTTGCCGATTTCAGAAAGCGATTTATTTTGCGCCGCTAACTCCCATATAACATGCAGTTTCGCCGCAAGTTCTTCATCCACTACAAGTTTATGCGGTTGTTTGCCGTTGGGCAAAGCCGGGCCATCATTTATCAGTTTATAGCCATACGGCACGCCGCCGCCAATCCACCGTCCCTGCCGCACCCGCGCCAACGCCGACGCTTTGACGCGCTCTCCTGTCAGTTCCCTCTCAAAAGCCGACAATAACCCCAATATCCCGATAACCACGCGCCCGATAGCCGTCGAGCTGTCGAGGTTCTCCCGCACGGACACGAAATCTATGTTCTTGTCGCGGAAGAGGTCTATCAGCGCGTATAAATCGCGCGGGTTGCGCGTCAGCCTGTCCAGCCGGAAAAATATGATGCCGTCAAACTGCCGCGTGTCGTTTACGGCGTTAAGGATGGATTGCATACCGGGCCGGTTCAAATCCTTGCCGGAATAGCCGTCGTCGTTTATCACGCCCTTGTTGCCGAAGCAAGCCAGCTCATGCCCAAAGGCTTCCAGCATGTTGCGGCAATGGTGCGCCTGTGCATCCAGCGTTGTAAAATCGCCTTGCGCTTGGTCGTCGGTGGAACAGCGGGTGTATATCACATATCGCTTTTTTTCTGACGCTACTTTGCCTGTAAGACTTGCCACGATGACCTCCTATGAAATAGCCCTCATGAACCATTTACATTCATTCGCGCGAAACATCAAGGCGTTTCTGCCGCTATTCGTTAATACCGGATTTTTGCCCGGCATGGCCATTCCGCACTGGAACCCGGTATTAACGCAGTAGGAGGACTTTATGGGCAAAATAATGAACAACAAATTCAAGCGGCGTTACGGCGGGAAAATATACATGGTTTATGCAGAAAAGCGGGAAAGCCCTGCGAAACAAAAAGAGCGTAACACGGAAATCTGCAAAACTTTTGAGACGGTCTTGTCAGGGATACTGAAGAGAGCCATTACACCGGAGGAGTTGCTGGGGATTATAAAATTGCCACCCCAATAGCCATATATTATTACGATTTTTTTGTGGCTTTAAATAAAGCCACGGTTCCATTATTATCAATCTCGAGGACTTCCATTATTCCAGATTCATTAATAAAAGCATAACCTGTAAATTCTTGTAGTGTGCTGGCTGCTGATAATAAAGTCTCGCGAGTGTTTGGCGAACTGAACTTAATTTTATAGCTAATACCGCCATTCGTTATTTCACCTGAAAAATCAAGCGTTCGGATTGTTTCATTTTGTGTATTTGCCATCAATGCTGCTAGACCAAATGATTTTATTTCCGCTTGGCCATAAATGTGTTTCTCTGAAATCGTTAAAGGTATTATCCCGTGACGGAATTCCCATGTGCCGGCAAATGCTGGTGTAATGTTTTCAGATATCAAAGCATCACAATAAGCAATTTGAAAATCACGCTGTTGCATTGCCTGTGCTTCAATTTCCTCATTTTTCGCATTTTCCTCATTTCCCAACTCGGCAAGTCTAGCAAGGGATTTTCCGATGTTGTCACTGATGTTTTCTTCTTTTTGTGCATCTTGAATCAGTTTTCTGGCATCCTCCAGAAAACCCGCATTCATATAGTTATTCGCAAGATTGGACATGGCAAGAGTTTCATGCTTCTCGGTTGCCTGACGATAATATTTGTTAGCTTTACCGGGGAGTTTTATTGAGCCATACGCAACACCTAGATTGTTGTATACGCCGGGGTTTTCTTTTTGAACAGAATAGTTTTTATAGTGGAATATGGAGAGATAATTTAGCCCAAGCTCACTATACTGATAGGCAATAGAAAAGCGAATATCTGTATCAAAAGGGTTTAGCTCCAACGCTTTTTCCCAATATGCTGTAGCAATATGTTTTTGGTTTTCAATTTTGGCGATATCACCCAATGTTTTAAATAATTTGCATTTGGTGGTTATATCACTGGTTCGCTTCAATATGTTTTTTAATAGTTCAGTGGCATCTGTGATTTTTTTTGCATGAGCATAACTCAATGCCGCATCACAAATACGAGAAATTTTAATTGCAGGGTCAATGGTCAAGTCTGCCGCAATTTTAAATGTTTCTGCGGCATTAATATAATCCTTGAGTTGTTCGCGAATTTGTCCCAAACGACGTTGTGGGAATGGTAATTTAGGATTAGACTTTGCTAAATCCATAAGAGATTGAATCGCCGATTGCTCGCCAATTTGAAAAGCCATAAAATAATAGAAGGCTTCTAATTCTACCCGCTCATCATTGTCGGGTAGCGAATCTATTATGGCACGACCACCGATAATATCTTTATCTAATACCTTTTTCAAAACCTTATTAAACAATTCATCTTTAGGGTCGTTGTGTATTATGGGGTTGCCGGGAGTTTCCTTAGAGTTTGCCGTGCTCGATTCCATTTCATTCATGGCAGGCGTCCCCTCTTCACCCGCACATTGGGCCTGAACCCCGACTAGCATTTGCATTAATTTCGTAACAGCACCATCAATTTGGTCTCGCCGGAAAAATATGATTTCCAAATTATTTTGAAGCTGGGGAAACTCATGGACACCATTTTCAACCATAAAAATTAGATGCTTCTTTTTTGCAATAGCGTATCCGCTTTCTTGAATAACCCAATTGGATGTTGAATATGCAGGAGCAGAAAATAAATCTCTGAACGCCGAGGCGAATCTGTAGGAAAATGCATCGCTTACTTGTTGGCTACCCAGCAATTGGCGTCTAGTAAAAAGGCCAATAAATATGGGATGGATATCTATTCGCTCTCTAACCTTATCCCCGATTGATTTGTCTTCACTTGGCTCACCGTCTTCAAAGTCAAACCATTTCCCCGTTGTTTTTATAGCGCGCAATTGACTTTCTATGTAATTCCAGACAACTTTATCGCTATCTAAAAAACCGTGTGCTACAAACGCCGAAATTTTTTTCATAAGAATTTCCGAGTCAATTGCATTATTGTGCCGCATATACTGAACATACCTACTCTAACATATTCATAATCTCTACGACAATTTTCCTTAAACCCTGTATCGAATAGTCATCCATTACCGCCGGTATACCGCTTATCTACTCGGGGGTTCGTAACCGGTATTTTGTTGTTGGGGGTTGTTTTTAGACACACCGCAAAAAAAAGAAAGCGGAGGTGTCTAATGACAAGCTGTAACTACGCAGGGCTGTTCGATGACTTGGAAATCGGCGTCGCTAAAAATCTGGTCACCGAATACAGAAGCAAATGGACGTGTCTTAAATATGAAGACTTCGACGACTTGCTGCAGGAATGTCTTATGCATTGGTGTTTCGTCCGGGATAAATACGACCCCGGCAGAGGCGTTTACAGCAACACCTTCATGGCGAAAGTCGTCCGCAACAAGCTCGGTCATATCATTGAAAAGCTGACCGCCGACAAGCGCATAACGAACTCAAAAACTGTGTCGCTGTATACTCCCCTCGGCGAAGACGAAGACTCGCCCACGCTGCTGGACAAGCTGGATGAATCGTCCCTGTCCGAGAATCTCCATTCGCAAGTAGGCTTGCCGCTGGATATCTCGTCGGCAACTGCACAACTTACACCGCGCCAGCGCGCCTTATGTGAGCTTATCCTTGAAAAGGGACTCAATATCGACGAAGCGGCAAAAGCGTTGCGGGTTTCGCGAAACACAATCAAGAACGATAAGAACCGCATCAAAGCAGCGTTCGCAAAAGTGGACTTGCAGGAGTATCTGGAATGACATGGCCTCTTTCCGGCAAAAGGCGGTATTAACGCCATAGGAGGGCAAAAACATGAAAGAGGTCTGCAAGTTTGTTTTTAACGGAAGCGCCAGCAAAGCGCTTATAGAGGAACAGATAACGCTTGCTGTAATAACTGCCGAATGCCTTTTCGGCCCCGCCAAGGTCAGGCTCCATGCTGGGTATATGGCGGCTGATGGCAAAGCGGTGATAGATGTTTCCGGCGACGTTGGCGAGCATATCGCGCAGGTGTTCACCGGGCTGATGATAAAGCATCTGGGCGAGGATGCTTTTACGGTAACGCGCACAATCGTCGCGCCCAAGGCTGGTGCGGCATGATATTGCGCGAACGGCAAAAGATATTTGTTGAGCGCAGCGTTACGGCGTTGCGCGAGCGCGGCAACACGCTGGGCGTCGCGCCCACCGGCGCGGGCAAGAGTATCATGCTTGCGTCTGTAGTCGGCAGGCTGGCGGGGCAGGATAATGCACGGGCTTGTGTTTTGGCGCACCGCGACGAAATCACAACACAGAATATAGACAAGTTCCGCAAAGTGAATCCGGGATTGTCCGTATCCGTGGTGGATTCCCGTGAAAAGTCTTGGTCAGGCAAAGCTGTTTTCGCGATGGCACAAACACTGGTCCGCGAGCGTAACCTTGAACAGTTACCGCCGCTGGATTTGCTTGTCATAGACGAAGCGCATCACGCACGGGCTGAAAGCTATCTGCGGATTATTGAAACCGCCAAACACCGCAATCACGATGTGATGATATACGGCGTGACTGCGACGCCCAATCGCGGCGACGGCAAAAGTCTGCGCGACATCTTTGACAACTGCGCCGACCAGATTACCTTGTCCGAGCTTATCGCGTCAGGCCAGTTGGTCCGGCCCCGCACCTTCGTTATAGATATCGGCGTGCAGGAGGGTTTAAAACAGGTCCGGCGGATGGCGGATGATTTCGACATGACGGAAGTGGAAGCCATCATGGACCATTCGCCGCTAACAGAAGCGATTATCAAACACTGGCGCGAGAAAGCTGGCGACCGCCGGACCGTCGTGTTTTGCTCCACGGTGGCGCATGCGATGCATGTGTCGGAAGCTTTTGTGGCGGCTGGAGTGAAAGCTGAGTTTGTCGTAGGCGAAACTTCCGAAAATGACCGAGCACAAATATTCCAGCGGCTGGAAACCTGCGAAATACAAGTGCTGGTCAATGTCGCCGTAGCGACGGAAGGCTGGGATTGCCCGCCAGTGTCCTGCGTTGTGCTACTGAGGCCGTGTTCGCATAAAAGCGCGATGATTCAGATGATAGGTCGCGGCCTCCGAAAACTTGAACCTGAACGCTATCCCGGACTGATGAAGACGGATTGTGTTGTTTTGGATTTCGGGACTTCAGCAATCATGCACGGCTCGTTGGAGCAGGCCGTTGACCTTGAAATCGCAGAGCATCTGAAAAACCATGAAGCCCCGATAAAAACTTGTCCCGGCTGCAAAGCGGAAATTCCGGCGGCAAGCCGCGAATGCCCGTTTTGCGGCCATGAATTCATGGCGAAAGACAAGGCTAAGCCGGAACTCAGCGATTTCGCTATGGCGGAGCTGGACTTGCTTAAGCGTTCGCCGTTTAAGTGGTGCAACATCAAAGACGATGGCTCGGTTGTTATCGCCACAGGCTTTGATGCTTGGGGCGGCATATTCCGGCAGGGCGAGCGGTGGTGTGCGTTGGGCGGGTTAAGAAAAGAACCATCAAAGCTGCTTTGTATTGGCGAAAAGACAGCCTGCCTTGCTTCGGCTGATGACTGGCTCTGTCTGCACGAAACCGAAGACGCGGCGCATAAATCACGCCGCTGGCTGCGACAGGTGCCGACGGAAAAACAAATCTGGTATCTGCCGGACAGTTGTAAAAACTTTCCGTCTACGCGCTATGAAGCGGCATGCCTGCTTACGCACGCATTCAATCGCCGTAGCATTCAGCAGGTTTTGGGGAGGGCTATATGATGTTGAAACGGGCATTGGCGTATGTTGACTTAGGTTGGGCGGTATTTCCGTTAATACCCAATACCAAGGAGCCTCTCACCGAACATGGTTTCAAGGATGCCAGCAAAGACATTGCAGTGGTCAAACGCTGGTGGACGGAAAACCCGACCGCCAACATCGGCATAGCCACCGGCGTTATCTCAGACCTTGTCATCGTGGATGTGGACGTCAAAAACGGCGCGAAGGGTTTTGAATCGCTGTCATCGCTTGCCGGTATGACGCCTACTCTTGCCGCGCAAACGCCGAGCGGAGGCCAGCATCTGTATTACGCCACGCCCGGTCCGCTGCGTTGCCGAATCGGGCTTTTGGATGGCATAGACATAAAAGCTGACGGCGGATATGTCGTAGCCCCCGGCTCAACGATAGATGGCAAGGCTTATGAATGGATTGACGCCGAAGCACATTTGGTTATGCTGCCGGATACGATAACCAAACTTATGTCCGCAAAAAAGCCAGCAAAATCGCTCAACGCAGGTGAGCCGATAACCGAAGGCAAGCGCAACGATACGTTGGCGAGCATTGCGGGCAGCATGCGTCGGCGCAACAAAGGGCCGGACGAAATAGTCACCGAGCTGAAAGTTGTGAACGCAAAACGCTGCCAACCGCCGTTGCCGGAGCCCGAAGTAGAAACCATAGCCAGAAGCATTTGCAATTATCCGGCTGGCGTGGCGGAGCAGGACGAAGACATCCGTCCGCCGGGTTTCACGGATGACGCTTTGGCGCTTGAGTTTACCGAACGCTACGCCGAGGATTGGCGTTATGTCGCCGCGTGGGGCTATTGGCTACACTGGGATGGTAATTGCTGGCGACGGGAAAACACGCTCCGGGCTTACGACTTGGCGCGGCTTGTCTGTCGTGGAGCGGCGGCGCGTTGTAACAAAGCAAAGATAGCGGCAAAACTTGCCAGCGCAAACACTGTGGCGGCGGTGGAACGGCTTACCCGCGCGGACAGGCGTCATGCCGCGACCATAGACCAATGGGACCGCGACCCGTGGCTGTTAAATTCCGCAACAGGTGTTGCGGATTTGCGCACAGGACAAATGCGTTCGCATGGTCGGCTGGATTATATGACCAAGATTACCGCCGCAGGTATCGCCGATGAACAGGCGAAACCGGAACGCTGGCTTGCTTTCCTGAACGACATCACAAGTGGCGACGAGGAACTGCAACGCTATCTGGCACGCATGGCTGGGTATGCGTTGACCGGCGCGACTTCGGAACACGCGCTGTTCTTTTTGTATGGCACCGGTGCAAATGGGAAATCGGTGTTTTTGAACACGCTGGCGGCTGTGCTTGGCGATTATGCGACCAATGCGCCTATGGACACCTTCATGGAAACGCGCAATGACAAACACCCGACGGATTTAGCGGGCTTACGCGGCGCAAGGCTGGTGACCTCCATCGAAGTTGAAAAGGGACGACGGTGGGCGGAAGCCAAAATAAAATCGCTGACCGGCGGCGACAAGATATCCGCGCGCTTCATGCGGCAGGATTTCTTTGACTACAAGCCGCAGTTCAAGCTGCTTGTCGCAGGCAACAATAAGCCATCTATCCGCGATGTGGACGAGGCCATGCGACGAAGGTTGCATCTTGTGCCGTTCACGGTAACCATCCCTGCCGAAAAACGGAACCATGCGTTGCCGGAACAGTTGATTGAAGAGCGTGACGGTATCCTGCGCTGGGCGATAGACGGTTGTCTGGATTGGCAGCGCATAGGACTTAACCCGCCCGCCTGCGTCCTGTCGGCCACAGAAGAGTATCTGGAATCGGAAGACGCTTTGGGCCGTTGGATTGCCGAGGAATGCTTTCAAAATCCAAGGGCAAAAGAAGGAAGCGATGCACTTTATCAGTCATGGAAGGCATGGTGTGAAAAGAACGGCGAATACCTTCCGTCGCTGCGCAAGTTCTCGGATGACCTGCATAAACGCGGGTTCAAGCGTGCGCGCTCTGAACGCCAGCGATTATTTCAGGGCATAGCGCTGAATGGCACGGAAGTGCAAGAGGACCTGCTATGAAAAAAGCTGGTTTACCAATACAGGCTGACGCACCTGACGCAGCGTTACATATAGGCTGTATGCGCGGGCGCGTGACGCGCGCACGTAACAGGGGTTTCGTAAGTATGCGTCAGCTGCGTCATTGTATTGCGGAAACTATTCTGCACAGGCATAGCGTGGCACGGAATTTGAGGGTTGCGATGCAATGTAATCGGCAAAATGGCAGCACACAGCCCCCGGGCCTATCAGTTCCCTACAGCTTTTTGCCCCTAGACCGCATGGTGGCTACGCGCACGCGCGTGCATAATTCGCATAGGGGGGGTGGGCTTGATACATTCGCGTGCGCGTTCGGAGAATTACGACGGAGAAAAGCAAATTTAACGGGAGATAACTCATGAGAGGCAGAAAACCTAAACCCACAGCATTGAAAATCCTGCACGGCACGCAGAAATGCCGGATTAATTGGCGCGAACCGAAACCTATCGGCGCAATCGGCGAGCCGCCGGACTGGCTGGACGATGTTTCCAAGAACTACTGGCGCAGCATTGTAACGGCGATGGGCAAGGTGTTTACCGCTGCCGACCGGGGCGCGTTTGAGATGCTCTGCAAATCTTATTCCCGCTGGCGGCAGATGGAAAAAGAACTGGAAGCCAAAGGTACCACCTATTATCCATACGGTGTGCGCGAGTTTGTTATTGGCGGCGTAACCAAATTGATAGGCGAAACCCATCCACGCCCGCAGGTAGCAATCATGAAGATGTATTACAAGCAATACTGCCACCTGTGCGCCGAGTTCGGAATCACCCCTTCCGCACGGACAAGGCTTATCGGTCCCGGCACGTTTGTGGGCGAGGACAATATCCCCGATGAACAGTTTGGAGACGACTTATGACAAAACAGGAAATGCTGGAACGATTACAAGCGTTGGGCATCAAAAAATCTTTCCGTCCTTATGCGGAAATGGAAACCGGCGCATTCATGCTGGAGACGCAAAAGCCACCGCAGATTGTGGACGGATTATTGCGCGGCAGCGAAATCGTTTTGCAAGGCAAATTATTCCGCGTCTGGACGCCACGCAAACGTTTGGCGCATATGCTGGCAACACAGCATAACCTGCGTGTCCGCCTTCTGGACGGCGAAGCAGAGCTGTGGGTTCCGGCGGAGTTGGCAGATGAACTGTTGCAGAAGTTTGGAGCCAAAGTTAAGAAATCTTGCGCTATGAGCCAAGAACAGAGGGAAGCACGCTGCGCTAAAATGCGTTTGGCGCGTAAAAACTCTTTATAGAAGCCACTTCCAGTGTTTTCAAATCGCGCGGTTAGGGGTAAGTAGCTTCAGCAGGTTTGTAAGTGGCTAAATCATGTTTTTTCGCGGCAATAACCAAATTTATGACAACTTGCAAAGTGATTGCAAATTATCTTACATGCGTTCACTATTGCTTTCTGTTCACGTTCCGTGGACGCGCCGTATCGCATGAATGGGTGAGCGCAATAGTGAGCTGCCAAACGCTAAAATGCGGAGAATAACTGGCATATTATCCGCATTATATGCGTATATTGTGTATTGACAATGCGGGAAATATGGCTTATAATATACGCAAGAGGTGCGGAGTATGGCTCGCTATATCTATCAACAAACAAACTGGCCCAAATTTGTCTGGAATAATGAAATTATTGCTGCTCCTCTGGCAGCGGTGCGCCACCGGCAAGGGCTGTTGCTTGGACGCATGGAAAATATGGGATTCCCGCAGCGCGACGAAGCTATCTTGCAAACTCTCACCTTAGATGTTCTAAAGTCCAGCGAGATTGAAGGCGAACTGCTGGATGAGCAGCAAGTGCGCTCTTCCATTGCCCGGCGGCTGGGTATGGATATCGCAGGCTTGATTCCAACAGACCGTCGCGTGGACGGCGTTGTGGAGATGTCGCTGGAAGCCACACAGAACTATAATCAGCTTTTGACGACGGAACGGCTGTTCTGCTGGCACACGCTGCTTTTTCCATCGGGTAAAATCGGCACAGGCAAACTAAAAATCGGAACATGGCGCGACGACTCCAATAGACCGATGCAGGTCGTTTCCGGCGCAATAGGGCGCGAGCGCGTGCATTACGAAGCTCCGCCTGCTGACAGGATACCTGCCGAGATTGAGACATTTCTTGAATGGGCAAACCAAGCCGGCGGCATTGACCCGGTGCTGCGCGCGGCGGTGGTTCATCTCTGGTTCGTGACATTGCATCCTTTTGATGATGGCAACGGGCGCATCGCGCGCGCCATCGCTGATTGGGCATTGGCGCGGTCGGAAAACACTTCCCGGCGTTTCTACAGCATGTCGGCGCAAATACGCAAGGAGCGCAACGCCTATTACGATATGCTGGAAAAAACGCAGAAAGGCACGCTGGATATTACCGGGTGGCTGCAATGGTTTATCGGCTGCCTTGACCGTGCCATAGAAGGGACGGAAATATCGCTCTCTGCCGTGTTCAAGAAAGAACAGTTCTGGAAGACTTACGCCGGGATTTCTTTAAATGACCGCCAGCGATTGATGCTCAACAAAATGCTGGACGGACTGAAAGGCAAATTAACATCGACGAAATGGGCAACTCTGGCCAAATGCTCGCAGGACACCGCACAGCGCGACATCCAAGACCTCATCAACAAGGGTGTTATGCTCAAGGACAGCGGCGGCGGACGCAGCACCAGTTATTCACTGAAAGAACAGAAGTAACCGGACTCTCGCCAAATAATTAAACCGCCACGCCTACAATTTGCCGGGCTACCCCCCTATGCGAATTATGGACGCGTTTGCGCATAGGCCGGGGACGGTCTAGAGGCAAAAAGCCCGGAGGAATGAGCCCGGCTATGGGCTGTTTTGACCCGAAGCATTTCTGGTTTGCTAAAATGGTGATATGAATAAATTCTCTTATCAGGACGCAGTAAAGTTTCACGGGCATTCCTGCCCCGGTTTAGCTATGGGCTACCGTGCGGCGAATTATGCGCTGGGCAGATTCGGCAGGGATAAGGACGAAGAAATTTTTGTCGTAGTGGAAAATGACTCTTGCTCCGTTGATGCCGTGCAATCGCTTTGCTCCTGCACTTTCGGCAAAGGCAATCTGTCGTTTTTGGATAGAGGCAAGCAGGTGTTCACGTTTTTCCAGCGCAAAACCGGTAAAGGTTTTCGCGTTTACGTTTGTCCTCCTGAATTGCCTGCAAGCGACCAGCGCGAACAGGCAAAACTTTCAGCTATAAAAAAACCGAGTGCCACGCAAAAGCGCAGATTGATGGACTTGCGCGAAAAACGTATTCAGACAATATTAAACGCGCCGGAAAATATCATCCTTAAAATTTCCAGCCCGCGCGTAAAGTTGCCTCCCACGGCTAAAATCCGGACATCAGGATATTGCGCCGCCTGCGGCGAGCGGACAATGACAACCCGTCTTCTTAAAAAACGCGGCAAACTCCTCTGCGCCGAATGCGTCGCAAAAAAATAGCTACCACTGCGTCCTTGACAAAGCGACTGCGTAAAGCTAAGATATTGATAATGGTTATCAATAAAGGTGCTGGAATGAAAAAATGTTGTCAAAAAGAAAACGGTAATTGGCACGGACGCTTTCACGGCTGCGGACGCAGAATGACTTTGCCGCGCCAGTTGATACTTGATTTCCTGCATAATAAGGGTGGCCATTTGAGCGCGGAAGAAGTTTTTATGGGGCTCCGGAATAAAATACCCTCCATGGGACTGGCGACAGTCTACAGAACGCTTGAGTTGCTGACCGACCTTGGCATCGTGCATAAATTTGATTTTGGCGACGGACGCGCCCGTTATGAATTTGCCGAAGGTCCCGCCAGCTTAGGCCATCATCACCATCTGGTCTGCACTTCCTGCAAGCGCATCATCGATTACACCGATTTCATAAAAGAGGAAACAGAACTTTTAAAGCGCACTGAATCCGGTTTATCCAAAAAGTATAATTTCCAGATAAAAAGCCATCTGATACAGTTTTACGGCTTGTGCGCGGAGTGCGCGGGATAAATTTTTTTGATTTCTTATTGAGAATTATTCCCATTATCATAAAGAAAAGGAGGTGGGTATGCCAAGTAAGGATGGAACAGGCCCGCGCGGCGCGGGTCCAAAAAGTGGACGGGGTAACGGTGTCTGCCGTGGCACGGGACTTGGACAAAAGGTCCGCAGTCAGGCCAAAACAAGGCTTGGACGTGGAAAAAGAAATAGTCGAAGCGTGAAAAAACTCAACAAATAGTAATTCCAACAGCGCTTCCAAGCTGTTAAATGACGTAATGAGGCAGTTTGTCACATAAATAAGGAGGTTTTTATGCCAGGTGGAGATGGAATGGGACCCCTCGGAACGGGTCCGATAGGCGGCGGAAGAGGGCCTTGCGGCGCGGGTTTTGCTCGCGGCGCAGGACGCAGGTTCGGGCAAATGGGGTATGGTCGCGGGCAAAGATTCGGCGGAATTATGCCGATTGCCAGCGTTAAGCCTGATGCAGCCTTCCTTAAACAGGAAGCGCAGTCGCTAAAAACGAGACTCGCCGAAGTGGAAAAAGAAATAGCCACATCGGAAAAAAACTCAACAGACAGCAATGCTCAATAGCACTTCGGGGCGGTTGCATGCCGCCCCGAAGCAGCATGCTCAAGGAGACAAGCAATGAAAATCGGAATCACGCTTAATGATGCAACGGGACTGGAAGGCGATGTCTGCGCCCATTTCGGGCAATGCAGCCATTTCCTTATAGTAGAAGCCGACGGCGGCAAGATAAAGAATTCAAAAGTCGTGGAAAATAAAGCCCAGCACGGCGGCGGAGGCTGTCAGGCTGTGGGTGAAATCATGAAATACGACATAACCCATGTTATCGCAGGGGGAATGGGAATGGGCGCACAGCAGAAATTCGCCGATGCCAAAGTGAAAATATTCAGTTTCCAAGGCAAAGCGAAAGATGCCGTTGCCGAATTGCTAAACAGCAAACTTGCCGCAGGCATTGACGCCTGTAAAGAGCATGGCGACCACGAGTGCCACTAAAAGAGGAAATAATATGAAAATAGCTGTTTCAGCAATGGGCGGCAGTTTGGAGTCGGCGGTAAGCGAAAAATTCGGCAGAGCGCCGTATTTTGTCATCGTAGACACTGACACCATGAAATTTACGCCGGTGTTAAATAATGCGGAATCCATGCAAGGCGGCGCGGGACCGGAAGCGGTCAGGCAGGTATCTGCGCATGGCGTTAGCGTGGTGCTTACGGGACAGCTCGGCCCCAACGCAAAATCCGCGTTGGAAGCCGCAAAAATCACGGCGGTCATCGGCATAAGCGGCACAAAAACTGTCAAACAGGCGGTTGAGGAATACGCAAGCAAAAAATAATTCCATGCGATTATTGGAAAGACTGGCGGCCTCGCTGCCGGACGGCACTGTGCAGGAGGCCCGCATAGGTTTCTTTACTACAGCGGTTGTCACTACGTTTGCTGACGGCAGGACTGCTTGCGGACTGGCTTCCACGATAAGAAGCGGGCAATGCTGCGGCCCCGCGAAATTTGCGGGCCGGATAAAAGGCATGAGCGTCAAGGACTTGGCGCGACTGGCTTTGTCCGGCAGCGGCATGGAAGCTTCACTTGGCATGGCGGCTATAAATTCTGCCTTGCCGGAAAGCGATTATGTGGAATTGAACGCGGAGCAATTGATTGCGGAGAAATCCATAGGCAAAAACGTGGCGATAATCGGGCATTTTCCGTTTATCGAACGTATCAAGCAAACAGCCGGAAAGCTTTCGGTATTTGAATTAAATCCAAGGGATGCCGCTGATTTGCCTGCCAACAAAATACCGGAGCTATTGCCTCAAGCCGATGTCGTGGCAATCAGCGCGTTAACGCTGGTAAACCGTACCTTTGACGGGATTATCGCCAATTGCAAAAAGGATGCTTTCAAAATCCTGTTAGGCCCGTCCGCGCCATTAAGCGAAATAGTTTTTGACTACGGCATTGATGTGGTATCCGGCACAAAGGTCAGCGATATTCTGTCATTGCTTGCGCATCTGAGCGAAGGAGCAAATTTTAAATCTCTGCCCGGAAAGCGGCTGGTTACTATGAGGAAAGATAAATGATAATTTCCATAGCCAGCGGCAAGGGCGGCACAGGCAAGACCACCGTTGCGGTAAATCTTGCGCTTGCGTTGGAGAATGTGCAGCTTCTGGACTGCGACGTGGAAGAACCGAATGCGCATATATTTCTGAAACCTGAAATTGAAAAGACGGAAGCCGTAACCGTTCCCGTGCCGGAAATTGACCGGGGCAAATGCGATTATTGCGGTGCCTGCGCCGATGTCTGCGCTTATCGGGCGATGAATGTTTTCAAGCCTATGTCCGGAGCATGGGATGTGCTTTTGCTGCCAGCCTTATGCCATAACTGCGGAGCATGCGCGCTACTTTGTCCCCGCAAGGCCATTACGGAAAAACAAAAAGGAATCGGCATTATAGAAACCGGGCACAGCGGGACTATTGAGTATGCCTGCGGGAAACTTGATATAGGCGAACCAAAATCGCCGCCGCTTATAAAACAGCTAAAAAAGAAAATAAACCGGGATAAAACCGTGATTCTGGACTGCCCGCCGGGCACTTCGTGTCCGATGATGACGGCAGTGAAAGGCAGCGATTTCTGTCTATTGGTAACCGAGCCGACGCCTTTTGGCTTGCACGACCTTAATCTGGCAGTGGAAACGCTAAGAAAACTGGGAATTAAATTCGGCGTTTTTGTGAACAGGGCAACAGACTCAAAAATTATTGAGCAGTATTGCGAACAGACAAAAGCCCCGTTGCTGGGCGCAATTCCTTTTGACAGGGAAATCGCGCGGCTTTATTCAAAAGGCGATGTTTTCCTGTCCGCTAAGCCGGAATACCGCCGGTTATTTGTAGAACTGGCGGAAAAAATAAAGGCCGAAAGCGGGGCCAAACTATGAAAGTCAAAACCATAGGTATAATCCATACGCCTTTCAAGGACAAGAAAACCGCGCCGATACAACCGGCTAAATCATCCGCCCGCGGCAAGGTAGAGCTTTTCAAGTGCTATGCGGAAGGACTGGAAGGGTTGGACAAATTTTCGCATGTAATATTGATTTACCAATTTCATAAATCGCGCGGGTTTAAGCTGAAAGTGAAACCTTTTTTAGATGATAATTTTCGCGGTCTTTTCTCAACCCGCTATCCGTGCAGGCCGAATCAAATAGGGCTTAGCGTCGTTTCGGTTCTCAAGATACGCAAAAATGTTATTGAGGTCGGCAATATAGACGTGCTGGACGGAACGCCGCTTTTGGATATAAAACCCTATGTTCCGCAGTTCGGCGACAATGCGTCTATCGGCTGGCTTAAAGGCAAAATCAAATGAGCAGAAAATCAAGCAAAAACTTCAACGATTCTGCCTTGCATTTTCATTTGATGAAGGCGGCATTTGTCGTGCGCGATTGTCTGCGCCCCCGCAGAGAAATCCTTAAAGAATTAGATATAAAGTCTGGACATCTCATTCTTGATTACGGTTGCGGACCGGGTAGTTATATTGCCGCGCTGGCGGACTTGGTCGGGCCGGAAGGTAAAATCTACGCTTTGGATTCCCATGCACTGGCGATAAAAGCAGTTGAGCGTATCATTGCGCGTAACCGGCTGACAAATGTAGACACAATCCGCTCCCAGAGTTATACCGCCCTGCCGGATAATTTTTTAGACAGGATATTGTTCTATGACATCCTGCATTATCCGCTAAAAAATGCCGTGGAGATACTTTCGGAGTTTCACCGAATTCTTAAACCTGACGGCCTGCTTTCCGTGCGGGACCACCACTTAAAAAGGGATAAATTAATTCACAAGGTAACAGCAACCGGAATATTTCAACTGCACAGTGAAGGCAAATCCTATTGCTTTAGTAAGGTCATTTGACATGAAAGACGGCATAGATATCATCATTGCGGTAGGGCTGGCATTGTTCGTTTGTCCGCCACTATTTGCCTCCTGCCCATTCGGACAAACAAACTGTTCACACCCCGGAAATTGCGGCAGGTATGTTGACCGCAATAATGACGGCATCTGCGACCATTCGCAGCAATTGCCTGAAATCGCAATAGCAGTTGAAAACAAAGCAAAGGCCGTTCTGAAGAATTTATCCGCACAACCAAAACCTGCTCCGGCAAAAACAGAGGGAATAAGTCCTGTTAAAACATACTCTTCCCCGCGACTGCAGGATAGTCAACCAACAGAACGAGAGCTGTTATGGATTGCACTAGCAATTACAATGGTCATGGTTCTACTATCGGAAATAATGGTGGTAGGATATAAAAGCTTGGCAATGCCTCTGCGCTTGTTCTGGAACTGGATTCTCTTTTCAAGTTTTCTGCTTGTTTCCGCCACCAGCATATTATTTGTTTACCCGTCTGATTTTATCAGCAGACAAGCAGTTTCTTATTGGCATGCGCTAAGCGGCTGGTTTTTTATTTTTATAGGGGGTTATCACACAGCGACAAGATTCCGCTGCATGATAAAACTACCTACGGTAATTAAATCATGAAACATATCGTCGTTATAAGTGGCAAAGGTGGAACTGGAAAGACAACGCTGACTGCGTCGTTCTGCGCTTTGGCGGATAAGCCGGTCATTATAGATTGCGACGTGGATGCGGCGGACATGCATTTGCTCATGCATCCGCAAATCCGCCAGCGCGAGGATTTCTCCGGCGGCAAGTATGCGGTCATAGATTCGGCAAAATGCATTAGCTGCGGCAAATGCCGCGAGGTCTGCCGGTTTGACGCCATATCCCCGGATTTCAAGGCGGATATGTTTTCCTGTGAGGGTTGCGAACTTTGCTCGCGGATTTGCCCCGCTAATGCCATACAAATGACTGACAGATTGTCCGGCAAATGGTTCGTGTCCGACACCAAATACGGCACGCTGGTCCACGCCGAATTAGGCATAGGCGAGGAAAACTCCGGCAAACTGGTCAGCAAGGTAAAACAGGCCGCTTTTGATATCGCAAACGATACTGGAGCAAAGTGGGTCATAGCCGACGGCCCGCCCGGAACAGGCTGTCCGGTAATGGCGTCGCTCTCCGGCGCAAATCTTGCCATTATCGTTACCGAGCCTACGCTTTCCGCCATGCACGACATGAAACGCGCTATTGAGACCGCCTCGCATTTCAATATCCCGTCGGCGGTAATAGTTAATAAGTGGGATTTGAATGAAGACAATACTGCGGAAATAGAGCGGTTCTGCGCCGAAGCAAAAATTACCGCTTTGGGACGCATTTCGTTTAAGCAAGCGGCGAGCGAAGCCGTGTCCGCTGGTGTGCCGTTGGTGGAATATGGCAATGACCAAATGACAAAGGAGATTAAGGCAATATGGGAAAAGACTCAGCAGTGCTTGAAGTAATGCCGGATTTCGGGAAATTGCAGGATAGTTTCCGGTCGCATTGGATAAGCCTGAAATTTTATGAAAGCAAGCCGGAAGGATTTAAAGTAAGGCGCAATACGCATTTTTGCGAAGCAATAGGTTTGGCGTTAACTGAACCAGTGCTTATAAAGCTGTCCGATATTCCCTGCGCTGGCGGCAAATATGTTTTCCAAAATGACTTGAAGGCAAAATCCAAATTAGCTGCAGACTTTTGCGGCAAAAAGGGGTTTTCAAAACAAAGCGTTGAAAATATTTTGCAGAAAATCTGCCGCCTTCCCAAAAACTATGCCTACGCCGGATTCAATACCGACGAGTGTAAACCGGATTTTGCGATTTCGTTCATGTCTCCGGAAGAAATGACGTCTTTCATTACAGTTTACAATGCTAAAACAGGCAAAAAACTTTCCTGCGAATTAACTGGCTTTATGAGCGTTTGCGGAGAATGCGCGGCAAAAAGCATGGCGCATAATACAGTGACAGTTTCCTTCGGCAGCGAAGATGCCCGGAAATATTCGGAGCTATCCGAACGAGCCGTTGTGTGTGTTCCATTCAAGATGATAAAGCTGTTCATTCGCGGCGAAAAATCGCATAGCCATTAATAGAATAATTCTATGACTGCACCAACAAAACAAATCAGCATGGAAGAAGCCATAAACAAATATTGCGGAACACTGGAGAATCCTGACGGAGCTTCGGATATCACCGGCCCATGCGGCGACAAAATGGCTTTTTCTTTCAAACTTACAGAGGGCCGCATAAGCGAAATACGGTTTAAAGCGACTGGCTGCGGCGTTACGCTGGCCTGCGGCGCGACGGTGGCGTTTACGGCGGATGGTTTGCCGTTATCTGAGGCGCTTCGTATTTCGCCAGCATATATAGTTGAGACAATAGGACAGATGCCGCAGGACCACAAACACTGCCCAATACTCGCCGCTACAGCATTTTACCGAGCCATAGCGGATTACTTCCTGAAAACCGAGAAACAACCGGAGGACAAAGAACATGCACTCAAACAATGATGAATTTGAAAAACAAAACAAAACCATCTCTGGCAAAATGTCCGCTATCAAAAACAAGATACTGGTCATGAGCGGCAAAGGCGGCGTGGGCAAAAGCACGGTCGCGGTCAATTTGGCTTGCGCACTCGCTGAGGCGGGACACAAGGTGGGATTACTGGATATAGACTTGCACGGGCCCAATGTGCCAAGAATGCTGGGGATAGATGCCGAGCGCATGTGCATGGAAGGCAATGAAATGCTGCCCTACCCGGTTTACGAAAATCTTTCCGTTTGCAGCCTTGCAATGCTGGGAGCAGACTCTAAAACACCGACAATTTGGCGCGGACCACGCAAAGCTGGAGCCATACGACAAATGCTGGGCGATGTGCAGTGGGGCGAGTTAGATTATTTGGTGCTTGATTCGCCGCCCGGCACCGGCGACGAGATTTTAAGCGCGGTGCAGGCCATACCGGACTGGACCTGTGGTATAGTGGTGACGACGCCGCAAGAAGTAGCCTTAGACGATGCCAAACGCAGTATCGAATTCGCCAAACAGATGAAACTTTCTGTCTTGGGCATAGTGGAAAACATGAGCGGCTTTGTTTGTCCGCATTGCGGGAAAGAAACTGAAATTTTCAAGAAAGGCGGCGGGGAGCAACTGGCAAAAGATTCCTGCGTTAATTTTTTGGGCAGAGTGCCGCTTGAGCCGGGCATAGTGACACTGGCCGACGACGGCAAGCCGTTTTGCCTGCGAAGCAAGGATTCCCCTGCAGGCAAAGCATTTGCCTGTATCGCGGCCAACCTTGCAAAATTCTGCGCGGCAAAGCAGGATGTAAAAGCGTATGTTAAGATGTGCAGGGAAAAATATATAGATGGAGAACAAACATGCCAGAATTCGGAATGCCCTTCTCAGGGTTAGCAAAAGACAAAAAGCTCACGGATGCGGAGCTCGTCAGAGCAATCCGTTTCATGGTGGCCGCAGAGTATGAGGCGATTCAGTTGTACATGCAGCTTGCCGAGTCAACCGACAACAAGCTCGCTGTTGAAGTGCTCAAGGATATAGCTGACGAAGAACGCGTGCACGCCGGGGAATTTCTAAGATTGCTTCACGAACTCGCGCCTGACGAGAAGAAATTTTACGCCGAAGGGGCGCAAGAAGTGGAAGAAGAAATCGGAAAAATGAAATAACGGAGGCCAATCGTTGACGGCAGTTTTTATTGCTATTTTGTTGGGCAATGTCTTCTCCGCGCTATGCGCGGCAGTTTTGCTATTGGCCAGCGAAGAACTGCAAGAACGGCTGATGCCCTGGCTGCTCAGTTTCGCCACCGGCACGCTGCTCTGCACGGGATTTGCCGGAATGCTGCCGAAAGCATTATCGCAAGCCCGGTCCCAATATGTAATGCTGGCATTGCTTGGCGGCATATTGCTGTTCTTCCTGCTGGAAAAAACCCTGCTTTGGCGGCACTGCCATAATAAGAACTGCGAACTGCATTCCGCCGCCGGACATATCGTTATCATCGGCGACAGCGTGCATAACTTCATGGACGGCATAGCAATAGCGGCGGCATTTTCGCTTTCAACGGGTCTGGGCATCGGAACCGCAGTCGCGGTTTTCGCGCATGAACTGCCTCAGGAGGTGGGTGATTTTGCGGTTCTGCTTAACAGCGGATTTTCAAAAACGAAAGCGTTCGTGTGGAACCTCCTATCAGGGTTTGCCGCGTTGTTGGGCGGTTTACTGGCATGGCTGGCCATAGATACCATGAAAGCGGCTATCCCTTATGCTCTGGCGTTTTCCGCCGCCAGCATGATATATGTGGCGATGTCGGATTTGATTCCGTCGCTAAGGAATCCGCAGACAACCGGTGCGAGGCATTTTCTCGCCTTGCTGGCCGGAATCGCGTTAATGCTGAGATTCATATTATGACAAAAGAGTTGAAATACATTTACGGGCCGGTACCCTCGTGGCGCTTAGGTAAATCGCTCGGCATAGATGTTTTGTCCCAACCTTCAAAGATATGCAATTTCGACTGCATTTATTGCCAATTGGGCAAGACTGATTATTGCCCTGCGCAACGGCAGGAATTTATACCTTCCGCAGACATAATTAAAGAACTGTCAGGGCTCCCCGAAACAACGATTGATTACATCACCTTTTCCGGCAGAGGTGAAGCCACCCTTGCGACAAATCTTTGCGAGACGCTGGAAGGCGTAAGGAAGGTCAGAAAAGAGCCAGTGGCAATTATCACCAATGCGGTGCTGCTAAGCGACGAAAAAGTCAGAAAAGAACTTTTAGCTTTTGATTTTGTAGTCGCCAAGCTGGATGCTTGTTTTGAGAAAATGCTCAACGACATAAATCGTCCGCTAAATAAAGTAAAGCTGTCCAGTATCGTGGATGGTTTTTGTGCTTTCAGGAAACAATATCACGGCAAGCTGGCTGTGCAAACCATGCTTATAAAGCAGAATGCCGGATTTATTAAAGTTTTTGCGGATATTTACCGCAGGATAGCGCCGGACGAGATACAACTGAATACGCCGCTAAGGCCCTCGCCCGCGGAACCGCTGAGCAGGACTGAAATTGCCAGTCTGGCAAAGCAGCTTAAAGTCTTGTTGCCGGACATTCCGATAAAAACGGTTTATGATTCTGAAAAACCTCACGTAGCGCCGTTGAGCGAACCGGAAACCTTAAAACGGAGAGGTAAAATCTAAAATGTTTAAGTATAAAATCGCCCACGAAGCCTTCCCGATACTATTGATAATGCTTGCAACTGCCACCGTTGCTGTTCCTGCGGTTTTCTGGCTTCGGCACAACATTGGAATTTTTGCCCTCGCATTTTTTTGCATAACTTTGGCGTTTACACTTTTTTTCTTTAGGGAACCGCTGATTGACGTGGATTTTGCCAACCCGGCAGCTATTTATTCCCCGGCTTACGGACATGTGCTAAGCATTGAGAACTACGGCGGGAAAAAGATTATCCGCATATTCCTCTCTGTGTTTGATGTCCATGTTCAATATGCTCCCTTAGCCGGGATAATCCGAGAGATACATTACTATCCGGGTGAATTTAACATGGCGTTTGATAAAAACGCCGCGAACAATGAGCGCAATCGGATTGAGATTGTCGCGTCGAGCGGACAATATATTTCAGTGGAACAGATAGCCGGTTTTATAGCGCGCAGGATTTCCTGCACGGTGAAAAGAAACGACACGCTTAACAGCAAACGGCGTATCGGCATGATACGTTTCGGCTCTCAGGTGGCGGTTTATCTGCCGGAAACAGTTTCGGTTTTGGTTCGCAAAGGCCAGTTTGTAACGCCAGCGCAGGCAGTGGCGGAATTCAAAAATTAAGGAGAAAAAGCAATGGAAGCATTTGTGCCCAAGAAGGCATTTTTAACCAAAGGCGTGGGCCGCCACAGAGAGAAGCTGGCAAGTTTTGAGGAGGCGTTGCGCGACGCCAAAATCGCCAATTTCAATATCGTGCCGGTATCGAGTATTATGCCGCCGCATTGCCAACTTATACCAGCCTCGCAAGGATTGAAAAAATTGCATAGCGGACAAATTCTACATGCCGTTTTAGCGCGCAATGCCACCAACGAGCATCACCGGTTGGTGTGCGCCAGCATAGGCATGGCTATACCCAAAGACCGGTCACGGCACGGTTATATATCCGAGCATCACAGCTTCGGCGAGTCCGACCAGATGTCGGGCGATTATGCCGAGGATTTGGCGGCAATGATGCTTTCCACCATAATGGGCATAGCTTTTGACAGCGGTTCCTCATGGGATACCAAACGGCAAATCTGGCGCATGAGCGGCAAAATCGTTAAAACCACCAATATGACGCAATCGGCTATTGCAGCAAAAGCTGTCTGGACTACCGTCGTTGCCGCCGCCGTGTTTTGCGAGTAGCACTATGGCAGACAAAGCAACATTGGATAATATTCAAGCAAAACTGCATGACACTTGCCTGCTTTGCGGTGGCAAAAATCCTGCCGGACTGAAACTCCAGTTTGAGGTTTTGCCGGATGGAAGCCTTCGTGCCGAGTTTATGTGCAAGTTCATGTTTGAAGGCTATAAGGGTTTTTTGCACGGCGGCGTTGCCGCTTCGCTGATAGACAGCGTTATGACCAATTGCCTGTTTGCGCACAATATCGCGGCTTTCACGGCGGAACTTACCATAAACTATAAAATGCCTGTGCGTTGTGGGAAAAAAGTTATAGTAATCGCCAAAATTATCAAATCCTATGAACCCTTGCATGTGCTGGAAGCCCAAGTCGTGCAGGACGATAAAATAGTTGTTACGGCCTCCGCAAAATTTATGGAGAGCGACTTGTTAAAAAAATAAATTTGTGAATGGCAAAATAAAGTATTGTTGATTTTATAAGGACATGGCGCGATAATCCGGCGAAAGATAAGGAGCGGCAATAATCATGAAAATCGGAATAATAAGATGCCAGCAAACGGAAGATTTATGCCCCGGGTCTACGGATTTCAAAGTCGCCAAAGAAGGCAAGGGCGCGTTTGAAGCCCTCGGCCCTGCAGAAATAATAGGTTTTGTTTCATGCGGAGGCTGCCCGGGCAAGGGTGCAGTCAGCAGGGCCAAAATGCTGGCAAGCCGTGGCGCGGAAGCCGTAGTATTCGCCTCATGTATATCCAAGGGCAATCCGATAGATTTCCCCTGCCCGCATTTCAAGCAGATGAAAAGTTCCGTCGCCCAAGCCGTAGGGGAAAAAATCAAAATTATTGAATGGACGCATTGAACACATGAAATCCTATCTTGACTGCATCCCCTGTCTTTTCAAGCAAGTGCTGGATTCGTCCCGGATGTATTCTTCTGACCCGTCCGTTCATGAACGGATAATGCGCGAGGTTATGGAATGGTGCAAGGACATGGACATGTCGAAACCCATTCCGGTAATGGGACTAACCGTTTATCGCCGCCTGCGGGAGCTTACCGGCGTGCAAGACCCCTACCGCGCCGCGAAAATGCGACAAAACCGCATGGCGTTGCGTTTGCTGCCGGGCTTGCGCGCAGAACTGAAAGCGGCAGATGACCCTTTCGCTTTGGCGGTTAGGATTTCCATAGCGGGAAACATAATTGATATGGGAGGCGCGGGCGATGCCAGTTTGTCCGGCATTCGCAAGGCGCTGCACCATGCAATGACCGAGCCGCTCAAAGGAAATATCACGGCTTTCAAACATGCGGCTAAAAAAGCAAACAACATTCTTTATTTGACGGATAATGCCGGGGAGATAGTCTTTGACCGGCTGCTCATAGAGCAATTGGGACCCGCTCGGGTAACCGTGGCGGTTCGCGGCAAACCGGCGCTTAACGACGCTCTTATGGCGGATGCCCGCGCGGCAGGACTGCATAAAATAACTAAAGTCATAGACAACGGCTCCGACGCTCCCGGCACGATACTGGAAAACGTTTCCCCTCAGTTCGCCGAAGCTTTCATGAAGGCGGATATGGTTATAGCTAAAGGCATGGGCAATTATGAAACACTTAGCGAGGCTCCCCGCCCGGTCTATTTCTTGTTCAAGGCCAAATGCCAGATGGTTGCACGACGGGCCAAAGTTAAAATAGGTTCGCAAGTGCTGACCCATTCCAGCCAGCGCAAAAACTGATTTCTTCTGCAAAATCTTCCAAAAATTACCCTCTCAAAGCAGTTCCATTTGTCGGTGTCTTTGATAAATGCCATGCAACTGTCAGTGTGCATGGCGTTACCCATATCATACCGCAATGCCAATGCTAGCCAGACGGTAAAATAGCCCCCGGGAAGGACTGGATTAATTGCCGAAGTCATTGTATGTTCATGATGACAGCAGAAAGGGCCAGACGGAAAGGAGGCATTATGAAGACCAAAAAGCAGGCGGGGTTCGAGCTGATAGCGGTAATACCGAAGACGAAAACGGACTGCACCATACACCGGGAACTGGGAAGCTTCGAAACGCTGGAGGCCGCTACCGGAGCGGCAAAAGAAAAAGCATTTTTGCCGGAGATAGCCCGCATAGACATCTGGCACGGCGACACGATGGTCGGGCGCTTATACGCGAAACAACGGAGGACTATATGAACGGCAAAACGCTGAAGTCGCGGTATCTGAGCCTCAAGCAAGACGGCTCGGAGATGTATATCTAGGACGTGCCGATATCCGGCAAGACCGAGGATTATATCCCGGTCGCCCTCAAGAAGCTGGCAGTGGTCCGCAAAGCGCTGCCGAAGGCCAAGTGGAGCATCACGATAGAGGAGCAATTCGTAAACGGCCTCAAGCCAAGCAATATGCGCTATTTCACGATACGGGACGCCGAGACCGGCGAAACCAAAAACTCGGAGTACTCATTATGAAAACTAAAATCACGCTGGATTTGATAGTGAAGATGGGCGGCACGGCAGTGGTCGGCATCGGTTGCGTGGGCTATATGCCGGAAGGCACGACCTATAAAGAGCTGGTGCGGGTATTCGGCAATCCGCAGCAGGGCCTGTCCGCAGACGGCAAAATACAAGCCGAGTGGACCGGCAGCATAAACGGGCTGGCCTTCACGATTTATGACTACAAGTCAGAAGTCGAGCCCAAAGCCAACACGGACTGGCATATCGGCGGCAGAACGCCGCTTGCCGCCGAGCTTCTAAAAGCTTACTTCAACTCCGTGAAAAACAACAGGCATTAGAGGTTTGCAATCGACCAGCATGTGCAATTTATGCACATTGCTTTTGTCGGGCGGCTTTGTAGGAGAATAGACACTTTTCCGGTCATGTTTCAATTTTTTTATTACAATGAATACATGGGGCAATTTTCAGATTTAACTTTTATAACCAACGAGGCTGGACGCAGCCTCTTGGACCGCTTCAAAGTTCTTACCAAAGACACCCGCTTTTTCGATGTCTTGGTGGGATACTTCTACACTTCCGGATTTTATGCCCTCTCGGAGTCATTGGAAAAGACCGAGAAAATACGGATTCTAATCGGCATAGGCACAGGCAGCGATACGGTCCACCTTATCAACCAGTCCAAACAGCAGACATTCCAATTCTCTCACGCTGAGGCGAAGGAAGATTTCTCCAATCAAGTCGTTTCCGAGATGGAAGGTTCCCCTGACAATAAAGTCATAGAGCAAGGCGTTCACCGTTTTCTGGAATGGCTCAAAAACGGCAAGCTGGAAATAAAAGCCTATCCGTCCCAGAACATTCATGCCAAGCTCTACATCATGACCTTCGGCGAGGGCGACCGGGACAAAGGCCGCGTAATTACCGGTTCCAGCAATTTCACCCGTGCGGGATTGGTGGATAATCTTGAGTTCAATGTGGAGCTAAAAGCCCACTCCGATTATGATTTTGCCTTGCAGAAATTCAACGAGCTTTGGCAAGACGCCATTGATGTAAAAGACGAATACATCCAGACGATAGAAACGCGCACATGGCTTAACGATACCGTTACGCCCTACGAGCTTTACTTAAAGTTTCTTTACGAATATTTCAAGGACGAAATCAGCCGGGATGACGAAGTCTATTTTGAATACCTGCCATCTGGTTTTAAGAAGCTTGAGTATCAGGAACAAGCCGTTTTAAACGCCAAGAAAATCATTGAAGAATACGGCGGGGTTTTCATTTCGGATGTCGTCGGTTTGGGCAAGACTTATATTTCCGCAATGTTGGCCAATCAACTGGATGGGCGCAGCCTTGTTATCGCACCACCGGTCTTGCTTGAAAAAAATAATCCCGGCTCATGGCCCAATGTATTCTCTGATTTCGGCGTGCGTGCGCCTACCTTTGAGTCCATAGGCAAGCTTGATGATTTGGTGGCGACCGGCACGGAAAAGTTCAAAAACATTTTTATCGACGAGGCGCACCGCTTCCGCAGCGAGTCCAATGTTACCTACGAAAAGCTGGCTCAAATCTGCCGGGGAAAGCGCGTCATTCTGGTGACTGCAACGCCCTATAATAATTCGCCCAAAGACCTGCTCAGCCAAATCAAGCTGTTTCAGAATGCCCGCAGAAGCACTATTCCGAATATCGCAGACATAGAGGCGTTCTTTGCCCGCTTGCAAAAGCGGCTGGACAAGCTGGACCGGCATGAAGACCGCGAAGAGTTTATCTCTGTCTCGCGCCAAAATGCCAAGGAAGTTCGGGAAAAGGTGCTTAAATATCTGATGGTCCGGCGTACCCGTAAAGAGATTGAACGCTATTTCATCGACGACCTAAAAAAACAGAACCTCAAGTTTCCTGATGTCGCGGACCCGCAACCGGTTTTTTACAAACTTAACAACAAAGAAGGGCAGGTTTTTGACGAGACGATACGGCTAATCACCAAGGAGTTCAAATACTCCCGTTATACCCCGTTGCTTTACTACAAAGGCGAAGTAAGCCAGCCGGAAAAACTAGCCCAGACCAACATGGGCAAGTTCATGAAAATCTTGCTCATAAAGCGTCTTGAAAGCAGCTTCCATGCGTTCAAAAACAGCTTGGACAGGTTTGTCCATTCCTACGAGCTGTTTATCAAAGAATTTCACAAGGGCAATGTCTACGCGAGCAAAAAACACATCAACCGTATTTTTGAGTTTATCGAAGAGGACGATTTTGAGTCCATACAGCGGCTTATCGACGAAGATAAAGCAGAACAATACTCTTCAAAGGATTTCGGCGACAAATTTATCAAGGATTTGGAGAGCGATTTGGAAGTCTTGAAAGAAGTCCAAGCTCTATGGTCCGAAGTTAAGCGCGACCCCAAGCTGCTGGAGTTCGTCAAGATATTGCAGGAAGACGCTATTCTGAAAAAGAACAAGCTTATCGTTTTCACCGAGTCAAAAGAAACTGCGGATTACATCTCGCGCCAGTTGGACAAGCATTATCCCGGCAAGGTCCTGACTTATACAGGCCAATCCAGCGCGGAGGTGCGGGTAAAAGCCATTCAGAACTTTGACGCAAAGGCCCGCAATCAAGCCGATGATTACAGGGTGCTTATCGCCACCGAAGTTTTGGCTGAAGGCGTAAACCTGCATCGCGCCAATGTGGTTATCAATTACGATATCCCGTGGAACCCGACCCGCCTTATGCAGAGGGTGGGCCGCATAAACCGCGTTGATACCGTGTTTGACACCATCTATACCTACAATTTTTTCCCGTCCACACATGGCAACGACCAGATAAAGCTCCGGGAAGCGGCTGAAGCCAAGATACATGCTTTTATCGCCCTGCTTGGTTCAGACGCCAGACTTTTGACCGATGGCGAAACGGTGGAGTCGCACGAACTCTTTAACCGGCTGATGTCCCGCAAAACCATAACCGGCGAAGATGAAACTGACGACACCGAGTTGAAATACCTGCAAATTATCCGTGATATTCGCGACAAGAATCCGGACCTGTTTTCCAAAATCAAGCGTCTGCCTAAAAAGGCAAGAACTGCGCGGGCCATTTCTACCGTAGGGCACAACCTGCTCACCTATTTTCGCAAAGGCAAAATTCAGAAATTCTTTAATGCGACTACCGACAGTTGCGGCGAGCTGGATTTCATGACCGCCGCGCAAACGCTTGAGGCCGACACTTCCGCCGCTCGCGCGCCATTGGGCAAAGATTTTTTTGAGCTTTTAGAAAAAAATAAATACGCTTTTGAGCTGTCCACCATGCCGGATGACGCAGACCCGTCGGCTCGCGGCGGGCGCGACAGCGCGACGCAGATAATCCGCATACTGAAAGCAATTCGCGACTTCCGGCAGTTTACCGACGAACAGGAATCATATCTGGCAAAGTTGCTGAAGCGTCTGGAAGAGGGTGGCTTGCCCCGGCAGACCACAAAAAAAGCTTTGCAGGAGCTTAACAAGACCGTAAAAACCGGCGGCAATGCCATTAACCCGCTTAAGATACTCGCTTTGGTCCAGAAATATGTGCCGCGCCAATTGCTGGAAGGGCATTTTATTGATTCCTCCGGTAACACAAACAGCCCCAGCGAAGTGATACTTTCCGAATATATGGGCGGCGCGTAACCATGGACAAAGTTTTAGCTAGAAAACTGGTTAAAGAAACCCTGCAAAACCCCTTTGACAAAGAAAGGTTCACCCGTCTTGTAAAAGAAATCTGCAAAAAGCCGGACACGAGCAAAGCTTTTCCACAACCTATTCAGGGCGCATACCTGCCGGAAATCTTCCGTCCCTATATCAAGAGTTACGAACGCATCGCCACCTATACCGACCCGGAAGGCAAAAAAACGGATATCCTTGTCGTCAATCTACAACGGGAATCCTCGCTTGAGCGCGCCAGAACCGCGCAGCGCAATTTCATAGCCCGCTATCTTAAAGACCGCGATGCCAAGGATGCCGCGATAGTGGCTTTTGTCTCGCCGGATGATTCGGATTGGCGGTTTTCATTCGTAAAGATGGAGTATAAGCTTGAGGCAACCGACAAAGGCAAGCTCAAAGCTAAAGAGGAGTTCACCCCGGCACGCCGATATTCCTTCCTGGTGGGCGCACAGGAAAACAGCCACACGGCGCAAAGTCGGCTTTTACATTTGCTCGCGGACGATAAGCATTTGCCTCTGCTTGCCGAACTGGAAGACGCTTTCAGCATAGAGAAAGTAACCAAGGAGTTTTTTGAGAAATATCGGGAACTATATCTTCATGTCAGCGAAGCGTTGGACGGTTTGATTAAGGATAACGCCAAAATCCGGGCGGAGTTTGAAAAGCAGGGCGTTGAAACCGCCGACTTCGCTAAAAAGCTGCTCGGCCAAATCGTATTCCTGTATTTCCTGCAAAAGAAAGGCTGGTTCGGCGTCGGGCGGGATGAGGACTGGGGTACCGGCCCTAAAAACTTCCTGCGGAAACTTTTTAACAAAGATGCCGCCGACTATAAAAACTTTTTTAACGATATTCTGGAACCGCTTTTCTACGAGGCATTGGCCCGCGAGCGCGACAGCAATTTCTATAACCAGTTCAACTGCAAAATCCCGTTCTTGAATGGCGGCTTGTTTGACCCGATTAACAACTACGACTGGGTTCACACAGATATAAAACTGCCGAACGAGCTGTTTTCCAACGATTATAAAACCTCGGAAGGCGACGCGGGAACCGGCATGCTGGATGTCTTTGACCGCTATAATTTCACCGTCAAGGAAGACGAACCGCTGGAAAAAGAAGTCGCTATTGACCCTGAAATGCTCGGCAAGGTGTTTGAAAACCTGCTGGAAGTCAAAGACCGCAAATCGAAGGGCACCTATTACACCCCGCGCGAAATCGTCCACTATATGTGCCAGCAGAGCCTTGTCTATTATCTGGCTAATGAGCTGGACGGCAAGGTGTCCAAGGCCGAGGTGGAAACTTTTATTAAGTATGGAGAGTCAGCCCTTGAGCATGATGCCCGTGTCGCGGCAAAAGGCAAAGAGACGGACGATTACTCTTACAAGCTGCCCGCCTCAATCCGCGAACACGCCGGGCTTTTGGATGCCAAGCTTGCGGAAATAAAAGTTTGCGACCCGGCGGTAGGCTCCGGCGCGTTTCTCGTAGGCATGATGAGCGAAATTGTCCGCGCCAGAAAAACCCTCAACGCCTATCTTGGCGACAAATCCGCCAGAACGCCCTATGAATTTAAGCATCACGCCATACACGGCAGCCTTTATGGCGTGGATATTGACCCAAGCGCGGTTGAAATAGCCAAGCTGAGGCTTTGGCTTTCGCTGGTAGTGGACGAGGACGATATAAAGCATGTAAAACCGCTCCCGAACCTTGATTATAAAATCATGCAGGGCAACAGCCTGCTTGAAGAATACGAAGGCATAAAGCTTTTTGACGAAAAGTTTATCCTCGGCGCGGAATCAGAAAAAGAACAGGTGGCTCAACTTAAGGAGCGTGAACGCAAAATCCAGCAGGAATATATCGGGCTGCACACCGCCGGAAAACTCACACGCGCAAAACAAGCGGAGTTTGACGCTGAATTAAAACCAATCCAGGCTGCTCTAAAGAAAATAGAATCCGGCAAACAGAAACCCGAAGGCCCGATGATGTTTGGCGAGATGAACGTAGCCCGTAGGAAGGTGGAAGAGTTGCAAAAGCTGCACTTGCAGTTTTTTGACTCCTCTCAGAAAAGCCAAAAGGACAAAATCCGCGAACAGATAGACACCCTTGAATGGGAACTTATAGAAGCCACGCTAAAAGAAAACGGTAAGACCGACGCGCTCAAAACGCTGGCCCGCTACCGCCAGACCAACACAAAGCCATTTTTCCTCTGGAAACTGCATTTCTCCGAAGTATTCCGAGATAAAAAAGGCTTTGATGTCGTCATCGCCAACCCGCCGTATATCAAAGAATACGTTAACCGAAATGCTTTTGATGGTTTGAGGAACTCGCCATACTACCAAGGCAAAATGGACATCTGGTATCTATTTGCTTGCAAGGGACTCGATTTCTTAAAGCCGAGAACCGGGGTGCTTACGTTTATCGCGCAAAACAACTGGGTTACCAGCCACGGTGCATCAAAAATGCGTAGCAAGGTTATTGTAGACAGCCGGATTTTGAACCTGATAGATTTTGGCGAGTATAAAGTCTTTGATACGGCTGGAATCCAAACGATGATTATGCTGTTCCAGTCTGATGCTTGCGTGGATAATTATTCATTTGATTTGCGCCGGTTGCACAATCCTGATTCCGTTTTCGCGGATGTCATAGATATTTTAGAGAAAAGACCGAACGCTAATGCTGAATACCTTTGTCCGCAAATATGCCGGAAAGATTTTAGCAAAGGCAATTTAAGCTTTAGCAATTCAGTTGCCGAAGATATTCTTAAGAAAATCCGCGCGCATGGCAATTTTACTTTCACGGCAAAAGAGGTAGCACAGGGGATAGTCTATCCTCAGGACAAAGTAATAAAAGCGACCCATCAGATTTTGCGGGGAAAATTCGATATTGGTGACGGCATATTCCTACTCACTTCAGAGGAAAAAAAGTTATTATCACTCACAAAGCAGGAACTCGAGTTGATTAAACCTGCCCATACTACCAAGGAGCTATTCCGCTACTACGGAAATTCAAAAAATAGCGAGTGGCTAATCTATACAGATTCCAGCTTCAAAGACCCGCAAACGATTAAGCCATACCCGAATCTTAAACGCCACCTTGACCAGTTTGTCGAAGTGATTACGTCAGATAATAAGCCCTATGGCCTGCATCGTGCGCGCGAAGAGCAGTTTTTTAAGGGCGAAAAGGTGATAGCCCTTCGCAAATGCGCACTTCCGACGTTCACATATACCGATTTTGACTGCTATGTTTCGGCGACATTTTATGTAATCAAAACCGACAGGCTTGACCAGAAATATCTCACCGCTTTGCTAAACTCAAAACTTATTGCATTCTGGCTGAAGCACAAGGGCAAGATGCAGGGACACCACTACCAGTTGGATAAAGAACCTCTCCTCGCTTTGCCGATAAAGGCTCCGGAAACCGGACAGCAAGAAAAACTGTCCGCGCTTGTGGACAAAATCCTCCTATATAAATCCAAGGACCCTGACGCCGATACGTCAGCTTTAGAAAATCAAATAGACCAGCTAGTCTATAAACTCTACAACCTCACCCCGTCCGAAATCGCCATCGTCGAAAAATCAATCAACGTATGACGATATTTGATAAAACTAGAAAAATTTTATGGGGTCGCTCTGGCAATAGATGTGCCATGTGCCGAAAAGAACTAGTGTTTGAAGCAACTGCTGCGGATGATGAATGCGTAGTAGGTGACGAATGTCACATTATTTCACCGCAGCCCAATGGTCCTAGGCATGACTCATCACTAAAACCACAACTATTTGATGCCTATGAAAATATATTGCTACTTTGCAAAGTGCATCATAAGCTAATAGATGACCAAGCTTCGACATACACGGTTGATTTACTACGTCGACTTAAGCAAAACCATGAGGCTTGGGTATCTCAAACATTGAGTGATGTAACGAAACCCAAACCCGTGCGAATACGCAGGGTTGCTGAAAATATTCCTAGCCATCTACGGCGAGTGGCTAGTGGCAAAGAACTATTGGAGATAGTTTCGGGAACTTGCGCGTGGCAACAAGATTATGATGAACCTAAAACAAGCGAAGAAACCGATTTAATAGCTAGCTTTTCGCAACTTGTAAGAGATTATGGCGAACTAGACCTTGATGAACCAGCAGAACGTATACATGCCGCCGCCAATATCACGACAAATTTAAAAGTTTTAGAGGATGCCGGTTTTTTTGTGTTTGCCGGAATTGAAAAACGAATACTTGAGGGCGGCAATGGACACCCGCAAAACTTTCCCATAGCGATTGTCCATATTCTAAAGCAGGATAACAAATCAATAATCACGAAGCCGGTAGAACCATAGAGTTGGCGAAGTGTAATAGGAGCTATAGTTAATGGCCAAGTTTTCAATACAAACCATCACAGCACTCTCCGAAGTTATCACGGGCGGGGCGGGCAATACGAAGCCAGGCGAATCCATTGGCATTTATCGTAGTGGTCCTACGCTTCAAACTTGGTTCGGGAATTTGAATTTGGAATTGAATATCGGATGGTCCTCGCGCGTGCCGAGCGTGAAGGCCCTTTTAACTGAAGTTAACCAGCGTTATGACGGGCAGAAAATTCTAATCGGAGTAATCAATGCTGTAGTAGATGTTAGGGATTATTTTGACTGCCCGGAAAAACTCGAGACAGTGGTGCAGTATTTAAACAAAAGGCTGGAACATGATGGATTTCAGATTAAAAAAATAGGCAAGCAATACAGACTTGTCTCTGCTTCCACTAATGCGAAGGTAACCCAAGCCCTTATTACTACAGTCGATACTTTGTCATTCGAATCCGTGAAACTAGATTTTGAACGAGCAATAGAAGAAGCCTCATCCAATCCGGAGGGCGCACTTACTTCCGCATGCTCTTCGGTCGAAAGCACCTGTAAGTGTATCCTTGATAAATTAGGTCAAGCGTATCCCACAAAGCAGGATATTAGCGGCTTGGTTCGAGCCGTGCAACAACATCTCAATTTGTCACCTGACCGCAAGGACGCGGAAGAAGATATCCGAAGGATTCTGGGAGGCTTGGGAAATGTAGCTGGTGGTATCGGCGCATTGCGAACCCATGCCGGTGATGCTCACGGCAGAGGAAGCAAATCGTATCGTATTGATACAAGAATTGCCCGCTTGGCCATTCATGCCGCCAGCACAATAAGCCTGTTTTTTATAGAAACATGGCAGGAAAGAGCAAAGTGAAATGTATTTATCACGATTAATTATCCATAATTACCGTTCCATCAAGTATTTGGACTTGGCTTTCGCCAAGGGCAAAAATGTCATCGTTGGCAAAAACAATGCGGGCAAAAGCAACATAATTAAAGCCATCGACCTGGTGCTGGGAGCCAGCAGCCCAGATTGGGAAAAAAGCGACAATATTACCGAAACTGATTTTTTCAAAACCTCTTCGGAAATTTTAATTTACTGCGAATTAACCAGAGAATCTGGCGAATTATTAAATTTTGATGGCTTATATAAGTGCTATGGATTTTACAGGGATAATATATGTCACGATATAAATCCCGCAAACAAGGACGAGTTGCTCAGATGCTTCGAAATTAGCCCTGATGATGGGACAAGACGACCTTATATAAATCCTAAATTACGGAATCAAAGAAGTTTTGAAAATGAGTTAGATGATAAACACATTTTTTCATTAATATTTCACGCTCATAAAGGGTCCGATAAGAAAGTGCGTAAAGAACTTCGGTTGCTATATAGGCAAAATACAACCGCTCCCTGGTATCTTGCGTTTAAGGCTGCAATACGCTCAGAATTACTACAAAGCGCTATCATTCCCTCATTCCGGGACCCGCAAAATCAACTTCGGATTTCGAATTGGACATGGTACGGCAAACTGCTTAAAACCTATCTATCAGATAAGCACAATGAGAAGCTAATAAAGGCATTCAATAAGGTTAAAAAAGTTTCCAATTCGCTATTCAGGCAGCTCCATGAGTCTATTGGCGATAGCAAAATCAGAGTCGCATTCCCCGGCACAAAAATTTCATTCCAATTTAATCCAGACTGCAAGCAAGACATTCATAAGAATGCCATTATCTATGTCGACGATGGATTCAATAGCCTTTTAGAAACTAAAGGTGCAGGAATCCAAAGTGCTGTAATCATTGGATTATTCGATTACTATACTCGGAAAATAGTTCACACCGGCAGTTCTTTGCTGGCCATAGAAGAGCCTGAATTATACCTTCATCCACACGGAAGAAGAATGTTATCCGCGCGCTTAGATGACTTTTTAGATAACGGGAAGAATCAAGTTATTGCTACGACACATGCCACGGAATTTCTTAACTCTGCGCATGAAAACTTAAATATAATCGTGGTGCGAAAAACCGACTCAAATGGTTCTGCCGCTAGAAATATCACCATAAATTCTCTTAAAGAAAAACAGATTTTGCTTAAGAGCCAAAATATAGAAATGTTTTTTGCCGATTTTGTCGTGCTTGTCGAGGGCAATGGCGATAAGTATATCTTTGAGGCGATATCGCGCGAATATGGGAGTCGCAAAAAGAAATTAGGTGAAAGCTGGCTAGATGAGAACAATGTTTCCGTAATTGCTGTAGGTGGCAAGACTGAGTTCCTGAAGTATGCCCAAAAACTTAACGAGCTGGACATAAAATACGTTGTTGTCGCGGATTTCGACTTTTTTATTGATGGTATTCAACAATACTTAACCGCCATCTCCAGAACTGATTTAAAAGACAAACTAAATGCCTGTTTATCTTTAATCTCGCCAGTATCATCCAGTTTGCCCGAAAATATAGATAATCGGTTGGATGCGTTTTTTGATGGCATAGCAGAACCTCGTATTAAGAGGCAAAAGCTCGAAAAGGCAATCAAATCATATCTCGGACTAGCCGTAACATACAAACAGCTTTCCTTGTTAAATAGGAGTTCGGTGCGTGAATGTGCGGCTCTGATAAAGGAGCTTGAAAGTGTCGGAATATTTATTTTGACGGGCGAGCTTGAGAATTTCTATAAAAAATCCACCTCTGATATTCAAGCGAGCGGAAAAGAGGAACGAGCCTTGGCGATTGTGGCACAAGCAATCGACAAAGATGAACCCATTTCCCGCTATGTGAAAACACGGGAATATGTCAAAATCCTGAAGTACCTTAATACCAATTTAAAAGTTAAAAAGAAGTCAATTGATGTTTTCTCCGAACCTTTCGCTGTAGAAATAGACACAACCGCTGCGACTGACAACTTGGATGATGTCCCATTTTGATAATTTATGCCAGATAAAGAAATCAAAACCATTCCGGACCTGATTCTTTATCATGCGAGCGGACAGAAGCGTAAATCAGTAGGTTCCATTTTGGAACATGCTGCCGCTGACGGCAAAGATAACTTATGTCGCGTGTAGAAAAAATATATAAGGTGGAATAGGCAAATGAGCAAGAAACTACCTGACAATCAAATAGCTTTTTATCAATCGCCCGATGGGGCTGTGAACATCGAGGTATTATATGCGCAAGAGAATATCTGGCTGACGCAAAAAAAGATGGCGGAATTGTTTGATACAACCCCGCAAAACATAACGCTGCATCTGAAAAATATATATCAAGAGGGCGAAGTCACGCCGGAAGCAACTTGTAATGATTTCTTACAAGTTCAAAAAGAAGGCGCACGCGAAGTCTCCCGCGAACTGGCTTTTTACAGTCTGGAAGCCATAATCGCCGTGGGCTACAGGGTGAATTCCGAGCGCGGCACCCAGTTCCGCCAGTGGGCAACCGGAATACTGAAAAACTATATACACAAGGGCTTTGCGCTGGACAGCGACCGGTTCAAATACGGCTCACGGTTCAGCGCACGGTATTTTGACGAGCTTTACGAGGAAATTCGAGACATCCGCTCAAGCGAACGGATGCTGTATCAGAAAATAACCGATATTTACGCAACAGCCATAGACTATTCGCCAAAGGCATTTGAATCAAAACAGTTTTTCGCTACCGTGCAGAACAAGCTGCATTTTGCCATTACCGGCCAGACTGCGGCGGAAATTCTCAAAGAGCGCGCCGACAGCACGAAAGCGCACATGGGCCTTACCACATGGCGGCGTGCGCCTAAAGGCAAGATTATGCCCAGCGATGTAATGGTCGCCAAAAACTATTTGAACAAGGACGAGTTAACAAGTCTGAATCGCATCGTGAATATGTATCTGGATTATGCTGAAATGCAGGCGGCACGACACACCCCGATGTCCATGCAGAGCTGGATAGACAAGCTGAACGCTTTCCTCCAATTTAACGAGCGAGAGATTCTCACTGATGCAGGGAAAATCAGCCACACCGTGGCTCAAGAATTGGCTTTGAAGGAATATGAGCATTACCGCAAAGTTCAAGACCGTGAGTATATCTCGGATTTCGACGTTGAAGTCAAAAAAATGCTGGCAAAAGACAATGCGGCTGTCAAAAAGTCCAAAAAAACAAAGAAGGGTCCAACCCAGTAAAGACAGAATTATGTTGCCGCTTAAGATTGCCCAGCGAATGCTTCAAGAACGAGGCTCGGTTGATAAACAAACCGAGGCCTTGATAAACCGATATGCACTCACATTCCCGCGGGCGCGGGTGGCGAAGCTTGTCAAACGGCTGGAAACGCTGCCGGAGTTGAAGCTCAAGGGGTTCAACGGCCCGGCGTATAGACTTACATTTTCGGAAGTATCGCGTCACCTTGGCCCCAAGGGAGCTTTTCGCCTTCTGGAGAAAGCGGACCTTGCCGATTTACAAGCTAAAGCCGCTTTGGTCGCCGCATGGTTCAATCGTCTGGACTTCTTTTTTCAATGGGGCGAACTATTCCAGCTTCTGCGCGATTTTGACGAGCATATAGAGGTCAATCGCGAGCCACTCATTACCGACGGGCATGTGACCGAGTATGCTTCCGAATATTTCTCGCATCCATCCATATTTTTTGACTTACTGCATCTGAATAATCCCGTCTATCCGGCGAAGCGTGATATTCCGGAACTGGTTTGCGCCAATTACCAAGGCAAGATGCCGTGGGTGGAATATCAGGAAACGCCGGAATATAAAATCAAATGCCAAACTTATGCCGAGCGGCAGATTTTCAACTCCGTTTTGCCAAAAGACGATGTCGCATTCCTCGAGGATATGCGTTCAAGACCCTATCGTCTCAAACGGGAATTGTTTCCCAAGCTGGGGCAGGCCATCTGGTGCGCCGAGGGAATAGCCGATATGCGCCGTGAATTCGGCAGCTTGGCAAAAATTACCCCGGTCGCGACTGTGAAAATGCTGGAGCGCGGGAAACTGATTGAAAATATTGTGTCGGAGCATATCGCCAAGGCATTCTCGGCCCCGGAATACGACAGGCTGATAGCGCTGGAAAAGAACTATGCAGAGGCTTCGGTTTGGCGACATGTTGAATGGTTGCGCCAGTCAAGCCGCCTATACTACCGGCAAATGCCCTCCGGCGGGTTGAGCGGCCTTATTACAGTAGTGGCCATGCTCCAACATGAGATAACAACCGACCGGGCCAATACCGTCAAGGCGGATTTTCTGGAGCTTACCGGCGGCAAAGAGATGCAAAGCTATTTCCAATTGCTTGGCGAGAAAAATATCAAAGCCATAGATAAGTTTTTGTCAGAGCAGGCGGATTACTTCAATCGTTCTGTTTCGGAAGAGGATATTGAGACGCTTATCAAACGGATGCGCCCCAGCCAGCAAAGCAAGGGCGGGGTGGATTTTTCGACGCAGCTAGACCAGCTAGCTAAGAAGATAGATAGCTTGCGCCTTGCCCAAGAACCGCAGAGGGATACTTTTGCGATTCCGCCACTGACCGAAACCGAGAAGCGCAAATACCGCAACAATTATCCCAGAAAAGATGTGATTGAGTTCAAGAATTGGCAGGCAGGTTCCAGAGCCTACGAGTTGCTTGTAAACGGCCAGAGGGAACGGATTAATTATCCGCAGTTTCTGGTCTTGTTGTATCTGGCCATTGCGCTCAAAAAGGACAGCAACAACGGCTGGGTTCCGGTGGAGCAAGCTGAAAAAGACGAGGTTGTAAGCCCTAACGACATCAAGGCTTTCGCGCGCGAGGCAACAAAGCTCAATGCCATTTTGTCGCGCCACCTGGAAGCGAACACCGAAAAAATCATTCAAAACCTCAAGCGCGAAGGAAAATACCGCCTCAGCACCATGCCTTCGCGGATAAAAACTCCTGATACCTGCTGGTTGAAAAATAAATTTGCTGAAATCCGCCGCAGAGTTATAGCCGAACGAAAAAAACGCATTCAGGCTTAGAATAAAACAGCCCTATTTAACGGCAGTTTAACGGCACAATAACGGCATTCCTGAGGTATTCGTCCTCCTCTTGCAAAAACGCCAAAGCTGTGGTATGATATACGAGTAATTACTAATATATTAGTAATTTCTGTGATATATGAACTTTCAAGAATTCAAATTGGCGACGCAAAATACGCCCGTCCTGACAGGCAGGGATGCTGTCAGGCTTGGCAACCGGCAGACCATGTATAACCAGCTCATTAACTGGCAGCGGAAAGGCCTGCTGGTGCAATTGCGGCGCGGTCTTTATGTATTGGGCAAGACCGAGCGAAAAATTGAGCCAAGCAGCCTTTTTGTGTCCGGGCAAATGTATTCCCCGTCATATATCAGTCTTGAGTATGCGTTGGGCCTTTATGGCCTTATTCCGGAAATGGTGGTGGAGATAACATCCGTAACCACCAAAAATCCCGCCCGGTTCCAGAACGAATTCGGCAAGTTCTCTTACCAGCATATCAAGCGTGCCGCGTTTCGCGGCTTCCTGACCGAAAGGGACAAGGCCGGGCTTGCGTATTTTATCGCTGAGCCGGAAAAAGCAGTTGCGGATTTTATTTATCTCAACCTGCCGCGTTTCAAGGCTGGCGATAAGGAGATTTTTTCGCAGTCTTACCGCTTCCAGAATTTGGACAGCCTTAATCTTGAAAAACTCACGAGCTATGCGGCATTTTTCGGGAATGCCAAGCTGGATGACGTTATGCGGACATTCTGCGAGTTCGTCAAAGAGGAGCGTAGCCAATGATTGAAGTCATCAAACAGCAATTTGCCCCGGCGATGTCCGACACCGAGAAAATCAATCGCAGCCGCGAGTTCCTGCAAATCATGACGCTTAAAAATCTATCCGACCAGGATGCCTTTAAAAATGTGGCATTTGTGGGCGGCACCGCTTTGCGCGTTCTCTATGATTTGCGCCGCTTTTCCGAAGACTTGGATTTCTCTCTTACCTCCGGGAAGGGCTATGATTTTGAGAAAATCATTGGCAGATTGCAGCGTCATTTTGAGTTAAACAATCTGCCGGTCGAATGCAAACCGAAGGCCGATAAAACAGTCAATAGCGTATTCATCAAATTCCCCGGTCTGCTCAAGGAACTGGGGCTGGGCGCGTTTGAAGCGCAGAAACTCGCCATCAAGCTGGAGGTTGATACTAATCCGCCGAAAGGCTGGCAGACGGTGAATACGCCGCTGAACAAAACCTATATTTTCAGCGTGTCGCATTTCGATTTGCCGTCGCTATTCGCGACAAAACTGCATGCCTGTTTTTTTAGGAAATATACCAAGGGCCGCGATTTCTACGATTTGGTTTGGTATCTGGGAAAAAAGGTCCAGCCAAATCTTGAACTGCTTAACAATGCTATCGTGCAGACCGAAGGCGCGAATCTTGGACTCACCGAGAAGACATTGCAAGGCTTCATGCTGCAAAAACTGGGAAAAATTGATTTCGCCGCCGCAGTCAAAGACGTTCAGCGTTTTGTCGAAGACGACAAGGAATTGAACCTGATTAACCGGGAAACGCTGACGTCGCTTATAAAAAACACTTACTGACGGCTTCTACTGTTTGTAAGCAACGGTTGCGAAAATACAGACTTTTTGCAGGTAGCGCTTTCAAAAATAGGGCATAGGCATATCCGGCAAATAAAAGAGTCCGAATCCCTGCCCGACGTTACCTAAGATTTAATCCTGCACGGATATTTCATCCGCATTGTTTTAGAACTGGTTTAACAAGCCCCTTCGGGGCTGCTGTTTTTTTCGCGGGTTGCGCCGCTCACGTTCCGCGCTTGTCAGACGGAAAAGTCTGCCGGCGCGCAATCCGCGGCGGTTCGCTCCGCGCAAAAATACTCGCCTTCACGACGGGGCTTGTTAAACCAGTTCTAGGCACAATCTCTACAGCAATTCTAGATTTTGTGCATACCAATCCGAAGGCGTATGTTTACATTAGAAATTCCACATGTAAGTTTCAGGCTTTAAAGTTACATAGCGGTTTAAAGACAAAAACATGTGTTTTTTTGCTTTCAGGCAAAATTATCGATACACAATGCTTCAAGTAACTTAAAGGATTGTGCGCAGGAAAAGGATGCGGGAATTGCAAATTACTCGACGAATTGAGTAATTTGCAGATAAAAGCGGTTGAGCAATTCGAACCCTGCCAGAAGGTCGGTTTTTAACCCGCATTCCTGAGCCATATCCTCGAAACGTTGTTCCCAATCATTTGGAGCCGGAGAAAGCGAAGTCGGCCTAGCATGGGTTTTCCGTCTGGCAAATACCGCTTTAAGCGCGAGGCTTACGTTAGTCGGGGATATTTTGCCTTCATTGATAAGCAATACCATGTCAATCAAATCCCTCACACGGGAGTTCGGCACGGAGCGCGGCAGCGTGTATGCATGAAGCTTCTCGGCGAACTGGAATTCGCGCGATATCATGGGGAATGAAGCCGGTTTAATCCCGACGAAAGAAAGCAGGTCCGTCTCATGCGCCGTTTCCAATCTGTCCGGGATATAGTCGCCTACGGCGGCATCAACATGGAAAGCCACAAACAGACGGCCATCCATCATTGTTTCAACTGGATATCTGGCCCCGCCATAGACCGGTCCGTCAAGCTCAATCATTGCTTGGCCTACCATGAACGAAAAATAATCATGTAAGTCCATCGCGGCGGCATCTGCCAGCAGACGCTGAATATATTCAGTCTGACTGGTCCCTGCCATCCTCGGCAGTTTCTTACAGGTCAAATCAATGTCCCGCGTAGCCCTGGCGTTGGATAACCGCAATTCCATGGCATAGCCACCCTTCAAAATCCACGGAGAAGCCTTATCAGCGAAAATGCGGGCGAGAAACCGGTTGAATGCCACTCTGCGCCGCACACGCTGGACATCCTGCCCGGATTCCCTGACGACTTTGCCTATCCGGCTTTCCAGCGCTTTACGGAAATCTGTGGTGGTCTTGTAAAATTTATGCGTCATTTCGGTTTAGGGAAAAAAATGTCGGCCTCGCTAGGGGTCATTATACCCCTGCCGACGGCCTGCTTTGCGGCAAACTGCAATTCTCTCTCATCCATAAGCTGCGCCGCGCGCATATCCTTAAGCGTTTTTTGCGGTGTTGTCAGAAAATATCCTTGCCGTCTGCTGATTTCAGATTTCTCAATGCGCGCACGGTGTAAAACAATTCCCGAAGGAATGGGATTATGCTTTCTGAATGACGGCGGAACCGTCATATGAAGCCTGGCCGGATTGGCATCGGTAATCTCGTAAATCGACAGGGCCGTCTGATGTGAAAAAACGCACTGAATATTGCCTTTACGGTCTGCAGACCATAATGACCACAGGACGAGGTCTGGGCGGTCAGCCAGAGGGAATTTAGCAAGCTGATATATCCCGCGCTTAACCCGAATCCATTCGCCTGTTTTGGCATAGAAATTCGCGGCCTTCCGATAATAACCGGCTTTCAGGGCCTGCTGGTAGGTGAAATAGCCCTGCTGACTCTCGGCTATTTCAAAAAGCTTGGTTGCTGCATCACGATTTTTTGGCATACACAATATACCCAATCATTGCGTATATTGTGCATTATTAATGCGCTGCTCGGCAATACCCTTGTGGGAATCCGCATCATAAGATGGCAGTGGTCAATATTTCGCCTTTATGTGCGTTCGCCATTTTCAGCATCTTTTTGCCGGAAAACTTTTTCAGTTTTTCGCGCTCATGGCATTTTGACATGCAGGTTATGAATTCCGTCGGCAAAGCCTTCAAAATATTCAAAAGTTGCGAAATCCGGGCTTTGGTTATCCCGAACTCGGCTGCCGCATGGCGATAGCTGCGTTTCGGGTCTGCGGAAAGGAAATTCCGCACCCTTAAGGCCAGCGCGATGATGTTTTTAGGCATCGGATTCTCTTTGACCGGCTTGCCGGGGGGAGGGTCTCCAAGTGCAATCCTGGAAGCGTGCTTCTGTTTGTAGCGGTACATGTCGACGAGAAGGCAGACTGTTTCTGAAACATGTTTGCCGTTTGCCGAAGGGAGCCACTCTTTCGTAAAGATAGAACTTCCGTCCGTAATGCGCCCGGCAGCACGGGCAGTTTGTATAGTATTTTCCCCCCGCCGTGCCCGTCCATTTCGATACGCTGAACCCAGCTCATCAGGAACGCTTTTGTCTCCGTTATCGCGGATTTCAATAAAAACCCGTTCAGTTCCTCTTGGTAGGACTTTAACTCGTCATCCGATATGGTTATCGTTTCTTTGTTCAATTCTGCGTTCAGTGCGGCCTTTACGGCCTCCAGCGCGTCAATCTGCGTCCGCAGTCCTTTTATGCGCGGTGCGAGGTCCCCAAGCTCCAGTTGCCCCGTTTCCAGCGCGGAATAGAGTTTCTGCAGCCGCTTGTGGGCGTCCGCAATCTGCAAATCCTTATCGTTTATCCGGTCGCGCATCGAGCCTTTGGATGCCAGCAACTCCTCGTTGATATCCTGCACCAGCTTGCCGATGTTCGCCTTGGTTAAAACGCGCTCGCGGATACGGTCTATAACCGCCGCTTCCAGCTTGGCCTGCGGCACGAATCCGCAGTCGCATACGCCTTTGCCGCGCTTGAGGTAATTCTGGCAGGCGTAGTAAAAGAACTTGCCGGACTTCGCGGAACTCCCCACCAGCTTGGCACCGCATTTGCCGCAATGGACCATCCCGGATAGCAGGTAGTCGCTGGACACTTCGCGCGGATGCATAATCTTCGGCGCGCGGGCTTTCATCATAGCTTGCACCTTAGCAAAAACTTCCTTGCTCACCAATGCGGGATGCGCGTTTTCCACGCGGATTACTTTTTCAGGCTCGTTCTTCTTGCGGTGTTCCTCGTTCTTTTTATGCCGGTTGAACACGATAGCTCCCGTATAGGTTTCGTTTGTGAGGATGTTATATATCGCGGTTTTGTACCAGTGATGTCCGTTGCGCGTTTTCACGCCTTCAGCCACCAATGTTTTGACGATTTCCTTCGCGCCCAAGCCTTTGTCGGCCATTTCGAATATGCGCTTAACTACCGGCGCTTCGACCGGCTCGATGTCCAGTTTACGTTTCTCGTTGCCGTTCACTATAACCTTGATGTGTTTATACCCGTGAGGCGCAACGCCGCCGTTCTGGAACCCGCGCGCGGCGTTCTCTTTCATGCCGCGAATAGTGTCGCTGGCGAGGTTGATTGAGTAGAACTCGTCCACGGCTTCCAGCATCGCTTCCATGAGGTGTCCGGACGGCGAATCGTCTATCGGCTCGTTGATTGAGATAACGTCAACATCGTGTTTGCGTAACAGCTTCTTATACAAGATTGAATCTTCCCGGTTTCGGGCGAATCTGGAAAATTTCCAGACCAGTACGGTATCAAAGGGACAGGCTTTCTGCTTTGCGGCATAAATCATTTCCTGAAATTTAGGGCGGTCTGCGGAACGCGCGGACTCGGCTTCATCTATAAACTCAACGACGACACTTCCCCCCTTTTTAAGCGCAAATTCGCGCAGAGCCTTCAGCTGGGCAGGGATGGACAAATCCTTGTCCGCCTGCCCTTGCGAAGACACCCGCGCGTATAGTGCCGCTTTCATAATCGTTCCGTTATTTCGCCGCTTTGAAGTATGCGATGAGCAACGTGGCAGTCATCTCGCTTTGACCGCCGATGTGCCAGTCGGTGTTGGCCTTCGGGTCAACCGGGCTTTTCCAGTCGTATATTGTGAACTGGAGGCCGTTTATCTTGCCTGCCCATTCGGCTTTGGTTTTGCTGTCGCTGGATTCACCGTATTGCGGTCTGCCGAAGACCCGCACGAGGTCGGCGTAGGTCGTGCCGTCCGGCATATAGCCGATGAGGCCGTTGCCGGAGGAAAATACGTTGCCCATTCTTACGTTCAGTTCGAGCGTCACTCTGGTTTTCATATTCGCCTCGCTCAGTAGACCGATTCTTTGGTTTCGCCGGTTTCTATGTCCAGCGTTTCGTACCTGTGGCGTTTCTGCATGCCGTAACCTTCGTACCATTGCTGCTCGATGTTACCGGTGAATTTCGCGCACGGCAGGGCTTTGGCGGCATCGGTTATGCGCTTTTTAAGCAGCGGCAGGTAATCCTTCATCTCGCCGTCGAGCGGCAGGTTTTCGCTGTAGATGTCGAAGCCGTTTATTACCACCGTAAGGTACCGGTGCCAGAAGTTGCGTTTTTGCATTATCATATCGCCTCCGGGCGTTCTACGTTTATCCGCGTCACCGTCTTGCCAAGATGCCGTACCAGAAACTGCATCCGCGCTTTGGCCTTTTTTACGTCTTTGCGGTTCGATTGCCGCTTCACCAAGTCCAGCGCGTCTTCGAGTTCCGCAAACGCGCCTATGTCCAACCGGATGGTGTTGCGGAACGCCGTGCCGGGCAGCACCGTGGATACCGCCGTCACGTAGTATTTGGCCCGTCCGCCCGTCTCAGCCGTCTTCATAAAAACCTCCGTTTGTATTCTTGCCGTCATGTGAACCTTACAGCTACTTCGCCCTGAATGCAAGGCCTTTCTGAATGCGTTTTACCGTCTGAGAATTGGGCCTTTAATGGGCCTTGATTTATTCGCGCATTCGCTGTACCTTCCTTCAGGACGGGCGAATACCCGAATCCAAATGTACGAGGTGAAATATGAAAGCGAGCGAAGCTAAAATCGGACACAAATACCTGACACGCACCGGCGCGACGGCGACGATGTCCGGCAAGAAAGACGGTAAAATCGTGATGACGCTGGCCAGCGGAATCACGTTCCGCTGCGGGCCGGACTACGAACTGAAATCGATTGACGGCAAGGCACATAAAGCAAAAACCGTCGTCACGCCGGAACACAAACCTGCCGTTACCTTGACCATTGTCCAGCCGCGCGTCGTATCTCTGGCGTCCATCATAGACCCGCTGCTTATGTCCGGAGGGCATACCGTGAGCGACATCGCCGTAGAGGTGCGGGACAAGGCCGGTGATGCCGTCCAAGGCAAAGACGTCGAGGCGAACGTGCGCGCACGCATGGTTACCTACACGCGCCGAGGCTGGCGCGTCGTCAAGGATGCCGACAAGCGCGTCAAAGTTATTCAAGGCAAATGAAGTCCGCATAACTCGAAGGCGTCCCGCCCGGTTTTCAGGCCGGGCGGGGTTCGTTCGCCTCACGCCAGCTGCAGTTTCGCCAGCCAGTCCGGGCCGACCAGTTTGTTGAGCGCGGCAACGACCGCGTCTATCGCCCAGCCGATGAGCATGCCTTCCACCGACTCCGGCAGGAACGGGATGTCGATGAGCGCGTTCAGCACCGCGACCGCCAGCTGCTTTTTGTCCGCGCCCTTGATGTCCTCCTCCTGCCCGACGCTTTCGACGAGCTTCACGACGTCCGGCACTACCGCCAGCGCGCCGCTGAGGCTTTTCACCGACTTGATTTCATCCGCCACCGCGCCCAGTTTCGCTATCAACTCTTTCGCCTTCGCTTCGTAGTCCATACTGCCTCCTGTTTATGCCAACCTTGTGTATTTGCCATCTTTGAACGCCAATACTTCACGTTTGCCGCCGGTGCTGCAATGAAGCCACCGCTGCCCGCCGCGCTGTTCGTCTATAAGCTGACCGAACGGGATGCCGGACTTTTTCCAGAGCCAGGCGAACACGCCGTCCAGCAGCATGCCGTCCACATGGAAATCCGCAGCCTGTCCGAGCATGTGCTGGCTGCTCGCGCTGCCGCCGACCGTCGCGTTCAACTCGTAGCACCGGAACCCTGAATTCACTATGACCAGTTTGCCGTAATTCGCCCGCACCGGCTCCAGTATCGTCCGGCAGACCTCCGTCAGGGCGGACACATAGCACAGGCCTTTGCGGCGGTTCAGTTCCTGCAACTCCGCCTTGCCGGTGTGCGTCAATTCAAAGAACGTGAAATGCTCCGTCAGTTTGAAGTCGTTCATTTTGCGCCCCACTTTACCGCCAGTTGGAACGCGGCGTTGACCGCCAGCGTTATGCCGCCGACCAGCCATGATATTTTTGCCTTCATGCTTCGCAATTCTTCGGCAAGCCCGACCTGCCCGTTGCCGTTAACCGTATGCTCAAGTCGCGTAACGCGCCCGTCGGCGGCGGCCTTGTCCTGCGCGTAGGCCGCAAGGTGCGCGTCTTGCTTGGCTTCTATGCGGGCTAATCGTTCAAGTATCTCGTCGATTTTGCTCATGTTACGGCCCTCCTCCGCTGCGCTGGCTCTGCCATTGGCATACGGCGGTTCCTGTTGCGACAAACATTTCATACGGCGAATCCGACGACAACGCCATACACGGCAGCGCGGCGCAGGCCAGCGCTTTCAGTTGCGCATGGGTTTTTGCGCCGTAGAACGTCGCGCCGTTGATTTTCTCGTTGCCGCCGTAAACCTCGAACATTTGCGCCGGTGAACTCGTCCCGATTCCGACGCTGCCGTTGCTGGTTATGGTCGTGGTGCCGGTTACCACGCCGGAACCGTTCACGCTGAAGAAGCCGAACCCGCCGAAATTGCTGAAGAAGTCGGTTTCGCCGGTGCCGGCAAGGTAATTCCAGTCGGGCCAGAACCCGGCTGTGTTTTTTATCGCCGGGTTCAGCACCCCGTTGGCGTTATGGAAAAAGTGCGCCGTTCCGATGCCGGTGTTCCCGCCGACATCCAGAATCGCAGTCGGGAACATCGTGCCCATGCCCATATAGCCCGACGTGTTGATGTAGATGGTGCCGGGAAACAACGCCGCGCCGTTGATTGACGCGCCGCCAGCCGTAATCCCGCCGTTAAACGTGCCGGTGTTGGCGACCATACCGGAACTGGCCTTGATATTGCCGTTTACTTCCAGCCGCTCCGACGGCGAGGCCGTGCCGATGCCGACGTTGCCGCTGGCGTCAATTCGCATAGACTCCGCCGGTGCAGTGCCGTTGCTGCTGAATACGATATTGCCTGTGTAGCCCGGCATAGTTTCCAGCAACAATCCACCGTTGCTGTACGGCATTATGGTGTTGGTCTCCATGAGCGGACCCAGCACGCCGGAACGCCCGACGACATAGCCGTTGGCATCCAAAGCTTGGGCAGGATTTGTCGTCCCGATGCCGACTTTGCCGTTGCTTAGCACCGTCATAACCGGCGTGGTAAACGCGGTGCCGCCGACCGACGAGGACGGGGTTATTTCCAGCGCATTTGCGACATGGTCCTGCACGCCGATTTCCCAGTTGGTAAACGAGCCGCCCGAAGCCAAGCTGGCGTTGCCCATCAGCACCAGCCGGGTTCCGTTGTTGCCGGATATTCTGGTTGCCTCCGTGGTGTTGCCCATCACGGAAAGCGATACCGGAGGCGACGTCGTGCTTATGCCGACGTTGCCGCCGGAAAGTATTGTCACCGTGTTGTTATTGTACGCGGTCCCGAAATTGATGCTGTTGGGACTGTAAAAGTTGAAGTTATTGTTCGTGCCGTCGATATTTCCGACTTTACCAGCACCGCGATAGAACGACGCGAAATCGCCGTTGGTCCGGTTAAGCGTCAACCCCGTATCCGGCGCGGTTGTCCCGATACCGACGTTGCCACCTAATGGGTTTAGCAACAGTGGATAATATGCCGTCCATGAACTCATGTCGCGCGGCTGAATCCAGAAGCCATAAGGCGAAGCCTGATTGAGTCCCATATCCGCACCGATACTGGTATATGCTGAATTGTTCAGCCGGAAAACTGTCGGCGTGCCGGATGCTCCCGTAGGCAATCCATGCTGCGCCGATGGCGGGGCGATATGCAAAATAGCCCCCGGTCCCGTCGTGCCGATGCCGACGTTGCCGGTATTTGTTATGTCTATGGTGTTGATGTTCGAGACACCGTCGTTGCGCCAGATGCTGAGGTTATTTGAACCGCCTTGCATACCTGTATGCCATCCGACGTTAGACGACGACAAGCTGCCGTACGGGTCAAAAGAATCGTATACCCAGTTTGAATTGGTGGCTCCACGGAATAGATGCACTCCGCCGTTCGTGCTCGTGATATGCAACGGGTCGGGGCTGGCGGACGGAGCCATGTTTATGCCCACCTTCGCACCGGATACAGTGAATGCGGTGCCGCCAACGCTGAACGCGATGCCGCTAATCGTGGCGGTGCTGTTTACGGTCAGTTGTCCCGACATCGAATTGCTTCCGTCGGTGGACAGCTTGCCAGCCAACGCTGCCGTAACGGTGGACAGGTTCACCGATGCCTGCGAGACATTTCCGTTGAACACTCCCGCACCGGATATCGTGGTCGTGCCGGTTACAACGCCGTTGCCGTTTACGTTGAAAAACGCAAAACCGCCGTTTACGCCTGTGGGGGCGCTGTTGAAAAAATCCGTCTCGCCGGTGTCGACGAGGTAATTCCAATCGGGCCATAGGCCCACCGTGGACTTTACCGCAGGGTTAAGCGTTCCGTTGGCGTTGTGGTAGAAATGCGCGCTGCCGATGCCGGTCGCGCCGCCGACATCAAGCACCGTGGCGGGGTACATTGTGCCCATTCCCATGTAGCCTTGCGTATTGATGTAGATGGTGCCGGGGAATAACGCCGCGCCGTTGTTGATGAGACCGCCTGCCGTGACGGGGCCGTCGAAATTAGCGTTGTGGCCGGTTACGTTGCCGCCGTTATCCACCGAAAACATCATGGTGCCGCCTTGGTCTGCGGTGATGAAGTTTTGCCAGCCGGGGCCGTTGGTGTATGACTGTCCTGATATTTTTAGCGCGGTTCCGGCTGCATAGTTCGTCTCGACGCCGGTGGGCCAGTTCTTGAGGTTGTGAATCAGCACGCCGACGGTGTTAGGCGCGGCCTGCACGTCGGGATGGACGCCCACTTCCAAACCAAACCCGCTGCCTGGCGCGCCGGAACCGGCATTCCAGCCGATATGGAAGTCCCCGCCCCACAGACTGTTGTTCGGGCCTGAGCCGGGGTCAGCCAGCGTCCAGCCGGAAAAGGCGGTGTGCTGCGTCGGCGATGCGCTGTTGCCCCTTACGCGGATTTCGGATTCCAACGCTTGCGTGCCGTGGTTGAAGCCGGGGTTGAGCGTCAATATGGAACGCAAAGTACGCAGCGGGTCGGACATGTTCGTCTCGGTGGAATTTGTCTCGACGAGCATGGTGCCCTTGTGCGCCTCGTCGTCGGAAATCGCGCCGCTCACCGTTTTGGCTATGCGCAGTTTCGGCGTGCCGGTCGACGTTCCGATAGCGGCGTTGCCGCTGATTGTCGCCGTAGTCGTCTGCAGCGAAAACGGCGCGACAAGCGGCAGCCCCGCCGACTGCGCCGCCGCCGGAAAACCTATCAACGCGAACCACAGTATTCTTTTCATAGAGCGCCTCCCAGCGCGATAAATCCGTTCGTTCCGATAGAACTGTCGCCGGTGTAAAGCATCGCCTGCCTGTTGTCCGTCGCGTAGCACAAAAACGGCTCCGCCGGAGCTGCCGCCGCGCAGGCAAGCAGGTTGTCATAGGTGTCTTTTTTGACGCCTTTTCCGGCGGACAGCCAGTTGAAGTTTGCCATCACGTCGTCGGCATCCGGCATGTCGCCGTTGTGGATTTGTTTCGGCAGCGGCATCAGATTGCCTCCGTCAGGTCGAAAACCGTGTTCCAGTTCTCAAGGTCAAGTTCGATACCCTCGACGCGGAATACGACGAGGTACAGCGGCAAAAGCGCCATCAGCCAGTTCGCGCTGTGCCACACGAACCGGCGGTTGCCGTAGCGCACCCGCGCGTCGCCCCATAACCACGGCGTGAGCAAATCGAACGGGATGTATTTCAACTGCACCTTGTCGCCGAGTTCGAGGTCCAAGAAAAAACGGGTTTGCAGCCGCAACCGGCGGCGCGCGCCTTTGACGTACTGGTAAACTGTCAGCGCAATAGCTTGCGCGAGGTTGGCGGTGTTCACCGGCAGGAAATTGCCGCCGTCTATCTCGTACTGGATGGTGCCGAAGATATCGATGGGGTTCGGCGACGGTTCGCCTTGCGTGCGGCTGTTTACGACCGACGAATAGTTGCCGAAATTGACCAGCACTTGCGTGTACACCCTGTCCGCGCCGCTCGACAGGCTTTGGATACCGGCGGAAAAGATTTCCTTGTTGGTAAGCGTGCGCACCGGCAATGATGTGTCCGAACGCGGCCTGAAAATAAAAGTGTCCGTCGAATCGAAGCCGATTTCGTAGCAGCACATCTCGGCCAGCGCTTCGAGCGCGGACGCGCAGGTAAGGCCGGTCATGTTGACGACGGGGATTGTCACATAGCTCAGGTAGTATTCGATTTGCCAGTTATAGAGCTGTACCCACGCGGACGGCCCGGCGTAAAACGCCGACGGCAGGGTTACGTTTTCTGTCGCAGCCCATTTCAGTTGCAGGTAGCGTTGCGTCGCCGGGCAGATTTGACCGGGCGTTATCGCGGTCCATGCGCCCCACGTTGCCGCATCAGGCGATTGCCGCCAGTAGAATGCCGACGTACATTGCGCAGGTGTCAGATACGACGCGGTGAACCGGCCCCATGTCGGCGAGGCAATCGTGCTGTCGATTACCGGGCTGGTATAACTGCCGGAAGTTGCGCTGTACGGCGCGAGCGTCAGGCTGACGCTGTCTGGCGGGTAATAATACGGCTGGTAGATTAGACCGCCCCAGCCACCCGCGTTGGAATAGCTGCCCAAGCTGAAGTCGGCTTGGTTCACCTGCGAGAACGTGTTCCGTATCCCGCCCGCGAAAATCGCGGGGCTGATAGCGGTTTGCGTTACGCCGCACAGCGCGCAGATTTGCGCCACAACCTGCTCGATACGCTGGTCGACGAGCCAGCAGGCGTACGACACCCAGAGCGATTGCCCGTTGCCCAAACTGGAATTCAGCGTAATCGTCGCGGTTGCGTCGTGCAAGTTCAGGCTGCCGGTGTTGTAGTCGAGGTTCGGGTTCAGAAGCGTGGCATTGGCGACGCCGCCGGAAGTCGCGCCTTTATATACCGCCGAAACGATGCCCACGCAGACATGGCTGGTCGTGAACACCGTGCCTGAGTTCTGCCCGACAACCTCGTTCGCCACCGCCGTGCCGATGGGCGCATCGCCGCCGGTGCCGTCAGCCATGCGCTGGTCGAAGATGGATAAATGGTCCTGCACCGAAAGCTGGATGGTTTTCGCGTCCGGGTACTGCGTCGGCGGCGCGGACAAATAGCCGGTGTAGACGTACTGCGGGTCTTGCGTGCCGTCCGGACGCACGATACCGGCGATTATCTGCACCCGCGAGTTGAATATCTGCTTGCCCGTCGGGAAATACCCGTCCGGATTCCCCGGATTCCATTGTTGCTTGTCGTTGCGCACGGTAACGGTGCAATTGCTGAACGTCCACTTATTGAATTTTTCGGTATCGAGCTTGATTTGGATTTTGCCGACCTCCGCGACATCAGGCGTCAGGTCTATGGCGGCGTCATAGGCAAACGCAGTACCGTTCCAAGCGCGGCGGTATAAATACACGCGCTTGAAATATTTCGGCTTCGGCGAGTTGAACGCGGTCTGCGATGCGGGGTCTAGCGTTTTCATAAATCAGCGTTCCTTCAATGACAGTTCCAGCGAATAAAGCCGCGTCCTGCGGTCGAATGTTTCCGTCGGCGGCTCCGCCACGCAGAACACATACGTCTGTGCCGGGTCGTAGTCCGTAAAAAACGCGAAAGTCAGGAAATCGTAGTCGGCGATGGCGGCAAGCAATGCGTCTCGGTCTGTCTGGGTTACATTCTGCAGCGACAGCGTCCCCTCGACCTTTTGCCATTCCTGCCACGCGACAAGGCTGCCGTCCGACATGCGCAGGTTGCCGCACTTGGCGGCATCCTTGCGTTTGAATGAGGACCGCGCGTTCAGCGTCAACAGCGGCGTAGTCAAATTGTCGGGGGCGTAGATTGTTATCGGGTTCATGCGGACTCCCCGTCGTGGCGCGCGCCGACCTTATACGACGTCTTGGCGTTCTCAATCGCCCAGCTTACGCCGGTCTTCATCGCCGAGGTCAGTTGTTCGCAAACCGAGCGCACATCATCATTTGAACCCAATCCGCCGTTTATGGTGATGGGCGCGTTGAGCGACACGCTTATGCCGCCGCCCACGCCTGCAATGGCCAGTCCGCTGCTGCGCATAGCGCCGGACGGTGCCATGCCGGAACGGATTGCCGAAACGATGCTCGCGGGCAAGACATACTCGCCGCCATGCACGATTGCGGGCACCGCCTGTCCCGCCGCGCCCGGCACGAGGCCGCCTTCCGCAAAGCCGAACAGCTTACCGACCATGCCGCCTGTGCCGCCGGTGAACAGATTCAAAATCCCGTATATCGCCAGCTTCGCCACGACTTTTGCGATGAGGTCGAGGAACGCTTGCAGGATGCTCTGAAACAGCGACGTGGCGAACTTGTCTATGGCGTCAAACACGCCCCGCGCCGTCGTCAACGCCTTCTTGAACTCCGAGGCGAAACCTGTTTCAAAACTACTCAACAGCGAGGTGAAGTTGCCTTTCCAGTTCATCCCGGCGTTGGACATCTCTATGCACGCCTGCTTCCACCCGCCGCTTATCGTTTTGCCAGCGGCCTCGTAGTCAGCCTTAAGCTGTGCCAACGCCAACTGCGTGTTGCGTTCAACTTCCTGCGCGTTCGCGCAGCGTTGCGCGGCGAATTGGCGGTCAAGGATATTCGCCGCGCCGTAGAACGACAAGTAGTTTTTGCCTTGGTCGGTCAGCAACAGCTTCTCGAACTCGGTCGATGTCCGCGCCATCGCGTCAACCGTCTGGTACGCCGTTCGCGCCGCAGCGACGTATTGTTTCCACGCTGCGGTATCGTCGGCGACCTTGTCCGTCGCGCCGGTCTTGCGGTTGGGCGCGGCGCTGCCGCCGGTTGACTTGCCGATAGCGGCAAGCTGCGACTTTATCTTGTCGATTTCGGCGGCGTACTTGGCGACCATTTCCTTGGCGGCGTTTATGCCTTCTTCGCCATGCCCGACAATCATCCGCGACAGCCAGCCGCCTTTGCCTTCTCGGTCGGTCAGGATGCGTTCCCACTGCCCGAGGAACGATTCCGCGATTTTAAGCTCGCGCTCCAAATGGGCGCGCAGCTTCTCGTCCTCGTTCTGGTACATGCCGAGCTTAGGCAGCAGCCATTCCAAGACGGTACCGAGGTCCTTGAACCAGTTGAGCACCTCCACCGCGACAGGCATCAACGCACGTCCGAAGGTTTCAGTCAATTCCTCAAACTGTTTGTGCAGTTGGTTCAGCTTACCGGCGTAGGTGTCCATCTCGGCGGCGGCGGAGCCGTTGAAGCGCATCTCGACCTGCCGCATCGCCTCGGCGAATACTTGCGATTTTGGCGTGTTCTCGGCGATATGGATGCCCAGCCTCGCCAGCGACGCGGTGTTGCCGTCGAACGCCTTGCCGAGCAGCAGCGTCGCGGCGCGCAAATCCACGCCCAGCCCGGCGGACAGGTCCAGCGCGGCTTTCGTCGCGCGTTTCAACGCTTCGCCGGATAATCCAAACGTCGCCAGCAGTCGTTCCGTCTCAAGGATTTGTTCCTTGGTTGCCATCGAGCAACGCGACAGCGCGACGGCGTATGCGACATAGCCGCGAATGGCGGACTGGCTTGTGATGCCGAGGTTTTGCATCGCGTGCCCGAACGCCGCCGTCGCTTTCTCCATCTCGGCATACTTTGCCACCGCGCCTTCGGCCCAGTTAAACAGCGCGCCCGCCACGCCGCCAGCGGCGAAGACGCCGGCAATCGCCTCCGCGCCGCTGACCAGCTTGGCGACCTGTTTATCCAGCTTGTTGACCGAGTTGACCGCCGAGTTGAAACTGTTCCAGTCGATGTTCAACCCGAAATCAACCGATAACGCCTGATTCGACATAAGTTATTTCCGTCCTATGCCCATGTCCGCCAATGTGCCGTCCTGCCCCGCGCCGGTTGCTGTCGCCAGCGCGGCCTCGACCTTTCGCAACAAGTCCACGTCCACCATCGCCGCCTGATACGCCGCCCATTCGAGCCAGTCCGGCGTCTTGTCCATTAAGGCCTCGAACGTGTACTGCGGGAACTTCGCCGCCACGAGCCGTAAGGCGATGGCTAAAGCGTCCTTTTCACCGCCGGGAACGCTTTTGCCACCGCCGCCAAAAAAGTTGTTTTTAACCGCGCGAAGTCGTTAACCTCCGCCACCGCATCGGCGAGCAACGCGGTATCTTCCAAGGTCATGTCCGCGCATTTTGCCGCCAGTTCCGGCCCCGGCTCGCCGTTGGACAGCAATATCGCCAATCCGTCCGGCAGTTTCGCGCCGAGCTGCCCGATAAGCCCGAACACGAACCCGCCTTGCTGCGTTACGTCAGCCGAAGGCGGTTTAAGGCCCTCGACGGTGCGCGTCAGCGCGGATATCTGCCGGACGGTCAGCGGTTTGACCGTGAACTTGCCGACGGACAACGTGATTTCGCACGTCTTCGGCATCAGTACGTCGAGTGTTTTAGGTGTGGTTTCCATAATCATTCCTTACGCGGTTGCGTCGTCGATTTGTCCGAAACGGATGTCCGCCGTCTTGGACGTGTCGCACAAAACATCGGCTTCCACGTCGAACAGCGTTTCGCCGTCCTTCTTGTACGCGGGCGACACCTTCCCCGTGAACACGACGCGCCAGAAGGTGTATTTCCGCGCCCCGCCGGACGGGGCCTTCACGTTGATGAACACGGTCTTATAGTTCGCCGCCGAACCATCTGTCATCTTCAGCGTCGTGCCGGATACCGCGATGCCGCTATGGCCCAAGGCCGCCTGCAGGTTCGCCAGCGTCGCCTCCGCCATGCTGAACTTCAGCGCAATCCCCTCTTTCTTGGGCACCTTGTCGACGATGCCCAGCACTTGGTCCACCTCGACGTCGTACCAGTCCACCGAGTGCTGGATTTGCACGCCGCCTTTGATGAACCCGATATCCAACGCTGCGGCTTCCAGCGTGCCGTAGTCGCCGACTTTCAATGTGTTCTCGGCCTGAAGCCCGACTACGATGTTGTTTTTGTTGCCTGACATCTATGCCTCCCTGCTTGTGAATTTGAGCGTGAACACCAACGCGCGGTTATGAAGCCGCGTGTCATGCTCGAACATGCTGGAACCTGCCAGTTGCTTGCACCAGCGGATGTTGTAGCCCGCCGACGGGATATTGATTGCGTCCTGCAAGTCCAGCATTGCCTTGAGCCGCGCGCCGACCTTGTCCGCAGTCTCTGCCGTCGCCGAAAAGACAGACACCCTGATGCCGATTTCGTCCAGGATTTCGTCATCCGTGCCGTCAGCGTTTACGCCGTAGGTGATGTACGGCGCGGACATATCCTTCGGCGCGGCGTCGCGGTATATCCTGCCCGCGCCGCCAAGCAACGCCGCCAACCGGGCGTCAGCAACCAGAAAGGCGTAAAAATCACTCAGCATTGAACCGCCTCACCGCTTTCTTTATCACCGCGTCGATACGTTCCGTCGCGCTAGGCGCAAGCTGTTTTATCGTCGACCAGAAGAACGGCCTTGCCTGCATCTTCGACGTGCCGTACTCCAGCATGTGTCCGTAGAAGGCGTTGCTTCCTTTGAACCGCACATAGACGCTGACGATGATTTCCTTGCCGAGTTCCGCCTTTTTTAGTGCCCAGTGCATGCTGCTTTTCAGGTCCACATCCGGTAAGGGCGTCTTGGTATGCTCGTTACGCTTCTGCCGCGAATCCTGCGAATGCGGCGGCTCGCCCGGACTGGACACGCCGCCGCCTTCCGGCAGCTTGTCGCGCAACGCCGCCGCAACATCGCGCCCGTGCGCCTTCAGCGCATCCACCGCGCCGTCCTGCACATCGACGCCGAGCCGGTTCAGCGCGGCGATAAGTTCATCCTTGCCTTGAAGCGTTACCTTTTCCATATCAACTCGCACCCTCGTGGATTTCATGGCACAGCAGGTCCAGCGTGACGTGACGCAGTTCCGGGTCTATGACGTACAGCACTTCAAACACCCTGCCTTGCCAGAAGACGCGCATCTGAGGCGTGATGCCCGCGCGGTAACGAATGCGGATTCGCGTTTCCACCTGCGATATGGCTTGCTGCGCGGCGTATAACTCTTTACCGCGCAAAGGCCAGATTGCCGCCCACACCGCGCCGCCGAGCGCGTCTGTCCACGCGCCATTTGCCGCGCCCGAAGCGTCCACGCCTGCGGCGCGGCTTTGCACGGTTACGCGGTGGCGCAACAGTCCGGGATTCATAGATGCCGCCCCCACAGCCGGTACGGCGCAAGCAGGTACCGCACGCCCATCGGCAATTCCTCGAACCGGATATTCGCGGCGTCGCTAACGGCGGCGCGGTTTTCATGGAAATGCGCCGCCATGAACCGCACCGCCAGTTTCAAGGGTTCCGGCACGCTCGTCCCGTCCGCGCCGTAGCCGCAGGTGAACACCGCCTCGGCGACGTTAATCCGATGCCGCCAGTGCGGCGGACGGCTGTAGGTATGCAGCGTGATTCGCGCGGGTTCACTGATTATGTCCGTCTGATACGCAGCGACATCAAGCGCGTGCAACACGCCGTTGTCGTCGGCAAGGCTCACCGATTCCACCGACACCACCGGCGCGACAGGCAGCTCTATTCGCTTACCGAGCGGGATGCTGTCGAACGTCGCCTTCCATTGCTGCGTTACGAACGCCCTGCCGGTGAGGGACTCCGCCGCCCGCCGCGCCGCCGTGATGAACGCCGCGATTTGCGCGTCCTCGTCGGGGATATCGACGCGCATGAACGCCTTTTGTTCGGCGACAGTCACGGGGTCCACCACAGGCGGCAGCAGCAGGCGCAATCCCATTTATTTCACGCTCCCGTTTCCGGCCTTCTTGTTGTCCGCCTTGACCGGCTCGAGGAACTCTTTGAACTTCTCCGCCTCGGCGGCGGATAGCTGGATTGTCGCGCCAGCCTCGTAATGCCCGAATGCTTTCTTGACCTTGTAGATGTTCATGCTGCCTCCCTATTTGAACAGCAGATAGCTGAACGCCGACGGCTGCGCCACGTCGATGGACAACGCTTGCGTGAACCGCAGCCACGTCTGGTCCTGCATGAACGCGTTGGAGCTGTCCCCCGCGTCGTAGGCGTCCTGCGACACTTTTACCGCCAGCCCTTCGCGCGGCGATATCAAGAGCGCGCGGCTGAACCTGCCGAACAACGCGGCGGTGCAGTCCGTGCCGCTGCCGAGGTTGTTCGGGATGGTCGGGCAGATGACGTACGGCACGTCCCAGATGGTCGCCGGGATGCTGCCGACGGGCGGCTGCCACAGGTAACGGTTCTGGCTATCCTTGAGCTTGAGCAGCTTTTTGAGGCCGGTCCTGTTGAGCGCGATAACGGCGTTTTGCGAGTTCGCCGCATTCAGCGAATAGAGCAGCTCGATGATGTCGTCAAAGTTCACCGTCGCGCCGCCCATGGTCGTAACATTCACGCCGGACGTGGTCAGGATGCCCGGAAACGGGTCGCCCGCCACCGTGTCGCCGGACAGCGCGACGCGCTCGATTTCAAGCGCCATAGACTCGCTGATTAACTGCGACAGGAACGCCGTCAGGTTGATGGCGCTATCGCGCAGCAACTCGTCGGTGCACTTGATGACCGCCGCCATCACCTTCGCGACCTGCTCCAGCTGCCCGAAGCCGGTGTTTACGACGGGTTTCGCGCCGCCTTCCGTTACCCAGCCGACCGACACGTTGGAAAGCTGGCGCGGGATGAGCCGTTTCCACGTCGACATGGGGAGGATGTTGGCGATTTGCATGATGGGCGACGCGTCGCGCAGCAGCCGGATGACTTCCATGTAGAATTCCGTCGGCACGAGGTAGCCGCCGGACGCGGGCGTGCCTTCCGTCATGACCGCCTTCACGTCGGCGAGCATGGGATGGCGCGTCTTTGCCGCCAACAGGAAGTTGCGCATGTTGCCGAACTTCCTGCCATAGTCCGACGTCCACGGCTTTTCGGCAATGTTCTGCGGCGACGATTTGAACACCTCGGCGCGGTCCATGACCTCTTCCGGGTTCTGCGGCGGCACCATGCGGCCCGTCTGGGGGTGCAGCCGGTTCACTACGTCCTCTACCAGCTTTTCGGCTTTATCGCGGGTGAGGCAGTCGTCCAGCCGCGTTTCCAGCGTCTTGCGCAATTCGCCCAGCGAGGCGTTGATATCCGGCGCGGCAGCTTTTGCCGCCGTCGGGGTTTGGGTGTTGGGTTCCATGTTTTCTCCATGTGTTTTGGATTCGCTCAAAGTCTTGAGCGCTTTGCTTACCGCCTCGGCCAGTGCGTCCGGGTCGGCGGGCACCGCCACCAGCGAGATTTCATATATCTCGGCGAGGGTCAACTGGTCCGGCGCGTCGGGGTTCTCGTAATGGAATTTCCCTGCGATTGAAATCCCCTTCGCGTGGCCTTCGGTGTATATCCTGCGGGCGTGTTCTACGACGGGGTTATCCGACGTGGAAAACTTCGCCTTGAAGTACAGCCCTTTGCCGTCCTCGCGGATATCAGCCATCGAACCCGCGACGTGGTCAATCGCGTTGACGTGGTCCACCAGCAGGACGGGATTTTTCAGATATTCTTTCAGGTCATAGACGTAATCCCGCTTCGTCTTAAACACCGTTGGGATATCGCCGTACCGGTCCGGCTGGTTTTTGGTGTTCGCATAACCTTCAAGGAACACCGCGCCGTTTTCCTGAGTGATTTTGCCGCCTTCAATCGGCAGTATTTTGATTTGTCTGTCCATTGTTTCCTCCGTCCGCCATGTTCAGCGGCGTCAGATATGTTTCGCCCTGCCCGTTCGGCAGCTTGTTGAGGTTCTCGCGTTCTCGGATATCGTCCGCCGACAGCCAGCCCCATTGCCTGCCGATGGCATACGCCGCGTAGCGCGTGCCGATATCGCCGCGCAAAAGTCCCTCAATCAGAAATTCGGGATAGTAATCGCCGGTGAACAGTTTGAACGTAAGCTCTTGTTCGATGTTCACTAGCCACGGGCGGATGGTGTCCGTCACGAACTCAATCGCTTGTTGCTCGATGTTGTTGTTCGTCGAGCGTTCAAGGTCTGAAATCTTGTGCATCGGCATTCTGAAATAGCGCGCGATTTCAGAAATGCCGAACTTGCGGGTCTCAAGCAGTTCCGCGTCCTCCGGCGGCACGCCGACGACGGTATACTTCATGCCCTCTTCCAGAACCGAGACGCGGAACTTGTTATCCAGCCCCTCGTGCGACTTCTCAAACGATTTGCGCAGCCGTTCCGACGCTTCGTCCGACAACTGCCCCGGATGTTCCAGCACGCCGCCCGGACGCGCATCGTTTGCGAAGAACTTCGCCGCATATTTCTGCGCCGCAAGACCAAGCCCGATGGTTTCCCGCGCCGCGCGCAGCGGCGGCAGGCCTAAAAGCCCGTCGTAAGACAGCCCTTTGATGTGCAGCATATTGGCAAAAGGCACGTTCACCACGCCGCTATCCAGCGCAACCGCGTAGACCAGTTGCCCGTCTATGCGCTTGAGCGTTACCCGCCACGGGGTTATGGGCCATAATGCGACGGGATTATTGCGCGAGTCGCGCTCGATTTCGCTGTAATGGTTGCCCCACAGGCACAGGTGCAGCAGCATCGCCTGACGCCAAGACATGGAGGTCATCTCACGGTTGGGCGAATCATGCATGACACGGTACAGCGGGTGTTGCATGGCGCGCGATTTGCCGTCGGAGGTACGCTGGTAGACAATCAGCGGCAAGGAACCAATTGTCTGCGACAGCACCTGCGTGCAGGCGTAGACGGCGGACAGGTTTAAGGCAAGCGTCTCGTTGACCTCTATGCCGCTTTGCGTGTCATGCATCGGCAGGAACACGTCGGCGAAGAATTGCTGCATGCTCATCATCTTGCGACCCTTGCGGTTGAACAGTTTTGAAAACAGATTCATACAATCCTCAACCCGCGCGTCTCGTAAACGCTCAGCCCCGCGCCGTGGCGCATAGCGCGGTCCAGCGCCATCACCGTCGCCACGATGCCGTCTATGCGATTGGTGCTTTTAGATTTATCCGGCTTGATGTTACCGGCGGGGTCGGTCTTTACGACGGCGTTATCAGCCATCCAGCGCAACACCGGATTGCCGCCGTGGTGCAACTTGCCCGCCAGCACGAGGTGCAGAAGTTCCCTGCTCGGCCCTGACATAGACGCGAAACCCTGACCGAACGGGACGACGGTAACGCCGAGTTCCTCAAGTTCCTGCACGATTTTCGCCGCGCCCCACCGGTCAAAGGCGATTTCTTTCAGGACGTACTGCTTGCGAAGTTCCGCGATTTTGGCGACGATGAAACCGTAATCAATCACATTCCCCGCCGTCGCGTTTATAAGCCCCTGCTTCACCCACAGTTCATACGGCACATGGTCGCGCCGCGAGCGTTCGTTCAGGTCGTCGCCCGGTATCCAGAAAAACGGCAACAGTTTCACCGCGCCGCTGATGGGGAACGCCAGCACTAAGGCCGTGATATCCGTCGTGGACGACAAGTCCAGCCCGGCGTAGCACGGCTTGCCGCGCAGCATCTCAAGCACCACCTCGCCGCCGGAGGCCTCCCACGCCGACATCGGTATCCAGCGCGATTCCTGCTGCGTCCATTGGTTCAGGTACAGGCGGCGGAACGTGTTCTCGTAGGCGGGGATGTTACCGGCTTTCTCGCATTCGCGTTTCAGGTAGTCCTCGCTGATGCTCACGCCGAGGTTCGGGTTCGCCTTGCGCCACACCGCAGGCGAACGCCAGTCGTCCTGCTCGTCTGCGGCGTAAATCACAGGCAAAAAGCTGTCGTCTTCAATCACGCCTTCTTTTATCCGGCGGGCGTACTCGTGCATCTCCCAGCAGATGGAATTACGGTCGAAACCGGCGGTGGTGATGGCAACCGTGAGCGGCTGCACCCTTGCGCCGGTGCTGGTCGCCAGCACGTCCCACAGGTCGCGGCTCGGCTGCGCGTGCAATTCGTCAAATATAATCCCGTGCGCGTTCAACCCGTGTTTCGTGTATGCGTCCGCGCTTAAAACCTGATAAGTGGACGCCGTGCGGGGAATAAATATCGAATTGCGATATACCTGCCCGCGCGACATCAGCGACCGGGAGGCCATCGCCATGCTCTTTGCCACGTTGAACACTATTGCCGCCTGTTTCGTGTCAGCCGCCGCAGAATAAACCTCGGCGGAAGGTTCGTTATCGGCGTAGAGCAGGTATAACGCGATACCGGAACACAGGCTGGATTTGCCGTTCTTGCGAGGGATTTCGATATAGCAGGTGCGGTACTGCCGCGAGCCGTCCGGGCGTTTGCAGCCGAATAATGGATTGATGATATCGTTCTTCTGCCAGCGTTCCAGATTAAACGACTCGCCCGCCCATTTGCCTTTGATATGCACGAGGTAACGCTCGAAGAAGCACGCCGCCGAAGCAGCCGCTTTCTTGTCGAAGTAAAAATCGTGCGTTCCTTGTGCCATAGTCAGTAGCCGAAAAACTCCGTGTCCTCGTCCTTGCCCGCGCCGCCCTTCGGGAGAACCCGGCTGCGCATTGTGGCGGGGATACCCATCTCTGCCGCCAGTCTTGTCATCATCAGCATCCAGCCGCGCGCGATGGACACATGCGGCAGTTGCTGATACGCGCCGTTAGGCGTCTTGTACACCTGCTTGTTGTGTTGCAGCACATCGTTGGCCCGCTTCCAGTTGGAATACGCCGAGCAATAAAGCATGAACAGGTCGCGGTCTATCGAACTGATAACGCCAAGCGCGGACAGTTCCGGGAAAAGTTCGCGCCACTTGGCCTTGGCCTCGTCGTCGAGAAATTCCGGCGGCTCGCTGTTGGCGGGGCCGGGCTTCGGCTCGGCAAGATTGTTCCTGTCGGCCCCCAAGGGGCCCGGTTTCCGCTTGA